>Ga0081538_10004157_pt1 | contig 13430 bp, 11 predicted proteins | sample TabmetS5T2R1_FD_71022 | JGI IMG/M metagenome (GOLD analysis project Ga0081538, IMG submission 71022) | Tabebuia heterophylla rhizosphere microbial communities from the University of Puerto Rico - S5T2R1 | ecosystem: Host-associated > Plants > Roots > Rhizosphere ...
GTTCCACTATCTCGACAGGAGCCCGCTGCAGCGCATCGTGGAGCGCTGGTCGATTCAGAGTGAAGGGACCTGAGCGATGAGGATCAACGTGACAAGCGTCCTGGTGGATGACCAGGAGAAGGCGCTGAAGTTCTACACGGAGGTGTTGGGTTTCGTTAAGAAGACCGAAATTCCGGTGGGCGATGCACTCTGGCTGACCGTCGTGTCGCCGGACGATCCCGACGGGACCGAGCTTTTACTGGAGCCGGACGGCCATCCCGCAGCCGGGCCCTTCAAGCAGGCGCTCGTGGAGGACGGTATTCCGTTCACCTCCTTTGCCGTCGACGACGCGAGCGCTGAATACGACCGGCTACGGGAGAAGGGAGTTCGGTTCACACAGGAACCGGTTGAGATGGACTCGGTCACCACGGCGGTCCTCGACGACACCTGCGGGAATCTCATCCAGATAGCCAGCCAGCGATAGCAGCGCGGGGGACCGCCTCAACCGGCCGGCCCTTCGGGCGCTCCCGCGACGCTGTCTTGGAAGCGCTGGTAGCGGCGCGTGTGACGCTCGTAGCGGCGTTCCGCGCGTGCGAGCTTGCGGCTGCCGGGCTCGTATCGCCGCTGCGCCCAGAACGAATCGGGCTTGGCGAGCCTGATGGCGCCGATCAGCCCGACCAGCGGGAACAGAACCCCGGCCACGCCCATCACGATCTTGCCCTTGAGGATGGCCAGCGCCGAGAGCAACAGCACGCCGAGCACCGAGAGGATGATCGGGATCGCGCCGTCATCGGTCGAGAACGGCAGGAAGCCCATTAGCAGCAGGCCGCCGATCAGGGCGGCGATTACCACTGCGTCCACCGAGCGGCGTCCCTCCTCCGCCCAGTAGACGTCCTCCAGGTGCAGCCATAGGGCGTACTCGTCGAGAGTGAGGCCGGCGCCGATTCCGAAGCCCGCCGCAAAGATCTCGAGCCAGGGGCTCGGCGGCTGAAGCGCGAGTGCGAAGCCCGCGAGCAGCAGCAGCACGATCCCGAACACCAGGTGATGCACGTGCAGCCCGCCCTCGGTCTTGACGCTGCCCGGCCACCAGGGCACCTTCGGGCTGCGCATCAGGCGGGCGCTCGTCCGGATGAACAGGAAGGACAGGAGCAGGGAGGCGAGCAGGATCAGCCCTGCGCGTGCGGACTCCTCGCTGAGGAAGCTCTCTCCCTCGAACTCGAGAATTATCTCGCCAATGGAGATGGACGGACCCTAACCGGGTTACAGTGCGTAGAGCAACCCTGTGGATTCGCATGAAGAGGTTGCTGGACCCGCGATGCTGAACCGCTTCTCCGACAGCACAAGGGCCGTCACCAGTGTGGTGCTGGTGGTCCTCGGAGGGTTGCTGCTGTTCGCCGGGACGATCGCCTTCTACGCACGCGAGCAGGTGATCGACCAGGAGGCGTTCGCCGACCGCGCGATCGAGGCGCTCCAGGACGACGGGGTACGAAATCTCGTGGGCCGCGAGATCGTCGTCAATGCGATCGAGCGAGGGTCCGCCGACCTCGTCGCCGCTCGTCCGCTGATCGAGTCGGTCGTCGAGGCGGTGATGCAGACCGACCCCTTCAGGCGTATCTTCCGAGCGGCGGCGCTCGAGACCAATCGCGTCTTCTTCGTTCGGGAGAAGAAGAACGCCCTCTTCGATCTCGGCGACGCCGCCGAGGTGGTGCAGTTCGCCCTGCGCTCGGTCTCGCCGAGGTTGGCGAGGGAGTTGCCGCAGGACATCAAGCCGCAGCTCCTGACGATACGCCGGCGCGAGTTCGCCGGGGCAACGCTGTCGGCGGCGGACGTCGTGCGGCCCCTGGGGATCGTGCTGCCGCTCCTCGCGCTGGTCGCGTTCGTGGCCGCGGTCGCCGTCTCACCGGATCGCCGCGTGGGCGTACTCCATGCCGGCGTGGCGATCGGCACCGCCGGTGCGCTGCTCGCGGGCGCCTTGCTCGTCCTGCGGGCCCGGGTGCTCGCCGGCGTGATCGGCGAGGACGAGGTGACGGATGAGGAGGTGCGGGATGCCGTGGCGGGGGTGCTCGACGCCTATGCCGGCGACCTCGTCGGGTGGGCGTTTCTTCTCGCTCTCCTCGGGCTGGTCATAGCCGCCGCGGCCGCGGCGCTCGATCCCGAGGACGTGGAGGACCCCGTGCGCCGGATGCGCGAGCGGCTCGTCCGCCGGCCGCGCACCACGGTCGGACGCGTCGTGCGCGGTGCCGCGGCGCTGGCGGCCGGCATCGTCGTGGTCCTCAACCCGACGCTCGCGGTTCAGTTAATCGCGATCGCCGGTGGTGCATTGCTCGTCTTCTTCGGCTCGACCGAGCTGCTCGTGCTGGCCCAGCGCCCCGGTCAGACGCGGGCCGAGGGCGTGCGCGTGCGCCGGCGAGCGCTCGTCGGTGCGGGCGCGGCCGGCGTTGTCGTGGTCGGGGCGCTCGTCGCGCTGGTGCTGGTGGTCACGAGCGGCGGCCCCGATCCCCGGGCCGCCACCCGGGTGGCGTACAACGGCAAGTGCAACGGCTCCTTCGGGCTTTGCGACGTCCGTCTGAACGAGGCCGTGTTCGCCGGCACCCACAACTCGTTCTCGGCCGCCGATAGCCCGGGTTGGTTCATCGCGAACCAGAAGCGCACGATCGGCCGGCAGCTCAAGGACGGGATCCGGCTGTTCCTGATCGATCCCCACTGGGGGGTGGGCGGCGCCGACGGCAAGGTGCGCACCGACTTCGCGTCGGAAGGCCGCAGCCGAAACAGGGTCGCAAAGAGCCTGCCGCCGAACGTGCTCAAGGCGGCGGAGCGGCTCGCCGGCCGCCTCGGCGCGGGTGACACGGAGGGTAAGCGGGACGTGTGGCTCTGTCACACCGTGTGCGAGCTGGGCGCCACCCGCATGGTCGACTCCCTCGAGGAGATCCGCAAGTTCCTCGACGAGAACCGCGGCGAGGTGGTGATCCTCTTCATCGAGCCCTACGTGCCGCCGGCGGAAATCGCCAAGGTCTTCGAGCGGTCGGGCCTCGATCGTTACGTGGTGACGCTCGCCCGCGACGAACCGCTGCCGACGCTCGGCCAGCTCGTCCGTCGGAACCGACGGGTGGTCGTGTTCACCGAGAAGGACGCCGACGGAACCGTGCCCTGGTACCTCGATGGGTTCTCGTTCGTCCAGGACACTCCGCTCGGGGCAACCAAGGTCAGTCAACTGCGGTGCACGCGCGAGCGCGGGAGCGCGCACAGCCCGGTGGCCATGATCAACCACTGGGCCGATGTCTTCCCTCCGCGCCGGGGCGCGAACGAACCGTTCCAGCGCCAGAAGGTCATCGTCGACCGCGCCCGCCGCTGTGGGCGCAAGCTGGGCGTGACCGTGAACCTGATCCCGGTGGACCACTACGACCTGGGCGACCTGATCCCGGCCGTGGACGAACTCAACGCGGAGCGCATCCAGGCGGTACGGCGCGAGCAGGCTGCGGCCCGGAGCGGATAAGGTCGGCACATGCGAAAGGCGCCCAACCCATGAAGCGCGCCGCGGCGCTCGCCCTCGGGGCCGCCGGGTTCGCCTACTACCACGCCCAGGTGCCAACCTCGCAGCTCTACGGCGCCACGATCTGCCGGAGCCCGGGGGCGCGCGGCCTGATCGCGCTCACGTATGACGACGGGCCCAATCCCCGCTTCACCGAATCGCTGATGACGGTGCTGGAGCGCCACGAGGCCCGGGCGACGTTCTTCCTGGTCGGCAAGTGGACCGAGCGCGAGCCGGAGTTGGCGCGCGAGGTGCAGGCGGCGGGACACGCGATCGGGAACCACACGTTCACCCACCCGACGCTTGCGCTCTGCTCGGGCGATCGCGTGCAGGAGGAGCTGCGCCGCTGCCGAGCCGCCGTCGAGGCCGCCGGCGTGACCTTCTCCAAGGTGAACGGGGAGGCGTTGATGCGGCCGCCCTGGGGGCGTCGCCGACCCGGCACGCTGCGGGCGATCCGAGGCGCCGGCTACGTGCCCGTGATCTGGTCGGTCACGAGCTGGGACTGGCGCAAGCGCGAGACGGCGGCGACCATCGCAGCCCGCTGCAGCAAGGCCAAGGACGGCGACGTGATCCTGCTCCACGACGGCATGCACAGCGAGCCGGCCGGCGACCGCGCAGCGTCGGTGGGCGCGACCGACGAGATCCTGCGCCGCCTGACCGCCGAGGGATATCGCTTCGTCACGGTGCCGGAGCTGGTGGCCGCGGGCTCTGCCGCGGCCTGATCACCGCCGGCGGCGGCTTGACCACGCCCGGCCGCGCAGCGTGGTCAGTCGCCATCCAGCGACTCGGCGAGGAGCGTCGAGACGTCCACGACGCGCATCTCGTCGCCGCGCTGGCGCACTCCGTCGTCGAGCATCACGGTGCAGAACGGACACGCGACGGCGAGCGTCTCGGCTCCGGTCTCGGCCGCCTCCCGAGCGCGCTCTTCGTTGATCTTCCCGCCGCGTTCCTCCATCCACATGTGTGCTCCGCCGGCGCCGCAGCAGAAGGTGCGCTTGCCGCTCCGCTCCATCTCGATCGGCTCGCCGACCGCGGCGACCAGCTCACGCGGGTCGCCGCGAACGTCGTTGTGGCGAGCGAGGTAGCAGGAGTCGTGGTAGGTGATGCTGCGCCCGTCGCCGTTTGGCTGCAGCCGCCGCTCGCGCACGAGCTCTGCGAGAAGCTCGGTGTGGTGGACCACCTCGTAGTCGCCGCCGAAGTCCGGGTACTCGTTGGCGAGCGTGTTGAAGCAGTGCGGGCAGCTCGCCACGACCTTGGTCACTCCGGCGTCGTTCAGCGTGCCGACGTTCTGCTCGGCATAGGCCTGGAAGAGGTACTCGTTGCCCATCCGCCGGGCCGGGTCGCCCGTGCAGGACTCGCGCGGGCCGAGGATCGCGAAGTCCACGCCGGCCGTCTTCAGCAGCCTGGCGGTCGACTCGGCCGCCGTGCGGGCACGCTCGTCGAACGACGCCGCGCAGCCGACCCAGTAGAGCACCTCCGGCGCCGGGTCGCCGGGCGCGAGGACGCGAACGCCGAGCCGCTCCGCCCAGTCGCCGCGCTCGGTCTGCGGCTTGCCCCAGGGGTTCGAGGCGCGCTCGACGTCGCGCAGCATCTGCTCCGCCTCGCCGGGGAAGCGCGAGTCCACCATCACCAGGTGGCGGCGGAGGTCGACGATGTGGTCCACGTGCTCGATCGACACCGGGCACTCGCGCACGCAGGCGCCGCACGTGACGCAGTCCCAGACCACGTTGTCGGTGACGGCGCCCGGCACCAGCGGCTGCGGCTCGAACTCCCCGTCGGGCCCGCGAAGCAGTTTCGGCCCTTCCTCGAACACCTGGTCGCGAAGGGCCATGATGAGCAGCTTGGGGGAGAGCTCCTTGCCCGTGTTCCAGGCGGGGCAGACGTCCTGGCAGCGTCCGCACTCCGTGCACGAGAAGGTGTCCATCGTCTCCTTCCACGTGAGGTCCGGCACCGTGCCGGCCCCGAAGCGCATCTCCTCCTCTGGGACGTCGAAGCGCAGCGGCTCGAGCCGGCCGCCCGCGCTCGTGTGGCCGAAGAAGACGTTCACGGCCGCGGTGACGATGTGGAGGTGCTTGGAGTGCGGCAGGTAGGCCAGGAAGGTCAGGATGATCAAGACGTGCGCCCAGACGAAGACGCGCTCCAGCACCTCGGTGACGGAGTCGTCGCCGAAGAGGCCCGAGAGCGCGTCGGACACCGGCGACCAGCCGGCCGGCCACTCGTTCAGGCCGAGCGCGATCCTCGTCGCGTGCCAGAGCAGCAGCGTCGAGACGATCCCCGCGATCAGGGCCAGGATCAGATCGGCCTCGCCGAGGTGGCTGCCCTCGAACCGCGCCGGCCGCTGGAGCTTGCGGATGGCCACGGCGGCCAGGACGCCGACAAGCACCAGCACGGCGAAGATGTCCACCAGCAGCGCAAACCATCCCTGGTGGCCGAGCCACGGCAGCGTGGCGTCGCGGTCCACGGCGCCGATCATCGCGATCAAGATCGTCGGGAAGAGGACCAGGAAGCCCCAGAAGATGAGCGCGTGCATCAGCCCCGGACCGAGGCGCTGGAGGAGCTTGCGCTGCCCCAGCACGATCGTGGCCTCGTTACGGACGCGCCGCGGGAGGTCGCCGAACCGTTCGCTCGGCTTGCCGAGGCGGACGAGCTCGACCAGGAGCGTGGCGCGGCGCGCGAAAAGGTAGCCGCTCACGGAAAGGGCCAGCGCGAGCGCGATCGCTCCGAGCAGGACGTCTATGGCCCGCGCGCCTTCCTCAACTCGGCGGTGACCGCCGGGACGATCTCGGTCAGGTCGCCGATCACCGCGTAGTCCGCGTTCGCGAGGATGGGCGCCTCGGCATCGCTGTTGATCGCGAGGATTTTCTTGGCGCCCTTGCAGCCCGCGATGTGCTGCGTGGCGCCGCTGATGCCGCAGGCTATGTAGAGGTCGGGCGAGACCTTCGTCCCCGTCTGGCCGACCTGGTCGGTGTGCGGGCGCCAGCCCGCGCTCGTGACCACCCGCGAGCATCCGACCGCGGCGCCCAGAAGCTCCGCGAGCTCCTCGAGGATCCCGAAGCCATCGGCGGAGCCCACCCCGCGGCCGCCGCTCACGACCACCTTGGCCTCGGCTAGCGACACGCCCGTCGTGACCGTCCTCACGTGCTCCGCCACCTGGACGATGAGGTCGGACTCGCCCAGGGTGGGCGCGAACGCCTCGATCGCCGGCGCGCCGGCGCCGTCCACGGCCGCCGCCGCGACCGTGTGCGGGGCGACCGAGAGCAGGGCGGGGGAGCCGTGGACGCGCGCCTCCTCGAGCAGGCTGCCGCCCCAGCGCATCCGCGTGACCGTGAGCGGAGAGCCGCCGCCGACCTGCGTGCAGTTCGCCGCAAACGGCAGGTCCGTGCGCGCGGCTACATGACCCAGCACCTCGTTGCCGCGGTTCGTCCCGGCGGCCACGACGGCGCTCGGCTCGAGGCGCTCCACCAGCTCGAGCACGCTCTGCGCCCAGGCACCCGGAGCGTAGGCGGCGAGTCGCTCGTCCTCGGCTATGTGCGCGCTTGCCACCCCGTGGGCGCCGAGCTGCGCGGCGGCCTCGCGGGCGCCCTCGCCGACGAGCAGCGCGTGGAGCGGCTCGCCGGAGGCGAGGTTGCGGGCGAGCGCGAGGGCCTGGAGCGACAGCTCGTCCGGCTGGCCGGCGTCGTGCTCGACGAGGGTCAGCACCATCCGCGCCGGCTTTCCTCGAGGGCTACTGTGTCACTTAGGGGTCGTATACGCACCCCTAGGTGACACGGTACCGGCCGGGCCACCCCCCTTACCCAGCCCAAGCGCGGCCGGCACAACCGGCCACCCGGCGAGAGCCGGCGACGCCCGCGCACCTACGCCACCCCCAGCCCGCGCATCATCTCGACCACGGCCGGCGCCGCCTCGGGCCCGCTCCCCAGGATCTCCGCCTGCTTTCCCTGACCGGGCGGCACCACCAGCCGCACCATCTCGAGCCGCGGGTCGGGCCGCTCGGGAGTGCTGGTCTCGACGGGCTTCTGCCTCGCACGCAGCTTCGCCGGCACCGACGGGTAGCGCGGCAGGTTGATCCCCTCCAGCACCGTGACCACCGCCGGCAGCGGCACCAGGTAGACGTCGCGTCCGCCGGGGACCTCCTGTTCGCACCGGGCGCGCCCGTCGTCGACCGTGAGGCCCTTGAGCCCCGTGACGACCGGGCGGCCGAGCGCGTGCGCCACGCGGATACCGACCTGGTAGTTGCCGGAGTCGGCCGACTCGTTGCCGAAGATGATCAGGTCGTAGTCCGCGCCGGTGGCTCGCTCCGCCTCGATCGTGGCGAGGATCGCGGCCGCCGTCGCCTGCGGATCCCATTCCTCGCCGTCGGTGGCCAGCAGGACGCCGCGATCGGCGCCGGCGGCCAGCGAGTCGCGCACCTGCTCCTCGGCCTCCGCCGGTCCGAGCGTCAGGACCGTGACCTCGCCGCCGTGCTGCTCCACGAGCTGCACCGCCTGCTCCACGCCGCACTCCTCGTGAGGGCTGATCGTGAAACCGAGGTGGCGCGTCTCGAGCGCCCGCTCGTCGGCCGTCAGGACCATTCGCCCGCCGGTGAGGGGGACGCGCTTGACGCAGACGAGGATCCTCATGACCTGATTCTCGTGTTGTCGGGATCGAAGAGGGGCGTGGAGTCGTTCGTCTCCACCGTCACCGGGTAGCGCTCGCCCATGTACTCGACGGCGAGCTGCTCGCCGATGTTCGCCCGCTCGGGCGGGAGGTAGGACAAGAGGATGTGCTTACCGAGCGAGGGGCCCGCGCCGGCGCTGGTGACGAACGATCGCCGCCCCTCGCGGTCCGTCAGCGGGGCGCCCTCGCGGGTCACGATCGGCTCGCCGCCAAGCATGTAGCGCTTCTGCCCGTTCTTCGAGTTGTGGTCGTCGACGGTGAGCGTGCAGAGCACCGCCGCCGGCTCCTCCTCGCGCTGGCGCACGTGCGCCTCCTTGCCGACGAAGTCCTGCTCCTTCACCTTTCCCCAGGCCATGCCGGCCTCGACCACGTCGTACTCGCCGTCGAGCTCGAAGCCGAACGCGCGGTAGCACTTCTCCAGGCGCCCGGTGGTCGCGTACACGCCGATCCCGGCGGGCACGACGCCGTGGGGCCGGCCGGCTTCCCAGACGATGTCCCACAGCCTGGCGCCCTGCTCGATCGGAACGTAGAGCTCCCAGCCCAGATCGCCGACGTAGGAGATGCGCGACGCCAGCGTGCGCAGCGAGTCGACCTCGATGGTCCGGCAGGAGGCGAACGGAAAGCCCTCGTGCGACACGTCGTCGCTGGTAATGCTCTCGAGGACGTCGCGCGACCGCGGCCCCCAGAGGCCGAGCGTGCACCAGCTCGATGTGAGGTCGAAGATCTGTGCGCTGCCGTCCTCGGCCAGATGGTCGCGGAACCACTTGAGGTCCGCCATGCCGTGCGCGCCGCCCGTGACGACGCGGAAGTGCTCGTCTCCGAGCCGCATGATCGTGAGGTCGGCGCGAAAGCCGCCGCCCTGCGTGAGGATCGGCGTGTAGACCACACGGCCCAGCTTCACGTCCATCTGGCGGACGGCAACTCGCTGCACGCTCTCGAGCGCGCCCGGCCCGACGATGTCGAAGACGCAGAACGCAGTTAGGTCGAACATCGCCACCCTGTCGCGCATCGCGAGGTGCTCGGCGTTGATGATCGGGGACCACCAGCGCGAGTCCCACTCCGCCTCGCGGCCGTTCACGCGATCGGCGTACTCCTCGAGCAGCGGCTTGTTGGACTCGTACCAGTGTGGACGCTCCCAGCCGGCGGCCTCGAAGAAGACCGCGCCCAGCTCGCGCTCGCGCTCGTAGAACGGCGACAGCCGGACGCGGCGGTTCGACTCCCACTGCTCGCCCGGATGGACGATTCCGTAGGTCTTGTTGAAGCCCTCGGCGGCGCGCGCCCTGACGTGCCCGACGCTCTTCTGGCACTCGTGGAAGCGGGCGACGTCGGAGGCCTGGAGGTCGATCTCGGGCTGGCCGTCCACCATCCACTCGGCGACTCCTCGGCCAACGCCCGGGCCCTCCTTGACCCAGACCGCCGCCGCCGACCAGAGGCCCCGCACCTCGGGCGTCTCGCCGAGGATCGGAAGGCCGTCCGGGGTGAGCGACAGCAGGCCGTTGATGGCGTACTTGATGCCCACCGACTCGTCGCCGACGATCTCGGGCATCAGCTCCAGCGCGTGCTCCATCTGCTGGGTGAAGTCGTCCTGCGTGAACGGGAACTCCGTCGGCGAGAGGGCGGCCTCCTCGATGGAGGGAATCTCGTCGGGGTCGTGCAGGATCGGTCGATGGGCGTACGAGCCGACCTCGAGGCCGCTGCCGTCCTGGCGCTCGTACATGCCCGTGTCCATGTCGCGCACGATCGGGAAGGCGAGGGCGCTCCCCGAGTCCACGAAGCGCGGCACCGGGCCGATGTCGATCATCTGGTGGACCGCCGGCGTCAGCGGGATCGAGGCGCCGGCCATGCGCGCCAAGCGCGGGCTCCAGACGCCGCAGCAGATCACCACCACCTCCGTGTCGATGTCGCCACGGCTCGTGCGTACGCGCCGCACGCGCCCGCCCTCGACGTCGATGCCGAGCACCTCGTTGTTCGCCGACACGGTGAGAGCGCCCGCCTCCTGGGCTCGCTCGCGCATGAGGGTTCCGGCGCGCAGCGAATCCACCACACCGACGCTGGGCGAGTAGAAGCCGCCGACGATCACGCTCTCATCGATGAACGGGACGAGGTCCTTGACCTGGGCGGGAGTGAGCAGCGAGACCGGCTCGACTCCCCACGACGCCGCCGAGACCATCCGGCGGCGAAGCTCCTCCATGCGCTCCTCGGTGCGGGCCACCTCGATCCCGCCGCACGTGGTGAGCACACCCAGCTCCTCGTACTGGCGCATGCTGTCGAGCGTCAACGCGGTCATCTCGCGAGAGTGATCGACCGGGTAGATGAAGTTCGACGCGTGACCGGTCGAGCCGCCCGGGTTGGGCAGCGGGCCCTTGTCGAGCAGCACCAGGTCGCCCCACCCGAGCCGCGCGAGGTGATGGACGATGCTGTTGCCGACTATGCCCGCGCCGATGACGACCGCGTGGGCGGCGGCGGGTAGAGCTCTGGACGGTTGCGGCTGGTCGGCCACCGGTCAGCCTGATATATCACACCGCAGCCGCGGCTTCGAGCCCCGAACGGAATATCCGAGGCGGGCGTCCCGTCTTGCCCTGAGAGACGTTGGCGACAGAAGGGGCATCGATGACCGGCATGAGGCATTGCCTCCATCACTACCGTCCACGAAGCGTACGCCGTCACGCGCGGCGGGGGGCCGCGATCCTGATGGCCGCCGTATCCCTTGCGGGCGCCACATCGGCGCTCGCCGGCGTCGCGCCCGAGCGCGCGTCGGCCGCACAGCGCCTGGCGTGGGGCGGCACCTCGGTGTGGCACTGGAGGTGGGAGACATTCCAGTTCGCGGTATCCGGGCCCGGCGTTGTTGACATCTGGACGACCTGCCGGCCGAAGTTCACAGCACTCACCCATCACCAGCTGCTGGTCGGGCCCCCGGACTCCACCTCGCCGAGACGTATCAACGTACCCTGCGACAGGCAGGGGCACTGGATCCGCCGCGTCGGCGTACCCCGCAACACGTGGCTTACCGTGGAGGCGCTCGCCCTCACCCGCAGCGGATTCGTCTGCTACGGGCAATGCGCGACCGGATGGACGAGCGTCTACACGAGCTCGTGACGCCTCAGCGCGTGAAAGCCACCACGATCTCGCGCTGGAACGCGAGGATGTGCTCCTTCATCAGTTCACGGGCGCGCGCGCCGTCGCGGGTCAGCAGCGCCTGAATCATGTCCCGCTGGTCGTGGACCGCCGTCCACAGCCCGGGAACGCGGTCGAGCACGAGATACCAGATGCGCAGCGAGAGCGCGAAGTAGCGCTCGAGGGTGTCGACCAGGTACGGGTTGGCGGCCGCCTCCCACGCCAGCCGGTGGATGCGCTCGTCGACGTGCATGAGCGCCTCGCCGTCGCCCGGATCGAGCTCCTCCAGCTCGGCGAGCAGGGCCTCCGCCTCGGCGCGGGCGTCGTCCTCCATGCGCATGGCGGCGAGCTGGGCGGCGTAGCCCTCGAGCTCCGCGCGGACCTCCGTGATGTGGACGATGTCGGCCACGTTGACCTCGGTGACGTAGGTTCCGCGCCGCGGTCGAACCTCGACCAGGTTCTCGAGCGCGAGGCGCTTGATCGCCTCGCGCAGCGGCGTTCGACCGATCTCGAGCTCCTTCATCAGCCCGTCCTCGACCAGCGCGGTGCCGGGCGCCAGGCGCAGCGTCACGATCCGGTCGCGCAACTCGGAGTACGCCCGATCGGCGATCAGCCGGGCCGCGGGGCGGTCAGTGGATTGGCCATCGGTGGGCGGTGGCGAGGCGGGTTGACCGCCCATGTGCCAACGTGATATTTCAGACTCTTGCGCCAGGAGGCACCACGCTTGGCCGACTCAACGCGGACAGATAACGGAATTGTCATCATAGGCGGCGCAATCGCGGGCGCGAGCGTCGCATATCACCGACCAGGGCGGATGTGAGCTTGATCGAGTCGCCCCAGCGCCACAGCCCCGCGACCGAGGCCGAGTCCCGCCGTGCGCTGATCGAGGCCCTCAAGCGCCCGCGCTACGAGATCCTGCCGCTCGACGGGATCGCGGACGAGGTCATAGAGCACCTTCCCCGAGGAATCAAGCTCACCGTGACGGCCTCTCCCCGCAGGGGACTCGACGCGAGCCTCGAGCTGGTGGAACGCCTGAGCGCGGCGGGCTACGCGGTCGCGCCGCACCTCTCGGCCCGCCTCGTGCGCGACACCGCTCACCTGGAATCGCTCGTCGGGCGCCTTCGAGCCGCGGGCGTCGACGACCTGTTCGTCATCGCCGGCGACACGCGCGAGCCGGCGGGGCAGTTCGAGGGCGCCGCCGCCCTGCTCGCGGCGATGGGCGAGCTGCGCGACCGCTTCGCCGACGTCGGAATCTCGGGCTACCCGGAGAGCCACCACGTGATCAGCGACGAGACGACGATCGAGGCTATGTTCGAGAAGGAGCCGATGGCGACCTACATCGTCAGCCAGATCTGCTTCGAGGCCGAGGTCATAGCGACGTGGGTGCGGCGGGTTCGTGACCGAGGGACGTTCCTGCCGATCTGGATCGGGGTGCCCGGGAGCGTGGACAACCGCAGGCTGCTGCAGATCTCGCTGAAGATCGGCCTGGGCGAGTCGGCGCGCTTCCTCAGAGGTCACGGCGGCTGGGTGAGGCGGCTCGCGCTGCCGCGGGTCTATGCGCCGACGTCCTTGGTCAGGGAGCTCGCGCCGTCCATCGCCGACCCGGTTGCCCGGATCGCGGGCTTCCACATCTATACCTTCAACGAGCTCGAGCGCACCGAGGAATGGCGGCGGCAGCTCGTCGAGCAGCTGATCGCACAGCACGAGTAGGTCGACAGAAGGAGGAGTACCAACCGTGGCAGAGATCAACGAGCATCCCGGCGTCCTGCTCTACACGCGCATCCGGAAGTCCCCGTACTTCTACGCGTCGCGGCGCCACGGAGTGCAGCTGTACAGCGTCTACAACCACACCTACCACCCGCGCCACTACGGCGATCCGGTCGAGGAGTACTGGCAGCTGCTGAACGGGGTCACGCTCTGGGACGTCGGGGTCGAGCGCCAGATCGAGATCAGCGGCCCCGACGCCTTCGACTTCACCAACCTGCTCGTCGCGCGCGACCTCAACAAGTGCGCGGTCGAGCAGTGCAAGTACGTGTTCAACTGCCTGCCGGACGGCGGCATCATCAACGACCCCGTGCTGCTGCGCGTCGAGGAGAACCGCTTCTGGCTCTCGCTCGCCGACAGCGACGTGGAGCTCTGGGCCAGAGGGGTG
>Ga0081538_10004158_pt1 | contig 13429 bp, 13 predicted proteins | sample TabmetS5T2R1_FD_71022 | JGI IMG/M metagenome (GOLD analysis project Ga0081538, IMG submission 71022) | Tabebuia heterophylla rhizosphere microbial communities from the University of Puerto Rico - S5T2R1 | ecosystem: Host-associated > Plants > Roots > Rhizosphere ...
ACCGAGGGCATCTCCAGCACCAGCTCGGCCGCGGCGACCCCCCAGCCCTGCTCGACCGCGAACCGCTCTGCCGCTGTCCGATGGTCCGGGTCGGCGACCACCGACATGACCATGCTCAGCTCGACCGGATCCGACCGGTGCTCGGCGGCCCGCATGACCTGTTCGACCTTGCGGGCGACCACGGCCGGTGATCGCTCGGAGAGCGCTCCGGAGATGGCCCCCTCGGGGAGCGCTCTGGGAAGGATCCCGACGATGTCGGCCTCCCGTCCGGCGATCCCGAGCATCCGTGGGCTGCCGGCGCCGACCAGGATGGGCGGGTGTGGCCGCTGCACCGGGGCAGGGAAGCCGGTGATGCCGTCGATGGTGTAGTGCTCGCCCTTGAAGGTCAGGGTGGGTCCGCCCAGGAGCCCCTTGAGCACCTGGAGGGATTCCTCGAGCCGCCCGACCCGTATGGCGGGATCGTCGAAGGGGAGGCCGGCCCGCTGGTACTCGGCGCGCAGCCAGCCCGCCCCGATGCCCAGCTCGAAGCGGCCCTCCGACAGCAGATCAAGCGTCGCTGCCTCCTTGGCCAGCATCACCGGGTGCCGGTAGTCGTTGTCGAGGACCAGGCTGCCGACCCGCAGGGTCCGGGTGGCGCCGGCGGCGGCGGTCAGCGCCAGCATCGGCGCGAGCTGGTCGCCGAACGGCTCGGGTACGAAGTGGTCGCGCAGCAGCAGGGTCGAGTAGCCAAGCGCCTCGGCCCGGCGCGCCTCGCCCAGCAACCGCTCCCGAGAGGTGATCGTCTCGCCGATCACCCCGAACCGGAAGGGTCGTCGTCCTCGGCTCATCGGCACCTTCCTCCGCCTCGCCATCATCTGTGGAACACGGACGAGACGGCAGCAGTTTCGTCTTCGCCCGTTCGCTCCACGCTCGATCCGAATGATCCGAGGAGAGCAAGTGGAATGACTGTGAGAATGACCAGCTGAGCAAGCAAGAGGACCTCGAACGGATGGCCGTCCCGGTCGTCGCCTTCATTCATCTTCGGCTGGCTTCCCGGGGCTGCCCGCTGGGCTTGTCAGGTCCTCCGCCCTCGAGCGGGACCGCCTGGTCGGTTCGCTTCCTCAAGGCCGGACTACCGCCCTGCGCCGCCGGTGGCCGCCTCGCGGATGAGGTCGGCGACCGCGGCCGCCTCCGGGATGGCGACGGCATGCGACCCGCCCTGGAGTTCCACGGTCCGCCGGGAACCGGCCCGCTCGGCCATGAAGCGATGGGCGGCCGCGGGAATGTTCCTGTCTTCGGTGCCGAACAGGAACCAGGGGGGACCGTCCTCCAGGCCGGCTCGCCCGACGGCTCGGTGAGCGCCGACTCGGTGATCGGGCGCTGGGTCACGGCCATGTTCGCCGCCTCGCCCGGCGAGGAGTCGGCCGCGAACTGGGCGTGGTAGCGGTCCTGCTGGATGTAGAGGTCGCTGCCGCCGTCGGGGAGCTTGACCGCCGCCAGCGTCTCCCCGAGCGAGCTGCCCTCGTAGCGGCCCGACAGGTCGGTGGCGCTCTCGCCCGCCTCCGGCGCGAAGGCGCCGATGAACACCAGCGCCTTGACGCGGTCAAGGCCGCATGGAAGCAGTCAGGCCTGTTGAACAAGCGGGTAGGGTGATCGCGGTGCGGTCGTGGGCCCCATCGGATAGTTACGAACACGCCCCTTGACCATTGGCGAAGGACGACCGTCCCGGCTCAGCGGGCTCTGAGTTGGAGCGGCTGCCACCGGCGCAGATATCGGGTCAGGTCCGAGGGGGTGATGATCCCCACCACCTCGCCATTCTCGACCACCAGGACCCGTCCGGCCTCGCCGTCCTGGAGCTTGCCAACCACGCCATCCATCCGGGCTTCGGGGGCCACCACGACCTGGTCGCCGAGGGGGACCATGTGGTCCCGCACGCGGTGGGTCGGCCACTGCTCCCGGGGCACCTGCCGGACGCCCCGCAGGGTCAAAAGGCCGACTGTCCGCCCGTGCTCCTCCACCGGGAAGGCGCCGTGGTCATAGCGCATGAAGTAGTGGTCCACGGCGTCCTGCAGCGACAGCTCGGGTGGGATCCGCACCAGGTTGGCGGCCATCACGTCCTCGGCCTCCACCCCGCGCAGCAGCTGCTGCAGCTGGAGGTCCTGGTAGGAGGAGCGGGCGGCCTGGACCAGGAACCAGCCGATGAAGGCGAACCAGATTCCGCCGGCCAGGTCCCCGGCCAGCAGCCAGACCACTCCCCCGGCCACCAGCAGCCAGCCCACTCCCTGGCCGGCCGCCGAGGCGATCCGGGTGGCCCGGGCCAGGCTGCCAGTGGTCTTCCAGATGGCCGAGCGCAGCAGCCGCCCTCCGTCCAGCGGGAATCCCGGGACCAGGTTGAAGGCGGCCAGCAGCAGGTTGGTCCAGGCCAGGTACCCGAGCGTCCCGGCCAGCGGTGCCGACAGCACGTCGCGGCCCGAGGTGGCGAGGATCCCGAACAGCCCGGCCAACAGGCCGCTGGTGAGCGGCCCCACCAGCGCGATCAGGAATTCATCGCCTGGGCCGCGGGCGTCCACCTTGGCCCGGGTGGCTCCGCCGAACAGGAACAGGGTGATGTCCTGGACGCGGATGCCGCGGGCCTGGGAGACCAGCGCATGAGCCAGCTCATGGACCAGGACCGAGCCGAAGAACAGCACCGTCGCCAGGCCGCCGATCCAGACCGCTTCCCCGCCTGAGATCTCCGGGTACACCCGGGAGACCTGCTGGTACATGCTGTAGGTGATGAGCACGGCGATCACCACCCAGGAGCTGTCCACGCGGATCTCGATGCCGGCGATCCTGCCCACCCGCCACGATGTTCCGAACATCGCCATCAGCTCCCCTCAGCCGCCCACCCCAACGCACCGCGCACCACTAGGGGCCGGCTCTCACCTGCGCGAGCAGCATCCAGGAGCTGGTCGAGCACGTGGCATTCGCGGCGCCGGTCCCGCATCTCCACAGGAGGTCGCCGCCGGCCGGAGGGTCGCCATCCGCCTGGCACCGACACGACGCCGCCCCCATGACGCCGTGGCACGACTCGCCGGTCGACGCCAGCCGCTCGGCCGTCCCCGCTCGGGGCCTCGACGAGCGGTCTCGGAGCGTGTACGAGGAACCAGCCGTTCGTCACGCTGACCTCCAACCAGCACAAGCGCAACCGCCCTACTGTAGACCGCCGGTGGCTCCGATACGACCCCTGACCTAAGGCAGACCGCAAGGCGCTATCGGAGGGCCACGTCCAGAACAACCGAGGTCGCGCCGACGCACCCCTTGGTTCGTGTTCTCAAGTCGCCGTCAGGAGATCGCCTTGCAGGTCGGTCTGCGGAAGGCTCGCGGAGGGCTAAGCAGGCCGCCCGAAGTTCTGACCGTAACAGCAGCGCCGACAGGAATTGGCACCCGGGTGATTCAGGGTGGGCCCGCGGTGTCAACGGCGGCGGCCTCGGTTCCTGCATGGCGGACCGCGAAGGCCATGAAGATCTGGGAGAAGCCCCGGAACAGCGCGAAGAAGCCCACCCAGAACAAGATCAGGTAGGTCCGCTGGGCCAGGGCATACACCCGGTCCGAGCCCGACACCCAGAACGCCAGCAGGACCAGCAGGATCCCCAGGATCAAGCCCAGCCACCAGTAGGGGTTCACCGCCCGCGAGGCGATGGCCTGGATGATCTCGAAGGCGCCGTAGAAGATCAGGATCAGTCCCAGGACCGAGGCGAGCGCGAAGAAGGTGTTGACCGGCCGGATGAACCCCCACAGTCCAGCCAGGATGAACAGGGCCGCCAGGATGTAGTGCCAGACCTTCCAGCCGCCGGGCACCACCGCGGCCATGCCCACCTCGTTGATCCCGGCCACCAGGAACACCGCCCCGATCAGCACCCCGACGGCCGCGATCGAGGTCTGGTTGCCGCGCAGCACGACCCAGGCGATCAGCAGCCACAGGATTCCCGAGACCAGGAAGACCCACCAGTAGCGGGCCCACTGCCGCGCGATCATGCGCTCCCCGGAGAACATCTCGGCCCTCCCTTTGCTCAATTTGTCCGATTCAGCCCGAGCCGACTGCGACGGTATGCCCCAGACCGGCAGGGAATCAAGCCCAAGATCATGGCTCTCGGACTCGGACGACGGGCGCAGCCGGACGTCGACAGCTCGCCGAGCGCCTCTCGTCGGTGCCTCCAAGCTCACCGATACCGATGTTGACTGAGCCAAGGATCGGACCGGCCCAGGAGCAGACCTCCGGCCGCCGCGGCGCCGATGGCCTCCCTCTCGGGGGAGTGGAGCGGCCGCGCCGTTGAGCCGGCCTTCGGCCGGCGCCACCTGCGGCGGCAATCTCAGCCTGCCCTGGTGGCCACCCGCGGTGGTCCCGCAGACGGAGGATACGGCGGGCCGCATGCAGTTGGGCGCCATCGGATCAGCCCGGCTCTGGGCTTCGCCGGGCAGCATGCGGCCTGTGCGCCGCGGCCCCGAGGCCTGTTCGGGAAGGTTGAAAGGAGAGACCCATGCGCTCATCTTCGACTCGACCGTCCAGCACGGAGGGCTCTGGACCCGCCTCCGAGGCGCCACAGGTTCCGGAGGTGGGCATCGAGGCGTCCGGGCTCACGCGACGGCAGCTGCTGCGCCGCGGGGTTGCGGCGGGCCTCGCCGTCGGCGCTGCGGGCGTGGTGGCCGACGCCCCGGCGGCGGGCGCGGCGCAGCCCACAACGGCGCCACGCCTCCGCGACGGATTGGCCGACCCCACAGGGATCCACCCCTTCCGGGTCAGGTTTTCCGGCAAGCAGCTCGCCGCGTTGCGCCGCCGTGTCGCCGCGACACGCTGGCCCTCCATGGAGCTCGTCGCCGACCGCTCCCAGGGTGTGCAACTGGCGACCGCCCAGGCGCTCGCCCGGTTCTGGAGGACCAGGTACGACTGGCGAAGGTTCGAGGCCAAGCTGAACGCATTGCCGCAGTTCAAGACCGAGATCGACGGCGTCGACATCCACTTCATCCACGTGCGCTCACGGCACAAGGGCGCGCTGCCGCTGATCATGACCCACGGTTGGCCCGGCTCGATCGTCGAGCTGCTCGAGACCGTCGAGCCGCTCACGAACCCGCCGCGCACGGCGGCAGCGCCGCCGACGCCTTCGACCTGGTGCTGCCGTCCATACCCGGCTACGGCTTCTCGAGCCAGCCGACCGAGCTCGGCTGGGAGACAAGCCGCACCGCGCGCGCTTGGGCGGAGCTGATGCGGCGCCTCGGTTACACCCGCTACGTCGCCCAGGGTGGCGACGTCGGCGCGGTCATCACCGACAACATGGGCCGCCAGGCGCCGGCGGGGCTGCTCGGCATCCACATGAACCTGCTCGTCCGTCGGGCAAGCTCACCCGCACCCACATCCTCGACAACGTGACGCTCTACTGGCTGACCGGCACCGGGGTCTCGGCCGCCCGCTCGTACTGGGAGAGCTTCCAGGCTCGCCTCCGCCGCGGAGGGCAGGTCCCTCCGCCGGTGACCGTCCCGGTCGCGTTCAGCGGCTTCCCCGGCGAGATCTTCCAGGCCCCGCGCAGCTGGGTCCAGGTCGGCTACCCGACCCTCATGTACTACCACAAGCCCGCCAGGGGCGGGCACTTCGCCGCCTGGGAAGAGCCCGAGCTCTTCACCGAGGAGGTCCGGGCCGCATTCCGGTCCCTGCGCTAGGGAACTCACGCTTCACGAGGCCCGGAACTACTGGTCGGTGGGTCGGATCGTAACCCCGGCGCGGCAGGAGTCCTCTGCTACTCCAGGATATTGCGGCCCTGACGCTCGCCCATGATCTGGGCAACCTGGGTTGCCACCCACGGTGGTATCGGCGGCCCACCGGGAGCAGCTCAGGCAGGCGAGGGCTCGGCCAGGATCTCCAGGCCCAGATCCCGGCACCTGTCGCAGACCCGGGGCGGCTCGCCGAACTTGCCCGCCGGCACCGCCAGCCCGCTGGCGACCAGATGCCGCACCTGTCGGGCCTCCAGGCCGCAGAAGCTGCACTTGGCCTGCGACTTCGGTGGCTCCAGCCGCAGCGACCCCTCCGCCTGGCCCTCGACCGCCGAGCCCGCGGCCAGCCGGGTCGTCTGCATCACGCAGCGGTCGCAGATGAACACCTCCGGCCCGGCGATCAGCTTGGCGCACACGTCGCGCGGGCGGCCACAGAACGAGCACGGCCCCACCGGCCCCGACAGCACCTGTGATTCCCGCCGCCGCCGCCGGGCCGCCTCGGCGGCCTCGTTGATGATCTGGTGGACCCGCTGGTGGCTCATGCGGAATGCCTCGGCGATCTCCCGCAGCGACCCGCCGGCCGCGTGCAAGCGGCGGATCGCCTGGTGATAGTGGACCTTGGCCCGGTAGGTGGCATGCTCCGCAACCGCCAGTTCCTCCTTGGCGCGCGCGGCCTCGCGTACCAGCTCCTGGTCAAGCCCCATCTGTCTAATATCGCTAGACAGAATGTGATTGTCCAGCCTCGCCAACATGGGCAAGACGGATGCCTAGGCAGGGTCCGGAGGGCACGGAGCCGCTCGCCTTGAACTGGCGGGGAGGATCGCCTTGGCGGGTGAGGGAGGAAGCGCGCGATGACCACAGCCACAGCGGTTGGCTACGTCGAGATGCGGATCGCCAAGGCCGTCGGGCTCGCCAGAGCTGAGGACGAGCCGTCCTACTACATCGTGTTGGAGGAGGTGTCTGGCGACCGGCAGCTCGCCATCGCGATCGGGCACGCGGAGGCGTTCAGCCTGGCGGCGCGCCTGGGTGGGATCGAGTGGCGTCGTCCGATGACCTACCAGTTCGCCGCCGGGCTGGTGCAAGCCCTTGGCGGGCAGGTCCGCCAGGTGCGGATCGAGCGGGTGGTGGAGGAGACCTACATCGCCACCGTGGAGGTGGACGGCCCGGCTGGCGTGAAGCCGGTCGACGCACGGCCCAGCGACGCGCTCAACCTGGTGGCGCTGGTGCAGGCACCGATCTTCGTCGCCCCCGAGGTGCTGCAGGAGGCCGAGGCCAGTCGCGCGGGTGATTCCCCCGAAGCAGCACGCCTCCGTCGGGCGCTGACAGCGCCGCCGATGACGGTCGGGACGGTGGGGATGCCCGGTGGGGATGTAGGTGCAACGCCACCCTGAAGATCAGTAGCCGGCGGGGTGGCACTCACAGGTGATACAGCCGATGCTCACGCCGGGATATTGCGGCCCCGACGCTCAGCCCTGACCTGCGTGACCTGCGCCTCGCACAGCGCTCCGTGGTCCAGCCGATTGTCATCATGTCGTGGGATTCGGGTACGCTCGGTCCTGTAACGGCCCCGCCTTGACCCCTGCGGCGGTCCACGGCTGGACCCTTCAGGGGAGGCGAATCCAAGCTCACGACGGTCCTGGGGCTAGTGACTGGCCCGGACCGCGGGCTGCCTGGCGACGGCGACCGGGCGGCCAGTCCGAGCGGCGGCCGTTCCCCAACCCGACGGCACCGCACCTCGTTTTGGCGTGGGTCCGTACAGGGAGGAACCCATGAACAGTTCACCGCATCCGCGTGTCCTGGTCACCGGAGCCGGCGGCTTCATCGGCAACCATCTCGTCACGGCGTTGAAGCGGCGGGGCTACTGGGTGCGAGGGGTGGACCTCAGCCTCCCCGAGTACACCGTGGGGGACGCCGACGAGTTCGAGCTGCGCGACCTCCGCCGCTTCGACGAGTGCCTCCTGGCGACGCGCGGCATCGACCACGTCTACGCGCTGGCCGCCGACATGGGGGGCATGGGATTCATCTCGGCTAACCACGCCACGATCATGCGGAACAATGCGCTGATCAACATCCACACCCTCGAGGCCGCCCGCATGAACGGCGCCTCACGGTATCTCTACAGCTCCTCGGCCTGTGTGTACCCCGAGCACCTGCAGGCCGAGGCGGACGTCGCCCCGCTCAAGGAAGCGGACGCCTACCCGGCGAACCCCCAGGACGCGTACGGCTGGGAGAAGCTCATGGCCGAGCGCCTGTGCCTCTACTACGCCGACGAGTTCGGGCTCGAGACGCGAATTGTCCGCTTCCACAACATCTACGGGCCCTACGGGACCTACGACGGCGGCCGCGAGAAGGTGCCCGCGGCACTGTGCCGGAAGGTGGCCGCGGCCGAGCCGGGCGGGGAGATCGAGGTCTGGGGCGACGGGGAGCAGACGCGGTCGTTCTGCTACGTCGACGACTGCGTCGAGGGGATCTACCGGCTCATGCAGTCGGAGTTCCGGGAGCCGCTCAACCTCGGCAGCGAGGAGATGGTGACGGTCAACCAGCTTGCCCGGATGATCATCGACGTGTCGGGCAAGGACGGCATCACGCTGCGGCACGTCGGCGGCCCGCAGGGCGTCCGCGGCCGCAGCTCCGACAACCGCCGGCTTCGTGAGGTGGTGGGCTGGGAGCCGTCGACCACCCTCCGCCAGGGGCTCGAGCCGACCTACCGCTGGATCGAGGAGCAGGTGGCGTCTCGGAGGCCGCTCCTGGCGGCCACTGGAGGCTAGACCGATGCGGTTGCACATCATCTCCGAGCGGGACGTCGGGCTGTTCTCGCTCATCCAACAGGTGATCGCCAACATCCCATGGGCAGTCGCCGAGCACCGTGTGCCGGTGGTCCATTTCGCGAACGACACCTGCTACTGGACACCCAACGGCCATCGTGGCCGACGGACGGTCTGGGAGTACTACTTCGAGCCGGTCGTTCCCGGCCATCCGGCGGCCAGCATTCCCGAGCCGGTTCGGGCCGGCATCGCCGTCGACCGGCCCGCGGCCCACGAGGTGGGTGGTCTCGTCGGCGGGGGTGCCTTCGTGTCCAGCCATTACGGAGACCATCCCCAGCTGCGGGGAGCAGCGTTGCCGATCCCCTACCAGTGGGACGACCCAGGGGACGCGTTGCGGCGCGAGGCGAAGGCCATCATCGACAGCTTCATCCGCCCGCGGCCCTACCTCCTGCGGAAGGCGGACGACTTCTACCTGAGGCACATGGCCGGCCACCCGCTCATCGGGGTGCACGCGCGGGGGACCGACGCCACCTCCAGGCAGGAGCTGCGCGCGTTCCGGCAGGGTTCGCTGGTGCTGTCGCGATATGTCGCCGAGATCGAGCGGCTGCTGGACGTCCAGCCGAGGGCGAAGGTCTTCGTGGCCACCGACGAGCAGTCGTCCCTGGACTACCTGGTGACGACGTTCGGCCAGCGGGTGCTCGCCTACGAGAGCGTCCGGCACCGCGGTGGCGCGGCGGCCGGAGCTGGCCCGACAGGATGGATCATGCCGGCCTATATCGCCCGCGACCGCGATGTGGCCGCCAGGAACGGGGAGGATGCGGTCATCGAGTACCTGTTGCTGAGCCGGTGCCACCACCTCGTCCACAACGGGTCGAGCCTGGCCCGGACGGTCCTGCTGAACGCCCCCCGGCTCCCGCACACCAACACGCATCGGCGGCGCGTTCCCGAGCCCGGGAAGCGTGCGCCATGACCGCCGTCGACCAGGAGATGATCGACCGCGTCAAGGCGGAGAAGCGGCGGCGACGGTCCTCGGCGAACCAGTACCAGGACCGGCCGAGGCTGGCGTTTATCGTCCACTCGTTCAACCGCGTCGCCAACATCGAGCAGCTGGTCGGTGGACTCAGGGCCCTCGGTGAGCACGAGCTGATCGTGTGCGAGGACGGCTCGTTGGACGGTTCCCATGAGAAGTGGATGTCCTATCTGTACCGGCCAAACGACTTCCTCATCCACTCGAACGATCTCCATGAGATCCGGATCCTGGATCGGGCGATCAGGTTCGCCCGCTCGGACATCGTCTGCCTGGTCCAAGACGACGACCTCATCCCCCGCGAGACCGGCTGGCTGGAGGCTGCCCTCGGGGACTTCACCGACCACCCTGGCCTGGCCATCCTCGGCGGCTTCCAGGGGTACGGGAGCTTCGACCCCGATCCCGCCAAGGCCAAGCGCATCTGGGGCGGGGATCGGTTCCGCTTCGTCCACCACGTGAACATCGGCCCGTACTTCATCCGCCGACGGCACTACGAGCTGCTCGGAGGCTGGGACTACTCGTTCTCGGAGGTCGGCGAGCCAGGCATCTGCGCCGACAACGAGCTCTGCCTCCGGGCCTGGATGAACGGCTACCAGGTCGGCTACCGCTTCGTCCCCTTCAAGGGCCCGTCGGGGCACTATCCCGCCGATGGCGGCACGGTGCTGTTCTCGAACGATACGAGGGTGCGGAACGCGGTCCGGAACTCCGACACGATCTTCAAGCGCTACGGAAGATACATCCGGCGGATCGACCGGCTCGTGGAGGCTGCTAACGCAAGGCTGGCGTAGCCCCCATTCGCCGGCATATCGGTGTCATCGCAGATGAATGACCACGGAATGACCGCAGAGCAAGCAAAGAAGGACTTGATGGCCTCTGAGCTGCGGTTTCTCGTGCCCCTGGCAGGACTCGAACCTGCAACCTGCTGTTTAGGAGATGTCTGGGTTTAGACGCTGTGCCGGAGCGCGAACTTCCAGGTCGCCAACGACCGTAAGGCGAAAGTTATCCGCTGGCTTCGGCGGTCATCTCACTCGGCCAGCGCCGCCTGTACCGCCGCCATCAGCTCGGCCTCCAGCGCTGGTGTGACTGCGATCGTGGAGTCGGAGTCTTGTGAGTGCTCGGAGCCGTCGTGGTCGAGCACCCGCGCTCCGGCCTCGCGGGCGATGAGGACCCCGGCGCTGGTGTCCCATGGCTTGTTGCCGAGCATGATGCAGGCATCCAGCCGGCCCTCGGCGGTCCATGCCAGGTCGATGGCGGACGCTCCGAGCATCCGGATTCGTTGTGCGTCGTGGGCGAGTCGTTCGGTGAGGCGCAGGCGCAGGCGGTTCTTGCGCTCCGCGTCCTCCCCGAAGGCGTACTGGTCGATCGAGATGAGGGCATCGGCAAGTGCTGCAGTTTCGCTTACGCGGAGCCGCTTGCCATCGGCGTAGGCACCCTGCCCCAAGAGGGCAGTGTATTGCGAGCCAATGAATGGAAGGTCGATCACCGCAGCAACGACCGTACTCGCGTCGCAAAGGCTAAGCGACACGGCACAGAGCGGAAAGCCGTGTAGGAAATTGACCGTGCCGTCGATGGGATCGAGCAGCCAAAGCAACTTATGGCCGGTCGAATTGCCGCCCTCCTCCTCGCCCAGGAAACCAATCTCCGGCGTCTTGTTATGTAGGAAGTCACGGACGAAGCGCTCGACAGCCAGGTCAACTTCCGATGCTGGGTCTCGGTCGCCCTTTTCGGTGAGTCTGCCTGGCGCGTGGGTGCGGATTACCTCGGCGGCTTCAGCAGCCGCGCGGCGTCCGATGGCTAGATAGTGGCGCTGGTCCTGTTCGCTGATCATCGGACGTTGACCCTACGTCCTGGCGAGATCGGGTTCCAGCGACAGGTCGCCGGCCTCCAGGGGTCGCACCAGGAGCCCCTTGCTCGTCCAGGGCTCTCGTGGGTCGTCAGCCAGGCGTTTCATCCACTCAAGCTGGCTTGAGAAGTAGTCCCAGTAGGGCGTGCCCTCATTGAACACGAGGATCGGGCCTTCGGTGCCTCGCTTGCCATGCCCGTACAGCATGACCCGGCACGTACGGTCAACCTTCTCAATCGCGAAGGAGCAGGGGAAGTTGTACGTGTAGACGCGCATGCCCGCCGCTGGGAGCGCAGCAGGTGCCACGCGCTCGGCGGCGGCATACAGCGGACGCACAACCTCGCGCATGTAGCGACTCGGGTTCTCCATCGCCGCCTCGACCGGTTCGAGCCGGTAACGGTCACGGCGGGAATCGCAGTAGGGGTCCATGACGAAAAACGTCACAGGTATTGCCACTGCCTTCGATTCAAACAGGGGAAGGATCTCGTCCTTTGCGTAGAAGTTGCGCGCCAGGCCGAATACCGTGATTTCCTCTTGCGCTGTGCGTACCCGCTCGACAAGGTCACCATAGGTCTCGGGGCTGGAGCGGGGCCAGAGATCCGTTATCCCTGCCCGCGCGAGATGGCCCACCTCGGCGTTGCTGTAGTCCATGCCGAAGCCGAGCCGGTCGGGCCGCGTCGAATAGAGGCGACACAGGTACTCGATCCGTTCATCGCTCGGCCGGCGCTGCCCATGCTCCCACCGGCACAGCTCGGCGCTGGAGATGCGAGGAGCGGCCAGCCCATCAGCGACGTAGAGCGCATCGAGGCGAGCTGAGACCTCGGTGCGGCTCCAGCCGTGGGCCAGTCGCCACGCCTCCAGGGCGAACATCTGCGGGACCTCTCGGCAGATGACCTCAGCGATGGCTTCCGGGGCCAGGCCATCACGCAGGCATCGGTGCCGGATCTCGGTCGCCTGCCGGGCTAGGTGGAGCCGCTGACTGCGGGTCATCGCCGCCATATTTCCATGCTACGGCACAGATCATTGCCGCACAACGGCAATAGCTCTGCCGTAGGCGCATATTGCCGCGTCAATCCGAACGCCGGGATCGTCCCGGGTAGCACAGCGCACCCGATCACCGGGCGGAGGAGGCGCCCGAGGCGGCCCCGACGCAGCCGTCAACTGCGTCGGGGCCAGACACCCCAGCGGAACCCCTGGAAAGGAACCTCTGAGATGCGCGAGGAGCGTACCTCTTCGGCCTTGCCGCCTACGAGTGGCACGCATGGCCTTTCCCCTGCGGAGCGGACCCTCCGCGCCCGGCTCGCCGCCCACGCCATGCACGCGCAGCACGACGCGCGGCAGACGACCGTGAGCGGCCGGGCCGCGTTCCTGGCCCGGTTCGAGGCCGAGGTCGACCCGGACGGCACGCTGGCCCCCGAAGAGCGGCGTCGACGGGCCGAGCATGCCCGCCGGGCCTACTTCACCCGCCTGGCCCTGGCCTCGGCCAAGGCCCGCCGCGCTCGGCGGGAAGGCCGCGGTGGTGCTCGTGGCTGAGCTGCTTGCTCCGGGTACCCCGCGGATGCGCCGATGGGACGCTGGCCCGGAGGCCACGGTCCGCGACCTGGCCGCGCTGCGGTTCGTGGGCGAGCAGTACGCGGCCCGCTCTGACGTGCTCGCGGTTCTGCTGGGCCGGCTGTCGCCCGCCACGGTGCGGAACGCCGGGCGGCTGGGGGAGCGCACCGTCCGCCAGCGGGTCGAGCGGTGGGAGGCCGCCGGCTGGGCCGAGCGGCGGCGCATGCTCGGTCATACCTGGGTCCTGCCCACCAGGGCCGGGCTGCGGCTGGCCGGGCTGGCGTTCGATCCCTGGACGCCGGCTGTTGACCGCCTCGCCCACCACCATGCGGCCGCCGTGGTCCGCCTGCACCGCGAGGCAGTGCCGGGCCGGGGCGGCTGGGTGTGTGAGCGGGAGCTGTGGCGCCGCCGCGGCCGGGCCTCCTGGCACCTGGTCGACGGCGCCCTACCCGCGCCGGTCCCGGCGGGCTGGCAGGGGATCGACCAGGCGTGGGAGCTGGTCGAGGTCGAGCTAACCCA
>Ga0081538_10004159_pt1 | contig 13429 bp, 14 predicted proteins | sample TabmetS5T2R1_FD_71022 | JGI IMG/M metagenome (GOLD analysis project Ga0081538, IMG submission 71022) | Tabebuia heterophylla rhizosphere microbial communities from the University of Puerto Rico - S5T2R1 | ecosystem: Host-associated > Plants > Roots > Rhizosphere ...
CGCTAAAGAGAAGGGTAGACCTGTGACCTGCGGTTATGTGGTGGTGGAGCTGAGGGGATTGAACCCCTGACCCCTTGCATGCCATGCCATCCGCACCACTTCACCAGGCCCTGCGCCGCCTTGCCCAGCACCACATCAGCCCTGCTCGGCGCGGTTGCGGGACAAGGCGCCGTGGTGTGACGTGAGGCTGGGTGTGGCAGCGCTGCTGACAACCTGCTGACAGATCGTCGAGACTCTGCCGTCTCCCAGGATCCACTGAATTACCATCCCGGCGCGGCCCCAGGCCCTGTCGGACTAAGCAGCGCTCCCGATACCTGCTCGAACATGTGTTCGATACGCTGGCTCGGTGGGGACCTGGCACGACTTGGACTTGGGCCGGCCGCTCGCGGCTCCGCTCGAGCAGTGCGCGCAGCTGCTCGACGTCGACCTCGTCACCGTCCGCGAGCTGGCCGCCAAGGTCGAGCCCTACCTCCGCGCCGACGGCACCAGGATCTGGAGCCTGACGCAGCTGGAGCGCCAGCTGCGCCCAGAGGTGTACGGCCGGCGCCGAGGCGGCTACCTCGACCGTCGACGAACGCCGCAGTAGCACTTACCGGCCTGACCAGGCTGACCGGCACTTCCAGCAACCGCAATGGCCCACGCCACTTGCAAGAACGGCATAGGTAGACCAAGCCGGCTTGGATGCCCGAGGCACCGGCCGGTGGCGTCGGCTGGCTGCCGTTGGCGTGAGGTCCCCGCCTCCACTGTCACATTTCCCGGTCGCGTTCTGTCTTAGCAGTGAGGAACCGATTGCTTGGACGTGATCGCACGATGACGCCACCACGCCACCGACCATCCGGCGGGCGCCGCCTCGAGCGCCGCCTCGCCGGGCGCTTTGACCGTGCCCAGCGGTGGGCCGACCGGCGGCTCGGGGCCACCAGCCCCGCCCGCGCCGCGCTGCGCTGGGCCTACCCCGACCCCTGGGCGTTCCTGTTCGGCGAGATCGCCCTGTACTGCCTGGTCGTGCTGGTGGTCACGGGGCTGTTCCTGAGCTTGTTCTACGTTCCCGACGTCGGCGGCCAGGTCACCTACCAGGGCCCCTACGTGCCGCTGCGCGGCCAGCCGGTGACCGAAGCGTTCAACTCGGTGCTGCGGATCTCCTTCGAGGTCCCCGCCGGACTGCTGGTGCGCCAGACCCATCACTGGGCCTCGCTGGTGTTCGTCGCGGCGATCGTGCTGCACCTGTGCCGCATCTTCTTCACCGGCGCCTTCCGCCGGCCCCGCCAGCGCACCTGGGTGGTCGGCATCGCGGTGCTGCTGCTGGCGATGGCCCAGGGCCTGGCCGGCCACTCGCTGCCCGACGACCTGCTGTCCGGGATGAGCCTGCAGGTCGTCTGGTCCGCCGTGCTGGCGATCCCGGTGGTCGGTCCCGAGGTCGCCTACCTGCTGTTCGGCGGCGAGTTCCCCAGCCCCGAGACGATCCCGCGGCTGTTCGTGCTCCACACGATGCTGCTGCCGGCCCTGCTGGTCGGCCTGATCGCCGTCCACCTCGGGACGGTGGTGCGGCACCGGCGCCACCCTGGGCCGGGCCGCGGCGAGGGCGCCGCCGTCGGCGCGCGGCGCCGGCCCGGGCGGGCCCTGACGTCGCTCAGCCTGCTGCTGCTGGTCGCCGCCGTGCTCGCCCTGCTCGGCGGGGTGGCGCAGGTCAACCCCGTCTGGCAGCTCGGCCCCTCCCGCCCGGCCAACGTCACCTCCCCGGCGCAGCCGGACTGGTACCTGGCGTTCCTCGACGGGCTGGTGCGGCTGGCCCCGCCGTGGGGCTTCGAGCTGTTCGGCTGGACCATCTCGGAGATGCTCTGGCCCGCGGTGCTGTTGCCCGCGGTCGCCTTCGGCATCCTGACCCTGTGGCCCTGGATCGAGCGGCGCCTGGGCGGCGACCGCGCCGAGCACCCCCGGCTCGACCGGCCGCGGGATGCGCCGCTGCGCAGCGCCGTCGGCGCCGCCGGGCTGACCATGTTCCTCGTCGCGTTCGTGGCGGCCGGCAACGACGTCCTCGCGGTCCTGCTCCACCTCCCACTGGAGGCGGTCACCAGACTGCTGCAGTGGTCGTTCGTGCTCGGCCCGGTGGTGGTCGGCCTGGTCACCTACGCGGTCTGCCGCTCGCTGGGCCGCAGCGGCCTGCACCCCGCCAGTTCGGCCGCCGGGCCGCGCCTGGAGCGCACCGCCAGCGGCGGCTACCGGACCGTCCCGGTCGACTGACGCGGCCCCGGCGGCCTCGCGAGGTCAGCCCGGCCGGGGGAGTGGGGTGTTGGAACGGTCCTCGGTGGATTGATCCACGAGGACGAGTGCGCAGCATGACACCCCGACTCTGGCACCCCACGACCTGAGCGACGGCCGGCACCGCACTCATTGCCAGGCATGCAGCCTGGTCGGCGGGCCCGGTCAGAGCCGGGCGATGAGCTCCTGGCCAACCGTGGCGATCAGCTCGTCCATGGCCGAGCCCTCCATGGTCGGCGGCTGCACTACCAGCCGGTGCACGCCCAGCTCGGCATAGCGGTGAGCCGTCTCCAGGCTCGGCGTGGCTGGGGGCGCGATGGAGACCTCCAGCGTGCCGAGCTCGGCAGGTCGCTCGTAGCGGCTCGCGGCCTCCCGCAGCCCCGCCAGCGCGGCGGCGGTCGCGTCCACGTCCAGGTCCCATCCGAACCAGCCGTCGCCGCGCTCGACCGCCCGACGGAGGGCAGCGGGCGAGTGCCCACCGATCACGATCGGTGGGTGTGGCAGTTGCACCGGCCGCGGCCGTTGCAGCACACCGGCGAAGGAGAGGTGGCGGCCCTCGAAGGTCGGTGTGGGCTCGTCCCACAGCACCCGCATCGCGGCGAGGTACTCGTCGGTCCGCGCGCCGCGGTCGGCCAGCGATGCGCCCAGCGCGCGCAGCTCAGCCTCGACGTAGCCGACCCCGATACCAACGGTGAGCCGCCCCCCAGAGAGCACGTCGATCGACGTGAGCTGCTTGGCCAGCAGCACCGGCTGGCGCTGCGGCAGCACGATCACCGCCGCGCCCAGCCGCACCCGGGTCGTGACCGCCGCCATGTAGGTCAAGGCGACCAGGGCCTCCAGGCGCGGCTGGTCCGAGGAATCCGACAGACCTGCCGGTAAGGCCACGTGGTCGCCGACCCACAACGCCTCGAAACCGACCTCCTCGGCCAGCAGCGCCCGCCGCGTGAGCGTGTCCGGGTCGACGCTGCTGCCCCGATGGAGCCCGTACAGGGCCAGCATGAGTTGTTCGGCCATGTCCTCCTCACCCTACGGGTTCACCGGTGGTGCTGCACCACGCTCGAGGTCGGCGTCCGGTTCGGTTGGTGGTGTCCTGGCGCTAGGGTCGTGGGTGGACGAGGTGGGCTTGGGCGTTGCCTGCTCCCAGGTTGGGCATCGCGGCCAACCTCGCGAACTCGAGGTCGGTGGACACGGCCCTGGTCATGCCGTCGGCGAGGTGGGAGGCGCGCAGGCCGCAGTCCTGGAGGGTGTGGGGGCGCAGCAGGATGGAGGTGGGCAGCGGGGCGATCTCGCGCCACGCGAAGCAGTCCCTGATGATCTGCTGGTTGGTTCCGTTGGTGAGTTCGCGGTCCGCGCGCACGAGGCCGCGCAGGACGTCGTGGTAGGTCAGGAAGTTTGGCGACAGGTTGCCCCAGGTGACCGCGAGGAGGCGACCCAGGTAGTCGCGTGCCAGCAGCAGGGCCTCCTTGAAGGCGGCCTCGTGGCCGGTGTAGGCAGCCTGGAAGTCCGCCTGGATGCGGACGAGGTCTTGGGCGCTGCCGGGCAGGTTGGTCGACCGGACGCGGAGTTCGTCCGGGATCAGCCCCTTTTCCACCAGGTCCTGCTGGAACACCTCCACCATCGTGTCGAAGATGGCGCCGGTGAGCGGGAGGGAGCGCTCGTGCGGCTCGGTCCCAACGTCCGACATGCGCTTGGCGTTCAGGGCGACCCGGATCTCGCGGCTCTCGGACAGCTCGCCGACGCGGTCGAGCCCGTTGATGGTCAGCAGGTTCCCCTTGGTCATGTCGAGGAGGTGGTCGACCAGCGAGTGGAAATGGAGCGACCCGATGATCGCGACCAGGTCACCGGATGACTCGTGCATGCCGCCGTAGTCGACGGCGTCGTCGGCGGGGCTTGCGGGGACGCCGACCTCCGAGAAGATGATGCTGTGGCCGAGTTCGTGCGCGAGCACGTCGAAGTTCTCGCAGTAGGGCCGGGTGTGGTCGATGGTGCCGGTTGGGGTGCGGCCGAAGCCGAACTCCAGGAACCCGTAGCCGGACTGGGCGTTGTCCCACTCGATGAGTGGGATCATCTCCAGGCGGGCGAAGTCCGACTCGAAGTGCCACTCCAGCACGTGGCCGAAGTAGTCTTGCCAGATGTCGAGCACCCGGCGGACCGTGGCGTACATCGTGGCGGCGGAGAACGCGCGGCTGCTGGGGTCGAGGTGGGTGAAGTGGCCGTCGGTGCCGGGCTCCACCGGCGGGCGGAACTCGCCCCGGTACGGTGGGCGAAAGAAGCGGTTGTAGGGCAGCTTGCTGACGGCGTCGACCACGAACATGCGGTCGTCAGCAGGACCAGGCTGGATCGCGGCCGGGGGCACGGAGATGGCGACCTGCTCGGGTTCGGGGAACAGCGGACCAGAGCCGTCGCTCCGTAGCAGGAAACGTGGCTGCGGAAAGATCCGGAAGCGGGTCCCGGTCTCGGCGAGCCTGCGGTCCAGTTGCAGCGACATCAATGCCTCCTGACATTCCCGTTGGTGTTCGTCGGCTCGGAACCCAGGGCTGCGGTGCACGCAACGGTTGCCCCCGTGCCTGGTGAACGAGCCTGGTCGGTTCCCGGAACCGTCCGTCGGTCGACGACCCCGAAGGTTTCCCTGACGGGTTCCCAGGTCGAGCTCATCGCCCTTCCTAGCTCACAATGGGTCTGCATCGGTTTCCTCCACGCCGTCGGCGCCTGGCGTGGCCTGCTGCGCAGCTGCTGGTGTGAGGTCGCGTTGGCCCGGCGAGTCGGCGCGGCCGGGATCTCCCGGCTCTGCTGCTCACGGCAGGACGTGCAAGGCGGGCGCGGACAGGTGCTGGTTATGCGGCCGACGCCTCTCCCGGCTGCTGCCCGCCAGGCCGTGGAGGGGCATCAGCCGAGCTGTCCCGCCCCTGGCTGACGTCGTCGCGTGGCGAGGTCAGCCAGGGACGCTGCTTCCACTGGCGGACGTGCCACAGGTTGACCTCGCTGTCCAGCGTCCGCCGCAGCCCTTCGGTGACGCTTGGTTGCTTGTCGGCCGGCTGGTCGTTGAGGAGGCGGAGCAGGCCCTGGGTGAAGTCACGGTCGAAGCGGCTTCGCGCCTCGAACGCGTCCAGGAGGTCGGTGGCGGTCCTGATCCCGTAGCGACGCAGCTTGGCGCGGTCGCCACCGTCTCCGGCGTCGTCTCGGTGACCGTTGCCATCGTTGACCCGGACGTACAAGAAGGCCTGATCGATCCAGTCCAGCAGCCGGTTGATCGGCATCCGCGTGTGCAGCATCAGGTCCACGAGGTTGGCCGTGGACAGGTTCTGCATGTCCTCGATGCCTTCCTCGAGGAACCTGGCCTGCGTCCAGATGTTGATGCCGTCGAGCTGCCGCAGTGGGTAGCGCTCCTCACGGGCCGGTCGTGCCCTGCGGAGCACACCGAGGAGCGCCTGCTGGATCACCCGCAGCCCGAGCTCTGGGAAGAAGCCGAGGAAGAACGCGAACGCGAGCTCGGTGTTGGTGGCAAGCCCCCACATCGACCACAGCGGATGGATCGCCGTCACCAGCGCGGCGACCAGGATCACCCGTGCCATCGCGCTGACATAGGCGTGGGTCTTGAGGTCTGCTTGGAAGTAGCGGCGGACAAGCCCCTGCAGGATGAACACGTAGGAGCCGATGAACCCATAGCGCAGCGGGTCGACCGGCATCTGTTGCGGGAACCCCGAGAGCACCAGGTCGCCGAGCGGCCGTAGCCCTCGGTAGAGGTCGGGTTGCACGACGACGAGCCACCCGATGCACAAGAGGATCGTGGTCACCAGGACGGGCGAGAACGCATCGGCCTGGATCTGCTCGACGATCCGGCCCCGCCGCTCCACGGGGCGACGGTCGTCGTCGCCGTGGCGCTTGCGTCTGGACTCGGGGATCGCCGACCGTCCGTAGACAGCCTCGAACTTCTTCAGGTAGATGTTGCGCGCGACCAGCTCGTCGGGCGCGTCCTGACGCACCTCAGCATCCCACTTCGGCCAGTAGCGAGAGCTTGGCGGTGGCTTCGGCAGGTTCGCCACGTCGTCGATCTTCAGCCGGTACAGGTTCAGCACGTACTCGTCGTACAGGCCGGTGCCCTTGATGGCGATGAACTGCAGGTACAGCCAGCCTGGCAGCACCGACAAGAACAGCACCAGGAAGACCTTGAGCAGGAACACCTGGGTGGGCCGGTCCAGCAGCGTCGTCGGCACGAGCGCGGCGACGATCAGCAGCAGCAACAGCACCAGCTTCAGGGTCCGACCCAGCGCCTGCCAGAACCGCCCGCTGTCACGGTCGGACTCGGCGCGCTGCCGTAGTCGAAGCAGGCCCGATGGTCGTTTGCGGCTGCGGCCACCACCCGAGGCCTCCGCCGGCTCCCGTCCCCCGTCCAACGTCCCGGACGACATTCGACCTCCCCCCTCGACCAGCAGTTGACTCCTCCCCTTAAGGAGGCCCCGCGGCTCGATGGCTCATTGTTTGAGGGCCATTCCAGCCTGTCGAGGGCGTGCGTCACCACGCCGACGTGTCGTCCGTCACTGCTGGCTGCCGCGGCTTACTGACAGGAGTTACGCGGTGGGGTGAGTTGCGGCGGGGGCTTGCGCCGTAAGAGACGCCACGGTGGGGAACGCTGCTGTTGTCGCACAGGCTGTTCCCAAGGAAGGAGACCTTCCCCGTGGCGTCTCGGCTGTACCGTACCACCCGTCCGCTGTACCTCCAGGTCACCGGCATCCTCGATCGGCTGGGCGTTGCCAGGACTGGCAGTCCGACCACCGCGATCCTGATCGCCTTGTACGTGACCGGCCTGGTCCTGCTGGACGCGCGGCCCACGCAGACACGCGTGACGCGCTTCCTGCCTGGTCGCTGCCACGACGCGCTCAACCGGCTGCTGCGCACCACGCCGTGGTCGACCCGGGTGCTGCTGGGCCGGCTGGTCGCCTGGATCCGGCAGGCCAACATGCCCGGGTACCTCTGCTTGGACGACGTGGTGGTGGAGAAGGCCTTCGCCAGGCGGCTGCCGTGGGCGGGGTGGACCTACTCGTTCGCCAAGAAACGCAAGGTCTACGGCATGCACGTGGTGGTGCTGCTGTGGTGCAGCGCCGACCGGCGTTGGAGGATCCCGGTCGCGTTTCGGCTGTGGCGGCCCAGGCGGACCTGCGCGCCGGCCGCCTACCAGACCAAGCTGCAGCTGGCCTGGGGGATGCTCACCGAGCTGGTCGCCGCCGGCCTCCCGTTTGCCTATCTGGTGATGGATACCCACTACACCGCCGGCTGGTTCACCCGCCGGGCGGGGCGGTTGGGGATCTGCTGGGTCGGCACCCTGCACCCGCGGACAACCGTGATCTGGCACGGGCAGCGGCAGGCAGCCGCCGAGCTGGCCGAGCGGCTGCGCCTGGCCTGGCGTCCACGGCTTGGCCTGCGCGCCGCCGCGGTCACCGTCTACGCGCCCAAGTACGGGAGGCTCCGGTTGGTGGTGACCAGGAACCGTCACGGCAACTGCGAGCCCCTGGTCACCAACGACCTTGCCGCCGACCTGACCGGGGTGGTGGCGCGCAAGCACAGCCGCTGGAGCGTGGAGACGATCTTCCGCGACACCAAGCAGCACGCCGGGCTGGGCGCCTGCCAGTGCTGGACCGATCCGGCGATGGTCCGCCACGTCGGCCTGGTCCTGCTCGGCTTCGTCGTCCTGCAACACTTGCGGACCCATCCCAGTGAAAGCCTCGCCGCCGTCAAGGAACGATGGCAGCTCGCCGTCACCCGCCAAGGCGACCACCCACCCGCCCCCCTCAAAGCCTGCCCTGCTCAGCTCCGGACGACCGCGTAACTCCTGTTACTGATTGGTGCCTGCGGGCGCCGAAACGTCGGCCGTAGGCTCTGAGCTGCGATTTCGCCGAGGGAGGCGCTGACGGCTGGGCGGACCGGGTGCTGCTGGCTGCCGGGTCGGCCCTGACGCCAGCGGGTCACCACGCCAGGACCTGGGCGGGGACCTCGACGCGGTCGGCCGAGGCGACCCAGCGCACCTCGCAGTCGGAGCAGGACCACTGCATAGGGCGCTCGGCCTCGTCGTGGGTCGCGCGCTGGGGGTCGACCTCGTCGCCGCAGGACCAGCAGCGGGCGAAGCACCGCCAGGGGCGCATGGTCGCGTTCACGACGCCGCCGGCAGCGCGCGGTCGACGGTGTCGGCTTGCGGGGTCAGCCAGTGCCGGTTCACGCAGCCGGTCTTCAGGTGCTCCAGCGGGCCGTCGGTCGAGTCGAGCCAGAACCGCTCGGTGATCTCGGCCGGCGCGCCGCACTCGGGACAGGAGACGATGTCGGGCATTGGTGCTCCTCAGGTGCGCACAGGTACGCCGTCAAGGGTTGGCACCTGGCCAGGGCCGACCCTCCGCCCCAGGTTGACGCAGCGGTACCGGGGGGACATCGCCGCCAGCCCCCAAAGCCAGCCTCCGGCCAGCCGGCATCCTGACCTACCCGCCAGCAACCCTCAGGCGGCGAGGCCGAGCGTGGCGCGGTTGGGCCAGCGGCGGTAGGTCGCGATCTTGTTGGTGCCGGCGCGCCTGGCCACCCGGTCCATGAGGTGCACATACCGACTCTTGTGACGCCAGAGCACACCGCGAAAGCGCGCCTGCAGCTTGGACCCGCGCCGTGGCTAATCGTGGCGCAGGCCGTAGTCCTGGAGACGGATGCAGCAAGGCTCGCGCCACTGGTCATGCAGGCCGCCCTGGAGGCCGAGATCAGCGAGTTCCTGGGCCGTGACCGCTACGCCCGCGGCGAGCGGGAGCGTGCCGGGTGTCGCAGCGTCCACGCCGAGCTGACCGTGAAACCACCGCTGGGGCTGGTGGTGCTGGAGCGCCCCAAGCTGCGCGGTACCGCCCAGCCGTTCGCCCCACGGCTGCTTGGCAAGGGCGTGTCGCGCACCAACGCGCTGGAAGCCCTGGTCATCTCGGGGTTCGTGCGTGGCCTGTCGACCCGTGACGCGGAGGCCGCCTTGGGCGAGGTGCTGGGCCGGAGGCCGCCCTGTCGAATTCCTGGACGGCTCGCATGTTCGGATGCATCCAGGGGCGCCGGCCGAGCCGGTGCTTGCCGCCTGGGGCATCACCACTCAGGGCAGCCCGGTGCTGCTGGGGCTGGCACCCGGCGCCCACGAGGGCCACGACCCCTGGGGCCGGTTTCCTCGGCGAACTGGTCGCCTGCGGCCTGCGACGCCGCTGCTGGTGATCACCGACGGCGCACCCGGGCTCATCGGCGCGGTCGAGGTGGTGTACTCGCGGTCGCTGCGGCAGCGCTGCCTGGTGCGCCGCGCCAGGAATCTCCTCGCCAGGGTCCTGACCACGCCCAGGACGAGGTCAAGGCCGCGTTCTGGCAGGTCTTCGACGACATCACACCCGGCCAACTGGCCCGCGGAGCTACACTGTGCACCGGCATCCCGCCCAGAGAAGGCTGCCCTTCCGTGGAGGTTCTCTTCGCACGTGAGCGGTTCAGCGCGGGGGTGCCGTGGACCGATCTTGGTCCGCTCCTGCCGGGATGGACGATCAGGTCTTGCTCGGCTGCCGAGTTGGCTGACCGGCTTGGACCGGCTGACGTGGTGTGCCCATTTGGCACGCCCGTCGACGAGGGCGTGATCGCGGCGGGGCAGTTCGGCCTGCTTCAGCAGTTCGGCGTCGGGTTGGACGGCATCGACCTCGAGGCGGCAAACGAGCACGGCGTGTGGGTGGCGCGGCTACCGGGTGAGTTGACCGGCAACGCCGACAGCGTGGCCGAGCTTGCGGTTCTGTTCGTCCTAACGCTGCTGCGGCGGTTCGACGACGCTCGTCAAAGCCTGCGCGAACGGCGTTGGGGTCAGCCGATGGGTCGGTCGGTATCCGAGTGCACGGTGCTGATCGTAGGGCTGGGCGCCGTGGGCCGGGCCGTGCTGGCTCGGCTTCGCCCGTTCGGTTCCCGGATCGTGGCGGTGCGGGCACATCCCGAACGTGGCGGCGTGGACGGGGTTGACTGGGTGCGCGGCGTCGCCGACCTCGGCGCCGCGGTGAGTCAGGCCGACGTGGTCGTCTGCTGCGCGACCTTGGATGCCGCCAGCCAATCCCTGTTCGGCGCCGATGTCCTGGGCTCCTGCAAGCCCGGCTCGATCTTCGTCAACGTCGCCCGCGGCGGCCTTGTCGACGAGGTCGCGCTGCTGAACGCGCTTGACTCGGGCGTGCTGGCCGGCGCTGGGCTCGATGTCCACGCGACCGAGCCGGCCGATCCCGACAGCCCCCTGCTGCGGCATCCGAACGTGATCGCGACCCCACATGTGGCCGGCCTGACCGGGCGCACGTTCGACCGCAGCGGCAGGCTCTTCGCGGCCAACCTGCAACGTTGGGCCGCCGGGTCCAGCCCCGATTGGGCGGTCAACGCGCCAGCACACTCACGACGGAGATCATGAATCGCAAACGGGACCCAACGTCGGCGCATCCGGTTACCGGCGAGTGGTGATGCCGAGCCGCCGCGCCGCGGGGCTGAAGTGCAGCTCCTCGGTCACTGCGACGAAGTAGGCGAGACTCGACGCGGCGGCCAGGCACCGACGGGTACACCGAGTCGTCGTTGCCGTCTAGACGCAGGTAGTGATCCCGGGTCAACCTGCTGATCATGCGCCAGCCGACGACCGGGCGACCGGCGGCAAGCCGCGGCGCGAGCGTCATCTCGACGGCATTCGCCACGCGAGCTGGCGGCGATGGGCCGCCAGCTCGGCCTCAACGACCAGCTCTCACTGCGGCCAGCGGCGGCTGCTACGGAGGGATGGTCGGCGCGCAGGAAGTCTTTGGCGCGACCTTGGTCCGGAGCCGGCGTTCGGGGACGTGCGGCGGGAGGTACCGCGCCGTGGTCGTGATCGGCCAGCGCTACGGGATCCGCCGCTCGCGCACCTGGTAGTGCTGGGACCGCTCGTCGAACCGTGCGAGCAGCTCGCGGGCCGCGGGTGGCACCACCGAGGCTTCGTGGTCCTCGCCGGCGAAGGCTCGGACCGCGTCCAACGAGTCGAACCACATGACCGTGATGAACTCCACTTCGTCGCCGAGGTCGCGTCGGAACACCTGGATCTCCCGGAACCCGTCGATCGAGCGATCCTCGATGCCGGTGATGACCTCGTCGCGCAGCAGCGCCTCGTACGCATCGGCGTTGCCCGGCCGGGTGTACCCATGCCAGATGCGGCTGATCATGAGGTCTCGAAGGCCGTTTCGTCGTGGCCGACGTGGCCGTCGAATCGGACGAGAACCTCGCGGGCCTCGTCGGCCACGACGGCGGTCTCGTAGTCAGGTCCTGCGAAGGCGCGGACGGCGTCGAGGTCGTCGAAGAACGTCAGGGACACGAATTCGGTCTCATCGCCGGTCGTCTGCCGTAGCAGGCGGGCACCCTCGAACCCGGCCACGCCCCGCAGCAGGGGCAGGACCTCGGCGCGGTAGTGCCGCTCGTACTCCTGGGCGCGATCGGCCGGCGCCCAGCCTCGCCACACGCGTGTGATCACGGGGCCTCCCTTCCTCAGCGGACCGACGACAGGCCGGCCCGATCCTGTTCCACTCACAGTCTATAATGGATTTAGACCGTGACAGGAGGAGGAGGCATGCCGATCTACGCGATCTGGGAGTCCCGGTTCCCCGCCCCGCAGGCCGCGGCGGGGCGCGCGGTGACCGAAGCGATCTGGCGGGACATGCCGTGCTTCGAGGGCTACCTGGGCCACGAGCTGCTGGTCGACATCGACGATCCGGGGCACCTGCTGGTGGTTAGCCAGTGGGCGAGCCGGGAGCATGCCGACGAGTCGCTGCGGCTCTACGCCGAGCACCCGAACGCCCGCGCCGCAAATGACCTGGTCGCCGCGCCTCGACGTCGCATCCTCGCCGCAGGTGCTGGTGGCTGAGCCGACGGCCAACCCACAGGCGCTGCTGCTGCTGGCCAACCTGGGGCGGCCACGGCGGCCCTCCGGGGCGGCCGCCCCACACGCCGAGCCGATCCTGCCCGACGCCACCGTCGCGTCCGCGCAGTTGGCGGAGGTGGTCGACCAGCCAGTCGCCGCGGCGGACCTGGCCGACCTGCGCCGGCTGCAACGGGCGTCGGTCCACGCGGCCGAGGCGATCCTCGCCGACGAGGCGCTGGATGGTGCCGAGCTCAACGCACTCGCCGCCGGCAACTGCGCGCGCATTTCGCTGTTCGTGACCGAGGGGGGACCGCGGCGACGGCTGACCTGGACCGACACGTCGCTGGCCGCGGCGCTGGCCCGACGCCTCATCGATGAGCTCAGCGCGCTCGAACCCGACCGGCTGCGGCGTTGCGCCCGCCCGGAGTGCGACCTGCTCTTCTACGACACCACACGGTCCCGCACGCGCAGATGGCACGCTGAAGATCCCTGCGGATGGCGTGAGCGTCAGCGCGTCCACCGGCTGAGAACCTCAAGCTGAGTTCGACCGGCCGTGGTGGTCGACGTCCGCGACTCCGGTCTCACCGAGGCCCCAGGCGCCTCCATGGTCACCGCCACCCTCGGCACACAGATGCCCAATGTCGTCAAGCTCCCCACATCGCAACGCCTGATTTGATCTGGGGTGTTGCAGTTGATGGCGCCCGGACTCAGCTGCAGCCGCTGGTCGTGCCGCAGGACTCGCAGACGAAGCACGACCCGGCCGGGCGCATCCGGACCCCGCAGGTGGAGCAGTACGGGGCGTCCACCGCCGCCATCCCGGGGGTGAACGCCGGTGCCTGGGACACCGGCGCCGACGCCGGCCCCCCCGCCGGTGCCGGGGCCGTCCGGGCGGTCGGGGGCTGCTGGCGCTCGGCCGGTGCCGGCGCCGCCTCGGCGGCGGGCTCGGCGCCGAGGGCCGGCTCGGCGGTCCCGTTGACCTCGGCGGTGCGCTCGGCGGTGGTCTTGATCCCAAGGGCCTGGCGGGTCTCGACGTCCAGGTGGTCGATCGCCAGCCGCCGGGCCAGATAGTCGACCAGGCTCTGGGCGATGCGGACGTCCTTGTCGTCGGTCATGCCGTTGGGCTCGAAGATCATGTTGACGAACTTGGCCACGTACGCCTCCAGCGGCACCCCGTACTGCAGGCCGAGGCTGATGGCGATGGCGAACGCGTCCATCACGCCCGACAGGGTGGAGCCCTGCTTGGAGACCTTGAAGAAGATCTCCCCGAGCCCGTCGTCCGGGTACGACCCA
>Ga0081538_10004160_pt1 | contig 13429 bp, 13 predicted proteins | sample TabmetS5T2R1_FD_71022 | JGI IMG/M metagenome (GOLD analysis project Ga0081538, IMG submission 71022) | Tabebuia heterophylla rhizosphere microbial communities from the University of Puerto Rico - S5T2R1 | ecosystem: Host-associated > Plants > Roots > Rhizosphere ...
ATCGACGGCCCAGCAGACGTGAGTCGCGAGCGCCGGCTCGAGATCGAGCGGCTGCTCGACGAGCTCGAGGGCTGCTCGAGCCGAGTCTCGCTATCGGTCGATCCGCATGCGCCGTACACCGTTTCCGAGGACTCGCTTCGCTGGGCCGGGGAACTCGCCGCGGGCCGCGGGTTGACGCTGCACATCCATCTGGCCGAGACCGAGGCCGAGGGCGAACGCTGCTTGGCCGAGCACGGCTGTACTCCGGTGGCGTATCTCGATCGGCTCGGCTTGCTGAGCCAAGACACCGTGGCGGCACATACGGTGTGGCTGTCCGACGACGACATCGCCTTGCTGGGTGAGCGGCGCGTGGTGTGCGTGCACAACCCGGTGAGCAACATGAAGCTCGCGGTCGGCGCGGTGTACCCGTACCGAAGACTCGCCTCGGCCGGCGCCGTGTGCGCCATCGGGACCGATGGCGCGGCCTCCAACAACTCCCTCGACCTCTTCCGCGACATGAAGATCGCCGCGTTGTTGCAAAAGTTCGACACCAACGATCCGGCTGCGCTCACTGCCGCCGAGACGCTCGCGATGGCGACCACCAACCCAGCGCCCGTCTTCGGACTCCCGGGGCCCGAGATCGAGGTTGGCCGCGCCGCCGACTTCATCTTGATCGACGGCGAGCGCCCGGAGCTCTCGCCGTCGCTATCGCTTACCAGCGATCTTGTCTACAGCGCCACCGGCAACGTCGTGGATAGCGTCGTCTGCGACGGCCGTGTCATCATGCGCCACCGCGAGATCGCGCACGAACAGGAGATCCTCGCGGAGGCTCGCCGGGCGGCGCGAGCGCTGTTCGCCCGACTGTGAGCGACATGCCCGGTCACCGGACGACGGCCGTGCTGTAGCTGGCACCGATCAGCGGACGACGCGGAAGCCCAGGTGCGTGACGCCCTCGGGCGCCTCGACCACCCTCGTGCGCTCCAGTTCCACCGGGCCGCCGAGATGGTCGAACAGGCGCTTGCCCTCGCCGAGCAGCACCGGGATCAGATGGATCATGAACTCGTCCACCAGGCCGGCGCGGATCGCCTGCTGGGGCACGATCGCGCCCATGACGGCGACGTGCTTGTCGCCGGCTGCGGCGCGCGCCCGCTCGACCGCGGCCTCGACGCCGTCGGTGACATAGGTGAACTCGCCGCGATTCTCGGTCGGCGGCGAGTGGGTGACGACGAAGGTCGGCGCGCCGAACAGCGGCTTGCCGTCCCAGCGCCCGGAGGCCTCGAACGTGTTGCGGCCGACCACGACCGCGCCGAGGGAGCCGATGGCCGCATCCATCACCTCGCGGCTCTCATTCGACAACCGGCCGAAGCCGGCGGCGCTCTCGTGTTCGCCGCTGAACAGCCAGTCGTGCAGCGGGTCGATCTCGTCGTTGGGGCCCGCGACGAAGCCGTCGAGGGACATGGAGAGGCTGAAAGTGACGTTGGTCATGCCCCCTGAGACGACGGCGGCTCCGAAAAGGAATCGGCCAGCCCGAACCTCTCGAACAGGCTAACGTCGCCGAAGTCGATGATCTCGGCGATCTGGCCGTCCTCGACGCGCAGGACCTCCAGCGCCAGCGCCCGGAACAGCGTGTCGCCCGGACGGCACAGGTACAAGGCCAGCGCCGGCTGGAGGTTCGCGCTCGTCGGGATAACGCGGTACTCGCCGACCGCCGCATGGCGCCGGCTCGCATCGAGGAACGCGTCGCGCCCGTCGTACCAGACCGGCGCGGGCGGGAACGAGACGCGCGCGTCGGCGCGCAGCAGCTGCGCCAAAGCATCGGTATCAGCGGCCTCCAGAGCGGCCACCCAGACCGCCAGCACCGCGCGCTCCTCGGCCGTCGGAGACGACGCCCAGTCTGCCCGGCGGCGCGGCAGCCGCTCGCGCATCGTCGCGCGCGCCCGCTGCAGCGCGCTCTTGACCGCGGCGGCGCTCATATCGAGCACCCCCGCGGTCTCGTCGGCCGACCAGCCGACGACGTCGCGCAGGATCAGCACCGCCCGCTGGCGCGGCGGCAGGTGCTGCATCGCGGCCAGGAACGCGAGCTCGATCGTCTCGCGCTCGACGACAACCTCCTCCACGAGCAGCTGGTCCGGGCAGGGCTCAAGCCACGCGTGCTCGCCCGTTTCGGGGATCCCGGCCGCCGGATTGGCGGCCGGCGCCACGTCGGCCGGGAGCACGCGCCGCGGGCGACCCTTCAGCGCGTCCAGGCACACGTTCGTGGCGATCTTGTAGAGCCACGCGCGGAAACTCGCGCGGCCCTCGAACGCCTCCCGCCCCCGCCAGGCGCGGAGGAACGTCTCCTGCACGAGATCCTCGGAGTCCTCGATCGAGCCGAGCATCCGGTAGCAGTGGACCTGCAGCTCGCGCCGATGGCGCTCGAAAACGGAGCCGAACTCCTGCCTATCCGCCAGTCGCCGGCCGGGGTTGGACCTGCTGGAGCTGGCCGTGCCTCAGCCGATCGAATCGACCATCTCGAGCTGAATCAATCTGTTCAGCTCGACGGCGTACTCCATCGGCAGCTCCTTCGTGACCGGTTCGATGAAGCCGTTCACGATCATCGCCGCCGCCTCCTCCTCGGAGAGGCCGCGCGACTGGAGGTAGAAGAGCTGCTCATCGGAGATCTTGCCGACCACGGCCTCGTGGGCCACGGTGACGTGCGGGTTCTGGATCTGGATGTCGGGCCAGGTGTCGGAGCGGGAGCGCTCGTCCATCATCAGGCCGTCGCATTGCACGCGCGCCTTCGAGCCCTGCGAGTTGTGGCCCATGCGGACGAGGCCGCGGTAGCCCATGATCCCGCCGTCCTTGGAGATCGACTTGGCGAGGATGTTCGAGTTGGTGTTGGGCGCGAGGTGCACGACCTTTGCGCCGGTGTCCTTCCACACGTCTCCGCTGGCTACGCCGACGTTCAGGTGGTCGGCGCGCGCGCCCTCGCCCATCAGGAAGGAGCCCGGGTAGAGCATGACCCTCTTGGCGCCCATTGAGCCGCCGACCCACTCGACGGTCCCGTGCGCCTCGACGATCGCCCGCTTCGTGTTCAGGTTGAACACGTCCTTCGACCAGTTCTGCACGGTCGTGTAGCGGGCCTTGGCGCCCTCCTTGACGAAGATCTCGACGACCGCGGAGTGCATCGAGTTGACCGAGTAGGTCTGCGCGGTGCAGCCCTCGATGTAGTTCACGTCCGAGCCCTCGTCGGCGATGATCAGCGTGTGCTCGAACGTGCCCTCGTTCGCGCCCTCCATGCGGAAGTAGGCCTGGAGCGGTAGGTCGACCTTGACGTCCTTGGGCACGTAGAGGAACGAGCCACCGGACCAGACGGCGCCGTGGAGCGCCGAGAACTTGTTGTCCTGCGGGGGGACGCACTTCTTCATGAAGTACTCGCGGACCAGGTCCTCGTGCTCCTGGACCGCGGTGTCCATCGCGCAGAAGACGATCCCCTGGTCGGCGTACTCCTGCTTGAGGCCCTCGTAGAAGGGCTCCTGCCGCCACACGCCCACCACCCCGGCGAGGTGCTCACGCTCGGCCTGCGGGATGCCTAGCTTGTCGTAGGTGTCCTTGATGTCCTCGGGCACCTCGTCCCAGCTGTTGTAGCGACCCGCCTCGGGGGGCGAGTAGAGGACGAGCTCCGAGAGGTCGAGGTCGGAGAGATCGACACCCCAGGTCGGGATCGGCTTGCGCTCGAAGATCTCGAACGACTTGAGCCGCTTGTCGCGCATCCACTCGGGCTCGCCCTTGATCCGGGAGAGCTCCTCGATGACGTCGCGGGAGACGCCCTTCTTGGCGACGAGCTGGCCCTGCTCGTTCTCCTTGATCGAGCTTGGCTTGGGGACTCGAGTCTTGTCTGTGGCAGCCACTTCGCTCCAAATCCGCTTTCCGAGGTCGGAAATGAGAGTCTAGCGAGAGGAGGCGCCGGACCCGAAGCCGAGTTACCAGACTGCACGGGTCGGATTTAGGGTACCCTAAGGCCGGTGCTGCGGAAGGTGGGAATCGTAGCGGTGGCGGCTGCGCTCGGGGTGGGCTCGGCGATCGGCGCGGCGGCCTGCGGAGAGGACCGCGAGGGCGACGTCCAGTTCGAGGAAGGCACCGGAACGGCCGGAACCGGCACAGTCGGCACCGGGACCGTGGGGACCGGCACCGTGGAGACCGAGACGGTCGAGACCGAGGCGCCCGAGACAGAGACCGGCGAGGCCGAGACCGAGACCGGCGAGGCCGAGACCGAGACCGGCGAGGCCGAGACCGAGACGACCCCGTAGGACGTGTCCCGACGCCGGCTCCTCGTGATCCTGATCGCCGGCGGGGTGCTGGTCGTGGCCGCCTTCGTCGGTGTGGTCCTGGCGACGTCGGGCTCCTCCGACGATGAGCTGGTCATCTACTCGGCCCGGTCCCACTACGGCGAGGAGCAGCCGTTCGAGGACTTCGCGAAGCGGACCGGCACCAGCCTCCGCATACGGGGCGGCTCGGCGTCGGAGCTGTATGAGCGCCTGAGGAGCGAAGGAGACGACACTCCGGCGGACGTCCTGATCACGGTCGACGCCGCCAATCTCTGGCGCGCCAAGGAGGCCGGCCTGCTCGAGCCGGTGCACTCGCCGAAGATCGACGCCGCGGTGCCTCCCGACCTGCGTGACCCCGACGGCGCGTGGTTCGGCCTGCTGCTGCGCGCCCGCACGATCATGCGCTCCACCGAGCGCGTGGGGCCGCGCGAGGTAACGACCTACGAGGGGCTCGGCGACCCGCGCTGGAAGGGCCGCCTCTGCCTCCGCTCGGGCACCAGCGAGTACAACGTCTCCTTCGTCGCCGACCGGCTGGCGAAGGACGGGAGGGCCGCCACCGAGCGCATGCTGCGCCGCTGGATGGCCAACGATCCGGACATTCTCGGCTCGGACACCGACGTGCTGGAAGCGATCGCCGACGGCGAGTGCGACGTCGGCCTTACGAACCACTACTACCTGGAGCGCGAGCTGGCGGACGATCCGGATTTCCCGGTGGCGCCGGTCTGGGCCGACCAGCAGGGTCGCGGCACGCACGTCAACCTCTCGGGGATCGGGGTCGTAGCCGGATCCGACAAGGCAGACGAGGCCCGCAGGCTGATCCAGTACTTCCTCCAGGCGGCCGAGCAGCGGGTGTTCGTCGAGAACAACCACGAGTTCCCGGCGCGCGGCGGCACCGACTTCAAGCGCGACTCGATCGACGTCCAGGGCGCCGGCTCGCACCTCGACGAAGCGCTGAGGTTGATGGATGAAGCCGGATGGAATTGACGCCTGGGCGATCCTGACGCTCGTCTGCGCGGCCGCGGTGGCAGCGCCCCTGATCGGGCTGCCCCTCAGCTTCGCCGTCGCTCCCGGCGGCCTGTCGGAGTTCTCGGGCCTCGTGCCGGAGGCGGCCGGCGCCACCGTCGTCCTCGTCGTGGGCGTGGGAGCGGGGACGCTCCTGCTCGGAACGGCGCTCGCCGCGCTGGTGTCCTTCTGCGACTTCCCCGGCCGCGGCTGGATCGAGTGGGCGCTCGTGCTGCCGCTTGCGATGCCCGGCTATGTCTTCACGCTCTTCGCGCTCGGGCTCGACGTGCCCGGAATACGCTCGTCGCTCGGGGCCGTGAGCGTGTTCACGCTCGTGCTGTACCCGTACGTCTATCTGCTCGCGCGGGCGGCCTTTCTGGCCCAGTCGCGCACCCTGCTCGAGGCCGCGCGCGGGCTCGGCCTCTCCCGGCGCGCGGCGATCGTGCGGGTGGGCCTTCCGCTCGCCAGGCCGGCGATCCTCGGCGGCGTCGCCCTGGCGCTGATGGAGGCGCTGGCCGACTTCGGCACCGTGAACCTGCTCGGCGTCCAGACCTTCACCGACGCCATCTACAAGGTCTGGTTCATCGCGTTCGACCGCGATGCCGCCATGCAGCTGGCCACGCTGCTCGTGTCGGTGACCTTGGCTCTGCTCGTCCTCGAGCGCCTTGCGCGGGGGCGCGCGCGATACCACCAGCTGGCGGCCAGGGGCGACCTGGCGCCGCCGGTTCGCCTCCGGGGCGTGGCGGCCGCCGTCGCCGTGGTCGCACCGCTCGCGCTCGTCGGCCTCGTGGTGGCGGCGCCGCTCGCACAGCTTGGTGTGTGGTCGATCGAGTCGATCCGCGAGGGCCTGCTCGCACCCGAGTTCGCCACCGCGGCACGTAACAGCGTGCTGCTCGCCGCGATGAGCGCGCTGCTCGTTCCGCTCGCCGCGATCCTCCTCGCGTACGGCGCCCGCGCGAGCCGCTCGCGCGCGGCCGCGGGGGCTGCCCGGACCGCTACGATCGGCTACGGCCTGCCCGGCTCCGTCGTTGCGGTGGCGGTGATAGTTCCGCTCGGATGGCTCGAGCGCCGCATCGACGGGATCGCCGGCACCGGCCTTCTCCTAACCGGCACCGTGATCGGACTCTTCTACGCATATCTCGTGCGCTTCCTAGCGCTCGCGTGGGGAGCCGTCGAGTCGAGCCTCACTCGGATCCCGCGCCAGCTCGACGAGGCGGCCCGAGGGCTCGGCGCCGATCGCCTCGATGTGCTCGCGCGCGTCCATGTGCCGCTCATGCGCACCGGCATGGTCACCGCTGCCCTGCTCGTGTTCGTCGAGGTGATGAAGGAGCTGCCGGCCACGCTGCTGCTGCGACCGCTCGACGGTGACACGCTCGCGATTGCCGTCTGGCAGGCGACGACCGAGTCGCTCTTCGAGACGGCCTCGCTGCCCGCGCTCCTGATCGTGCTCGTCGGGCTGCTCCCGGTGGCCGCGATGATCCGGCTCTCGGGTCGCCGCGGCGCCGAGCTCGAGGCCGCGCAGGCGACCGGAGCCTGGGCCGAGGAGCTGGAGGAACGGACCGTGGTGCCGGCGTGAGTGATGTCCGCCTCAGCGGGGTGTCCAAGTCGTTCGGTCCGGTGCAGGCCGTGCGCGACGTGACACTCGATATCGAGAGGGGAGAGCTGATGGCCGTGCTCGGACCCTCGGGCTGCGGCAAGACCACGCTGCTGCGGACCATCGCCGGGTTCGAGCGGCCCGACGCGGGCTCGGTGATCGTCGCCGACGAGGTCGTGGCCGGCCCCGGCCGCTTCGTGCCGCCCGAGCGACGGCGGATCGGGATGGTCTTCCAGGACTACGCGCTGTTCCCGCACCTGACGGTCACGGCCAACGTGGGCTTCGGGCTCGCCGCGCGAGCCCGCGACCAGCGCGACCGACTCACCCGCCGGACGCTCGAGCTGGTCGGCCTCCAGCACAGGGCGGACCGCTACCCCCACGAGCTGTCGGGCGGCGAGCGCCAGCGCGTGGCGCTCGCCCGAGCGATGGCGCCCGAGCCTGCGCTGGTGCTGCTCGACGAGCCGTTCTCGAGCCTCGACGCCAGCCTGCGCTCCGGCCTGCGCCGCGAGGTCGAGCTGATCCTGCGCGACGCCCAAGCCACCGCGCTGCTCGTGACACACGACCAGGAGGAGGCGCTCTCGCTCGCCGACCGCCTGGCCGTCATGCGCGACGGGCGGATCGTGCAGGTCGGGGGGCCCGAGGAGGTCTACGTCCAGCCGGCCAGCCGCTGGGCGGCGCAGTTCGTGGGCGACGTGAACGTGCTCGCCGGGGTGGCCCACGGAACCGGGGTCGAGACGGAGCTGGGCGTCTTCGACCTGCGCATGCCGGCCAGCGGCTCGGTGCACGTGGCGGTGCGCCCGGAGCAGCTGGAGCTGCGGGCCGACCACCACGGCAACGCCGAGGTCGTGGCACGTGAGTTCCGCGGCCACGACGTCCTCTATCGCCTCCGCCACGAGGCCGGGCGCGTGGTGCTGGTGCAGCTGCCGTCGCTCGAACTGCACGAGGTGGGCGCGCGCGTGTTCGTGCGCCCGGCGCCGTCGGCCGTTACGACGCTGGTGGATTAGGGGCGCGCCGCTTCCCGGCCACCCGGTCACTTCCGGCCGGGTAGGGGCGGGTAAGGGGTCTGGTCCGGCCCGTCCGGGGGGTACCGTGGTGCATAGGGGGCGCTATTTGCCCCCTATCGACCGCAGTACGCTTCGGGAGGCATCGCGGCGGCGGCGGCGGCCTCACCCTCCTTACCCGCCCCAGCCCCGTCGGCGCTGCCGCAACGGCGGGAATATGCTCCGCGCAATGAAGCTCTACGTCTGCTGGGGCACCTTCCCGGCCCCCTGGCGCCCCGGCGGGCACCCGTGCAGGAACGCCTACGAGGCGCTGCGCGAGGCCGGCTGGGAGCCCAAGGTGAAGAAGGTGTACGGCCTCGGCCCGCTGCCCGATTTCGTGACCCCCACCCGCGCCGAGGTCCGGGAGCTCACCGGTCGGAACTGGGTGCCGGTGCTCGTCACCGACGACGGCGACACGATCGTCGAGTCCAAGCGCATCGTGGAGTGGGCGCGGGCGCACCCCGCGAGCCGCAAGGTCTCACGGCCGGCGGTCTGACACCGTTTGTTCGATAGTGCGACGCGCCGCCGAGAGCGGGTGGCTGCTCTGGGCCGCCCTCCTGACCATCTACATCGTCTGGGGCTCGACCTATCTGGCCATCCGCGTCATGGTCGAGACCATGCCGCCGCTGCTCGCGGCCGGCGCACGCTACGTCGTGGCGGGATCCGTCTTCTGGGCGATCCTCCGGGTCGCGAGCGGCCCCGAGCGCGTGCGGGCCACCCCTCTGCAGCTCGCGGGCGCGGCGCTGATCGGGACGCTGCTCTGCTTCGGCGGCAACGGCCTCGTCACCGTCGCAGAGCGCGACGTGCCCTCGGGACTCGCCGCGCTGATCATGGGCGCGATGCCGCTCTGGGTCCTGCTCATGCGCGCCGGCCACGGCGATCGGGTGCCGCGCGCCACTCTCGCCGGCGTCGCCGTGGGGTTCGCGGGGCTCGCGGTGCTGGTGCTGCCGGGAGACCGCCCGGGTGACGCTCCACTGTGGGCCGTGCTCGTGGTGGTGGCCGCCTCGGTGTCCTGGGCCTGCGGCGCCTTCTACTCGCCCCGGACGCCGCTCCCTCGGGACGCGTTCGCCTCGACCGCCTGGCAGATGCTGTTCGGCGGCGCCGGCATGCTCGCGGTCGGGCTCATCGCCGGCGAGGCGGGCGACGTGCACGCCGCCGCGTTCTCGGCCGACTCGCTGATCGCGTTCGTCTACCTCATCTCGGCGGGGTCGCTGCTGGCCTTCACCGCGTTCGTGTGGCTGCTGCAGAACGCCCCGGTGTCGACGGTGATGACGTACGCGTACGTGAATCCGGTCGTGGCCGTCTTCCTGGGCTGGGCGATCCTCTCGGAGGAGATCACCGTCAGCGTTGTCGTCGGCACGGCCGCGATCGTGGCCTCAGTGGCGACGGTCGTACGGCGCGAGTCCGAAGAGCGGGAGCGCGTGGCCGCCTGAGAGGGCGGACGGGAGCGCTCTCCGAGGAGGGGCGGCGTGGCTAGTCGGGCCAGGAAGGGTCGCCGGTGGTCGCGCCGCGCATGACCTTCAGCGACAAGAGCGCGCACTTCCTGCGAGTGGGGGAGATGTCGATTCCCAGCTGCTCGATGACCCAGTCGGCGTCCAGGCCCTCGACCTCGTCGACCGGCATCCCGATCAGCTCCTCGGAGCTGATCGAGGCGGCCGCCTGCGAGATCGCGCAGCCCTGGCCGTGGAAACGCAGGTCGGCGACCTTCCCGTCCTCGACGACGATGTGGACCCCCAGCTCGTCGCCGCACAGCGGGTTGTGGTCGTGGAACTCGAGATCGTGGGGCTCGAGCGTGCCGAAGTTCCGCGGGTTCTTGTAGTGCTCGAGGATGTAGTCGCGGTAGAGGGCGTCCATCGGCGTCAAAGGTCGAAGACCCTTCGCGCTTCTCGGAGCGCGGACACGAGCGCGTCAACGTCCTCGCGCGAGTTGTAGACCTGGAACGTCGCCCGGGCCGTGGCGGCCACGCCCAGGAGGCGCATGAGGGGCTGGGCGCAGTGGTGACCCGCGCGAACGCACACCGCCTCCCGGTCGCACAGCTCGGCGATGTCGTGCGCGTGCATGCCGTCGATCGCGAACGAGATCACGCCGCCGCGGCGGTCCAGATCGGACGGGCCGAAGAGCCGGATGCCGTCCACCTCGGCGAGGCGCTCGAGCCCATACGCCGTGAGGTCGCGCTCGTGGGCGCGCACGTTTTCCATGCCGACCGCGGTCAGGTAGTCGACCGCCGCGCCCAGCCCGATGGCCTCGGCGATCGCGGAGGTGCCGGCCTCGAACTTCCAGGGCAGCTCGTTCCAGCTCGAGTGTTCGCGGTCGACCCGCGAGATCATGTGGCCGCCGCCGAGGAAGGGACGCATCTCCTTCAGGAGCTCCCGCCGGCCGTGAAGCATTCCCAGCGTGGGCCCGAGAGCCTTGTGGCCCGTCCAGGCGTAGAAGTCGGCGTCGATCGCACCGAGGTCCACCGGCAGCTGCGGCACCGCCTGGGCGCCGTCGATCAGCGTGACCGCCCCCGCGGCGCGAGCGCGGCGGACGATCTCCTCGACCGGGTTGATCGTGCCGAGCACGTTCGACACGTGGGCGAACGCCACGAGCCTCACGCGGCCCTCGGCGAGAACGGCGTCGAGCTCGTCGAGCGACAGCTCGCCGCTGTCGGACACGGACAGATAACGCAGCCGCGCGCCGGTGTCCTCGCACAGGAGCTGCCAGGGAACGATGTTCGAGTGGTGCTCCATTTCAGTGATGAGCACCTCGTCGCCCTCGCCCACGTTCTCACGACCCCATGCGTAGCCGACCAGGTTGATCGCCTCCGTGGCGTTCCGGGTGTAGATCGAGCAGGCGGGATCCCATCCGACGAAGGCCGCGATCCGCTCGCGCGCGCCCTCGAACATCTCCGTGGCCTCGCGGCCGAGCTCGTACACGCCTCGGTGCACCGTGCCGTACGACGTGGAGTAGAAGCGCTCCATCGCCTCGATCACCTGGCGCGGCTTCTGGGAGCTGGCGCCGGAGTCGAGGTAGACGACGCGCTTGCCGTTGAACCTGCGCTGTAGGACGGGGAAGTCCGCGCGACGATCGACGAGCGGCTGTGTGGCGACCGCGCCCATCGTCAGGCCTCCGCCCGCTCCGCAACGAACTCGCGCACCTGGTCCTCGGCCCCGCGGAGCTTCTCCGCGATCCGGCGCCTCACGAGCGCCTCGAGCCCCGGGTCCTCGAGCCGCTGCACGACCTCCTCGAAGTAGCCCTCGACCAGCACGCGAACCGCCTCCGTGCGGGACAGGCCGCGGGTCATCATGTAGAAGATCTGCTCCTCGTCGAGCTCGCCCACGGTGCCGCCGTGCGAGGCCTTGACGTTGTCGACCTCGACGATCAGCGACGGGATCGCGTCGCCCTTGGCCTTGGGGGAGAGCAGCATCTGGTGGGTCTGGAGGTACGTGTCGGTCTCGGATGCGCCCGGGACGATGTGGATCAGGCCCTCGTAGGAGGCCCTCGACTCGCCCGTGAGGGCGCCCTTCCAGACGGTGTCGCCGGTCGTGTGGCCCTCCTCGTGCTTGTCGGTCGTGAAGAGGTCGAGGTGCTCGTCGCGCTCCGTGAAGTACATGCCGGTGTGGCGCATGTCCGATCCCTTCTCGGCCGTGACGATGTCGAGCGTCTGCTTCGTGAGGTGGCCGCCGAGGTGGATCGGCACCCACTTCACCTGGGCGTCGCGGCGGATCTCGACGCGCCGGGTCGAGATGTCGTACATCTCGCCCGAGCCCCAGTCCTGGTAGTGGGCGAGGTTCACGTGCGAGCCCGGCAGCGCGTACAGCTCGAAGGCCCCGGCGTGAAGCGCCTGCCCCTCGAAGTCGGGCGCCACGAAGTACTCGCGGATCTTGCACTCGGCGAATTCCCCGACGACGGCGAGGGTCTGGGCGTACTGCGCGGTGCCCGGCTCGTCGATCAGCCAGACGACCTGGATGGGATGCTCGATCTGCACGTCCTTCGGCACGTGCACGAAGACGCCGCCGGTCCAGAAGGCGGCCGTGGCTGCGGGGAACTTCCCCTCGTCGTACGGCAGGCGCTTGGCGAAGTACTGCTCCACCAGCTCGGTGTGCTCTTCGATGGCCTGCTCGAGCGGCATCATCACGATCCGCTCGTCGGCCACGTGCGAGTACACGACGCTCGCGCCGCGCTGCACGATCAGCCCGGCGTGCTCCTCGTCGCCGAGATCCTGGCGCACGATCTGGGGCAGGTCGTCGAGCGGCTCGTAGCGCCTGGGCTCGAGCTCGTCCAGCCGGAGCTTGCGGACGGTGGTGGTCCAGAAGCCGGAGCGCCGCCAGGTGGGCAGCGGCTCGCCCTCGAAGGCCTCGAGCGCCGCCTTGCGGCGATCCTCCACGAGGCCGGAAGCAGCCGGCTTGGCCGGGTGCGCACGGAGGGACTCAGGAGGCACTCGCGGCCACCTCCCCGCGCACCCACTCGTAGCCCTTGTCCTCGAGCTCGTCGGCAAGCTCCGAGCCGCCCTCGCGAACGATGCGGCCGTCGAGCATGATGTGCACGAAGTCGGGGCGCACGTATCCCAGGATCCGCGTGTAGTGCGTGATGATCAGGAAGCCGCGCTCGGCGCCCCGCATCTCGTTCACGCCGGCAGCGACGATGCGCAGGGCGTCGATGTCGAGGCCGGAGTCGGTTTCGTCCAGCACCGCGAACTCCGGCTGGAGCATCGCGAGCTGGAGGATCTCGGCGCGCTTCTTCTCGCCGCCCGAGAAGCCCTCGTTGAGGTAGCGGCTGGTGAAGTCGCGGTCGATTCGAAGCAGGTCCATGTTCCGTCCCAGGAGCCGGCCGAACTCCTTGACCTTGATCGGTTCCTCGCGTGTGGCGTTCATGGCCATGCGCAGGAAGTTCGCAACCGACACGCCCGGGATCGTGGCCGGGTACTGGAAGGCCATGAACAGGCCGGCCTTCGCGCGCTCGTCGGGATCGGCCTCGGTCAGGTCCTCGCCGTTCAGGAAGATGCGGCCCTCGGTGACCTCGTAGACGGGGTTACCCATGAGGGTGTTCGCGAGGGTGGATTTGCCCGAGCCGTTCGGGCCCATCAGAGCGTGGGTCTCGCCGCGCTTCACGACGAGGTCCACGCCGTGCAGGATCTCCCGCTCCTCCGTGCGGACGTGCAGGTTCTGGATCTCCAGGGTCATACGGTGGCTTTCTCCGGTTGCTTCAGTTTCCGTGGCGGCCGCACGAGGTCGGCCAGGGTCATGTCGTTCAGGGTGCGGACGATGGACCCCTGTACGCGGGTCCAGAGCAGCTTCGTGGGGCAGGGGTCGTGACCCAGCTCGCCCTCCCGGACGCAGACGAGGCCGCGCTCCGGGTCGGCCGTGATGCACTCGATCGGGGCGATGTCGCCCTCGAGCGCCCGCACCACCTCGGCCATGCTGATGTCCTCTGCAGGGCGCGCGAGCGTGTAGCCGCCGTGCGCACCGCGGCGCGACTCGACGAGCTCCGCGCGCCGCAGCCGCTGCACGAGGTGCTCGAGGTAGGCG
>Ga0081538_10004161_pt1 | contig 13427 bp, 12 predicted proteins | sample TabmetS5T2R1_FD_71022 | JGI IMG/M metagenome (GOLD analysis project Ga0081538, IMG submission 71022) | Tabebuia heterophylla rhizosphere microbial communities from the University of Puerto Rico - S5T2R1 | ecosystem: Host-associated > Plants > Roots > Rhizosphere ...
GGGGCGGATCCCCCCCCCCGTACAAGCCAGCTTGGAGGGCAGCCGCCTGCCCGTCACGCCGCTCCCAACCCGCAGCCCGATTACGCCATCTCCGAGCCTATTTCAATGACTTACTAACCACACAAATTCTGGTGGATGTTGACTGGAGAATCGTGGAACCATTGCGCGGTTCCGGCGCATCCATCATCAGCAAAAGCTGCCCCAAACTAAGCCGGAGGGATGGGTCCGGCGCTGGGCGCTACGCCCGATCCGATCGGGCTTGCCCGCCGCACGGGGAGGGCGCAAACTCGACCATCAGCGCCTTGGCCAACCTTAGGCACCGGAACCTCGCTACCCAGCCATCCTCTGGGTCACTCTGGCCCGGGCGAATTGCTCGAGCTTGCGGGCGTCAGCGTAGAACTTGCGGATGCCCTCGCTCAGCTTCTCGACGGCCATAGCGTCCTCGTTGTGCATCCAGCGGAAGGTTTTTTCGTCCAGGTGGATCTTCGTCGCGTCCGAGGCCATGGCCGTTTCAATGCTAAGGCGGCGTGTCACCTCCCCTGGCGTTTTTTCCATTTGCTCCAGGAGGTCGGGGCTGATGGTGAGCAGATCGCAGCCGGCCAGGCGGACGATCTGATCCACCTTTCGGAAGCTGGCTCCCATCACCTGGGTCCTGTAGTCGAACTTCTTGAAGTAGTTGTAGATACGCGTGACCGATGCGATGCCCGGATCCTCATCGGCAGGGACCTCAGCCCCGCCGCGTTCCTTCTTGTACCAGTCGTAGATGCGGCCAACGAAGGGGGAGATCAGGGTGACCCCGGCTTCGGCGCAGGCCACCCCCTGGGCGAAGCTGAACAGGAGCGTCAGATTGCAATGAATGCTCTCCCGCTCGAGTTGCTCGGCCGCCCGGATCCCTTCCCAGGTGCTGGCGATCTTAATAAGGACGCGCTCCCGGCCGATCCCCGCCTTCTCGTAGAGGCCGATGAGCCGGCGAGCCTTGCCAACGGTTCCGTCAGTGTCGAAGCTGAGGCTGGCATCGACTTCGGTGGACACGCGGCCTGGTACGATCTTGAGGATCTCACAGCCGAAGCTGACCAGGAGCTTGTCCATGAACGCTTCGGCGCGTGCTGCCCGATCAGTGGTTGACTGCAGGGCATGCTGGATGGCCTCCTCCAGGAGGTGTTCATACCGCGGCATCTGGGCCGCCTGGTACAGGAGCGAGGGATTGGTGGTCGCGTCCTGCGGCTGGAGCTCCTGGATGGCGTCGATGTCGCCGGTGTCGGCCACGACCGTGGTATAGCGCCTCAGGGATTCGAGCAGATTCATTTGCTCTCCCTCCGCAGGAGTGTATGCCGGACTAAGCTCGGGCAACGTTGTTCAACCCAGCTGCCAACGGCTCGCGCCTCTGAGGTTGGACATTCACATGGCAGTCTGTTCCGCGCAGCTCCGGGCGAGGCATAACCGATCACCGAGTCATCCGAGACGAGATCCAGGGCCCGTTCGATGATCGTCATGGGCAGTGGCCCTTCTACGAACGAGGGCGGAGCTGCTCCCGCGCAGCCTCCATGACCCGCTCCACCGTGAACCCGAATCTTTGCTGCAACTCTTTGAGAGGCGCGGATGCGCCGAACGTCCTCATCCCCAGAGTCCGACCACCGGTCCCCACGTACCGCTCCCAACCGAACGTGGATGCCTGTTCCACGGATACACGTGCCGTAACCGTCGAAGGCAGGACGCTGTCACGGTACTCAGGATTCTTACTGCAATGGTACTCGAACATCTCCCAGGACGGCATACTGACGACCCTGGTCTTGATGCCGTCGGTCTTGAGCCTCTCGTGCGATTCCACACACAAGGCGACCTCGCTGCCCGTGGCGAGCAGCAGGACGTCGGGGTTGCCGTCCGGCGGGTCGGCGAGGACGTAAGCGCCCCGGCGCAGCCCTTCGGCCGATGCATACTTGGTGCGGTCCAACGTTGGTACTGCCTGTCGGGTCAGGATCAAGGCCACCGGCTCATGGCGGAACTGCATGATCACCTTCCAGGCTTCGAGCACCTCTGCGGCGTCGGCGGGGCGCAGGGTGATCAGGCCGGGAATGGCCCGCAAGGAGGCGAGGTGCTCCACGGGCTGGTGCGTCGGCCCGTCCTCGCCCACGGCGATCGAGTCGTGCGTGAAGACGTAGATGACCGGGATCTCCATCAGAGCCGCCAGCCGGAGCGGGTTCCGCCCGTAGTCGCTGAAGATCAGGAAGCCAGAACCGAAGGGTCGGACCTTAGTCAGCGACAGCCCGTTGAGGATGGCCCCCATGGCGTGCTCGCGGATCCCGAAGTGCAGGTTGCGCCCGCCGGGATTCTCGGCGCTAAAGTCCCCGGCGGCCTCGAACGTCAGCCGCGTCTTGCAGGACGGGGCGAGGTCCGCCGAGCCGCCGACCAGCCACGGCACGTTGCGGGCTAGAGCGTTGAGAACCAGGCTTGAGGTTTCTCGGGTCGCTTTGCCTTTGGGGTCGGGTGAAAAGGTCGGCAGATCCTTGTCCCAGCTGTCGGGCAGGAGGCGGCGCTGCATCCGGTAGAGGTGGTCGCCCAGTTCCGGATAGCGCCGGCAGTATTCCTCAAACCGGGCTTGCCAGGCCTGGTATAGCTCCCCGCCGCGCCGGCCAATTCCCGCCCGGAAATGCTCGTAGACCCCGTCGGGGATCAGGAACCGGGCGTCTTCAGGCCAGCCATAGTTCTGCTTGGTCAGCCGAACCTCCTCCTCGCCCAGCGGCTCGCCGTGGGCCGCACTGGTGTCTTGCTTGTGCGGCGCCCCCCAGGCGATGTGGCTCTCCACGATAATCAGCGTCGGCCGGTCGTACGTGTTCTTGAAAACCTGAAAAGCACGATCCAGCATCGCTAGGTCATTGGCGTCGCCCACGCGGGTGACGTTCCAGCCCAGGCCGATGAACTTCGTGGCGACGTCCTCGCTGAACGTTAGTTCGGTGTGCCCCTCGATGGTGATCCTGTTGCTGTCGTAAATCCAACAGAGGTTGGAGAGTTTCCAGTGGCCCGCCAGGGAAGCCGCCTCGGAGGTGATGCCTTCCATGATGCAGCCGTCGCCACACAGGGCGTACACATCGAAGTCGAACAGCCCGAAGCCAGGCCGGTTGAAGTTGGCGGCCGCCCAGCGGGAGGCGAGCGCCATGCCTACACTGGTGGCCAGGCCCTGTCCGAGCGGCCCGGTGGTGGTTTCCACGCCGCTGGTCCACCGGTATTCGGGGTGACCGGGGCACTTGCTGTCGAGCTGCCGGAAGCGTTGGAGGTCCTCGAGCTTGACCGCCAGATTCCCGAGCACCTCGTATTTAGGGTTGACGGTCTTGACCCCTGTAAGGTGCAGAAGAGCATACAGCAGCGTCGAGGCATGCCCGGCGGAAAGCACGAAGCGATCGCGATTTCCCCAGATGGGGTGTTCTGGGTCGAAGCGGAGGAACCGCTGCCATAGGACGTAGGCCGTCGGTGCCATGCCCATGGGCGATCCCGGATGGCCTGAATTCGCCGCCTGCACGGCGTCCATGCAGAGAGTGCGAATCGTGTTGATGGCGAGCTTTTCGGTTGGCGTTCGCTCGCTGACGACGGCGAGACCGGTCTTCATGGAGGCGCCCTCCCTTGCACCGCGCTCCGTTTTCTTGCGTATTCGGCCGATGAGATATTGGTCACCGTTCTGGGCGCGCCGCTGGTATTAGAGCCTGCAATTGGAGCCAGCAGGCTCTAAGAGCGTACGGGTATCTCCCTAAACAAGCACGCTACTCCGTCGTCCGCAGGCGAGCAATGACGAGATTAGCGCGCTTCAAAACGACATGTTCTTTACCGCTCTCCCGGTCATCAGCAGCTCGTGACGGCGTACGGTTCGCGGCGAAGCTGCTCCAGCCGCCGATCGTCGCGGCCGCGATGATGCGCTGGTGACCGCTGAAACAGATTAGGGCGGTCGCGAACACGGTGGGATCATCGGGCCGCCGAGGAAGCCCTGCAGCGCCGGAAAGCGATCATGCTCTCGATGTTCCAGGCCCAGCCGCACAGCAGGCTGGTCAGCGTGAGCTTCGGCGAGCAACCCGTCTTATGCTCTGGGTATCGATCACCGCAAGCTGGCGCTCGACCGCCGATAGACCCAAGACGAGGGTGGCGATCTTTGGGAGCCCCGACGGTCGCTTGCCCTGACCGATTCATCGATGGAAGCTACGCTCCCGTGCAGCGCGCCCAGCTCTGCCAAGCGTACGATGTGCGTTGCGCCCAACGCTCAAGAGAGCGGCGGTTGGCACGGCAAGCACTGCAGCGTACGGTACCATCGATGGGGGGCCGATAGCCAGGGCGGGACGATGCCGCTGCCGGCCGCGATCGGCCGGAGAGGGGAGACCACGGATGACGCTTGCCGTCTGCACCTTCGCGACTTCCCGCGAGGACGACCTCGGCCTGCGCCGCATCGCGAACCAGTCCGGCCTGGCGATCAGTGTCCTGCCCAACGGGTGCGTCTTCGCGATCGAGCACCAGCACGAGCGCGCTCGAACGCTGATCAACCAGGTCCAGGGCTCGCCGCTCGACGGCGGAATCGCTCGCCTGTACCTGCGCGTCCGCGCACCCGATCCGGCGATCGCGGAGGCGGTCGGCCCCAGCGCGCAGGTCAGCTTGGGCGCTGCCGCCGATCGCTTCACCTGGGACGGTGCGACGAGCAGCGTGCGGCACCACGTCTCGCTGTGGCTGCACCCGCAGCACAAGCTTTGGCTGTGGCGGGTCGAGGTCGCGAACACAGGCGCCGGCGCAGTGTCATGTGAGGCAATCCTCGTGCAGGACGTCGGCCTGGGCGACCGCGGCTTCCTCATGAACAACGAAGCCTACGCATCGCAGTACATCGACCACCACGTCGCCCGACATCGGCGCTGCGGACCAGTCGTGATGAGCCGGCAGAACCTGAAGCAAAGCAGCGGGCACCCCTGGGTCGCGCACGGCTGCTTCGAGGGCGCCGCCGGCTTCGCCACGGATGCGATGCAGCTGCTCGGGCCGTCGTATCGGGACGCTGACGAGATCGACCCAGGGCTCGATCTGCCGAGTGAGCGCCTCCAGCACGAGGTCGCCTGCGCGATGATCCAGTCGCCGACCATCGCCCTCAAGCCGGGCGGGCAGGGGGCCTGGACGTTCTTCGGTATGTTCGAGCCTGATCACGCCGAGGCGTCGAGCGATGCCGATCTCGCGAAGATCGATCAGGTGCAGCAGGCCCTGGAGGATTTCGTAGCTGGCCCCGCCGCGCGATGCGTGCCGGTGCGCAGCCTCCTACAGGACGCGGCACCGGTTGTGGCCCGGTCGCTCGATGAGGCGACGATCGCAGAGCGCTATCCGGAGCGCGCGCACGAAGAGCGCGCGGACGGGCGGCTTTTCTCATTCTTCACGCCGGATGTCATGCACAACCGCCACGTCGTGCTGCGCGCCAAGGAGCGGATGGTGCCGCGCCGTCACGGGACGCTCCTGCGCAGCGGTCAGGGCATGCTGCTCGACGAGACGACGCTGTGCGCGACCTGCTGGATGCACGGGGTGTTCGCCACGCTGCTCACGATCGGCAACACGGCCTTTCACAAGCTCTTCTCGGCCGCGCGCGACCCCTACAACATCGTCCGCTCGAGCGGGCTGCGCATCCTGATCGACGCGGGCGCCGGCTGGCGGCTGCTCGCGGTGCCGTCCGCCTTCGAGATGGGGCTCAGCGACTGTCGTTGGATCTATCGCCTGGAGGGGCGCACGATCACGGTGCGGGCCCTGGCAGCGGGCGACGATCCGGCGATGCAGTGGCGCATCGCAGTCGAGGGCAAGCCCTGCCGGTTCCTGGTATTCGGCCAGGTTGTCCTTGGCGAGCGCGAGCTCGACCACGCCGGGCGGATCGAGATTAACGCCGCGATCGGACGTTTCACCTTTCGCCCCGACCGTTCATCGCTTTGGGGGCAGCGCTACCCCGATGCCGTCTACCATCTGGTCATCAGCACGCCCGATGCGATCGAGACGATTGGAGGGGACGAGCTGCTCTACGCGGACGGCCAGCCGCGCGGCGGGGCCTACGTGGCGCTGCGCACACGCGCGACCAACGAGCTGGGCTTCGCGGTCGTGGGTTCAATGACCGATCCCGAAGCGGCTGAGCGTCTCGCGGCGAAGTACGACAAGGCGGCAGGCTGCCTGGCCAAGGACCGCGAGACCCTGCTCGCCTTCTACGACTTCCCGGCCGAGCACTGGAAACACGTCCGCACGGCCAACCCGATCGAGAGTACGTTCGCGACCGTGCGTCTGCGTACCGACAAGACCAAGGGCTGCCTGTCGCGCGAGACTGCGCTCGCGATGGTCTTCAAGCTCACCAGGTCAGCGGAACGCCACTGGCGCCGGCTAAATGGCTCCGAGCGTCTCGCTGAGATCATCCGCGGTGTCCGCTTCCGTGATGGCGAGCCGGTCACCGCTACCGAGGACCAGGCCGCTGCCTGACCCCTCATCCCCCAAAATTGACCATAGCCCGAGCAGGAATGTTACCGGCTTACTGCCCCAGAGCGGGCCATTGGCGAGCGAGATCGCACGGGGTTGGTATTCCTCGAATCGCGCTTGAGGAGCTGGCCGCGGCGCGCCATTGTCGTTGGCATGAGGTGCCGCTGCGGGTCGGTGAGCAGGGAGTGAGCGTGCCATGGGGCTGCGGTCGAGAGGCGAGCTGCCGAAACCTCGTCTGGTCGCCGACATCGGCGGGACCAACGCCCGCTTTGCGCTGACCGGCGCGGACGGCCGGCCGAGCGAGGGCAAGAAGCTGCTGGTCGCCGACTACCCGGGTCCGGTCGAGGCGACCCGCGCCTTCCTGCAGGGCCGCGAGATCGAGGACGCGGTGTTCGCGGTCGCCCTGCCGGTCGCGGGCGATCGGGTCACCTTCACCAACTCGCCCTGGACGTTCTCGATCCGCGAGGTGCGCGAAGCGCTCGGCCTGAAGCGCCTGGCCGTCATCAACGATTTCATGGCGCAGGCGCTCGCGGTGCCCGCGCTGGCGCCCGAGGAGCGGGTCGAGCTCTGCCCGGGTGAGGTCGTCCCGGGGGAGCCGATCGGGGTGATCGGCCCGGGGACCGGGCTCGGGGTCGCGCTGCTGGTGCCCGATCGGGGCGCCTGGCGGGCGATCGCCAGCGAGGGCGGGCACGTCTCCTTCGCGCCGTTCGACGAGCGCGATGTCGAGGTGTGGCGACTCCTGCGGCGCCGCTTCGGCCACGTTTCCGATGAGCGGGTGCTCGCGGCGCCGGGCCTGGTCAATCTGGCGCAGGCCCTGGCCGAGCTCGCCGGCGAGAAGCTCGAAATTGCCGATCCGATGGAGATCTCGCAGCGCGCCGCCGCGGGCAGCTGCCGGTTCTGCGTCGAGGCGCTGCAGCGCTTCTCGCTGCTGCTGGGCTTCGCCGCGGGCGATCTGGCCCTGACGCTCTGCGCCCGCGGCGGCATCTATATCGGCGGCGGCCTGAGCAAGCGGCTGGGCCCGCTCCTCGATGCGGCGCGGCTGCGCCAGGGATTCATGGCCAAGGGCAGGTTCGAGGTCTATCTCGCCCGCATCCCGGTTTACCTGACGGTGCGCAAGGACCCGGGCCTGCTCGGCGCCGCGGTCTATCAGCTGCCCTGAGCCCTGGCCATCTCGCAGCGCGCCGACGGCAGCGGCGGCGATTCCTTTCCTGACTGCAGCGGCAGCCGGCGACCCAGGCCCTCGTTCAGCTGCCGAAGGCCAGCGTGCGCACGGCGGCCGGAGCTGCGCTCAGGGGCGGCGGGCGACCTCCCAGACCGGATTCGCGGCGCCGCGCGGCCAGCGGATCTGGTACTCCGCGCCGTCGTCGAACTGCACCCGGAAGGTGAAGCGGCAGACCGGGTAGAGGCCCTGCTCGGGCCCGTGCTCCTGCTCGAGCTGGCGGATCAGGCTGCGGAAGGTCTCGCGACTTAGCGTCATCTGTAGCGGTCCACAGTTGCGAGACACCGCGTTGCCGGTTATGCGGCGGCGGGGAGCGGCGCAAGCTGCGCCGCTCTGATGGCCGCTGGAGTCTGGTAGCCATGGCGCTCGACGATCCAGGTTTGGTTGTAGATCTCCTGGAACCGGTGCAGCGCCACGCGCAGCTCCTCGATGGTGTCGAAGCGGCAAGCCCACAGCAGGTTCTCCTTGAGGGTCCGAATGAAGCGCTCGACACAGCCGTTGCCCTCGGGCTCGCGCACGAAAGCCGGCGAGCTCTCGATGCCGAGGAAGGCGAGCTCGCGCTGGTAGTCGTCGGCGACGAACTGACTACCGTGGTCGTGGCGGAGCTTCAGGCCGCCAGCGCTGCCGCCGGCGAAGCCGCCGAACGCGGTGCGCACACCTTGGCGCAGCGGCTCGAGCGCCTCGAAGCGGGTCGCCCGGCGCGCGGCGTGGATGCCGACGCATTCGGTCGAGCAGTGATCGACCGTGACGAAGATCGAGGCCTGCCCCTCGCCGGTCATGGTCGAGGTCAGGTCGGTGCCCCACATCTCGTCGACCCGCTCCGTGCGGATCGTCCCGTCGTGGGCCTTCGGGCCGTGCGGCCGACCGACCCGGTTCGGCGCCAGCAGGTCGTGCGCGCGCATCAGCCGCAGGACGCGGCGTTTGGAGGTGCGGACGCCGGCGAAGCGCAGCCGCGCCCAGATCTTGCGATGGCCCTCGCCGTGGAAGGGACTCGCAGCGAGCAACGCGCGGATCGCCTCGACCAGCGCCTCGTCCGGCATCGGTCCGACCGGACCAGGCCGTCGCCTGGGACCCGGCTGCTCGCATCGGCGCTGTCGATACAGCGTCGCGCGCGATATGCCCCAGAGCCGGGCCACCCGCAGGATGCGGTAGGCTCGGCTGGTGGAGGGCGAGGCCCGGCGGCTCATGGTCTCGACCTCCGCCGTGCCAAAGGGCGCCCCGCCTCCAGATGCTCGATCTTGGTCGCCAGCAGCTCGTTCGCCATTGTCAGGTCCCCGACCTTGGCCTTAAGGCGGCCAATCTCGGCGTCGCGGCCGTCGGCGGGCCGCGTCTTCAACGACGCCTCGGCGGCAGCCAGGAAGGCGTCGCGCCAAGCGCTCAGCTCGGCCGCCGGCACCGACAGTTCCCTCGACAACAGCTCCAGATCCTCGCCCCGCAACAGCCGCAACACCGCGCTCTGCTTGCGCTTGGCCGACATGCGCCGGCGCCTGTCAGGCGCTGGCCCGTCGCCGCCAGCGTGATGGGCGCGCGCCGCCGGGCCAGCGCCCCGTACCGTCGTGTCCGTCATGCTCACCTCCTCGCGCTCCTTCACTAAGCACAAGGCGGTGTCTCAGCTAACCGTAGGGCGCAGGACATCTTCGTGGCTCCAACGGAACCGGACGCGCGGCCTGTCTCGTGGCCTCTGGCAAGCGCTCGATAAGGTACCGGTCCCTGCTAGAGTCTTCGGGATAGCTTGGCACGCGGGAAGAGGGCTGGAGCCGTCTCCGGGTATTGCCGGCCGATGAATTCCGACTTAAATGGGATCAGCCTGTTTATCGCTGACCCCCAACGTGCATCATATTGAAGATGGCCAAGGATGGACTGGGCAAGACTGCCTGTGTGTGCGTGACCTTGCCCCGTTGTTGCCCTCGATCATAACCAGAGTCGGTCGGGGTTGTGGCCCATGATGGACCGGTTGGCAAAGGTGAAGGGGGAGAGCCCATCGAGGCTCGTGTGTGGCCGCTGGATGTTGTAGTCGAGCCGCCAGAGTTCGAGCGTGTGCCGCGCTGCTGGCAGGCTCTTGAACAGGTGCTCGTTAAGGCATTCGTCGCGCAGCCGGCCGATCAGGCTCTCGACCAGGCCATTCTGCATTGGCTTGCCCGGCGCGATGTAGTGCCAGGCAACCCCGCGCTCGGCCTGCCAGGCAAGGATTGCGTGCGAGGTCAGTTCGGTACCGTTGTCGCTGACAATCATCAGCGGCAGGCCGCGCAGTTCGGCGATCCGGTCGAGCTCGCGAGCGACGCGACGCCCCGGTCAGCGAGCGATCGGCCACCAGCGCCAGGCACTCCCGGCTGAAGTCGTCGACCACCACGAGAATGCGCAGGCGCCGGCCACAGCTCAGCACATCCGCGGCGAAGTCGAGGCTCCAGCGCTGGTTTTGCGCCTGCGGAAGCGTCAGCGGCGCCCGCGTGCCGAGCGCGCGCTTGCGGCCGCCGCGCTTTCTGACCGCCAGCCGCTCCTCGCGGTAGATCCGGAACAGCCGTTTGTGGTTGATCCCGATGCCCTCCCGCCGGAGCAGGATCAGCAGGCGGCGATAGCCGAAGCGACGCCGCTCGGCCGCCAGTTGGCGCAGCCTGCGCCGGAGTTCGCCGTCGTCCGCGCGTCGGGAGCGGTAGCGGTAGGTCTTCGCTGCGAGCCCGATCAGCCCGCACGCCCGCCGCTGCGAGTAGCCTTTCTGCGCGATCGCCCAGGTCACGGCCTGCCTCCTTGAGCTGGGCGTCAGAAGTTTTTTGCCAGCATCTCGCGCAGCGTCGCCGCGTCCAGCATCTGCTCGGCCAGCAGCTTCTTGAGCTTGCGGTTCTCTTCCTCGAGCGCCTTCAGGCGCTTCGCCTCCGACACCTCGAGGCCGCCGTACTTCGAGCGCCAAGTGTAGAAGGTCGCGTTACTGATGCCGTGCCGGCGGCAGATCTCGGCCACCGCCAGCCCCGCCTGGTGCTCTTTGAGGATGCCGATGATCTGCTCCTCGCTGAACCTGCTCTTGCGCATCGTCCGTCTCCTGCAGCGACAGACTCTAGCTCAAACCGAGGGCACTGCCGGGGGCAAGGTCAGGTTGGACAGAACCCAAAGCACGCCCACAAAGCTGAGGAGAAGCAGCGAGGACTGAACCAAGCCGATCGCGAGGGTGGTCGTGAGGTCGGTCAGGTGCTGGGCGTCCTGCTGGATGCGCTGATCGGGGTTGACGCCGATCTCGCCCGCGAAGCCCAGCATGTAGACGCGTTTGGGTACCAGCCACTGGTCGAGGAGGTCATGAGTCAGCCATTCGCGCAGCCGTACGTTGGTCATCGCCCGCAGCCAGGTCTGGCCGACGACCAACACCAGCAGACCGCCCGCGACCACAGCAAAGACCACGAGCTGGGATATGAATTCCGCCACCTGCCTTTGCTCGATCGCCTCATAGAAGTCGCGCTGCCAGATGTTGAGCCTGATCTGCCCGGCTGCATTGGCGCAGATGACGACGACCACGCCGAGCGCCAGTAGCCCAAGCTGCCGCCGGCGGCGGGAGCCGATGAGTGCACGCAGCAAGGTCATAAGCTGAGCTATGACGCCGTCGCTCCTCGAGACCCGTCGGGGAGCATCCCGCGTCTGCGACAAAGGAGGCTTTTTGCCAGTGTCGATGCGCTCCATCGCGATTCCTCGATCCCCCGGCGGTTGCCAACCCGCCACCACAAACAGATACGACCAGCGAGGCGCAGGCTCGAAACTGAATACCACCGACGCACCGACCGCCGAAGATGCTGGGGCGGATCCCATCCTGGCCTGGTTGGAGCACACCGCCTATGGAAGAGAATTGTCTGCTGGATGAGAAGGGAGCAAACTTGACCGTCGGTGACCGGCATCTGGGGAATGTCGGTTCCTAAGAATCTGGGGAGGCAGGCAATGACCAATCCCCTGATCGCGCTCGCGGCCGACCACGCCGGCTTCGAGCTGAAGAACAGCATGAAGGCCGTGCTCGAGGAGCACGGTTTTCCTCTCGTCGATCTCGGGCCGGAGACCGCCGATCCCGTCGACTATCCGGACATGGCCGGCAAGCTCGCGGCCGCTCTCAAAGATGACCGTGCGCAGCAGGGGCTACTTGTGTGCGGTACCGGCATCGGCATTGCCATCGCGGCCAACCGCTATCCCTGGATCCGGGCCGCCGTGTGTCACGACGTCACCGCGGCGCGGCTGGCCCGCGAGCACAATGATGCCAACGTTCTCGCTCTCGGCGCGCGCCTGATCGGGCCAGAGGTCGCGCGCGACTGTCTGCTGATCTTTCTGAAAACGCGCTTTGCCGGGGGCCGCCACGCGCGGCGTGTGGCCAAAATGTCGTCGCCCGTGCCGGAGCGTGCGCCCTGAATCCCTGGAGGGGAATCAAAGCATGCGTACAACGTCTGCCCTAATTGCCGACGCCGCAGCATGGTTGGTCGCCGCCGTGGTCGTGGCGGGGTGCGCATCGACTGAGGTGACTCAGCGCGAGCGTTACGAGGGCGCGAAACTTGCCCGGCCCGATCGCATCATCGTCCACGACTTCACAGCGGACCCTGCCGACGTTCCGCCCGAATCCGCGTTCGCCGCGCAGATGGCCGGCGTCCCCACGCCGACAGCGCAGCAGATCGACCTTGGCCGCGCGCTGGGCGCTCAGGTCGCCACCGATCTCGTCGCGGACCTGCGCGAGATGGGGCTATCGGCCGTGCGGGCCGCTGGCCAACCGCCGCCGCGACCAGACGACATTGTGCTCCGGGGCTATTTCGTCTCGGTCGACGAGGGCAGGGTCGGCAGGCGCGTGCTGGTCGGGTTCGGTTCCGGCGCGGCCGAGCTGACGACCACGGTCGAAGCCTACCAGATGACGGCAGAGGGGCTACGCCCGCTTGGTCGCGGCGAGATCAGTTCTGGGGGCGGCAAGCTGCCGGGCATGGTCTTGCCGGCGGCCGTCGTCGCTGCCACCCACAGCCCGATCGGACTGATCGTCGGCGGCACCGCGAAGGCGACCGGCGAGGTGACCGGGGCGGAGACCATCGAAGGCGCCGCCGCGCGCACCGCGGACGAGATCGCGGCGCAGCTGCGGACTGCGGCCGAGCGGCAGGGCTGGATCTAGTCGGGCGAGGCGATCAGCGAGTACATCGGGAGGGGTCCGCAGGATGAACCAGGATCTGGAGAGCATCGCGGCGACGCTGGTCGCCAACGGGAAGGGCATCCTGGCGGCGGACGAGAGCGTCGCCACTTTGACAAGGCGGTTCGACCCGCTCGGCATCCCGTCCAGTGAACAGAGCCGGCGCGCGTACCGCGAGATGCTGTTCACCACGCTGGGCGCGGCCGAGTTCATCAGCGGCGCCATCCTGTACGATGAGACCATCCGTCAGAAGAGCTCCGGCGGGAAGCCGCTTGTCCAGGTGCTCTCGCGCCAGGGCATCATTCCAGGCATCAAGGTCGATACCGGCGCAGAGCCTCTTGCCGGCTTCCCCGAGGAGACCGTCACAGAGGGGCTGGACGGGCTGCGGGAGCGTCTTTCGGAGTATCACGGCATGGGCGCCCGCTTCGCCAAATGGCGGGCAGTGATCCGCATCACCGACATGCTTCCGAGCGCCGCGTGCGTGAGCGCGAATGCGCACGCCCTCGCTCGATATGCCGCGCTCTGTCAGGAGCAGCACCTCGTGCCGATCGTCGAGCCCGAGGTGTTGATGAACGGCGCGCATACGATCGAGCGCTGCGAGGAGGTCACCGGCGCAGTGCTCCA
>Ga0081538_10004162_pt1 | contig 13425 bp, 14 predicted proteins | sample TabmetS5T2R1_FD_71022 | JGI IMG/M metagenome (GOLD analysis project Ga0081538, IMG submission 71022) | Tabebuia heterophylla rhizosphere microbial communities from the University of Puerto Rico - S5T2R1 | ecosystem: Host-associated > Plants > Roots > Rhizosphere ...
GCTCCGGCGCGGGGTCGTGGGCGGCTGGGCCCTCCGCCGTCCGGTCGAGCCGGCGCAGCAGCTCGGCGCGCGTCGCGTGCAGGTAGTGGTACTGCGAGAGGTCGAGCCCGTCGACGAGCGCGAGGGCCGTCTCGGCGTCGCCCGCCTCTGCGATCGCAGCGGCGCGGTTCAGCTCCACGACAGCGGAGCCGGTCAGCCGGGCGAGCTCGCCGTAGAGCGCGGCGAGCTGCGGCCAGTCCTGCGGGTCCTCCGTGTGGAGCGAGGCGATCGCGGCCTGGACGACGTAGGGGCCGCGGCCGCCGAGCGCCAGCGCGCGGTCTAGGACGGTGCGGCCCTCCTCGATCTCGTCGCCGTCCCACAGCGAGCGGTCCTGGTCCTCGAGGAGCACCACCGTGCCCTCGGCGAAGCGTGCGTCACGCCGGGCGTCGTTGACGAGCATCAGTGCGAGCAGGGCCTGCACCTCGGGCTCGTCGGGCATGAGCTCGGCGAGCGCTCGGCCGAGCCGGATCGCCTCCGAAGCGAGGTCGCCTCGTCCGCCGTAGCCCTCGTTGAAGATCAGGTACACGACGGCGACCACCGCGTCGATCCGGTCGGGCAGGAGGTGCGCCGGCGGGACGCGGAACGGGATCCCCGCCGCCTTGATCTTGGCCTTGGCCCGGCTCAGCCGCTTCTTCATGGTCTCCTCGGGGACGAGGAAGGCGCGCGCGATCTCTTCGGTCGTCAGCCCGCCGAGCGTCCGGAGCGTCAGCGCGACCTGGGCGTCGAGGGCGAGGGCCGGGTGGCAGCAGGTGAAGACGAGCTCCAGCCGCTCGTCGGGGATCGTCGTCTCGTCCACCTCGTCCTCCGTCGCCTCCGGTACGTCGAGCAGGCGGGTCTTCGCGGCGAGCGTCCGGTCGCGCCGGATCCGGTCGATCGCGCGGTTCCTGGCCGTCGTCAGGAGCCACGCGCGCGGGTTGTCCGGCGTTCCTTCGCGCGGCCAGCGCTCGGCGGCGATCGCGAACGCCTCCTGAGCGGCCTCCTCGGCGAGATCGAAGTCGCCGAGGAAGCCGATCAGGGCGGCGAGGACACGGCCCCACTCGTCGCGGAAGACCTGCTCGACGGCCGTTACTGCTCCTTGAGCGGCCGCACCTCGACGGCGCCGCCGTGGCGGGCGGCGGGGATCCGAGACGCCAGCTCGATCGCCGCGTCAAGGTCGTCCGTCTCGAAGAAGAGGTAGCCGCCGAGCGCCTCCTTGACGGCGACGAACGGCCCATCCGTGGTCAGCGTCTTGCCGTCCTGAACCCGAACGGTGGTCGCGGTCTCCGGCGGTTCCATCCAGACGCCCGGAGTCACGCCGGCCGTCTCGTTGACCGCCTGGTAGTCGCGGTAGACGGCCTGCTGCTCCTCCTCCGAGAGGCGGCCCCACGCATCGGGGTCGGCCGGCGTCGGTGTGTCGCCTTGCTGGATCAGGAGTAGGTACTTCATGGCTCCCTCCTTAGTGGAATGGTCGCCTCTGAGACGAACGAGGGACGAGCGAGGGGACACCGCGTCTCAGACATGTGCGAGGACGCCTTCGAGCGGCCGTGGCACACGCGCGAGGTCGAGCGAGTTGACGAGCAGCGCGGCGTAGCGCGCCTTCCGGTTCCACATGAAGCGCCAGAGCTGCTCCTCGTAGGGCAGGTCGCGCTTCGCGAGCTGCTTCTGGAAGGTGCGGAACGCACTGGTCTCCCCCTCCGCGGCGATGACCTCCTCGACCCGCGCGGCGCCGACCGAGCGGACGAGCTCGTGCTCGAGGTCCTCTACGCAGACGAAGAAGCCGAGCCGCTCCATGTCCTCACGCGAGAGCTCGGAGCCGAGGCCGGCGCGCTCGAGGGCCCGCCGGAAGTCGCCCTCCTCGCCGGCGTCGCAGAGCCCCGCGAGCCTGACGTCGAGCCCGCGCGGCCCGTACCGCTCGAGGAACCGGCCGATCGCCTGCGCGCCGCCCATCGCGATGACCGAGACACCCTCTGCCTCGAGGTCCCTGCCGCGACGCTCGGCCAGCGCCTCGACCGCCATCCGGTCGCTGATCCCCTCGACGAGGACGACCGCGCGCATCAGCGCTGCCAGACGGAGACGTGCTTTCTGCTCTCGCTCGTGAACGGCTCGCGGTTCCAGTCGCGCCAGCGCTCGACAAGCTTCATCCCGGCGAGGCGGGCCATCAGGTCGAGCTCAGCCGGCCAGACGTAGCGGAACGGCACGGCGGCGACCTCGAGCTCGCCGTCGACGAGCGAGTAGTGGTGCGAGACCAGTCCCTGTGTGGCGGCGTCGTACTCGTCGAAGCCGAGGTGGTCCGGGCTGACGTCGAACGCCACGAAGCTGTCGCCGGGCGGTAGCCGGCGGAGCTGCGGCACGCCGACCTCGATCACGAACGACCCGCCAGGTTCGAGATGCTCGGCGACGTTCTGGAAGCAGGCGACCTGCTCGTCCTGCGTCGTCAGGTTGTTGATCGTGTTGAAGACGAGGTAGGCGAGCGAGAAGGTGCCGTCGACCTTGGTGGTGGCGAAGTCGCCGATCGTGACGCCGATCTCCTCGGCGCCCGGCTTCGCCTGCAGCCGGGCGACCATCGCCTCGGAGAGGTCGATCCCGTGGACCCTGATGCCGCGCTGGGCGAGCGGCAGGGCGATCCGCCCGGTCCCGATCCCGAGCTCGAGCGCCGCGCCGCCGCCGGCGAGCTCGGCGAGGAAGTCGACCGCCGGTTCGACCACGGCAGGGTCGAACATCTCGGGCGACGACTCGTCGTACCGAGCGGCCACGTCCTCGCCGAAGTAGTCCTCGGGCACGTCCGCACTCTCGCAAAGGCTCGTATCGTCAGGGGATGGCGACGTTCGTCCTGATCCACGGCGCCGGTGACGTCGGTTGGTACTGGCACCTCGTCGACGCCGAGCTGCGCCGGCGCGGTCACGACGTCGTCGCGCCCGACCTGCCGTCGGAGGACGAAGCCGCGGGGCTCTGGGAGTACGCCGACGCGGTGGTGGAGGCGATCGGCGACCGCACGGAGCTCGTCGTCGTCGCCCAGTCGTTCGGAGGCTTCACGGCGCCCCTCGTCTGCGACCGACTGGCCGCGGAGCTACTCGTGTTCGTCGCGGGGATGGTGCCGGCGCCGGGTGAGGCCCCGCGGGACTGGTGGGCGAACACCGGCTGGGAGCCGGAATCCGACGTCGCAGACGACGACGAGATCGCGACGTACTACCACGACGTCCCACCGGAACTCGCGGCCGAGGCGCTGAGAAGGGCGCGCGCCCAGTCGGGCACTCCCACGGAGCAGCCGTGGCCGCTCGATGCATTGCCCGACGTCCCCACGCGGTTCCTGCTTTGCCGCGACGACCGCCTCTTCGGGCCGGCGTTCATGCGACGCCAGGCGCAAGAGCGGCTGGGCGTCTCGGCAGACGAGATCGACGGCGGGCACTGCGTCGCCCTGAGCCGCCCCCAAGAGCTCGCCGAGCGACTGGAGACCTACCGGCGTTCTATGATCCAGCCGTAGCGCCGATCGACCAAGGAGCGAGATGCGCACTGCGTCCACGTCCATGAGAGGCCTTGTGACCTACTTGGAGGGTGTGACGCGTGCTTCGCAGAACGTTGAACTTGGGGATCCTGGCGCATGTAGACGCCGGTAAGACGACTCTCACGGAGCGGCTGCTCTACGCAGCCGGCGTGATCGACGAGGTCGGCAGCGTCGACAAGGGGACGACGCAGACCGACTCGCTGCCGCTCGAGCAGCAGCGCGGAATCACGATCAAGTCCGCGGTGGTGTCGTTCGAGATCGACGACGTCACCGTCAATCTCATCGACACGCCGGGCCATCCGGACTTCATCGCGGAGGTCGAGCGCGTCCTGAGCGTCCTCGACGGCGCGGTGCTCGTGATCTCGGCGGTCGAGGGCGTGCAGCCGCAGACGCGCGTGCTGCTGCGGGCGCTCCAGCGGCTCGGGATTCCGACGCTGTTCTTCCTGAACAAGCTCGACCGAGTCGGGGCGGACGCCGAGCGGGTGCTCGGCGAGATCTCGGAACGCCTGGCCGGCTCCGCTGTGGCGATGTGGGCCGACGACGACGCGCTGGTCGAGGCGCTGGCCGAGCGGGACGAGGCGCTGCTCGAGGCGTACGTCGAGGACGGCGCGCTGCCGGCGGGTCGGCTACGGGCGGCAGTCGCGGAGCAGACGGGGCTGGTGCAGCTCCACCCGGCGTTCCGCGGCTCGGCGCTGACGGGCGAGGGGGTCGAGGAGCTGATGCACGGACTGGTCGAGCTGCTGCCCGCGTCGGCCGGGGACGCCGACGGGCCCGTCTCCGGCTCGGTCTTCAAGATCGAGCGCGGGCAGAGCGGCGAGAAGATCGCCTACGTCCGCGTGTTCTCCGGGACTCTCCGGCCGCGCGACCGCGTGCAGTTCGGGCGAGACGGCGAGGCGAAGGTCACGGCGCTCGAGCCGTTCGACGGAACGTCCAACGCCGTTTCGGCCGGGCAGATCGCGAAGGTCTGGGGACTTCGCGAGGTGCAGATCGGCGACGCGGTAGGCGACTCGCCCGGTCGCTCGGCCGAGCGCGAGTTCCCCCCGCCGACGCTCGAGTCGGTCGTGGCGCCGCCCGACCCCGACGACGCTCACCGTCTCCGTCTGGCGCTCGAGCAGCTCGCCGAGCAGGACCCGCTGATCGCCGTGCGGCAGGACGATTCGCGCCGCGAGCTCTCGGTCTCGCTCTACGGCGAGGTGCAGAAAGAGGTCATCCAGGCGACGCTCGCGGACGACTACGACCTCGACGTCGTCTTCCGGGAAACGACGCCGATCTACGTCGAGAGGCCCACACGGGCGGGGGAGGCGGTCGAGGTGCTGCACGCGGAGACGAACCCGTTCAACGCGACGATCGGTCTTCGGGTCGAGCCGGCGCCTCCCGGCTCGGGAGTCGAGTTCCGGCTCGGCGACCTCGACCACCGCGCGATGCCGCTCTACGTCTACGGGACCGCGGGCAGCTTCGTCGAGAGCATGGAGGGGTACGTTCGCGACGCGCTGAACGCCGGCCGCTTCGGGTGGGAGGTCACCGATGCCGTCGTGACGCTGACGGAGTCGATGTACAGCGTCCCCGACGGCCCGCCCTCGCGGCGGGGCCCACTCAGCACGGCGGCCGACTTCCGCAAGCTAACGCCGCTCGTCCTCCGAGAGGCGCTCGAGCGGGCCGCCACGGTGGTCTGCGAGCCGACGGTCCGCGCCGGCCTCGAGGTTCCGACCGAGACGATCGGCGCGGTCCTGCCTGCGCTCGTCCGGCTCGGCGCGGAGGTGGAGACGCCGGTGCCGCGCGGGAGGCTCTCGACGGTCGAGGCGGTCCTGCGGGTCACGAAGGCGGACGAGCTCCAGCGCCAGCTCGCCGGCCTGACGAACGGCGAGGGCGTCCTCGAGTCGTCTCTCGCCGGCTACGAGCCGGTTTCGGGCGACCCGCCGATACGATCGGCGTAGTGGCGTACGACGAGCAGCTGGCGGACCGAATCCGAGAGCAGATCGGCGACGAGCCCACGCTCACTGAGAAGAAGATGTTCGGCGGGCTCGCGTTCCTCATCGGCGGCAACATGGCCGTCGGGGCGAGCGGCCAGGGCGGGATCCTCGTTCGCGTTGATCCCGAGGAGTCCGAGCGGCTCGTCGAGACGACGAGCGCCTACCCGATGGAGATGCGCGGGCGGCAGATGGCCGGCTGGCTCCGCGTCGACACGGACGACCTGGGCGCGGACGACGAGCTCGCGAAGTGGGTCGAGCTCGGGACGACGTACGCGCGCTCGCTGCCGGCGAAGGGCTAGACGGCCTTCGTATAGCGGTGGCACGGCACGGGAACCGGGCCGACCTCGCTCGCAGCCGGGTAGTCGAAGAGGCCCTCGTCCACCCAGCCGACCTTCTCGTAGAAGGCACGGGCCCTCGCGTTGCCGGCGACGACCGCCAGCCACGCCGTCTCGTGGCCGTTCCCCTTGACCTGGCGCTCCGCCTCGGCGATCAGCGCCTGCGCGACGCCGGTCCCGCGCGACGCCCGCCCGACGTACACCTGCTCGAGCTCGTCGCCGACGACCATCACAAAGCCCGCCACGGCGCCGTCGACGGTCGCCACGGTCGTATCCGGGATGCGGTCTGCCGCCCGGGTTCGGAACGACTCTTCGGTGCGGACGTCGACCAGCTCCTGCGGGACGAGCCCGAGGTGCGCGTCGCGCCAGCCGAGAAACCAGATGTCGGCGATCGCTCCGGCGTCCGCCGGCCCCGCCGGCCGCAGCTCCACCACTAGGCCTGGAGCGCCGGAACCCGCCGGCCTTCCGCGGAGCACTCGATCAGGGTCCCGAGGCGCCGCTGCCGCGTCTCCGGGCGCTTGGCGCTGACGACCCAGAACGTCGCAGTTGTAGTGTAGGAAGGCCGCTGAGCCGTGAACCACTCCCAGGCGGGCTCGTTCGCGCGGAACGCCTGCTCCTGCTCGGCGTCGAATTCCGCTTCGTGCCGGCGTTCATACGAGTAGACCGCGGACCGGTCCTCGCGCCTGGCCGCGAAGGCTGCTTCGCCGGCCGGCGTCATCCGGCCCTGAGCCCGAAGCTCGGCGACCTTGGCGATGTTGATCGCGCTCCAGTTGCTCGTCGGCTTGCGCGGAGTGAGGCGCTGCCGGTAGCGCTCGTCGTCGATTCGCTGGACCTTGCCGTCGATCCAGCCGAAGCAGAGCGCCTCGTCGACGACCTGCGACCAGGTCAGCGCCCGTCGCCCGGTTGCCTGCTTGTAGAAGCCGATCCAGAGCTCCGACGCGGTCGCGTGATGCTCTTCCAACCATGCGCGCAGCTCCTCGGGGGACTCGAAGAACGTCGCGTCCATGGTCACCCGCCCGATCCGCCCTCGATCTCCCGCAGCCGATGCGCGAGGATCTGCTCGAGCGCGCCCTCGGGGACCGGCTGGTCGGCTGTGAAGCGAACCGTTCCCTTGGAGAGGTCGAACCCGGCCAGGGCGTCGCGCGCAGCCTCGATCGCCTCCGGACTGAACGGAAAGACGCTCAGGTGGTTCTTGCTGATCCGGAAACCGAGCAGGGGACGCTGCTTGTACTTGAACGCGGGCAGCCCATAGCTCGTCGCTTCCTCGGCCTCGGGGATTGTTCGACGCACGAGCCGGCGTATCCGCTCGAGCTCGGCCCTCTCGGGGCCTGAAGCGGTCGCGAAGTAGTCGTCGAATGAGGACAAGCACCCGAAGGCTATCCGGGCCTGTGCCTCGTGCAAGACGCGATGGCGGAGCGATGAGTTCTGGGCCTGACGCCGGTCTAACCTGGTGAGATGGCGGTTACGACCCACCCGATGCGCGAGCAGGAGCTGCTCGACGCGGCGCGCGGTGGCGACCAGCGGGCCTTCGAGCGCATCGTCGCGAACCATCGCGCCGAGCTGCACGCCCACTGCTACCGGATGCTCGGATCGCTCCACGATGCGGAGGACGCGCTCCAGGACACGCTCCTGCGCGCCTGGCGCGGGTTGTCCGGATTCGAGGGTCGCAGCTCGCTTCGCTCCTGGCTCTACCGAATCGCGACGAACGTTTGCCTCGAGGCGCTCGCGCGACGGCCTAAGCGTTGGCTGCCGATCGACTACGGCCCAGAGACGGCGACCGGCACCGAGATCGGTGACCCGCTCGTCGAGTCCGTTTGGATCGAGCCCTACCCAGACGAGCCCGTCGGGATCGTCGACGGCCGCGCCGCGCCCGAGGCTCGCTACGAGCAGCGGGAGGCGCTCGAGCTCGCGTTCGTCGCGGCACTCCAGCACCTTCCCGCCACGCAGCGGGCCGTCCTGATCCTCCGCGAGGTGCTCGGCTTCTCGGCCCGTGAGGTCGCGGAGTCGCTGCAGACCACGGTTGCGTCGGTCAACAGCGCCTTGCAGCGCGCTCGCAAATCAGTCGACGAGCGTCTTCCGGCCCGGAGTCAGCAGGAGACGCTGCGCTCCGTCGGTGACGCCAAGATCCGCACGCTCGTCGAGGCCTACGTCGACGCGTGGGCGAAGGGGGACGTCGACGCCCTTCGCGCGCTCCTCGCGGCGGACGCGGTCTTCTCGATGCCGCCGTGGTCGAGCTGGTGGCGCGGGCGCGAGACGGTCGCGAACTTCGCGAAGGAGGCAGCCGAGGTCTGCGCCGAGGCGCTCACCGTCTCGGTTTCCGCGAACGGGCAACCCGCGCTGGCCTACTACCAGCTGAACGCGGAGACGGGGACGTACCGCCCGGCGGCGATCGACATCCTGACGTTCGACGGCGAGGTGATCACGGACATCACCGCGTTCGTCACGCCCGACGTCTTCGCGTGGTTCGGGCTGCCTTCCGAGCTCGCCTGCGCCGTCCCGGAGTGAACGTCCTTCAGGTCGAGACGCCACACGGACCCGCGAAGGTCCATCTTCAGACGCCCGAGCGCCCGCGGGGCGCAATCGTCCTCGGTCACGGCGCGGCCGGAGGCGTGACTTCCGGGGACCTGGTGGCCGCGTCGGACGCGGCACTGGGGGAGGGGCTCGCGGTTGCGCTCGTCGAGCAGCCGTACCGCGTCGCCGGCCGCCGCTCGCCTGCTCCCGCGCATCAGCTGGATACCGCCTGGACCGCCGTCCTCGAACGCCTGCGCTCGGAGGAGTTGAACGGGCTCCCGCTCGTCGTCGGCGGCCGGTCGTTGGGCGCGCGTGTGGCCTGCCGTACCGCCGAAGCCACCGGCGCCGTCGCCGTGCTGTGTCTTGCGTTCCCTCTGCAGCCGCCCCGCCGGGCTCCCTCGGCTGCCCCAAGCCGCCTGCACGAGCTGGACGCGGTGACGCTTCCGACGCTCGTCGTGCAGGGCGCCCAGGATCCGTTCGGCGTCCCGCCTCCCTCCGCGAACCGCTCGGTCGTCGAGGTTCCGGGCAACCACAGCCTCCGAACCGACCTCCCGGCTGTCGCCGAGGCTGTACGGGAATGGCTGCCCGGCGTCCTTTCGAAGCGGGCGCGTCAGCCGCGCTCCGCCTCGAAGATCCCCGCCTCGTAGGCGAGCACGACGGCCTGTACGCGGTCGCGGAGGTCGAGCTTCTGGAGGATGTGCGTGATGTGCGTCTTCACCGTCGCCTCACTGATGTAGAGCTCTTCGCCGATCTCGGCGTTCGAGAGGCCCCGGGCCACCAGGCGGAAGACACCCAGCTCGCGCTCGGTCAGCTGCCCGAGCTGCTCAGGAGGCGACGGGCTGGGTGTCCGCGCGAACTGCTTGATCACACGCCTCGTGATCGAGGGAGAGAGCAGCGCATCTCCACCTGCCACGACGCGGATCGCCTCGAGTAACTGCTCGGGCGGCTCGTCCTTCAGGACGAACCCGCTCGCGCCCGCGCGGAGCGCCTCGTAGACGTACTCGTCGAGGTCGAACGTCGTGAGGATCAATACTCGGGCGGTGTCGTCCGCGGCGAGGATCCGCCGAGTCGCCTCGAGACCGTCGAGCTCCGGCATGCGGATGTCCATCAGCACGACCGTCGGGTCGAACCGAGCGGCCTTGTCCACCGCCTCGAGGCCGTTGCTCGCCTCGGCGACGACCTCGATGTCCGCCTGGCCGGAGAGCAGCATGCGGAAGCCTGCGCGGACCATCGACTGGTCGTCGGCGACGAGGACACGTATGGCCATGGTCAGTCGGTGGTGATCGGGAGGCGCGTGCTGAGCACGAAGCCGCCCTCGTTCGCGGTGCCCGTGGCCATGTCGCCGCCGTAGATCTTCACGCGTTCGCGGATCCCGACGAGGCCGTGGCCGAGGCCGTCGCTGGTCGAGTTGCCGACGCCGTTGTCGCGCACCTCGAGCTGCACCTCGTCCGGCCGGTAGCGCACGGTCACGTCGGCTCGCGTCGCCTGAGCGTGCTTGAGCGCGTTGGTCAGCCCCTCCTGGAGGATGCGGTACGCCGAGAGATCAATCGCTCGAGGGAGCGGCACCCGTTCGCCGTCGACATGGAGCTCGACCGGGAGGCCGGCGCGGCCGATCTCCTCCACGAGCGAGTCGAGGCCGTCGAGGCCGGGCTGGGGAACCAGCTCCGGCCCGTCGCCGTCCGGCCGCATGGCGGCCAGCAGGCGGCGCATCTCGGCAAGCGCGGTCCGGCCCGCCCGCTCGACACCCAGGAGCGCATCGCGGTCCTCCTCCAAAGCGGCCGGAAGCTTGTGCCGGACGGCGCCGACCTGGAGCACCATCACGCTGACGGCGTGGGCGACGATGTCGTGGAGCTCGCGCGCGATCCGAGCCCGCTCCTCCGCCACGGCGATACGCGCCGCCGCATCCCGCTCGCGCTCGGCAACCATCGCTCGGAGCTCCGCCGCTTCCACCATCTCGGTCCGCTCGCGGAGGGCGAAGCCGGCGATCCACGCGACCGCGAAGTTGAGCGGAACGAAGACGAGCTCGCTCGTCGAGCGCCCAGGGATCTGGTCGACGATGTACCCCAGGCTGCCGACGGCGATCAGCAGGCCGAGCCCCGCCTGCCACGGGTTGCGCAGGTTCCCGAGCAGAAGAGCCGCCGCGAGTCCGATCAGGAAGAACGCCTCGAGGGACGGGACGAGCGACGAATCGACGAGCGAGACCGCTGCCGCGAGCACGAAGTAGGCGGCCGGGCCGCCAAATGGGAAGCGGCGACGCAGGAAGATCGGGAGCACCAGGATCGCGATCGCCGGGATGCCGAACCACAGCGTCGTGGCTGCGGCGTCGCGCCCGATGATCAGCTCGAGCATGGCCGCGAACGCGAGGGCGGCGATCAGCAGGTCGAACCAGTACGTGCGCGCAAACTCCCTGACCCTCACGCCTTGAACGTACTCCACTCGCTCTCAGGCCGCCTCCTACCTGAGTAGGACGCGAGCTCGGCGCGAGGTCGGAGGCAGATTCCGGCCTTCCGCCGATGTGTGTGCGCCGCGGGCCTCCTACCGTCGAGCGCGTCACCCGGAACGCGAAGGAGGAAGCTCATGTCCGCTACGAAGCCCAACAACCTGGCGGCGCGGATGGGACGTTGGAGCGCCGACCACTGGAAGACCGCGACGTTCGGCTGGCTCGCGTTCGTCGTCGTCGCCGTCTTTTTCGGCGGCGCGATCGGGACGAAGTTCATCGATCCGAACGCGCCCGGGCCGGGCGAGTCCGGCCGGATGGAGAGGATCCTCGATGAGGGCTTCAAGCAGCCCGCAGAGGAGAGCGTCTTCATCCAGCATCCGTCGGAGCGGACGACCGATCCGGCGTTCGCTGCAGCGATCCAGGACGTGGTCGGCGGCATCTCGAGCCTCGACGACGTCCAGAACGTTCGGCGGGGCGAGATCTCTCGGGACGGGCACGCGGCTCTCGTCGACTTCCAGGTCCGCGGCGAGGCCGACGACGCGGCAGACAAGATTGACCCGATCCTCGCCAAGGTCGACGAAGTCCAGAAGGCGCATCCCGAGTTCTTCATCGGCGAGTTCGGGTACGCGAGCGCGGCCAAAGCGGTCGAGACGGCCGCTGGCGAGGATCTCGGGAAGGCGGGCCTGCTGTCGCTCCCGATCACGCTCGCGATCCTCGTGATCGCCTTCGGCGCGCTCGTGGCGGCCGGCATCCCGCTCTTGCTTGCGCTGACCGCGGTCTTCGCGACCTTCGGCCTGATCGCGCTGCCGAGCCAGATCCTCCCGGTGGCGAACCAGGCGGGTGCACTCGTGCTGCTGATCGGGCTCGCGGTCGGCGTCGACTACACGATGTTCTACCTCCGGCGGGAGCGCGAGGAACGCGCCGGCGGCCGGAGCGAGCGGGCTGCGCTCGAGGCTGCCGCCGCCACCTCCGGCCGCTCGGTGCTCATCTCGGGCCTGACGGTGATCATCGCGATGGCGGGCATGTTCCTGACGGGCGACAAGATCTTCGCGTCGTTCGGCGTTGCGACGATCCTCGTCGTCGCCGTCGCGATGCTCGGGTCGCTGACCGTGCTGCCGGCGTTGCTGTCGAGGCTCGGGGACAACGTCGACCGGGTCCGCATCCCGTTCGTCAGCCGCCTGCGCCGCGACGACGGCGAGGGGCGGATCTGGGGCTCGATCGTCGACCGCGTCATGCGCCGGCCCGGGCTCTCGGCCCTGCTCGCCGGCGGGCTCCTGGTCGTGCTGGCGCTGCCGGCGCTCCAGCTCCGGATGGCACAGCCGGGCCCCGACACCTTCCCGAAGTCCCTTCGCGCCGTCCAGACCTACGACCGGATGCAGACGGCGTTCCCCGGCGAGGCGCTCCCGGCCAACGTGGTGGTCAAGGCGCCGGACGTGAACGCGCCGACGATGAAGGCCGCGATCGAGCGGCTCGAGGAGCGGGCCCTGGCCAGCGGTCGGATGTACGAGCCGATCACCGTCGACGTCAACGACGCAGGCACGGTCGCGAACATCACGGTGCCGATCAAGGGCAAGGGCACCGACGGCGAGTCGAACGCGTCGCTCGCCCTCCTGCGTGACGAGATCGTGCCCACGACCGTGGGCTCCTTCCCGGACGCGGAGGCGGGCGTCACCGGCCTGACCGCCAGCTGGGTCGACTCCACCGACGAGATGAAGTCGAACCTGCCTCCGGTCGTCGCCTTCGTACTCGTCTTCGCGTTCCTGCTCATGCTCGTCGCCTTCCGCTCGCCCGTGATCGCAGCGAAGGCGATCGTGCTGAACCTCCTCTCGGTGGGCGCGGCGTACGGCGTGCTGGTCCTCGTCTTCCAGCACGGCGTCGGGAAGGACCTGCTCGGCTTCAGCTCGACGGCAGGGATCGACCCCGTCGTCCCGCTGCTCCTGTTCGTGATCCTCTTCGGGCTCTCGATGGACTACCACGTGTTCCTCCTGAGCCGGATCCGGGAGGCAGTTCAGCGCGGCCTGTCCACCGAGGAAGCGGTGTCCCACGGGATCAAGACGACCGCCGGCGTGGTCACGAGCGCCGCGATCGTCATGGTGTTCGTCTTCGCCGTCTTCATCGCGCTCTCGATGCTGATGTTCAAGCAGTTCGGCGTCGGGCTCGCGGTGGCGATCCTGATCGACGCGACGATCGTCCGCGGCGTCCTCCTGCCCGCCTCGATGAAGCTGATCGGCGATTGGAACTGGTGGCTGCCCACCTGGCTCGAGTGGCTGCCTCGCTTCGACGTCTCCGAAGCCGAGGCACCGCCCGAGACGAAGCCGACACCCGTTTCCGCGTAGTCCTGGTGCTCTTCGCTCGGACCGTGGGCGGGGACATGCTGGAGCCGCGCCCGTCCACGGGCTGAGCGGAGGGGGAGGAAACGAGGTCGAGGTGTACCCGGCGGGGGCGCTCAGGTATGAGTAGCGTCGTGAGTGCCCGACCGGCCGCCCTCGACGCCACGACCGGGCCCCTCTCCGCCGAGGAGCTGGAGGGGATCGACGCCTGGTGGCGGGCGGCGAACTACCTGTCCGTCGCCCAGGTCTATCTGCTGGCCAACCCGCTCCTCCGTGAGCCGCTGACGCGCGAGCACATCAAGCCCAGGCTGCTCGGCCA
>Ga0081538_10004163_pt1 | contig 13423 bp, 10 predicted proteins | sample TabmetS5T2R1_FD_71022 | JGI IMG/M metagenome (GOLD analysis project Ga0081538, IMG submission 71022) | Tabebuia heterophylla rhizosphere microbial communities from the University of Puerto Rico - S5T2R1 | ecosystem: Host-associated > Plants > Roots > Rhizosphere ...
CCAGCACGACGCTCGCCGCCGGGTCGATCGTGCTCATCTCGACGATCACCGCGCCGGGGCTGAGCCCCTCGAGCACGCCGGCGGCGCCCGCGAGAACCTCCTGCACGGCCGCCGTGTCCGTGACCATGGAGAACACGACGTCGGCGGCCCGGGCAACCGCGGCAGCGGATTTCTCCTCGACGAGCCCGGAGGCGACGAGCTCACTGGTCTTCCCGGGAGTCCGGTTCCAGCCGTGCACCTCGTTGCCCGCGGCAAGGAGCCGCGCAGCGATCCGGCTCCCCATGGAGCCCAGGCCGACGAAGCCGAGAGCCGCCGCGCTATCCGACGGCGTCAACGATCTCGGCAGTCAGGCTGTCGAACCCGCTCAGGAACTCGCGGCGCTCGCGGTGGAGGCGCTCGACCTGGGCCTCGTACTCATCGGTGCGGCTCTGCGCCTCGTACAGCTCGCGCGGCCGGAGGACGAACTCGTCCTCGGCGTCGATGCCCGGAACGTGGCGCGCGATCTTGTAGCCGAAGTCGGGATCGTCCTGCCACTCGATCGTTCCCTCGGCGATGCCCTTGACGATCGCCGAGGAATGCCGGATCCGCACCTTGCGCGAGCGCTCGTCGGCGACGGGACCGCCCACGCTCCCAGTGTTCATGAGGTAAACCTCGAGCGGGTGCTCGGCCAGCAGCTCCAGGAAGCGGTTGCCCTGGAGATCGTGCGGGAGCGGAAAGAACGGGTTGGTGCCGGGGACCCGGAGGAACTTGCCTTCCTCCGCGGCCCCGCCTGCGGCGGTCCCGGTCGTCTCCCCGAGCATGAAGAAGGCCGCCGCCTGCGGCCCTTCGAGCTTTGCGACCGCGGGGATGATCCCCTCGTTCCGGTTGAGGACGAGGAGGAAGTGGGCCTCGTCGATCGGGCGCGTCGCCGCGGACTCGATCACCTCGAACGGGAACGTCGCTCGCCCGTTCTTCGTGTAGCTCTCGTCGTAGAAGTCGACCTCGTCACCCGCCTGGGAGACGTTCTCCAGGTAAGAACGCGGCTGGGTGACGGCTCCGTAGATGGTCGGCTCGTCCTCCGGGTTCAGCGCGAACGTCTTCGCGAAGCACCCGTTCTCGGTCGCGTAGACCCGCCCGTCGGGCATCCAGGCGACGAAGTCGTCCTGGATCGGGAGCGAGCCGTTCTGGCGCGTGAACGTTGTCGTCGTCTTGCCGGTGCCCGAAAGCCCGACGATCATCGCCACGCGGTCGCCGGCGTCCGTCGGGATCACCTTCGCGCCCGCGTGCAGGGGGATGCCGCCGCGGTCGTAGACGAGCTTGTTCCACATCCGCAGGATCCCCTTCTTCGACTCGCCGAAGTAATCGGAGTTGAAGACGCGGTTCACACCCTGGTCGAGATCGACGAGGATGAGGCGGTCGTCCGGCCACCCTGGTGCCTTCAGGTTCGGCGTGTAGATGACCATCAGCTCCGGCTCGAAGGCCTCCGGCTCCTCGACGGGGAACCAGAGCTGCTGCTGCATCCCGGCGATGTTCGCGTTCGCGGACTCGATGTAGAGGCGCACGGGAACGCGAAACTCCGGCTGCGCGCCCAGCCAGCCGTCGAGGAGGATCATCTCCTGCTCGGCGATGTAGACGTCCTGCTTGTCGGCCCACTCCCGCGCCTGCTCCGTCGTCACCGTCTGCGCGAGGCCGGAATCGGGGTCGTCGGTGACGATGAACGTGGACGGCGTGGAGCGCGCGAGCACCTCCGTCTGGACGTTGACGTTGCCGTGCCGCGTCCAGCGAGCAGTCGGCATGGTCGCGCTGCGCTCCTGCAGCTCCTCGGCGCTCGGATTCTCGAGCACCGAGGCTGCCCGCGGCAGCTGGAAAGCCATCTTCGCCACGCCGGGATCTTAGCGGGGCACGGGTTTGCGTCCCGCGCCGCAAGCCTGTAGAAAAGCGCACAAGGTCAGGCGGTGCAGAGCTCGATCCTCCAGGACACCGGGTCGGCGAGGCTCCTCCCTCCTGCGGTCGCTCCGCCCACGCTTTCCCGCGGTCGCCTCGAGGAGCGGGTCGACAACGCCCTCGACCGCCGCCTCGCCGTCGTCGTCGCCGGCGCCGGCTACGGGAAGACGACGCTCCTGAGCGCCTGGGGCGTGCGACACCGGGCGGCCTGGTACACGCTTGCCGCAGAGGACGGCGAGCTCACGACACTCATGCGTGGGTTGGTGAGTGCGCTTCGCCTGCGCGTGCCGGATCTTCCCAGGGGCCTCGTTGCCGCCACGCAGAGCCCGTCCGGGCCACGCCCCGATCCGGGTGAGCTCGTCCGCGCGGATGCCTTCGCCGCACTGGTGTGCTCCGCGCTCCAGGAGCTACGCACCCGCGGCCTCGTACTCGTCCTCGACGATCTCCAGGAGCTCGGCTCCGACGGGGCAGCAATCAGCCTGGTCGAGTCGCTTGTCCGGCACGCGCCGCCCGTGCTCCACCTCGTCCTGGCCTCGCGGTCCGAGCCTCCGTTCCCGATCGAGCGCCTCCGCGGCCAGGGCCAGGTTGTCGAGCTCACCGCGCGCGACCTCGCCTTCAGCCTCGAAGAGACGACGACGCTGTCCGAGGAGGCACTCGGGGCGGACAGCGAGCGGGTGGTGCGCGACCTCCAAACGGCGACGGCCGGTTGGCCCGCGGCCGTGCGTCTCGCTCTCGAGGGGCTTCGGGCCGTCCCCACCGCCGATCGGAGCCGGACGCTCGCCCGTCTCCAGAGGCCGGGTAGCCCTCTGTTCGCCTACCTTGCCGGCGAGGTCGTGGAGCGCGAGCCTTCCGAGGTGCAGGAGCTCGTTCGCACGGTCGCCCCAATCGGTCGCTTCACCGCGGAGCTCTGCGAGGTTCTGGGTATCCGCGGCGCGGCCGACGCGCTCGCGTCACTCGAGCGGCGCGGGCTCTTCATCGAGCCTGACTCGGGGGATGCGGGCTGGTACGTGCTCAACGCTCTCACCCGCGAGTTCGCCCTCGAGCGCATGATGCTGCCGGACGACGAGCTCGAGTCGCTACGGCTTCGAGCAGCCGAGTGGCTTGCCCCGCGCGGCCACGTCGAGCAGGCGCTCACGCTCCTGGCCGCCGCCGGCGCTCATCGAGAGCTCGCCGATCTCCTGGCTGCGCGCGGCGCGGACCTGCTCGCCTCCGGAGCGGCCGACGCCGTCGTCCGCTTCAGCGAGATCATTCCGCACAGTTTCAGGAGCGATGCGGTTGAGCGTGTCGCGGGTGAGGCGCGCCAGATCGAGGGCGACTGGGACGGCGCGCTCGCGTGCTTCGAGCGGGCGGGTCGAGGCTCGGCGGAGCTCGATCCCGGGATCGCGTGGCGCTCAGGTCTCATCCATCACGTGCGTGGCGACCTCGGCGCGGCGTCGGACGTCTACGCGCGGGCGCGTCTCGACGGGAGCTCTCCCCGCGACGAGGCGCTGGTGCTCGCCTGGCACGCGAGCCTGGACTGGCTCCGCGGCGATCTCGACGGCTGTCGAAGGCGGGCCTCCCGGGCCCGCGAGATCGCCCTGAGGATCGACGATCCTCAGGCGCTCGCCGCGACGCACACGGCACTCGCCCTGATCGCCGCGCATGAGGGCGACCGCGCGGCCAACGACGCGCACTACCTGAGGGCTCTCGAGCACGCCGAACGGGCTCGAGACGCGCTCCAGATCATCCGCATCCACACCAACCGTGGCTCCCTGCGCATGGAGGAGGGGGAGTACGAGGCCGCGATCGCCGAGCTGGAGATCGCTCTTCGGCTCGCCGACCTTGCGGGCTTCGCCTTCCTGCGCGCGCTCGCGCTCAGCAACCGTGGCGCCTGCCGCTTCTACCTGGGCCGCTTCGAGGAGGCGATGCCAGACCTCGAGGCCTCCAAGACCCTTTACCAGCAGCTCGGCTCACGTGACGTTGCCTATCCCCTCCTCTTCATGGGTGAGATCTACCGCACGCGGGGCGACCTCGCTCTTGCGCGCGGGGTTCTCGAGGAGGCGGTCGAGTGGGGGGAGGAGGCCGGCGACATGCAGGCGCTCGTACCGGCGCTTTCCGGGCTGGCCCGAGTCCTCGTCGGCGAAGAGCCTGAGCGCGCAGCCGAGCTGGCCGCCCGTGCCGTCGGCTACGGCCCGGGGATGGATCAGGTCGGCGCTCTCATCACCTCGGCGGAGGTCGGGCTCGCCCGCGGCGACCGTGCCGGCGCGGCGGCGTTCGGGGCAGAAGCCGCAGCCGAGGCTCGTTCGCGCCGGGACCGCGCCGGCCTCGCCGAGGCGCTGGAGCTCGAGGCGGCTGCCTCCTCGGACGTCGGGCGGGCGCGCAGCCGCGCCGAGGAGGCGATCGCGATCTGGCGCGAGATCCGGAGCCCGCTCGGGGAGGCGCGGGCCGAGCTCAGGCTCGCGGCCGTCCTCGCGCTCGCGGACGGTCGTGCTCTGGCTGTGAAGGCAGAGGAGCGCCTGCGCGAGCTCGGTGCGCGCGGTCTCGCCGCCGAAGCCCGCGGTCTCATCGCCGAGCTCGACCAGGCCGGCGTCGCCCCGATCGCGGTGGAGTCGTTGGGGCGCTTCCGGGTTCTGCGCGACGGCGTTCCCCTTCCGCTCGCGGCCTGGCAGTCGAAGAAGGCCCGCGACCTCCTGAAGCTCCTGGTCGCCCGCCGCGGTCGTCCGACGCCGCGCGAAGTTGCCATGGAGGCACTCTGGCCCGACGGCGACCCTGGGAAGGTCGGGAACCGGCTCTCCGTGGCGCTTTCGACGCTTCGTCGCGTGCTCGACCCTCACCACCGCCACGAGCCCGATTACTTCGTGTCCAGCGGCGCGGATGCGATCGCCCTCGAGCCCGACCATCTCGACGTGGACGTCGATCAGTTCCTCGCGGCGGCAGCGGCGGGTTTCGAGCTTCTGTACCAAGGAAACGAGGAGGGCGGGCGGAAGCGCCTGGCAGCGGCTGAGGCCCTCTATGCGGGGGAGTTCCTCGAGGAGGATGCCTACGAGGACTGGGCGGTCGCCCTCCGCGAGGAGGCCCGTGCCACCTACATCGCCGTGGCCAGGACGCTCGGCCGTCACGCGTTCGCCCGCGGCGAGCACGACCTTGCCGCGCGCTACTTCCTGCGGACGCTGGAGCGCGACCCGTACGACGAGGAGGTGCATCTCGCGCTCGTCGCGCTGCTCGCCTCTGCAGGTCGCCACGGAGAGGCGCGCCGCGCGTATCGCAGGTACGTCGCTCGGATGGAGGAGATCTCCGTCGAGGCGGCGGCGTTCCCGCTTTAAGGCCACTTTAAGGAGGGGGAAGCGCAGGGCTGCGATCCTCCGCCGATGGACACGTTCGTCGTTCGACTCTGGGATGCGGTGGAGGCGGACCATGCGGTCGATCCGCTTCGCGGCACCGCTCACCACGTGGCGAGCGGAGCCACGACGCCGTTCGTCGGCGTCGACGAGCTCCTTGCCTTCTTCGTGTGGGCAGGCCGGCAACGCCCGAGAACCTCCGGCAACCCGGAGCCCCGGAGCGCGGCGACGACCTGACCATCGTCGGTCGGCGCGGGCGCGGGGCAGCGGCCCACCTCGCGCCCGCAGCCCCGGCTCCGGGAAGGTAGGAGCCATGCGGCTTCGGAACGACGAATGACTGCTTCCTGAGCGGCATCCTCTCGGCGACGAAGCCGGGGGACGGAGGAGCCGCGAAGCGCGGCCTTCACAACGGCCCATCGTGTAGCGTCCCTAGCGGTGGAGGCAAAGCACGACGTCCTCATCGTCGGGGCCGGCTGCGCGGGCATGCGCGCCGCGATCGAGGCATTCGACGCGGGTGCGGACGTCGCCGTCATCTCGAAGATCCATCCGACGCGGAGCCATTCGGGAGCGGCCGAAGGTGGCATCAACGCAGCGCTCGGAAACGCCTCCGAGGACAACCCCGAGAAGCACGCCTTCGACACGGTCAAGGGGTCCGACTACCTCGGCGACCAGGATGCGATCGAGGTCCTCTGCGAGGAGGCGCCGGGCGACGTGTACCAGCTCGAGCACTGGGGCGCCGTCTTCTCACGGATGGAGGACGGGCGGATCGCCCAGCGCCCCTTCGGCGCGGCCGGCGAGCCGCGCACCGCCTACGCCGCCGACATTACGGGCCACGTCCTCGTCCACGTCCTCTACGAGCAGATGATCAAGCGCGACGTCAGGACGTACGAGGAGTGGTTCGCCTGGAGGCTCGTCGAGGACGACGGGCGCTGCCAGGGCGTCATCTGCTGGGATCTTCTGGACGGGGGCCTCAAGCTCGTCGGCGCGAAGACCGTGATCCTCTGCACCGGTGGCGCCGGCCGGCTCTACAGCGGCACGACAAACGCCTACTCGTGCACCGGGGACGGCATGGCGCTCGCGCTCCGCCAAGGTGTGCCGCTGAAGGACATGGAGATGATGCAGTTCCACCCGACGACGCTTTCGCCCTCGGGCGTGCTCATCACCGAGGGATGCCGCGGCGAGGGCGCCTATCTCCTCAATTCAGAGGGCGACCGCTTCCTCAAGAACTACGCGCCGAACGCGATGGAGCTAGCGAGCCGCGACGTCATCTCCCGGGCGGAGCAGATCGAGATCGACGAGGGCCGAGGGGTCGACGGGAACGTCCTCCTCGACCTGCGCCACCTGGGCGCGGACCGGATCATCGAGCGGCTGCACGGCACGCGCGAGCTCTCCATGGTCTTCGCCGGCGTCGATCCGATCTACGAGCCGATTCCCGTTCGGCCCGGCTCCCACTACCACATGGGCGGCGTGGATACCGACCTCGACGGCAAGACCAGTCTCGAGGGACTCTACGCCGCCGGTGAGTGCGCGTGCGTCTCCGTCCACGGGGCCAACCGGCTGGGCGGGAATGCGCTCATGGAGACGATCACCTACGGCAAGCGCGCCGGGAGGGCGGCGGCCGAGTGGGCCCTCGCCAACACGATCGTCGCGCCGCCGGAGTCCGCCCTGGCCGACGCGGAGCAGGAGCTCCAGGAGCTGCTCGACCGCACCGAGGGCGAGCGCCCGCACGCGATTCGCGACGAGATGGCCGCGACGATGCACGAGAACTTCGGGGTCTTCCGGCGCGAGGAGCAGATGCGAGTCCAGGGAGAGATCGTCGCCGGACTGCGGGAGCGTTACGAGCGTGTCGTGGTCGAGGACAAGGGCGAGGTCTTCAACAGCGACCTGACACAGGCTCTCGAGCTCGGTTTCCTGCTCGAGCTCGCCGCCTGCATGGTCGAGGCGGGGCTCGCGCGCAAGGAGAGCCGCGGCGCACACGCGCGCCCCTACGACTACCCGGAGCGCGACGACGAGAACTTCATGAAGCACACGCTGGTCTCGCTGGTGGACGGCCGCCCGCAGGTCTCCTGGGCGCCGGTGCGCTTCACGAGGTGGGAGCCCGAGGAGAGGAAGTACTAGTGCCCCGTCCGGCAATACTTGCCGCATCTCTACGCCGCGATCACGCGGCGCCAGAGCCCACCCTCGCCCTTACAAAGGCTTCGCCAGCCTTGGCGTTGGTCGAGTGCGAGCTCTGGCTTGGTGCTCGCGAGGCAGAGCTGGAGCAGCCTTACCGGAAGGGGCACTAGTGAATGTCGCCCTCAAGATCTGGCGGTTCGACCCGGCGACCGGCGAGCGCGTGCTCCGCGACTACGAAGTCGAGGCACCCGAGTGGGCATGCCTCCTGGACGTGCTCGACATCGTCAAGGACCAGGTCGACGGGACTCTCGCCTACCGCAAGAGCTGCCGGATGATGATCTGCGGCTCCTGCGGGATGCGCATGGACGGGCGAGCGGTCCTCGCCTGCAAGGAGCGGATGAAGCCGATCGTCGACCGCGGCCACGTACCGGTCATCTCAGCTATGGGCAACATGCCGGTCCTCAAGGACCTCGTCGTGGACATGAACCCGTTCTGGACGAAGGTCCGGAACATGAAGCCCTGGGTGGAGACCGGCTACATCGACGTGCCGGAGAAGGAGTTCCGCCTCTCGCCGGAGGAGATCGCGCCGATTCAGAAGGAGGCGCTCTGCATCATGTGCGGTTGCTGCGTCTCCGAGTGCAACTCGATGGAGTCCGATCCCGAGTTCTTCGGGCCGGCGGCGCTCGCCAAGGGTTTCCGCTTCGTCGGCGACCCGCGTGATCAGGTGGGGGTGGAGCGGCTCGAGCGCTACAACGACGAGCACGGGATCTGGGACTGCACCCGGTGCTACTTCTGCAACGAGCGCTGTCCCAAGGGCGTCGATCCGCGCGATGCGATCGCCAAGCTCGGGGCGGAGTCGATCAGGCTGGGGATCGACCGCGACATGGGTGCGAAGCATGCGCAGTGGTTCGTGCACTCGGCGAGGACAACCGGCTGGCTCCGGGAGGCCGAGCTCGTCCCCAAGACGCAGGGCGTCCTCGGCGCCCTCAAGGACATGAAGCTCGCCGTCGCGCTCTTCAAGCACGGCAAGGTGCCGGTCGTCCCGCACGTCGCCGAGAACGTGCAGGAGGCGCGGGCGCTGTACGAGGTCGTGAAGGGGCAGAAGCGCGACGGCGCGGCGGGCATCGTCCAGGCTGAGCGGGCGCTCGCGCGGCTCGAGCAACTCGAGGAAGAAGAAGAGGCGGAGACGGAGGCGAAGTGAAGGTTGCCTACTACAAGGGCTGTCTCGCCTCGCTCTCGGCGAAGGAGCTCGATACATCCACCCAGGCGCTTGCGCCGATGCTCGGGATCGAGCTCGAGGAGCTGAAGGCGGTCACCTGCTGCGGGGCGGGCGACATTCACGAGGCCGAGCCCGACTACTACCTCCACCTGAACGCGCGCATTCTCGCCTACGCCGAGGCGACCGGCTGCCATACGTTGATGACGATCTGCAACGTCTGCACGCTGAACCTGCGCCAGGCGAACTTCGCGCTCCAGAACGACGACGCCCTCCGGGTCCGCGTGAGCGAGAACCTGGAGAGGGTCGGCGCGCCGCAGTACTCGGGCGGTGTCGACGTCCAGCATCTCCTCTGGCTGATCGCCGAAGGGGACGGCTACGAGCAGTTGAAGAGCGTGGCGCACAAGGGCCTCAAGGGCCTGAAGGTGGCGCCTTTCTACGGCTGCCAGATCCTGCGCCCGTCGAAGCTCTTGGGCGTGGACGATCCCGATCGGCCGCACACGCTCGAGGCGATCATCGAGGCCTGCGGCGGCGAAGCAATCGACTACCCCGCGAAGATCAAATGCTGCGGCTTCCCGATCATCCAGGCGCGGGAGGAGACGGCTCTCGGCGAGCTCGTACAGCCGATCCGCCAGTCGATCGAGGCCGGCGCAGACGCGATGGTCACTCCCTGCCCGCTCTGCCACCTCTCCCTGGATGCGTGGCAGTCGAAGCTGGAGGCGCAGACCGGCGAGCGCTTCCAGATGCCGATCCTGCACCTCTCGCAGCTGGTCGGCGTGGCCGCGGGCCTCGAGGACTCGGAGCTGAAGTTCAAGCGCCACGTCGTCCCGGTCGATCCGGTCTTGGCGAAGCTCGAAGCGCCGTAGCAGCTACTCGGCGGGGAAGCGCGACGACAAGGGCAGTCCTCTAGTTCGGCTGCGGCGGGTTCGGCGCCGGTGGCCTCTCTTTGTCGCTGGGAGGGATTGTCTCGACGGAGGCTTCCCTCCGGTCCGGGATGACGGCGACGCGTTGAACGAGGCCGAGGAAGAACGGCTCCGAGAATCCGGCTGCAAACGCAACCAGCGCCCGACCGGCCCAGCTGCCCGACCGGCCGCCGCCGTCGAGCGTGCCCGTCTCCACAACGAGGAGGACGATCAGACCCGCGGTCGCGCCGACCAGAGGTTGGACTCGCATTGCCGGCCAAAACGAACGGAGGTCGTCGAGCTCGCGGAGATCGTCACGAATCTTCATCGTCCCGGCGAGCGTCGCGCCGAGCGCGCCGGCCGTGCCGGCGACGAGGATTTCCTGCCAGACCTCGTCCTCCCCGGCGACGGCGTCGATCGCGAGCACGAGCAAGACCTGCAAGACGAGCAGGACCCAGAAGAGTACGTTGAGGTAGCGACGCTTCTGCGCCGCCTTGGCGCGCCGCTCCCGGCCGGCCTCCGCGCGTCGGGCGTAGAGGAACGACAGCTTGGCTGCAGCCTGTCCCTGTAGTCGCTGGTCCGGTCCGAATTGCCGAGGAGGGAAGCAAGCCCTTCAGATCTGTGTAGAGCTCCCAGGCCGAGTCGATGTTGAGCGACTCGACCGGCACGTCGAGCGTGTCTCGGAGGCGCTCCTTGTGATCTCCGGCGTGCAGAGCGAGAGGTCGTCGGAAGGGAGTGCGAGAAGCCGACGGATCTCTCCGACTGTCGCTCGCACGTAGCCGAGGGCCTTGTTCAGCTCCGGATCCCGCACGTTCCGGCGCCACCGGTCCGCCGCCAGCAGGTCGTCGAGCGTGGCCGGTGGGCTTGGGGGTGCCGCCGCACGTCGCCCGAGGCGAGACCATTGACGAGGGGCACTGGCCGCTTGTGCGATGTGGGGCAAGCTAGACTCCGCCGGTCGCGCGGTCAACCCGCTGTCCACGCCGACAGCAGAGAACTAGAATCCGGCGAGTGCTCGGGCGCCTCCTCGGACTTGGCTTGTTCGCCGCCGCGGTCGCCGCGTTCGTCGCCTCGAGGCGGCGAGACGCCGCACGCGAGGTTTGGCAAAACGGAGGCTCGCGACAGCGCTCGGAGCAGCTCCGGCGCGAGCTCGAGCGGCAGTAGATGCTCGACCGACGATCAGCGCACCCATGGATGGCGGCTGCGACGCAGCGCCGGATCGTCGCGCTCGCTCTTGTCCGCACCGACCGGTACGGCCTGCGAACGATCGCGGCGCCTGGCTCGGTCGCAGCCGTCCCCAGTGAGCACGCCGACCGACGGCCGAGCATCTAGATGCTGTGGATTCTCGTCGCGGTCGCGGTGGTCGCCGCGGCCGGGCTCGGCTGGGCGTTCTTCGAGGCGCAGTGGGTCGAGCTGATCGAGCGTCCGGCGCCGGTACCGGGCCTCCCGGCCGAGCTCGACGGCCTCCGGGTCCTCCACGTCGCCGACTTTCACCTCGGCACCGTCTCGCTGAACGGCCGTGCGCTCCGAAAGGCCGTTGACTGGGCGACGGGACGCGACCTCGACCTCGTCGCCGTCAGCGGAGATCTCGTCAGCCGGGCTCGCGGCGTGCGGACGCTGGCGTCCGAGCTCGGACGGCTGCACCCGCGCCTCGGCACGTACGCCGTGCTCGGAAACCACGAGGTCGCCTCCACGCGCGACCCGTTGAGCCGCCCGGCAGACCTCAGCGGCGTCGAGGCCGCCGTGCTTCTCGAGCACGAGTCGGTCCTGCTCGACGTCGACGGCCGGAGGATCCAGGTGGCCGGCGGCGACCCGCGGCGTCACCGCGAGCCGCACGGGCCGCTGGCCGAGCGCGAGGCGGATCTTCGGATCCTTCTCGTTCACTTCCCCGACCCTGTGGAGCTGCTGGCTCCGGGGGACTTTCAGCTGATCCTCGCGGGCCATCTCCACGGCGGGCAGATCTGCGTTCCCACACCGGGCGGCAAGGTTCGGCTCGAGCACCTCCGCGCGCGCTACTGGGAAGGGCTCTTCGAGCTCCCCCAGGGGACGCTCCACGTCTCCCGCGGCCTCGGCACGAGCTTCGTCCCCTTCCGCTTCCTCGCCCGGCCGGAGGCGACGATTCTGACGCTGCGGATGCGGGAGTAGACTCGCCGCGGGATGGCCTATCGCCTCTCGCCGGTCACGCGGGCGTCGCTGGGGGACGCACCGCCCGTCTGCGTGGATTGCGTCTTCTGGCAGACGCGGAGCGGCAGGCCGGCGAGCAAGGAGCGTTGGGCCGAGCGGGTCGAGGACGAGTGGGGGGCCTGGGGAACGCTCTACCACGCCGAGGGCGACCGCCTGCTCGGCTTCGTCCAGTACGGGCCGGCCGACCGTTTTCCGCGGGCGTCCGAGCTGCCGGCGGGACCGCCCTCGTCGGACGCCGTGCTCGTCACGTGTGCCTACCTCGTCGACCTCTCCTCGCCGTGGGTGCTGCAGAGCCTCTTCCTGGCGGCGATCGGCGAGGTGCGGGACCGGGGGATCAGGGCAATCGAGACGTTCGGCTATCGCTATCCCGAAGGCGAGACGAGCTTCGAGCGCTTCCTCGTCCACCGCACGGTCTTCCCCGCCGACTTTCTCGCCGACTTCGGCTTCGTCGCCACCAGGTGGGAGGGGGAGGTCTGTTTGGCCCGGCTCGAGCTCGGCGGGCTGCAACCGGTGGAGGAAGGGCTCACCGCGCGTGCCTGGCGGAAGGCGAAGGAAGCGTTGACGCCCGCGCCCGTGCCTCAGCGGCCGTAACGGCCACTTGCGGACGGCTTGACGGCGACTCAGGATTCCCGGGGTGGATGCGCCGACGGTAGAGCCGAAGATCTGAGCACGACCATGCTGGCCCTGATGAGGATCGAGGGTAAGGTGAACTACATCATCAGCCTGCTCGACAGCGATGGCCAAGACGAGGCTTGATCCGGAGACTCGCGCGCGCTGGGCGCGGGAGGAACGCGAGTTTCACGCCTACGTCGAAGCGCGAATGCAGAAGCTACGCGCGTGGCGTGAAAGCGAGGCCCGTCGGCGGGCCCGGCTGCGGCGACTCTCGTTCGGCTTGCTCGGGCGGAGCTAGTCGTCCCGCGCGGGCAACGGGCCGCGTAGCTCCGCGGCAGCGAACCGTGTGAAGGGCTCGTCCGCTCCGGGGGTGTCTGCGTGCTCCACCTGAAGCGGGCCGCCGGATTGCAGCAGCGCGTGCATCTCCGCGGCCAGGGGCCCAAGCTCGAAGCCTGCCTGGGCTGCGACCTCCCTCGGCGCCGCGTAGACGATCCGCGAGACGCCGACGAGCGCCGCGGCCGCCTGGCACATGGGGCACGGCTCGCAGCTCGAGACGATGATTGCTCCTTCCAGGTCGGCCGCCCGGGCGTTTCGAATCGCCTGTACCTCCGCGTGCGCCGTCGGGTCGGAATCCCGAAGCGCGGTGTTGACGCCGGTGGCCACCACCTCGCCGTTCTGGACGACGAGCGCTCCGAACGGGCGTTGGCCGGCCTCGGCGTTCTCGCGTGCGAGGCGTACCGCTTCCGCAAGTAACTCCGGCATCGACCTCGACACGGCGGACAAGCTACCCTAGGAGAAGGCGATCGAGGGAGGTTGGCGATGCTGCCGACGACACGGGACCGGACGGACGACCTTCGCGCGCTCGAGGAGCTGTGGGCGGCTCCCGCCTACGGCGAGTCCGAGGCACGTCCACGGCGGCTGCCGCTCGTTCCGGGCATGCTTCTCGCCGCCGGGTGGCTCACCTTCTTCACGGTCGCAATCGCGTTCCAGCCTGCCCCCGAGCCGGGTATGACCTGGCCGGCCTGGGTGACCGCCGTCTCGGTGGTGGAGATCCTGGTTCTGCTCGGCGCCGCCGCGGTCGGGCCGGTCTTCGCCAAGCTCGGCTTCGCGGGCGCCGCGCTCGCCGGACCCCTGGGGATTCTGCTCGCGGTGCACTG
>Ga0081538_10004164_pt1 | contig 13421 bp, 9 predicted proteins | sample TabmetS5T2R1_FD_71022 | JGI IMG/M metagenome (GOLD analysis project Ga0081538, IMG submission 71022) | Tabebuia heterophylla rhizosphere microbial communities from the University of Puerto Rico - S5T2R1 | ecosystem: Host-associated > Plants > Roots > Rhizosphere ...
TGCGAAGTCGAACTCCATCGGATCTCCTATCGGCTGGAGGGCGCGATCACGTGACTCTCGCCACCTCTGCTATGGACGTGATGCCGTTCTTGACCTTCTCGAAGCCGTCCACGCGCAGGGTGCGGAGGCCCTGGGAGACGGCGATCTTGCGGATGTCGTCGGCCGAGGAGCGCTCGACGGTGAGGTCGCGGATCTCGTCCGTCACGACCATCACCTCGTAGAGCCCGGTCCGGCCCTTGTAGCCCGAGCCGCCGCAGCGGCCACAGCCAACGGGCTCGTAGGCCTCGAGGTCGAAGGCCACGTTGAAGCCGGCCTTTTCGAGCGACGAGACGCTCAGCATCGTGCGCTTCTTGCAGTAGGTGCAGAGCTGGCGCACGAGCCGCTGCGCCACCACCGCGACAATCGCCGACGCCGACAGGAAGGGCTCGATGCCCATCTCCGTGAGCCGCGTGATCGCCGAGGGCGCGTCGTTCGTATGCAGCGTCGAGAGGACGAGGTGGCCGGTGAGCGCGGACTCGACGGCGATCTTGGCCGTCTCGCCGTCGCGGATCTCGCCGACCATGATCACGTCGGGGTCCGCGCGCAGCATCGAGCGCAGCCCGCCCGCGAACGTGAGGCCCGCCTTCAGGTTCACCTGCAGCTGGTTGACGCCGGCCAGCTGATACTCGACCGGGTCCTCGATCGTGATGATGTTGCGCTGCGGCTCGTTGATCTCGTTGAGCGCGGCGTAGAGCGTCGTGGACTTGCCGGAGCCGGTCGGGCCGGTCACGAGCACGGCGCCGTAGGAGCGCCGGAAGGCGTCCTGGAAGAGCTCCGAGCTCGTCTCCGACATGCCCAGCGAATCGAGCCCGATGAGCGCCTGCGACTTGTCGAGGATGCGCATCACGATCCCCTCGCCGTCGACGCGCGGCATCGTCACGACGCGCGTGTCGATCGCGTGGCCCTCGACCGTCAGCGACACGCGGCCGTCCTGCGGCACGCGCTTCTCGGCGATGTCGAGGCTCGCCATGATCTTCACGCGCGAGACGACCCCCGCGATCATTCGCTTCGGGATCTGCGTCGACTCACGCAGCACTCCGTCGACGCGGAAGCGGACGCGCATCTCGCGGCCCTCGGGCTCGAAGTGGATGTCGGACGCGCCGTCCTCGACCGCCTGGGCGATGATCGAGTTGACGAGCTTGATGACCGGGGCGTCCTCGGCGGACTCGCGGATCTCGGTGACGTCGGCGAGCTCCTCCTCGCCCTGCTCGACCGCCTCTGCGACCGCGTCGTCGAGCCGGCTCATGCGCGAGATCAGCGCGTTGATGTCGTCCGGCGAGGCAACGACGGCGCGCACCTCGCGGCCGGTGCGCAGCTTCAGGTCGTCCAGCGCGAGCACGTTCGACGGGTCCGACATCGCGACCAGCAGCCTGCCGCTGTCGTCGTAGCCGATCGGCGCCGCGCCGAGCCGGCGCGCCATCTGCGCGGGGATCACGTTGAGCGCCCCGATGTCCGTCTTGAAGAGCGTGAGGTCGACGTGGTAGAGGCCGAAGCGCTGCGCGACCGCCCGCGATAGCTGGTCGCCCGTGATCACGCCCGACTCGAGCAGCGCCTGCTCGGCCGTCCGTCCTTCGGCCTTTGCCTGGTGGACGATCGGCTCCACGCGCTCGCGCGGCAGGAAGCCCAGCTCCACGATCACGTCCGTGATTGCGCGCGAGCCGCTGCCCTTCGGCGCCGGCGGCGTGAGCCCGTCAGCCGGACCGGGGTCGGCGGCGGGGACAGCACGCAGCTGCGCCGAGCCGCCCTGCGCCTCGGTCATCGCGCGTCCGCGACTACCTGGACCAGCGACTCCCGGTCGACGTAACCCTCGATCAGGCGCGCCGACCCGCGGCTGTCGATGACCACCACCGCCGGCGTCTGGTTGACGCCGAGGTCCTCGACCATCGAGCCGTACTCATCCACGTTCCCGACGTGGTCGGTCAGGACGACCACCTTCTTCGCTTCGCGCTTGAGGGCGCGGACCGAGACGTCCACCGCCTGATCGTCGAGCGCGCGGGGATTCTCGAAGAAGATCACGACCTTGCGGCCCCGGGCCACCGCGCGCTCGGCCTTGACGTGCGCGTTGGTGGTGGGCACGCCGAGGGCGCTCGCCTCGACCCCGGCGGTGCCGCCGAGCCCGACGAGGAAACCGCGGGCGAAGACGCCGTACTGACCGTCGGGCAGGCGGTTCATCGACTTGGACGGTGCGGACACGTCCTGTGGCTGGTTCACATCGGAGACCTCGAAGCGCAGGTCCATCTGGACGGGCCGACCGCCGTCCCCCTTGCCGTCGAGCTGGAAGCTCAGCCGGCGCACGATCTCGTCCTTGCCGACCCACACGTCGAGCTGCGCGTCGCCGAGCGTCTTGGCCGCGCGCTTCTCGACGCCCGCGGGGACGTCGAAGGGGAGCTGGCCGGCGCCCTCCATCTCCTTCACGAGGTCGGCTGCGGCGGCGGCCGCATCGACCTCGGCGGAGATGTGCGTCGTCTGGACACCGTCGACCTGGCCGCCCTCCTCGGCGCTGACCTCGCGCAGCCAGTCGCCCGGCTCGAGGTTCAGCTGCGGGGTGGCCTGCGTCGCGCTCTGAGTGCTCTGGCCGCTCTCACGCGCCTCGACGATCTTGTCCCACGGGTCCTGCGGGACCGCGTAGGCGGTGTCGCCGCGCGTGAACCACGCCTTGTCGCCGGTCGTGACGAAGCCCCCGTCGAGCTTGAGGCCCGCGCTCTCGACGTCGACGCGCACCTGGATGTCGACAACGGGCATCTCCTTGGGGCCGCGGTCCTCGAACGAGCCGGACGCCTCGATCCCGTTCTTCTCGCCCTGCGAGCTGAACGACAGCTCGGCGTCGAAGCTCGCGCTCTCGAGGTCGTCGTTCTTGAAGGCCGCCTCGAGCTGCTGCTTGGGTGTCAGCTGCGGCGCCGAGTCGGCGGCCTGCGGCTGCGCGGTCTGCGCCTGAGTGGGCGCCGAATCCCCGCCGGAGGCGTTGCGCGCGTTCTGCACGGCGAAGAAGGTGGCGCCGAGCAGCACGACTCCGATCAGAGCGAGGAGGAAGGGGCGGGAGACGGCCATTGGCAGGCATATCGGCAGCCCGCCGGGGGTGGTTTAGGAGCGAGCGGATGTACTAGACACCGGGCTGGACACCGCTCTGCGCATGGTGTCGACCGGCGCCGGCCGGCCGGTCCAGCGCTCGAAGCTGCGGGCGCCCTGGCGAACGAGGATCTCGAGTCCGTCGATCGCGCGGGCGCCGCGGCGCACGGCCCATCGGACGAGCTCGGTCGGCTCGCGCCCGTAGACGAGATCGACGACCGTGCCCGCGTCGGCGAGCGGTAGGGCCTCCAGCGAGTCTCCCCTCGCCAGCCCGATTGAGGTGGCGTTGACGAGCAGTTCCGTCGTCGCCGGCCGCTCCGTCCAGCCCACGCCGAACTCGCCGGCAAGCTCCCGCGCCCGCTCAGGGGTCCGGTTCCAGATGGTGACCTCGGCGCCCATGTGGCGCAGTGCCCACACCGCCGCCCGTGCCGCGCCGCCCGCTCCGAGCACGAGCGCGCTCGCCGGGCGCTCCTCCCCAAGTGCGTCGATCAGGCCGCCCGCGTCCGTGTTGTCGCCCGTGATGCGGCCGCTGTCCTCGAAGACGAGCGTGTTGACGGCGCCGATGGCCGCCGCCGCGTCGGTCAGCTCGTCGGCGAGCTCGTGCGCGGCGATCTTGTGCGGGATCGTCACGTTGGCGCCGCGGTAACCCGACCCGGGCAACGCGCGCACTGTCTCCTCGAAGAGCTCAGGCGGCACCGGCAGGTGCAGGTAGCGCCAGTCGAGCCCGAGCTCGGCGAACGCCGCGTTCATCATCGCGGGCGAGCGGCTGTGTCCGACCGGGAAGCCGAGGACGCCCGCGAGCGTGCTCAACAGTTCGTGGGCGACTTGCCGCCGCGCTCTTCGCGCGCCGCGTTGTACTCGTCGACGTAGCGCTGGAACTCGGCGTCGGTCTCGGCGAACTTGTGCCGGCCGTTGCCGCAGACCGCCGCAACGTAGAAGAGGTAGTCGGTCCGCGCCGGGTTGGCGGCCGCGCGGATCGAAGCCAGGCCGGGGTTGCCGATCGGCCCCGGCGGCAGCCCCATGTGCACGCGGGTGTTGTAGGGGCTCGGGTTGGCGAGCTCGGACTGCTTGAGCGGCTCGGTCCAGTTGCCCGTGATGAAGCGCACGGTCGCGTCGATGCCGAGACTGATGTCGTCGCGCAGCCGGTTGTAGATCACCGAGGCCACCAAACGGCGCTCCTTCGGCACAGCGGCCTCCCGATCGATCAGCGATGCGATGATCAGCACGTCGTACGCGCTCAGGTTCTTGCGCTTCGCGTAGCGCAGGTCGACCTTGTCGACGTTGCGCTTGAAGGCCTCGAGCTGAGCGCTCACGAGCGCGCTCACGGGCCGCCGCTTCTTCAGCTCGTAGGTGGCCGGGAACAGGAAGCCCTCGAGGCTCGCCCCCGCGGGCGCGCCGTAGCGCCGCGGCCTGAGCTCCGGGTTGCGGCGGCTCGCACGCATGTAGGAGCCGCGCAGCGGGCTGTCCTTCACGATCGGTGCGATCTCGCGCCGCGACAGGCCCTCCGGGATGGACACGACCGTGATGTTCGGCGGCACGCCCTGCTCGAGCGCGTCGAGCGCTGCAGTGAAGCTCATGTCCTCGCGCAGCTCGTAGGAGCCCGGTTTGAGGTCGCCGCTGCGCCCCGCCAGGCGCGCCCGCAGCTCGAAGAAGCCGGCGCTCGAGATCACTCCGCGGGCCTCGAGCAGGTCGGCGATGTCGCCGAGCGTCGCGCCGCGCGGGATGCTCACGCGCACGGGGGCGCCGTTGCTCTCGCCCTTGAAGGGCTGGAACAACGAGATGAGCACCCAGGCCGCCACGCCGAGCACGATCAGCGTGATCGCGGCGGCGACGATCCGGCCCCAGCGCGGCCCGCTGCGGCGCGGGCCGGCGCGGCGATCGCCGCGACCGCCGTCGGGCGGCAGGGGCCCCGCCGCGGCTTGCCAGTCGTCAGAGCGAGCGTCGCTAGGCGGAGGCGGCGCTGCCGTCATGACCGCCCGGCCGCCGTCGTGGCCACGAGCCGCGCGACGGGCCTCGCGCTCACGGCGCGCAGCCTCCCTCTCCTCGGGTGTGCGTCCGCCCGGGACGGGCGGCGGGCCGGAGGTCACTAGCGGGCGCTTGCTCCTGCACGAGCCAGGTAGCTTTCGAGCAGGTGCGCCGCCGCGCGCGAGTCTGCGTCGCCCTGCCCCCCGGTGCGCTCGGCGAGGCGCGTGGTCATGCGCTCGTCGTGTAGAGCCACCGGTATCGAGACTTTCCCCGCGAGCCGTTCTGCAAACGTCCGGGCCTTCAGGGCCTGCTCGCCCTCCTCGCCCGCCAGGGTCAGCGGGAGACCCACCACGATCCGCTCCGCCCCGCTCTCCTCGACGAGCCGCGCGACGGCGGCCAGACCGTTCTTCGTGTCGGGGCGCGCGACGGCGCGGAGCGGCGTCGCCAGCGTTCCTGACGGATCCGAGATCGCGGCACCGCAGCGCGCCGATCCATGGTCGAGCGCGAGCACGCGCATCAGCCGAGTGCCTTCTGAATCTCGAGCTTCGCGGTCGCGAGCGCCTCGGGCAGCTTCTCCGGGTCGCGGCCGCCGGCCTGGGCCATCGTGTCGCGTCCGCCTCCGCCGCCACCGGCGACCTGTGCGGCAGCGCGGATCACCTCGCCCGCCTTGACGCCGCGCTCGACCACCTCCGGCGCGACATTCGCGACCAGATGCACGCGGCCCTCGAGCGCCGTGCCGAGCACGACCGCGGATTCACCGAGCTTCTGACGCACCGCGTCCGAGAGATCGAGCAGTTCCCTGGCCTCCATGCCCTCAACAGCCTGGACTACGACCCGGACGCCCGCGACCTCGTCGGCGCCGGCGACGAGCTCGTCGGCGGAGGCACGGCCCTCCCCCGCCTTCGGCCGCTTCTGGAGCTCCTTCACACGCTCGCTGAGGCGCTCGACGGCGTTCACGACGTCGTGCTGTGGCACGCGCAGCAGCCTCGCGAGCTCGTCGAGCCACTCGCTGCGCTCGCGGAACAGCTCGCCGGCGCCGGCGCCGGTCAGCGCCTCGATGCGGCGCACGTTCGACGCGCTCGAGGTCTCCGTCGTGACGTGGAAGAGGCCGATCTCGCTGGTGGACGCGACGTGCGTGCCGCCGCAGAGCTCACGCGAGACGTCCTCGATCTCGATCATCCGCACCCAGTCGCCGTACTTCTCGCCGAACAGGGCCATGGCGCCGAGCGCCTCGGCCTCGGCGCGTGTCGTCTCGATCGCATGCACATGATGGTTGCCGGCGAGCCAGGCACCGACGCGCGCCTCGACGTCGCGCAGCTCATCCGGGCTGAGCCGCTCGCCATGCGTGAAGTCGAAGCGCAGCTTGTCGGGACCGACGTACGAGCCCGCTTGGCGTACGTGCGTGCCGAGCCGCTCGCGCAGCGCCGCGTGCAGCAGATGCGTCGCGGTGTGGTTGCGCATCGTGGCGAGCCGCGTGCCCTTGTCGACCATCGCATGCACGGTCTCGCCCTCGCCGAGCTCGCCCGCGATCGGCTCGAGCGCGAGCGCCTGGTCATCGCCGAGCCGGTAGACGTCGACAACCCGCGCGCGGCCGGAGGGCGTCTCGACGACGCCGGTGTCGGACACCTGGCCGCCGCCCTCCGGGTAGAACGGGCTCTCCTCGAGCTTCGCGAGCATCCAGCCATTCGCGCCCTCCGCCACGCGCAGCACGGTGTCCGCCTCGGTCGTCTCGTAGCCGACGAAGCGCGTTTGGAAGTCCGCCTCCTTGGCGAACCGCTGGATGTCCTCGTGCTTGAGGTGGACGTCCCCGCCGTCGCCGGCTGTCGCGTAGGCGCCGGTCGCGCGTGACACCTCGCGCGCCTGCTGCATGAGCTCCTCGAAGCCCTGATCGTCGACCGACAGGCCCTCCTCGGCGAGCAGCTCCTTGGTCATCTCGTACGGAAAGCCGTATGTGTCGTGCAGACGGAAGGCGTCCTCCGCGGGCACCCAGGAGGTCTGCTGCTGCTTGGCCCCGTCGATCAGCTCGACGAGCATCCGCTGGCCCTGCTCGAGCGTGCGCCCGAAGCTCTCCTCCTCGGAGCGCGCCCAGCGCTCGATCGTCGGCCACTCACGCCGGAGCTCGGGATAGACGTCGCCCATGACCTCGGCCACGCGCTCGTACAGCCCTGGCAGGAACGAGCCCTCGATGCCGAGCAGGTGGCCCTGGAGCATCGTCCGGCGCATGATCCGCCGCAACACGTAGCCGCGCTCCTCGTTGGACGGGACCACACCGTCGGCCATCAGGAAGGCAGCCCCGCGCCCGTGGTCGGCGATCACGCCAAGCGCACGCGTCGTGGCGTCGTCCTGCCCCCAGGAGCGGCCCGACAGCTCCTCCCCGAACGCCACGATCGGCCGCAGGATGTCCGTTTCGAAGACCGACTCGACACCCTGGAGGAGGGCCGACATGCGCTCGACACCCATGCCTGTGTCGATGTTCTTCATTGGCAGCTCGGTGAGCGAGCCGTCGCCGTGGAGCTCGTACTGCATGAACACGAGGTTCCAGTACTCGAGGAAGCGCTCGGTGTCGTCGCCCGGACGGTCGTCCTCGGCCCCGAAGCCGAGCCCACGGTCGAGGTAGAGCTCGGAGCACGGCCCGCACGGCCCGGTTGGGCCGGACTGCCAGAAGTTGTCCTCGCGGTCGAGCAGGACGATACGGTCGTCGGGCACGCCGATCGAGCGCCAGACCTCGATCGCCTCGTCATCCGGGCCGAGGCCGAGCTCCTCGTCGCCGCCGAACACGGTTATCCAGATGCTGTCGGGGTCGAGCTTCAGATCCTCTGTCGAGAACTCCCACGCGAACTCCGCCGCCCCCTGCTTGAAGTAGTCCCCCACAGAGAAGTTGCCGAGCATCTCGAAGAAGGTCAGGTGGCGCTTGGTCGTGCCCACCACCTCGATGTCGACCGTTCGGAAGCTCTTCTGGCAGGTGGTGAGCCGCCGCGAGGGGGGCTCCTCCTCGCCACGAAAGTAGGGCTTGAGCGGCTGCATGCCCGCGGTTGTGAGCAACACTGAGGGGTCGTGGACCGAGGGAACGAGCGACCCCGAGGGCAGCCGCAGATGGCCGCGCTCCTCGAAGAACGACAGGAACTGCTCCCGAATTTCGGCAGCCGTCATAGTCTTTGGAGTCTAAGGACGTCTTGCAACAACCGTTGCGGCTGCCGATGGTCTGGACAAAGCATGCAATTTACGTCCAGTTTTAGGAGAAGCCTGCAGACGCCGATGGAAGTTTCAGTGCGCAACTCATGCAATAGCTGCGCGCCCCCTCCGGACTCGTGGGCGAGCATGACGATGAGGAAGTGATGCTGGCCGAGCAGCTAGTCGGGGAGGCGCGTGCGCGTCACCCACGTGGGATGAACGCGCGCGAGCGTCGTGTGCTGGGCATTTCCGCGGGTCTCTATCTCCTCGCTGCGCTCGCCATCGCCGCGTTCATGCCTTCAGAGCGCGAGTTCCAGCCGCTCCTGCTCGTGGGACTCGTCGCCGGCTACGCGCTGATCTCGCGCGTCCGCTTCGAGGTTGGCAACTGGTTCGTCGTTCCCGAGTTGCTCGTATTCGTTCCGCTCGTCCTGCTGGCGCCGCTGCCGCTCGTTCCGCTGTTGGTGGCGCTCGCCTCGGTGCTGTCGGTCATGCCGGAGCTTCTCAACGGCAGCTGGCACAAGGAACGGGCGGTCACCTGCCTCAGCGACTGCTGGTTTGCGATCGGTCCGGTGCTGGTGCTCGCCTGGCTCGCCCCGGGTGAACCCACGCTCGCGCATTTCGGCGTGTACGTCGCCGCCTTCGGCGCACAGTTCGCCTTCGACGCGACGTGGAGCGTCCTACGCGACCGCCTCGTGGACCAGATCCCCTACGGCACGAGTATCGAGAACTACGTCGGAATCCTGCGCTTCGACGCCACCCTGACCTCGATCGCCTTCGTGATCACGCTACCGGCCGTCGACGAGCCGCTGATCCTGCTCACGATCGGACCGCTTGTGTGGCTGCTCGAGATTCTCTCGCGCGACCGGCGTGAGCGCTACACCGCCACACTCGAGCTGCAGCGCGCCTACCGCGGCACCGTGATGCTGCTCTCCGACGTGGTCGAGTTCGACGACAAGTACACCGCTGACCACTCGCGCTCGGTCGTCGACCTCGTGCACGCCACCGCCGACGAGCTCGACATCGAGCCGGCACACCGTCAGGAGCTCGAGTTCGCAGCCCTGCTGCACGACGTCGGCAAGATCGCGATCCCGAAGGAGATCCTCAACAAGCCCGCGGCGCTGACCGCCAGCGAGTTCGAGGTGATGAAGACGCACACGATCGAGGGTCAGTTCATGCTCGACCGCGTGGGCGGTCTGCTGGCGCGGGTCGGCGAGATCGTGCGCTCCTGCCACGAGCGCTGGGACGGCAGCGGCTATCCGGACGGGCTGACCGGCGAGGAGATCCCGCTCGAATCGCGGATCGTATTCGCCGCGGACGCCTACAACGCGATGACGACCGATCGGCCCTACCGCGGCGCGTTGTCACAGCAGCAGGCGATCAACGAGCTGCGCGCGGGCTCCGGCAGCCAGTTCGACCCGCGCGTCGTCGACGCGCTGTGCGTCGCGATCGCCACGACCGAGCCGGCGTCGAGCTCCGCCGCCGACGAGGTGCGGGCCCTGCTCGTGAACAGCTCAGTTGCCGAGCGGCTCGGCGCTCGCGCCTGAGCGCTCACGCTCCAGCGCGGCCTCGCGTGCTTCGAAGGAGCCCTTGAGGAGCTGGATCGAGACGAGCCAGGCACAGACGGTGCCGATGCCGGAGACCACAAGCAGCTCGCGTACCCCGATCAGCGAGATAAGCGCGCCGGCGCAGATGAAGGCGCTGCCGAATGCCCACGCGGACAGCGCATCCTTGATCCCAAACACCCGTCCCGCGAGCCGATCGGGGACGAAGGCCTGGATGATCTGGCGCTCGAAGACGAGCAGCATGCCGTTGCCGACGCCGGCGATGGCGAAGGCGACGAGCGCCGCGGCGAAGTTCGGCGCGACGCCGGAGCTGAGGAAGCCCGCGCCGAGCACTACCAAGCCGAGCTGGTAGCGCGACTTGAGGAGCTTTGGGCTGCCACCGCGCGATCCTGACAGCGAGCCGGCGATGAAACCGAGCCCGAACGACGTAGCCAGCACCGAGTAGCCGACGTCGGTGCTCTCGAGCACGTCCTCGGCGAACGGGAGCTCTGCAACGTTGAAGACGCCGGCAAAGAAAAGTGCGCCCGCAGACACGCCGAGCACGACCCTGATGCCGGTCATGCCGGCGGTCGCGGTCAGCCCCTCGCGCGCCTCCTGGAGCAGCGAGGCCGAGCGGGTCTCGAGGCCCAGAGGTGCTTCGCCGAAGGGCAATCGACCGAGCACGAGCGCGGAGATCGCGAACGTCACGCCGTTCGCGATCGTGAGGCTCTCAGGGCTGCTGAAGAGGAGCACGACCGCGGCCAGCGCCGGTCCGGCGGTGAATCCGAGGTCCGCGATTGCGCCGTAGACGGAGGTCGCGGCCGGTAGCCGCCGCGGCTCAACTAGGCCCGGGAGCGAGGCGAGCGCGGCCGGCGCGTACAGCCCGGTGCCGCACCCCGCCACCAGCGCGAGCGCAAGCGTCAGCTCGACGGAGTCCGCGAGGCCGATGCCGACGAACGCCCCGAAGCGCAGGAGGTCGGCGACCACCATGCAGCGGCGACGTGACCAGCGATCGGCGGCTGCGCCGAACACGGGCCCGAGCAACATGGCGGGCAGCAGGTCCGCGAGCAGCACAAGCGTGATCGCCCACGGCGAGTGCCAGCGGTCGTAGGCGATGAGGAGCAGCGCGACGTACCCCGCACCGTTGCCCAGCGCGGATTGGGCAAGCGCAGCGAAGAACCAACGAGCGCGCCTCTCATGGAAGAAGAGGTCGATCAACTCGCGCAAAGCCGCCCCAGCCTAGTCAGTCTGGACCCTGGCCTGACGGACGAGATCGCGTTTGCGCGCGATTTCTGTACGAAGAATTAGCCGCGGCGCGCAGGCATCTGAGGGTCCCCTTCCTCCCGTTTGGCTGGGCCAACGTACCTGGCCCAGTCGTTGGTCATCTGCACAAGCTGCGAGGCTGAACTCGCTCGAGTCGCGGGTCACTCTGGCAGGTAGCAGGCGTTTTGTCACGTTTTTTTTGCACGAAACTGTGCAAAAGTCGTGCAGAAAAAGGGTTAGGGACACAAGTGCCGACGCCGGGGCGACGTACGGCGGGAGCGCGTCAAGCGTCCGTGCTGGACGCCGCCGACTGCCCGTTGGAGCTTGTGGACGGCATCTCATCACCAGCTCCGGCCGGACTCGTCTCGTCCTTCGTGGCCGCCTTGATCTCCTCCACGCTCACGTTCATCGGGTGATGGCAGGCCGCGAGGTGGCCGTTCGCGTAGCGAGCGAGCGGCGGCTCCACCTCGCGGCAGATCTGGGTGGCCCGCGGGCAGCGCGGATGGAACACGCAGCCGCTCGGCGGGGTGATCGGGTTGGGCGGCTCGCCGGACACGACGATCCGCTCGCGCCGGCGGTTCTGCTCGGGGTCGGGAATCGGGATAGCCGCCAGCAGCGCCGACGTGTACGGATGGATCGGCTTGGTGTAGAGCTCCTCGGCCGGCGAGACCTCCATCAGCTTGCCGAGGTACATAACGGCGATCCGGTCCGACACGTGCCTGACGACCGACAGGTCGTGGGCAACGAACAGGTAGGTCAGCTTGAACTCGTCCTGCAGGTCGTCGAGCAGGTTGATGATCTGGGCCTGGACCGAGACGTCGAGCGCCGACACCGGCTCGTCGAGCACGATCAGGCGCGGCTCGAGCGCGAGGGCTCGCGCCACGCCGATGCGCTGGCGCTGGCCGCCCGAGAACTCATGCGGGAAGCGGTTCAGGTGCTCCGGGTGGAGCCCCACGAGTCGCAGCAGCTCGCGCACCTTCTGGTCGATGTCGCCGCGCGCCGTGCCGTGTAGGCGCAGCGGCTGGCCGATGATCTGGACCACGCGCTTGCGCGGGTTGAGCGAGGCAAACGGGTCCTGGAAGACCATCTGCATCTCGCGCCGCAGCGGTTCCATCTTGCGGCGGCCGGCCTTCGTGATGTCCTCGCCACGGAATTCGATGCTGCCCTCGGTCGAGTCGATCAGCCGCATGATCGTGCGCGACATCGTGGTCTTTCCGCAGCCTGACTCGCCCACAAGCCCGAGCGTCTCGCCCTCCGCGACCGACAGCGTGACGTCGTTGACCGCGTGCACGCGGGCGACCTCGCGGTCGATCAGGACCCCCTCCTTGATCGGGAAGAAGACCTTGAGGTGTTCGACCGCGATGAGCGGGCGGTCCCCGTCCGTCGTGCGCTCGCCGGCCTCGGGCCGGGGCGTCTCGACGCTCACTGGATCACTCCCGCCTTTACATCGAGACCGATCTCACCGGGCCGCACCTCGCGCAGCTCGCGCTTCTGCTCCGGCGTCAGCCAGCAGCGGTCGCGGTGCGCCGGGGCCTTCTCCTGACGCGCCTCGAGCGGCGGCACCTCGGCGCACTTCGCGAACTCGTGCGGGCAGCGCGGCCTGAAGTGACAGCCCTCCGGGCGGTTGGCGAGCGACGGCGGCAGGCCCGCGATCGCCGGCAGGCGCTCCGGGCGCGGGCGGTCGACGCGCGTGATCGACCCGAGCAGGCCCCAGGTGTAGGGGTGCTGCGGGTCGTAGAAGATCTCGTCGAGCGTCCCCTGCTCGACGATCCGCCCCGAGTACATGACCGCGATGCGGTCGGCGATATCCGCCACCACGCCAAGGTCGTGTGTCACGAGGATGACGGCGGCGCCGGTCTCGTCGCGCAGGTCCCGGATGCGCTGCAGGATCTGCGCCTGGATCGTCACGTCGAGCGCGGTCGTCGGCTCGTCCGCGATCAAGATGGACGGATCGCACGACAGCGCCAGGGCGATCATCACGCGTTGGCGCATCCCGCCCGAGAACTCGTGCGGGTACGAGTCGAGCCGGTCACGCGCGCGCGGGATCCCGACCTTGTCGAGCAGCTCGATCGCGCGCTCACGCGCCTGCTGGTCGGGCAGCGCCTCGTGCTCCTGGATCTGCTCGATGATCTGCTTTCCGATCTTCAGCACCGGGTTCAGCGAGGTCATCGGGTCCTGGAAGATCATCGCGATCTCGGCGCCGCGCACACGCCTCAGGTCGTCCTCGCTCGCCCCGATCAGCTCGGTGCCCTTGTAGTGAGCGGTACCGTCGAACTCCGAGTTGGGCGAGCGCGTCAGCCCCATCAGGGTCATAGCCGTGACGGACTTGCCGGAGCCCGACTCGCCCACCACGGCGAGCACCTCTCCGGCCGCGAG
>Ga0081538_10004165_pt1 | contig 13421 bp, 17 predicted proteins | sample TabmetS5T2R1_FD_71022 | JGI IMG/M metagenome (GOLD analysis project Ga0081538, IMG submission 71022) | Tabebuia heterophylla rhizosphere microbial communities from the University of Puerto Rico - S5T2R1 | ecosystem: Host-associated > Plants > Roots > Rhizosphere ...
GGCCTCTGGTTCGCCGGGCCCGTCGGCACCGGCAAGCCCTCACTCGCGGTTTTAGTGGCGAAAGCCGCCCGTGACGCCGGGCGCTCGTTCGCGTTGTACCCCGTGCCACTGCTGCTGGCCGAGATCAAGCGCACCTTCGACCGCGACTCGGGCGACAACTACCTCGCCTTCTTCCACCGCCTCTGCTCCGTCGACCTGCTCGTACTCGACGACCTGGGCGCGGAGAAGCAGACTGAGTGGGTCCTCGAGCAGCTCTACTCGATCGTCAACGAGCGCTGGCAGGACCGCCGCGCGATCGTCGTCACGACCAACCTGCCCGACCCCGATCCACAGTCCGCAAGCCATCTGCTGGCCCGCGGCGCGCGCGACCTGCGCGACGCGGTCAGCGGCGGCCGCGTGGACGGCCGCGACATCGAGGAGCTGCGGGTGCTGATCGAACGGCTCGAACGGGTCGTGGGCGAGGTCTCGGCGCGCGAGGTCGCCGCCGAGCTCGATCCGATCGCGCGGCTGCGGAAGCAGATCGGGTCGCGGACCGTCTCGCGGCTGATGGAGATCTGCGACGACCCGATCCCGATTCAGGGTCCGGACCTGCGGATGGCCGCGCAGGGCGCCTGACCACGCCCGCTCCCCCCAGGGCCCATCTAGACTCGATCGCGCATGCCCGGCCTGGTGATAGTCGGCGCCCAGTGGGGCGACGAGGGGAAGGGAAAGGTCGTCGACCTGCTCGCCGAGCAGGCCGACCTCGTGATCCGCTTCCAGGGCGGGAACAACGCCGGCCACACGATCGTCCGCGACGGCGAGACGTTCAAGTTCCACCTGATCCCGTCAGGGATCCTCTACCCCGGCAAGCTCTGTGCGATCGGCAACGGTGTGGTGGTCGACCCGAAGGTGCTCACCGCCGAGATCGACGATCTGCGCCGTCAGCGGATCGACATCAGCGGGCTCCGCATCTCCGCCAACGCGCATCTGATCATGCCGTACCACAAGCTCCTCGATCAGGAGGGTGAGGCGAAGCTCGGCAAGCTTCAGATCGGCACGACCCGGCGCGGCATCGGGCCCTGCTATTCCGACAAGGCCTCGCGCCTCGGCATTCGCGTGCAGGACCTGCTCGACGAGAAGATCCTGCGCAAGAAGATCTACGCGGCGATGGAGCCAAAGCGGCTGATGCTGCGGCCATACGCCAAGGAGCCGGAGCTCGACCTGCACACGATGACCGAGGAGTACCGCATCCTCGGCCACCGGCTCGAGCCGTACATCGCCGACACGGCGCCGCTCGCCTGGCGCGTTATCGACGAAGGCGGCCTGGTCGTCTTCGAGGGCGCCCAAGGCACGCTGCTCGACATCGACCACGGCACCTACCCGTTCGTCACCTCGTCCAACGTCGTCGCCGGTTCCGCATGCGCCGGCGCGGGCGTCGGCCCGAGCTCCATCGACGAGGTGTGGGGGATCGCCAAGGCCTACACCACCCGCGTCGGCGCCGGCCCCTTCCCGACCGAGCTCGACGATGCGCTCGGCGAGGCGATCCGCGAGGCCGGCCACGAGTTCGGCACCACCACCGGACGCGCGCGCCGCACCGGCTGGCTCGACCTCGTCGCGCTGCGCTACGCCACCCGGATCAACGGCCTGACCGGGCTGATCGTCACGAAGCTCGACGTGCTCACCGGCATCGACCAGCTCAACGTGGCGGTCCGCTACCGCGGCCCCGAGGGCGCCACCTTCGAGGAGTTCCCCTACCACCAGTCGATCCTGCACAAGGCCGAGGGCGAGTACATCCCGTTGCCCGGCTGGCACGACGACATCAGCGGCGCGCGCTCGCCCGAGGACCTGCCGCAGAACGCGCGCGCCTACCTCGACTACATCTCGGACTTCCTCGGCGTCCCGGTCGTGATGGTGGGCGTCGGCCCGGGCCGCGACGAGATGATCTGGACGGGTGCGGCAGAGCGCTTGCGGCCCGCCGCGGCCTGACCGCGGGTTTGGCTACGCGCGCACGACGTGACTCTTGACGATCATGTCGTGGAGGGCGCGATTTTGGTCATCCCAGAGCGGCCAGAGCACGTCGATGATCCAGGGGATGCCGAACAGGAAGCTCCCGACCACCTGGAACAGCAAATAGATGACGACGAACTGGCGCAGGAGGGCCCATCCGAAGCTGACGGTCTGTCCGTCGTCTCGCGCCACCCGGATCCCCAGGATCTGCTTGCCGAATGATTTCCCGTTGTGCTCACCCTCGCGCATCATCGTGAGCGGGAAGTACAGGAAAGCGACCACGAGGCCAACGAGGAAGAGGACTATCCCGAGCGCCTCAGTGCCCGCGAACAGGAGTCCCAGGCCGACCCAGCTCACGATGGCTGTGAATATCGAGTCGAGCAGGTACGCGCCGACGCGCCGCCACCAGCCCGACAGCTCGGCGCCCGCGAAGATGTGCGGCGCCTGCCCGACCGGCTGATCCCATCCGCCCGGCGGCACGGGGCCGCCGTAGGCCGGAGCCTCCGGGGCGGGCGGGGCTTTCGGCAGCCCGCCCGGGCCCTCCGGTGCCGGGGCCGGCGGCGTCTGCGGTCCGGGAGCCGGGGCCTGCGGACCCGGCGGCGGCGCCTGTGGTTCGGGAGGCGGCGGTCCAGGAGGGGGTGTGGCCGGCGACTGCGGGCCCGGATCCGATCCGGGCGACTCGGGGTCGCGTGGGCGGTCAGGCGTGGGGGGTCCGCTTTCCATGCGCGGAATCAAATCACTCGTCGCGGCCGTTCGGCTCCAGCACCAGCTGCTCGCCGCGGCGCAGGAAGCGCACGCTCAGCGCCAGCGCGCCGAGCATCGCCATGACGGCGAGCGTGACCTGCACGCTGAGCAGGCCCTCCTCCGTCCAGTAGACGTCCTCGAGCTCAAGCAGCAGCGCGGACTCGTCGAGCGTCAGGCCCAGCCCGATCCCGAACGGCACCGCGAGGATCGGCTCGAGGCGCTCGTCACGCGAAACGATGCCCACCGCGCCGGCCGCGAATGCGAGCATGATCCCGGGTACGAAGTGGTGGATGTGCCGCCGGCCCACGCGCACGTTCCTGAACGGCCCCACGCGCGGACGGGCGCGCAGCAGATAGGTGACCGTCCTGACGGCGAGGAAGGTCACCGCGAAGGCGGTAAGCAGATTGAACGTCGAGTTCTCGCGCGTGGAACCACCGCGGTAGCCCACGCGCGCCACCTCGGCCGTCTCCGCGACCGCCTCCTCGGCGGCCAGGAGCAGGTCGTCAGTCTCCTGCGGTAACGGGGCGCGTCCGCGCCGCCACACCCGGCCGACCTCCACGACGACAACCACCGCGAACGTGACCGTGGCGAACGTGCCCAGCGCGAGCGTGCCGCGCCCGGGGGCGAGCGGCCGGCGGCGGCGCAGCCTCATGCGGACAGGTGCTCCTCCGCCGGCACATCGCGGACGGGCCGTGCGGGGACGCCGACCACGACCGCTCCCGGCGCCACGTCGCGCGTGACCACTGCCCCCGCGCCGACGAACGCCTCAGCGCCTACCTCGATTCCGGGCAGCAGCACGGCGCGCGCTCCCACGCGGCAGCCGCGCCGAAGCGTCGCACCGCGCAGCTCGACGCCCTGCGGGCGACGGCCCGCGGTGGGGTCGTTGGTGAGCATCACACCCGGCGCGATGAACACGTCGTCCTCGACGAGCGACCAGGCGGTGACGTAGGCGCCGGTCTGCATGCGCACGCGCGCTCCGACCCGGACGTCGTTCTCGACCGAGGCGGCCCGGCCGACGACGGTCTCAGCGCCGATCGTGGTGCGCTCGCGGACATGAGCCTGGTCGGCCACAACGGCCCCCGCGCCGATCTCCGCGCCCGCCAGCACGACGGCACCGGCTCCCACGATCGCCCCCTCGCCGAGCACCGCGGGCGGCAGGTCGGCGCCGGTCCCGGAGCTCGTGTGCGGGCCGAGCGCCGCCGGCTTCCCGACCACGCATCCGTCCTGCAGCACAACGCCCGCGCCAACGCGCGTGCCGGCATGAATGATGACGTTGCCGCCCAGGTCGACGTCGTCGGGCAGCACCACCCCCTCGCCGAGCAGCAGGCCGGGGGCGCGCTCCGAGCGCGACAGCGCCGCGCTCACAGCCGAACCAGGTTCGCCGCCTCGATGCCGCGCGTGACGCCGCGGAAATCGACGACGAGCGGCGACTCGCGCACGATCCGCTCGAGGTCGAGCCCGGGGTGGGCGGTCACGATCACCGTGCAGTCGGGGTCCTCGGGCCACTCCGAGACCAGGCCGTGGTCGGAGAGCTCGGGGACGAAGTCGTCGTGGTAGCTGAGCTCGGCGCCGCGCTCGCGCAGGATGCGCATGATCCGCAGCGCCGGTGATTCGCGCAGGTCGCCCACCCCCGGCTTGTAGGAGACGCCGAAGATGGCGATGCGCGATCCGCGCACCGATTTCGAGTGGTCATTGAGCGCGCGCGAGATGCGCTCGACGCAGAAGTACGGCATCGCCTGGTTGACCTCGCCCGCCAGCTCGACGAACTCGGTCTGCATGTCGAACTCGCGCGCCCGCCACGACAGGTAGAAGGGGTCGACCGGCAGGCAGTGGCCGCCCATACCGGGACCCGGCTTGAAGGACATGAACCCGTATGGTTTGGTCGCGGCTGCCTCGACGACCTCCCAGACGTCGATGCCCATGCGGTCGCAGAGCACGGCCAGCTCGTTGACGAGCGCGATGTTGACCGAGCGGAAGATGTTCTCGAGCAGCTTCGTCAGCTCCGCGGCCTCGGGTGTCGAGACCGGGACGACCTCGTCGCAGACGAGCTGGTACAGGTCAATCGCCCGCTGTAGACAGTCCTGGGTCAGCCCGCCGACGACCTTGGGGGTGCTGCGGAGCGTGTAGTCGGTCCGACCGGGATCGATCCGCTCCGGCGAGTAGGCGGCGTGGAAGTCGCGGCCGGCGGCCAGGCCCGACTCCTCCAGCAGCGGCACGAAGCGCTCGCGCAGCGTCCCTGGATAGGTGGTCGATTCGAGCACCACGAGCTGCCCCGCCTGCAGTACCTCGGCGAGCGCGCTGCCGCAGGCCACGAGCGGTTGCAGGTCGGGCTCGCGGTTGCGCGTCAGCGGCGTCGGGACCGCGACGATGACGGCGTCGGTCTGGGCGAGGTCGGCGTAGCGCGTCGTAGTGCGCAGGCGCTCGGCGACGCCGTCGAGTACGTGATCGGACACGTCCTCGATGTGTGAGCGACCCGCGCCGAGACCCTCCACCACGCGCATGTCGCTATCGACCCCTACCACGTCGTGTCCGGCTTCGGAGAAGGCCACGGCGAGCGGGAGGCCGACGTACCCAAGCCCGACAACCCCGATTCTCATAGGCGCGCAGTGTAGGCAGCGAGGACCTCGCGGGCGCGCTCTGCGGCGTGGCCGCCGCCATACAGCTCGGGGCGCTCGGCGGGAGGCCGCTGGTCGAGCGCCGCCAGCGCGGCGTCGGCGTCGAGGTCGACGAGCGTGTTCCAGCCGCTCTCTACCGTCTCCACCCACTCGGTGCGGTCCCGGAGCGTGATGCACGGGACGCCGAGCAGGTAGGCCTCCTTCTGCACCCCGCCGGAGTCGGTGAGCACGGCGCGCGCGTGCCGGGCGAGCTCGAGGAAGTCGAGGTAGCCGAGCGGCGCTACCACGGTGACGCCGGCCAGGCGTCCGGCCAGGCCGGCCGCGTCGAGCCGGGCGCGCGTGCGCGGGTGCAGCGGGAATATGACCGGGCGCGGGAGGCGCTCGAGCAGTGTCACGAGCGCCTCCAGGCGGGCCGGATCGTCGACATTGCCCGCCCGGTGAGCGGTCACGACGAGATAGCCGCCCGGCTCGAGCGTGAGCTCCTCGAGGATGCGCGAGCGCTCCGCCGCCACGTCGCGGAACGCGAGCGATACATCGGCCATCACGTCGCCGACCAGGTGCGCCTCGCCGGCCGCGCCCTCGCGCTCGAGGTTCGTCACGGCGGTCGGCGTGGAGCACAGCAGCAGGTCGCTCGCGTGGTCCGTGAGCACGCGGTTGAGCTCCTCGGGCATCGTGCGGTCGAACGAGCGCATGCCCGCCTCGACGTGGCCCACCGGGATGCTTGCCTGAGCCGCCGCGAGCGCTCCCGCGAGCGTCGAATTCGTGTCCCCGTAGACGAGCGCGAACTGGGGCTCGAGCTCCGTCAGCACGGGCTCCAGTGCGGCGAGGATGCGCGCCGTTTGGGCTGTGTTCGAGCCCGTCCCGGCGCCCAGCTCGCGCTCCGGCGGCGGGACGTCGAGCTCCTCGAAGAACACCTGCGAGAGCTCGTCGTCGTAGTGCTGGCCCGTGTGCACGATCAGCTCGTCGAACGTCTCGCGCAGGCGGCGTGAGACGGCAGCTGCCTTCACGAACTGCGGGCGGTTACCGATGATCGTGACGATTCGCACGTCGAATGGTTCGGCGATCGGTCCTATGATGTCCTGCGTGTGGGCCGGAAAGGTCGTGGGGGGCGCCGCAGGGGTGCTGGTCCTGGCAGCGGACGCTGTGAAGCACGTCGCCTGGTACCTGTCACACCGGATCGACTCGCGCCCGCGCGAGCGCTCGGAGCCGTCGGACTAGGCTCCGGCCGCGAGCTCGTCCTCGACACGCGCGCGGAACGCCTCCTGCGCCTCGCGCGTGCGCGGCCCATCCGGGAGCTCGATGTCCTCGATAGCGGCGATCGTCTGCACCTCGCGCGTGGTCGAGGCGAGGAATGCCTCGCTCGCCGAGCGGAGGTCGTCCATCGTGCACGGCCGCTCCTCGGCACCGACCAGGTCGAGCACCCGCGTGCGGGTGATCGAGGCCAGGATGTGCTCCGAGAGCGGCGGCGTGAAGAGCGTGCCGGATGAGTCGGCCCAGAACAGCGACGACGTCGGCGCCTCGAGCACCCGCCCGTGAGGCGTCACGAGCAGGGCCTCGTCGAAGCCGCGCTCGCGCGCGAGCCGGCTGCACAGCATGTTCGCCCCATAGGAGAGCGACTTGACGCCGTCGAGCACCCGCGTCGGGGCGTATTCGACCACCCCCAGCCGGATGCGCTCGGGAGTCGGAGGCAGCGGCTCCGTCAGCAGCAGCCGGCGACCTCCGCGCGTGAGCACCACCCGCAGGCAGCCATCGAACTCGCCGCCCCCGCGCTCAGCGAGCAGCTCCGGGATCTCGACCTCGAGCTCCGCCCGAAACGCCTCCGGCAGGCGCAGGTTCGCGGCCGAACGCCCGAGCCGGTCCAGGTGGTCGCTGAGGGCGTACGGGCGCCCGTTGTAGACACGGATGACCTCGAACGCCCCGTCGCCGCGGAGCAGCCCCTCGTCGGTGGCAGGGATCATGGCCTCGTCGGCGGGCGTGATGCGACCGTCGATGCAGGCCAGCTCGGCGGTCGTCGTGGAAGGCTGAGACATGGCGCTGATGATCGCAGAGGCGCTCAGAAGCGCCGTGCGAACTGCTTGGAGAGCGCGAAGCCGTGCCCGTTGCGGCGGTTCACGCAGCGCATCGCCCGCACGCGGCTCACACAGCGGAAACGTCCGCGTTGAATCGAGTCCCCGTAGGCGAGCGTCCGCCGGCTACCGAGCACAGTGTCGCCCGCGCAGACGAACTGACCGCGGCCGCGTCGGTCGACCGTGAGCCCAAAGCCCCAGTCCAGCTCGCACGAGCGCGGCTTCGGCGGCGGCCGCCAGTCGCGCTGGCGGATGTCGCAGCGGGCCGCGGTGCGATCGAGCACGCAGCCGATGTTCTTCGACGGCGAGCTGAACATGACCACGCTGGGCTGCGCTGCCGCGGCCGGCGCTGCGAATAGCAACAGCAGCGCGACCGCGAGAAGAATGGGCCGTGTAGGAATCGAACCTACAACCTTGAGATTAAGAGTCTCCTGCTCTGCCAATTGAGCTAACGGCCCCGGGCGACAGCCGAGTTTAGAGGCGAACAATCAGTCCGTCGCTCCGGAAGCGACGGCGTCCAGCGCCTCCTCGCGCGACGAGTGGATCGGGAACACGCGGTCCAGCCCGGTGATCTCGAAGATCTTCGTGATGTTGTCGTCCGTGCAGACGAGCGCCAGCGATCCGCCGGCCGGCCGCAGGCGCTTGACGCCGCCCACGAGGACGCCGAGCGTCGTCGAGTCTATGAAGGTGGCCTTCGACAGATCGACCACTATCTGCTTCTTGCCCGACTCGATCAGCTCGACCATGCGCTCCTTGAATTCGGGCGCGGTGTAGAGGTCGACCTCGCCGCCAAGCTCGATTACGTGAGTGGCGTCGTCGACGGCCTCGTCTTCGATGTGGAAGTTCACGTCTCTCCCTATTAGTCCTCTTGTGTCGCGCGGAGCCAGTGCGTCTGGTTGCCGTCCGTAAGCCTACGTCAGCCGCCCTGCGGCTGCGCCTGCTGCTGTTGCTGGAGCGCCTCGGCCTGCTGTTTGACCTGCTTGCGCTGGTTCTTCGGCGCCAGGTCCACCGCCTTCTGCGCGGCCAGGTCGGCCGTGCGTTCGTCCTTCGCGAGCGCAGCGTACGCAACGAGTTGGAGGTATGCGTTCGGATCGTTCTGCGCCTCGGCGATGATCAAGGCCGCGCGCGTAGCCTCCTTGGGCTGATTGAGGGCTCCGGGCTCGTATACGCGCAGCGCGTACGTTGCGGTTGTCGGGTTCGGGTTCTCGCTCTCGGCCTTGAGGTAGCGCTGCCAGTAGTTCGCGGCCTTCTGGAGGTCGTCGCGGGCGTCCTCAGGGAAGGTTGTGGCGCCCGAAACCTGCTGGCTCGTCGCCAGCTGGTAGTTGTCGCGCACGAGTGACTGGAGCACGGCGACGTTGGCCGGGTTCGCTCGCAGGCGCTGCTCCTGCCTGTCGATGCGGTCCTCCAAGGCGGCGTTGGCGTCCCCGCCGCCCCCGTTGCCCTCGAAAGCGTTGAAGAGGCCGCCGGAAACGTCGCCGCCGATTCCGAACAGCACGAGGCCGCCGCCCAGCAACAGGGCGAGCATCAGGTAGGTGGCCTGCACCACGCGGCGCCGCCGGCCTCTTAGATCGAACAGCATGCGAGGGCGAAGGCTAGTGGGTCACGAGCCCTCGGCGGATGCGATCTGATCCGCCACTTCCGGCGAGGGTCGGCCGAGTGCTGAGGCGAGCCAGATGGAGAGCTCGTAGAGCAGGATGAGGGGGATCATCTCGAGGATCAGCGTGAGCGGATCGAGCGTGGGCAGTAGGGCCGCGATCACGGCGATCGCGACGATCGCGTAGCGGCGCCCGGCGCGCAGCTTCTCCGGCGAGGTGACGCCCAGGCGGCAGGCGGCGATCACCCCGACGGGAATCTGGAAGCCGAGGCCCATCGCCAGCATCAGCAGCGTGATGAACGAGTAGTAGTCACGCGCCCTGACCTGAGTGTTGAACTCGTCCGCGTTGAAATTCAGCAGGAAATCGAGCGCTGGGGTGAGCACCACGAAGTAACAGAACACGACTCCCGCGATGAAGAGCACCGGAACCAACAACAGCAGGGGCGTGGCGACCCGGCGTTCGGTCGGGCTGAACGCCGGCAGCACGAACGCGTACAGCTGGTACAGGATCACCGGCAACGCCAGCAGCAGGGCCGCGTAGGCCGAGTTCGTGAGCGTCGTGTAGAAGGCCTCCGCCGGCCCCAGCGTGATCGGCTGGATCCCGTCCGGCAACGGCTTGTTGACGATCTCCAGGACCAGGTGGTTCTGCCACGCCGTCAACGCCCAGGCGGCCACGAACGCGACCACGCAGAGGATCAACCGCGTGCGTAGCTCATCCAGATGCTCGACGACCGACAGCCGGTCGTCGTGGGAGATCGGTCGTATGCGCCGCACGCCCTACGCGGCTCCTTCGGCTAGGACTGCTGCTCGCGCGTCGTCGAGCCGGTCGTGGTCGTCGCCGGCGGCTCCGGCGAGTCCCCCACCGTCTTGACGGAGTCGAGCTGCTCGTGCTCCTTGTCCTTGCCGGTCACGGAGTCCTTGAACTCGCGCATCCCCTTGCCGAGCGACCTGCCGAGATCGGGCAGGCGCTTCGGCCCGAAGATGACGAGCACGATGATGAGGACGATGATGATCTCGAGAGGGCCCGGAGTCGGCATGATGCTCCGCATGGTAGCGGCGCCGGGCCCGCCGGCTGTTGTAATTGCGAGGATGCGCGCGTGAACGGCGCTGTCCTGTCAGACGCCACGATTCGACGTCTCGTCGACGAGGGACGCATCAGCATCGATCCGTGGGATCCCGACATGGTCCAGCCGGCCAGCGTGGACCTGAAGCTGGGTCCCTCCTTCCGCGTCTTCCACAACCATCGTCTGCCCGCGATCGACCTGGCGGAGCCGCCGCAGGGCGTGACCGAGCACGTGCGGATTGAGCACGACCAGTCGTTCGTGATCCACCCCGGTGAGTTCGTGCTCGGCACGACCGTGGAGTCGGTGACGATGCCTGACGACCTCGTGGCTCGGATCGAAGGCAAGAGCTCGCTCGGCAGGCTGGGACTGATCGTGCACGCCACCGCTGGCTTCGTCGACCCCGGCTTCAGCGGCAACCTGACGCTCGAGATCACGAACCTCACGCGCGTCCCGATCGTGCTCTGGCCCGGCAAGCCGATCGCCCAGCTGTCGTTCATGGCGCTCGACCGTCCGGCCGAGCGGCCCTACGGGCACCCCGACCTGGGTAGCCACTACCACGGCCAGGTCGACGCCACGGAGTCCCGCTACGAAGGCGGGCCGCGGCGCGCCTCCTGAGGCTTCCGTGCTCCATGTCACGTCCGATTCGCCCCCGGCGGCGTAAGTAATGACGTACACAGCAGTTGGAGGAACTGCCAGGCCAAAAATTTCCTTCAAGTTCGGCGATGGAGTGCCGATACCGGGAGCAAGAGGATGCGAGAGATGGAAAGCCACGGAGAACAGACCCACTACACGAAGCGAGTGGTTCTCCCAAGCGGGAAGACCATCGAGGTCGTGTACTTCAAGGACGCGGACGAGCCCCGCGCGACGCAGCCGGAGCCGCAGGCACCCGAGCATGCACCCGCCGAGGCCCATCAGGACCTTCACGTCTGCATCGAGTGCGCTTCCGAGCTCGTCTATCCGGTCCAGTGGGATGAGGCCGGCCCCGAGAACTGGAACGTCTTGCTCCACTGCCCGAACTGCGACGTCTACCGCGAGGGTGTCTTCTCCCAGGACAACGTCGAGGAGTTCGACGAGGAGCTCGACCGCGGTGGCGACGCGCTCGCCCGCGACTACAAGCGGCTGATGCGCGCCAACATGGCCGAGGAGATCGAGCGCTTCGTCGGAGCGCTCGAGGCCGACGCCATCCTCCCGGAAGACTTCTAGGAGGGGGTCAGGTCTACAAATCGAGCACCGTGTGCTCGATTTGTAGACCTGACCCCATGTTGCGCGACCTCGTGTTGCGCTAGGCGTAGCGCTCCACGACCCCGTCGGCGACGAGATCGAGGGCCCGGCGCCGCGCGGCGCTTAGGTCCAGCTCCGTTAGCTGCGCCTTGGCTGCGGCCACGTGCGTGAGCGCGATGGCGCGCGCGTCGTCGAGCGCGCCGGTTCCGGCGATGCGCTCGCAAACCGTGTCGGCCGCGCTCGCGTCGCGCACCTCTGCGCGCAGGTCGAGGGCCGCCAGCTCCGGATCGGTGCGGCGACCCAGGATCAGCGGCAGCGTCACGGTGCCGTCCAGCAGATCGGTCCCGCGGGGCTTGCCCGTGCGCTCGGCCGGGCCCGATACGTCGAGCACGTCGTCGAGCATCTGGAAGGCCAGGCCGAGCCGTGCTCCGAAGCCGCCGAGCGCGTCGGCGAGGTCCGCGCGGCCGCCGAACAGCGCGCCGAGCCGGCAGGAGGCGTCGAACAGGCTGCCCGTCTTGAGCTGGCAGCGCTCGAGATAGCGCTCGGGAGTCACGCCCGTGTCCCAGGCGTCGGCGCGCTGCATCAACTCCCCGCGCGCGAGCGCCGACGAGGCGGCCGAGAGGGCACGGACCGCATCCTCGGCGCCCGGATGGGCGATCTCCGCGAACGCTCGTGAGAACAGCAGGTCGCCGGTAGCGGTGGCGGCGAGCCGGCCGGCGGAGGCGAAGACGGTGGGCCTGCCACGGCGCAGCTCGGCGCGGTCGAGGACGTCGTCGTGCACGAGCGTCGCCATGTGCAGCAGCTCGACCGCGGTGGCGGCCGACACGAGCTCGTCGGGGTCGCCGGCCCCACACAGGAAGACGAGGATCGGGCGCAGCCGCTTGCCGCCCGCGGACAGCGTGCCGTCGGCGTGCCCGCCGAGTTCGGCGCCGTGGCTCGAGCCCACCCCGGCGAGCCGCTCCTCGGTCCGCTCGAGCAGGCGCGTGAGCTCCGGGCCGCCGGCCGCAAGCACCGCTCCGAGCTGCGCCTGCGCGGTGTTCACGTCGCCCGCGTACCCGAGTGGATGGCAATAATCCCGCCGGCGGTCAGGATCCAGCGGACGTCGACAAGCCCGGCGGCGGCCATGCTCGCCGCGAGCGCATCCGGCCCGGGGAAGCGGCGGACGCTGCTCGGCAGGTAGGTGTAGGCGTCGGAGTCGCCCGCGATCCGGCCGAGCAGCGGAACGACTCGGTCGAACCAGGCCCGGAAGAACCACGACAGCGGCGGCCGCTGCGGGGCCGTGATCTCGAGCACGACGACGCGCCCGCCCGGCTTCGTCACGCGAGTCATCTCGCGCAGCCCGCGGTCGAGGTCCGCGAAGTTGCGCGCGCCGAAGCCGACGGTGACGGCGTCGAAGGAGCCGTCCTCGTAGCGGAGGTCGAGCGCGTCGCCTTCCTCGAACTCGATCGCGGGCGCCTTCGCGCGCGCGAGCTCGAGCATCGCCGGCGAGAAGTCCATGCCGGTCACGGTCGCGCCGCGCGACGCGAGCTCGAGCGCGAGGTCGCCGGTCCCCGTGGCCACGTCGAGCGCGCGTGAGCCCGGCCCCACGCCGGCGAGGTCGGCCGTGCGGCGCCGCCAGGCGTGATGCATGCCGGCCGTCATCAGCGTGTTGAGGGGGTCGTAGATGCGGGCGATGCGGTCGAACATCGCGCGCACCTGCGTCTCGGGCAGCGTCCCGGACGCGGGGGTGCCCCGACTCACTTGACCCCGCGCAAGCGGCGGGCTCGGCCCGCCGCGCAGCGACAGATCACTCCTCGCCCTTGAGGGACGCTACGTACTCGACGAGCTTGTCGAACTGCTCGGGGTTCTCCCGCTGGAGCGCGGCGTACGACGGCATCGGTGACGTCGGGTTGACGAGCGTGCGCGCAATCGCGTCGGGCCCGAGTCTGGCCCCGATCTCGGTCAGGTTAGGTCCGAGGGTGTTGCCGTTCTCGCCGATCTTGTGGCAGCCGAGGCAGCCCGAAGAGGCCGTGATCTGCTTTCCCTCCTCGTACTGCGGCGCCGTTGCGAGGTCGATCTCGGTCGGCGAGCCGGCGAGCGCTCCGAGCACCGTCAAGTAGGCCATCGCCGCGATCGTGGCGATGCCCGCCGT
>Ga0081538_10004166_pt1 | contig 13421 bp, 12 predicted proteins | sample TabmetS5T2R1_FD_71022 | JGI IMG/M metagenome (GOLD analysis project Ga0081538, IMG submission 71022) | Tabebuia heterophylla rhizosphere microbial communities from the University of Puerto Rico - S5T2R1 | ecosystem: Host-associated > Plants > Roots > Rhizosphere ...
ATCACGGCCGCGATCACCGCCGCCAGCGACGAGTCGGGGCCGAGGACCATCACCCGGGACGGCCCGAAGACGGCGTAGGCGACCAGCGGCACGATGGTGGCGTACAGGCCGGTGATCGGGGGCAGCCCGGCCGCCTGGGCGTAGCCCATGCCGACCGGGATCAGCAGGGCGGTGAGGACGAGCCCGGCGACCAGGTCGCTGGCCAGCCAGGAGCGCTGGTACTCGCGCAGGGTGCGCAGCCCAGGCACCCACCGCTCGAGGCGACCCACCGGCCCCGCGCTCCCCCGCTGAGGGTCGTCGACCTGCGCCACACCCGCTCCCCGGCCGTGCTGCACCTGGAGCATGACACCACAGGACGGCCCCGCCGGTCGATCCACCCCGACCGGCCGCGCGCCATACTGAGGCCCATGATCGGCCGGCTGGAGAAGACCGTCATCGACTGCCCCGACCCGCGGGCCCTGGCCGCGTTCTACGCGGAGCTGCTGGGCATGCGGGTCAACGAGGACGGCGACGACTGGGTGGTCATCGGCCGGGCGCCGGGCGCCCGCGAGCTGGCCTTCCAACGGGCCCCGGAGCTCGTCCCGCCGCAGTGGCCCGACCCGCAGCGGCCCCAGCAGCTCCACCTGGACATCCGGGTCGAGGACGTGGACCGGGCCGAGCGGGCGGTGCTGGCGCTCGGCGCCCGCCGGCTGCCGGCCGACCGCGAGGAGGGCTTCCGGGTCTTCGCCGACCCGGTCGGCCACCCGTTCTGCCTCGTCTTCGGCTGACCCGGGGCGGGCCGCGAGCCGCCTCAGGCCATCACGGAGCCGGTCCTCCCGCCGTCAGGGCACGAAGACGATACGCCGGTCGCTGCCGGCCCGCGGCCAGACCTGCTCGACCTTGGCGAGCGGCTCAGGGTCGATGTCGAGGCCGATCTCGCCGGCGGCGACCTGGCGGAGCAGGTCCTCGTAGGCGGCCGCGGCGTCGCCCAGGGCGGCCTGCCCGCCGATCCCGCTGCCGAACAGCTGGACAGGGGCGCCGCGCAGGGTCATGGCGGGGAGGGTGGCCACGTCGCCGGCCCCGATGCCGACCTGGATGTAGCGGATCCGCCCGGGGGCATTGCCGGCACGCGGGTCCATGTGGGTCAGCGCGGCGAAGACCGCCTCGGCGGGCGCGCCCCACAGGTAGTCGACGATCAGGTCGTAGGGTCCCTCGGCGGCGATCGCCTCGGCCAGCTCCTCGCGGGGGCGGTCGACCCTGATCATGGCATCGGCCCCGCGGGCCATGAGCTGGACGAGGACGCGCTGGTTGCGGCCGGCGGCGACGACCCGGGCCCCGCGGCGGGTCGCCAGCTGGGTGGCGATCCGGCCGGAGGTGCCGGTGGCGCCGAGCACCAACACCGTCTGGCCGGGGGCCAGCTCGCCCTCCCACAGGAGCGTCTTCCAGGCGGCCATGCCGGGATTGGTGACGGCCGCGGCGGTCACGTCGTCGATGCCGTCGGGGACCGGGAGCCACATGCCGCGGCGCACGAGCGCCTGCTCGGCCATGCCACCGTACGGCGGTTGCGGGCCGAAGAAGGCCACCCGCTTGCCGTCCGGTAGCCGGCCGACGCCGTCCAGGCCCACGACCATGGGGAACTCGGTCGGGGCGTAGTGGACGCCGTCGGCCATCCAGCGGTCGGACGGCTTCAGGGCCGCCGCGGTCACCGTCACCACCGCCTCGCCGTCTCCGGCCAGCGGCGCCGGGAACGGCTCGTAGCGCGGTGTCTCCCCGAGGCCGTGCAGCACGGCCGCATACATCAGCTGCTGGCTCTTCATCTCGCCTCCAGCACGAGATCTCCCTGACGCTCCGAGGCTCGCGCCTCCGCGCCGGCCTGTCGTCGAGGCCAGCACCCAACCTCGCCCCCTGCTAGTTGCAATCGGGGCGTGAGGTCGGCTGGCAGGTAGCAGGCAGGCGAAGACTCCAGCCGGCCGGGAGCAGCGATGGCCGCTGGCCCTGACGACAGGCAGGCCGGGAGAGGCCAGGCTCGGGCGGAAGCGTCGCGCGTTGACGACGCGCGGCCGTCGAGCGAAAGGAACCAGAACATGCTGCGGACGCGTGCGGCGCCGCCGTCGTTGGAGACCGGACGGGAGGCGCCCGCGATCGAGGCGCGCGGCCTGGCCATGCGCTACGGCGACCGGGAGGTGCTGCACGGCATCGACCTGGTCGTCCCCCACGGGATGGTGGTTGGCTTCCTGGGTCCGAACGGGGCCGGCAAGACGACCACCGTGGAGATCCTGGAGGGCTACCGCCGGCGCACCGGCGGCCAGGCCAGCGTGCTCGGCATGGACCCGGCCACGGGCGGGCGCCGGCTGCGCGAGCGGATCGGCATCGTGCTCCAGGAGACGGGCCACAACCCGGACCTGACCGTGGGCGAGACCGTGCGCCAGTTCGCCGGCTACTACCTCCGGCCCCGTCCGGTCGACGAGGTGGTCGGGCTGGTCGGGTTGGAGGAGGCGGCCGACCGGCGGGTGCGGGCCCTGTCGGGCGGGCAGCGCCGGCGCCTGGACGTGGGGCTGGCCCTGGTCGGCGACCCCGAGCTGGTCTTCCTGGACGAGCCGACCACCGGGTTCGACCCGGCCGCCCGCCGCCAGGCCTGGGAGGTCATCGCCGGCCTGCGCGAGCTGGGCAAGACGATCCTGCTCACCACCCACTACATGGACGAGGCCCAGGCGCTGGCCGACCGGGTGGCGATCATCGCCGCCGGCCGGATCGTCGCCGAGGGCGCCCCGGCCCAGCTGGCCGCCCAGCGCAGCACCCAGATCCGCTTCACCCTGCCCGCCGGGGTGGGCTCGACCGAGCTGCCCAGGGTCGCCGGCGAGGTCGCCACGCGGGGCCGGGACGTGGAGATCTCCACCGACGACCCGACCCGCGACCTGCTCGCCCTCACCGGCTGGGCGGCCGGCCGGGACGCCGCCCTGGACGGCCTGACCGTCGCCCGTCCCAGCCTGGAGGACATCTACCTGACCTTGACCAGCGACACGGAGGAAGCGGCATGAACCCACTGGTGCTGGCGGCCCGGGAGAGCCGCAACCTGCTGCGAGCGTTCTGGCGCAACCGCTCGGGCGCCTTCTTCACCATCCTGCTGCCGGTGATGTTCCTGGTGTTCTTCGGCGCCATCAACCGCGACGCGACCGTGCAGCTGACCCCGAACGGCCCCGAGGTCGGCTACACCACCTTCTTCGCCCCGGGCATGCTCGGCATGGCCATCATGACCGGCAGCTTCGTCGCCCTGGTGATCGGGCTGACCATCATGCGCGACAACGGCCAGCTCAAGCGGCTGCGGGGCACCCCCCTGCCGCCCTGGGCGTTCTTCTGTGGCCAGGTCGTCTCCCGGCTGGTCCTGATCGTCGTGGAGGCGGTGCTGGTGCTCGGCCTGGGCCGGCTGCTGTTCCGCGTCAGCCTGCCCCCGTCGGCCGCCGCCTGGGCCACCTTCTCGCTGGTCGTGCTGGTCGGCGCGGCCACCTTCACCGCCGTCGGCGTCGCCTACACCCGCCTGGTCACCAACGCCGACTCGGCGCCGGCGCTGGCCAACGCCGCCTACCTGCCCCTGCTGTTCCTGTCCGGGGCGTGGTTCCCGATCGGCGGCCTGCCCCACTGGCTGGCCTCGGTGGCCAACGCCTTCCCGCTCGCCCCCATGCTCGACGGCATGCGGCAGGCGCTGATCTTCGGCCACGGGCCCAGCGCCATCTGGCCGGACATGCGCAAGCTGCTGGCCTGGCTGGTCGTCGGCCTTCTGGTCGCCATGCGGACGTTCCGCTGGGAACGCACCGCCTGACCGTGGCGCGGCCCGGGACCGGATCCCCCGCTGGCCCGGGCCGCGCCCGCCCGCGGCGACGGTCGCAGCTGCGTGGCCCCGGCTACTTCAAGCGGCTCGGCCCGGGGATCGTGACCGGCGCGGCCGACGACGACCCCTCCGGCATCGGCACCTACTCCCAGGTCGGCGCCGCCTTCGGGCTGGGGCTGCTGTGGACGACGCTGGCCACCCTGCCCCTGGCGATCGCGGTGCAGGAGGCCACCGCCCGGCTTGGGCTGGCGACCGGCAAGGGCCTGGCCGCGTTGTTGCGGGATCGCTTCCCTCGCCCGGTCCTGCTGGGGGCGGTGACCCTGGTCGCGGTGGCCAACACCGTCAACATCGGCGCCGACATCAGCTCCATGGCGGCCGCCGCCCGGCTGCTGGTCCCGGTGCCACAGGCGCTCGCCGCCGTGGCGTTCGCGCTGGTCACGATCGCGCTCGAGGTGACCGTGCCCTACCGCCGCTACGCCCGGGTGCTGCGCTGGCTGGCGCTGTCGCTTCTTGCCTATGTCGGGGTGCTGGCCGTGATCCACGTCGACTGGGCGGCCGTGCTGGCGTCCACCCTGGTCCCCCGCTTCCATCCCGACCGGGCCGGGGTGGCGGCGCTCGTGGCGGTCTTCGGCACCACCATCTCCCCCTACCTGTTCTTCTGGCAGGCGGCCGAGGAGGTCGAGGAGCGGGCCGGACGCGACTGTCCGGCGGACCGCTGCCAGCTGGCGGCGATGCGAGGGGACGTGGCGGCCGGGATGGGCTCCGGGGTCGGGGTGATGTTCGCCATCATGACGACGGCCGCGGTGACCCTTGGCGCGCACGGCGCGGTCCACGTGGACACCGCCCAGCAGGCCGCCCAGGCGCTGCGGCCGCTGGCCGGCGGGATGGCCGGGCTGCTGTTCGCCGCCGGCATCGTCGGCACCGGGCTGTTGGCGGTGCCGGTGCTGGCCGGCTCGACCGCCTACGCGATCGCCGAGGCCGCCGGCTGGCGCGAGGGACTGGGCCGGCGGGTGCAGCAGGCGCGCGCCTTCTATGCGGTGATCGCCGCCTCCATCCTGCTGGGGGTGATCATGAACTTCACCGGGATCAGCCCGATCCGGGCGCTGTACCTGGCGGCCATCCTCAACGGCGTGGCCGCGCCGCCCCTGCTGGTGCTGATCGCGCTGCTGGCCCGCTCCAAGGACGTGCTCGGCCAGGACCGCTCCGGGCCGCTGTCCCAGCTGCTGGTGGCGGCGGCCGCGGTGGTCATGGCCGTACTGTCGATACTGGCGGTGCTCCCATGAGCGACCAGGAGCTGTCCGGCCGGCTGCTGGACCGCGAGCGCGGCGGCTGGTGTTCGATCACCCCGGCCGACCCGGCGATGCGCACCAGCCGCCGGTACCTGGACGGCACGCTGGTGCTGGAGACCGACATGGCGGTCGCCGGTGGCCGGGTGCGGGTCACCGATTGCCTGACCATGCGACCCGGCGGGGCCCGGTGGCCCTACCGGCAGCTGCTGCGGGTCGTCGACGGCCTGGAGGGGACCGAGGGCGTGTTCGTCGCCTGTACCTTCTGGCTGGCCGAGTGCCTGGCCCGCCAGGGCCGGACCGCGCCGGCGCGCGACGCCTTCGCCAGGGCGTCGGCGACCGCCAACGACCTGGGGCTGTTCGCCGAGGAGTTCGATCCGGCCACCGGGACGCTGCTGGGGAACTTCCCTCAGGCGCTCACCCACCTGTCGCACATCGCGGCCGCGGTCGCGCTCGAGGATGGTGTCGGGGAGCCAGGCCATGGCGCCGCCCTCGATCAGATCGTCCCGACGGCCCGGAGGGCATGGTAGGCCAGCCAGCCGGGCAGGATCGGCAGCCAGAAGGTGAGCAGCCGGAAGGTCAGGACGCCGGCGACCGCCGGCCCGGCCGGGGCCCCGACGGCGGTGAGCCCGGCGACCAGGGCGGCCTCCATGGCCCCCAGCCCACCGGGCGTCGGGCTGATGGAGGCGACCGCCGAGCCGGCCAGGTACACGGCGACGGTGCTGGCCGGAGGAAGGTGGGCACCGAATGCGGCCAGGCAGCTGGCCAGGGTCAGCGCGTAGGTCAGGGTGACGCCAACCGAGCCGCCGAGCAGCTGGGCTGCCTTGCCAGGCCGACGCAGCACCGCGGCCAGCTCCCGTCCCGCCCGCAATGTCGGGGCCACCACGCGCCGCCGGCCCAGCGGCGACCACAGCGCCAGCCCGCCCAGGACCAGCGCCGCGACCAGCGCGAGCAGCGCCGGCCAGCCCTCGGGGATGCGGTCCGCGCGCAGCCGGGCATGGCCGATGAGGACGGCCGCGACCAGCAGGCCGAGCACGTGGACGAGGAAGCCGGCCGCGGTGTTGACCGCGACCGCGCCCACCGCCGACGGCCGCTCCATCCCGGCCCGCTGCAGGTAGCGGGCGTTCAGCCCCATGCCGCCCAGGCTGGCCGGCGTAAGCCGGTTGGCGAACGAGCTGGCCACCTGGACAAGAGTGGTCCGTCCCAGGGCGAGCGGCGGGTCGACGGCGCCGAGCTGGGCGACGGCGGCCGCGAGGTAGCTCGCGGCCGTGAGCACCAGGCCGATCGCCATCCAGCCCCAGTGGGCCATCCGGAGCGCGCTCAGCGTCTGGCGGAGCTCACCGACCTGGGGCAGCAGCAGGTACACGGCGAACCCGGCAGCCACCAGCAGCAGGAGGGTGCGGGGGCGAACCCGGGTGAGCGGTTCCAGCGGGGGCGGCTCGGTCCCGGTGGCCGCCGCGGCCCGCTCGCGCAGCTCGGCGAGCAGACCGGGCCGGGCCTTGAGACCAGCGCGGGTGGCCGAGGCCAGGGCGGCCGGCTGCAGCAGCGGCAGGGCCTGGGCGACCGCCTCGGCCCCGAGGACCTGGACGGCGCTGCGCACGGCCCGGTCGGCGCCGACCAGGGAGGCCAGCGAGGCGAGCAGCTTGGCCACGTCGCCGGCCAGCCCTCGGCGGCTGGCCGCGGCCTCGGCGAACCCGAAGTCCAGCAGCCAGGGCTGCCCCTCCGGGTCGACCAGCATGTTGGCGCCGCGCAGGTCGCGGTGGGCGATCCCGGCGGCGCGCAGCCCCCCGACCTGGGTCCAGACGGCGGTCAGGAGCCGGTCGTCGACCTCCGCGGCGTCCAGGCGGTCCAGGGTCCGGCCGGCGACGTGCTGCTGGACCAGCAGGGCGTGGCCGTCCCCGGCGGGGGCGGCGGTCAACACCGCCGGGGTCCGGACCCCGGCGCGGGCGGCCAGCAGCTCGAGGTAGGCCTCGTGCTCGACCGCCTGCTTGGGGGTCGCGAACGGGCTCTCGTCCTCGACCTCCCGGAACGCCGCCCAGCGCCACAGCTTGTAGAGCAGGTCGGCGTCTCGTTGCTCGCGGCCGACAGCCTTTATGAACCATCGCTCCCCGTCAGCGGCGCGGACGACGAAGGGGACCGAGCCGCGGGCGTCGGCCCCCACCGGGTCGACGGCGACCGGCTCGATCCCGGCCGCCCGCAGGCCCTCCAGGACCGCGGAGACCGAGGGTTGGCCGCCCGGGGCGCCCAGAGCCAGATGCGCCGCGGCGGCCACCGCCCAGCCCAGCGCGGCCCCGCCGAGGACGTCCAGCGGCAGGTGCGCGCCGTCATACATGCGGCCGAGGGCCACCAGCCAGACCACCCACCAGGCCCCCCGCCGCGCCGGGCGCGGCAGCCACGGCCCGGCCGCGGTGGCCAGGGCGGCGGCCACGGCGACGTGGCCGGAGGGGTAGCCGAGGCCGGTGTCGACCCCGCGAACGATGACCCCGTGGAGGAGGGCGATCGGCCGGGCCTCGCCGACCAGATCCTTGACCAGCTTGGCCAGCACCCAGGCCAGACCGCCGGACAGGGCGAGGTCACGGGCCAGCCTGGGCCGGCGGGCGAGCAGCGCCACCGCGGCCGCGAGCGGGATGGCGGCCACCGCGCCGAGCTGCATCACGACCAGCAGCGGCCCCCCGAGGGTGGTGGGCAGCTGGTTGACCAGCCGGAAGAGGTTGGCGTCGAAGGCGAACACGTGGCCGTGGCGGGCGGCCATTCCGCCCGCCGCCACCACCAGGCCGCCGATCAGCACCCGCAGCACGTCCGCGGGATGCCGCCGCAGGTGACCCAGGCGGCCCCAGCCGGCGCGCGGCTCGGCCGGGCCCCGCGTCGCAGCGGGGCCCGGCCGCCGTCGAGGCTCGGCGGCGGCGGCCGCGCTCACCGCCGTTCCTCGCCGGCGTCGATGCGCCGCCGGTTGCCCTGCAGCGCCGAGCCGGCCAGGAGCAGGATGATCAGCCCGGCCAGGATCGAGTTCCATTCGGCCCGAGCAACCGCGGCCCGCGCCGGCTCCAGCACATCCGACGGCGGGATCCGGTTGGGGGCCAGCAGCGCCTTGACCGGCCACGATTCGCGGAGCCTGGTCGTGGCAGGTTCGGCCATCATCTCCTCGCTCCCATGGGCTGGTGCCGGCCGGGGATGCGGCCGAGGGCCTCGTCGACGTCGGTGCCGTCCACGGTCTCGCGCTCCAGCAGCAGCTCGGTGAGCCGCTCCAGGGCGTCGCGGTGGCCGCTCAGCATGGCCCTGGCCCGCCCCTCGGCCTCGCGCAGCAGCTTGCCGACCTCCTCGTCCACCACCCGCTGGGTCGCCTCGGCATAGGGGCGGGACCGGACCTGTTCGGTGCCCAGATACATCGGGCTGGCCGAGGCGAACCCGACCGGCCCCAAGGCCTGGCTCATCCCGAACTCGCGCACCATCCGGGTGGCCAGATCGGTCGCCCCGGCCAGGTCGTTGGACGCCCCCGTCGAGGTCTGGCCGAACACCAGCTGCTCGGCCACCCGCCCACCCATCCGGATCGCCAGGCTGTCTTTGAGGTAGCCCTCGGTGTACAGGTGGCGCTCGTCGATGGGGAGCTGCTCGGTCACCCCCAGCGCCTGCCCGGCCGGCAAGATGGTCACCTTGGCCACCGGATCGCCATGCTCGGAGATGGCCGCGACCAGGGCATGGCCCGACTCATGGACGGCCACCGCCCGCTGCTCATCGGGCAACAACGCATTGGAGCTGTCGCGGCGGCCCAGCAGGATGCGGTCCCGGGCCTCGGAGAAGTCGACCGCCCCCAGCACCTGGCGGCCGGCCCGGACGGCGAAGATGGCCGCCTCGTTGACCAGGTTGGCCAGATCGGCCCCGGAGAACCCAGGGGTCCCCCGGGCCACCACCTCCAGGTCGACGTCGGGCCCCAGCTGCTTGCCCCGGGCATGGACCTCGAGGATGGCCCGCCGCTCACCCTGGGTCGGCAGGGGGATGACCACCTGGCGGTCGAACCGACCCGGCCGCAACAGGGCCGGGTCCAGGGTCTCGGGGCGGTTGGTGGCGGCCATCACCACCACCCCGGTGGCCATATCGAAGCCGTCCATCTCGGCCAGCAGCTGGTTCAGGGTCTGGTCACGCTCGTCGTTGGAGACGAACTGGCCCCCCCGGCGCTGGCCGATGGCGTCGATCTCATCGATGAACACGATCGAGGGGGCCCGCTTGCGGGCCTCGGCGAACAGGTCCCGCACCCGCGCCGCCCCGACCCCGACAAACATCTCCACAAAGCTGGAGCCGGTGACCGAGATGAACGGCACGTGGGCCTCCCCGGCCACCGCCCGGGCCAACAGGGTCTTGCCGGTCCCGGGCGGCCCGACCATCAGCACCCCCTTGGGGCCAACCGCCCCCGCCCGCCGGTAGCGGTCGGGGTTCTTGAGGAAGTCGACAACCTCGCTGACCTCCCGCTTGACCCCCTCATAGCCGGCCACATCCCCAAAGCTGGTCTCGGGCCGCTCGGCATCAAACACCCGCGCCCGCGACCGGCCAATCCCCCCCATCCCCGCCAACTGCCGACGGGCGGCCCGACCCGTCCACAGGAACAGCCCCAGGATGATGGCGAGCGGGAGGAGGTTGAGCAGGACCGACCAGATGGAGGTCTGGGCCGCCTGGGTGGTGACCTGCACGTCGTGCTGATCCAGCAGCTGGGCGAACTGGGGATCCTGGATGGCGGTCGGGTAGCTGGAGGTGAACTTGGTCCCGTTGGTGAGCTTGCCGGAGATACCGCCGTCCGGGCCGAGCGCGACCGACTGCACCTGGCCGGCGGCGATGTCGCTCTTGAGCTGTGAGTAGCTGAGCTGCTCGACCTTGCCGCCGGTTGGGATCGGGAGCAGGAACAGCGCCACGGTGACCAGCAGCCCGGCGATCAGCAGCCAGTTCCTCCATGCTGGCGGCGGCGGTGGGGCCGGGCTGGGCGGGCGGTCGGGTGGCGGGCCCGACCGGGCCGTGCCGGTGAGGTGGCGCATCGTCCACCGGCCTGCTGGCATTGTCTCGCCCATCGGCTTTCCTCTCCCTCAGCCGGGGTACTGGCCGAGGGTGACCCGGACGGTCCGCCTGGGCCCGCCGGGGCGGGCGACCTCCACCCGGACCGTCTGGCCGGGGCGCAGCCCGGCCAGCACATCGGCCAGGGTGGCCGGGTCGGGTGTGACCGTCCCGTCGACCGTGGTCATCAGCTCCCCGGCCCGAATCCCCGCCTTGGCGGCCGGGCCGCCCGGCTGGACCTTGGTGATCAGCAGTCCACCGCTGGTGGTGGCGGCCACCTCCACGCCGAGGAAGGCCCGGTTGGAGTCGGTCACCTTGCCCTGGCTGATGAGCTGGCCGGCAATGTCGCGCACAGTGTCGCTGGGGACGGCGAAGCCGATGCCCGCGGCCGCGCCGCCCCCCAGCTGCGGATCGGTGGCGGCCAGGGTCGGGATGCCGATGACCTGGCCTTGGAGGTCGACCAGGGCCCCGCCGGAGTTGCCCGGGTTGATCGGGGCGCTGGTCTGGATCACGTTGGGCAGCGCGACCCCGTTGTCCTCATTGACGGTGCGCCCGAGGGCGCTGACGATCCCCTCGGTCACGCTGGACTGCAGGCCCAGCGGGTTGCCGATGGCCAGGACCACGTCCCCGACCTGCAGCTTGGAGGAGTCGGCGAAGCCGGCCGGGTGCAGCCCGCCGGCGTCGATGTGCAGCACGGCCAGGTCGTCGGCGGCGAAGCTGCCGACCAGCCGGGCCGGGTACTGCTTGCCGTCGGCCAGGGTGACCTGGAAGCTGCTGGCCCCCTCGACCACATGGGCGTTGGTGACCAGGTTGCCGTTGGCGTCGAAGACGATGCCCGAACCCAGCCCCTGGCTCGTCTCGATCAGGACCACCGAGGGGCCGACCTGCCTGACGACCTGGACGAACTGCTGCTGGAGGGCCAGCGCCGACGGCGCGGCCGCCACCGGCGTCGCCGTCGAGCTGGCGGTGGCGGCGGTGGTTGCCGAGCAGCCGGCCAGCGTCAGCGCCGCCACCAGCGCGGCTACGACCGGCAGCATGCGGTGCCGGATCATGCCTGCCCCCTTCCCGCGATGACGAGCCGGACCGGCGCCGCCGGGGGCAGCCGGTCCGGGGTGGTCGCCCGGCGCCAGCGGCCCCGCAGGATCAGCACGCCCAGGAGCGCGTCCAGGGCCAGCAGCCCCCAGCTAAGGAGCGTGAACAGGTGCACCTGGGCCGGGGTCACCTGGGGCGCGCGGCCGAGCTCGATGAGCAGCCACTGCACCTGGGTGCCGGTGAGCAGCAGCGTGAGCCACACCGCGATGCTCTGGGAGGCGTCCCACAGCCCGTGCAGCAGCGCCACCGTCACATACCACCCCAGGACGGCGCGGCCGAGCCGCAGCCGGCCACGGCGGGCGGCAACGCCGAACAGCGTCCCCCCGAGGATCGCCGTCCACAGCCCGTGCCCGACCGGGGCCAGGATGCCCCGCAGCACCTCGGTCTCGACCAGGTTCAGCAGCGACGGGCCGCCGGCGGTGAACAGGGCGTTGAAGGCATAGCCGGCGCTCTCGAAGGCGGCGAAGCCGAACCCGACCGCCGCGCCGAGCACGATCCCGTCGCGCATCGTGTAGCGGGGCAGCCGCCGGGCCAGCAGCCACAGCGCGGCCAGCTTGACCGCCTCCTCGATCAGCCCGACGCCGACATAGGCCGGCCCGGACGGCCGCCGGAGGAAGGCCGCCTCCAGCACCGAGGCGCCCAGCACCCCCAGCACCCCGCCGTAGACGAAGGCGGTGAAGATGCGCTGGGCGGTGACGACCTCATCGGCGTGGCCGAAGGCATAGGTGACGAAGGCCACCGGGACCAGGAAGCTGCCGAGCAGAATGATGGTCGGGACCAGGTTCACGTTGCCGGTGGCGAAGGTCACCACCACCGTGGCCACCCACAGCCCCAGGCCGCCCAGGAACATGCGCAGCCAGGGCCGCCTGCTCCACCAGCCTGCCTCGGTCCCCGTCCTGGCGGCGCCTGGAACCGCTTCGAGCGTTGTCTGTGTCATGGCACCCCTCCTTGTGCTGGATCGAGGATCGCGCCACGACCGGCCGCTGTCGCCACGGCCAGCGGCCATCTCGCCTGGTGGCTGGCTGGAATTCCGGCGTGCCGGCTACCTGAGCAGCCCGGCGACCAGGTTGATGGTGGTGGCCAGGATGACGGCGCCCAGCAGGTACGACAGCAGCGCGTGGCGCAGGGCGGTGGCCCGCAGGGCCGTCGTCTGCAGCTCGGTGTCGGACACCTGGAAGGTCATTCCGACGGTAAAGGCCAGATACGCGAAGTCGGAGTACCGCGGCGGCGCCTCCTGGTTGAAGTCGATCCCACCCGCGGGATGGCTGTAGTACAGCCGCGCGTAGTGCGAGGTGAACACCGTCTGCACCACCGTCCAGGACAGGGCCACGCTGGCCACCGCCAACGCGGCCCGTAGGTCCCGCGTCCCCGGGCCACCGGCGCGCTGGGCGGTGATGGCGAGCGCCACCGCCAGGACGCTGGCCACGCTGGCCACCAGCAGCAGGGCGTCGGCGGTGGCCCGTCCCGGGTCCTCCCGCAGGGCCAGGCGGGCGGTTGCGGCCGGGTCCCGATGCCAGATCGTGGCCCAGGTCCAGGCCACGTACACCCCGGCGGCCACGTCCCAGCCGACCAGCGTCCCGATCTGCCAGTTGCCCGGCAGCGCGACCAGCACCCCGGCGCACACTCCGGCCACCCCCGCCAGCAACACGCGGGTCGCGGCCGAAGCGCCAGGCGCCCGCCCGGCGCCATCCGCCGCGTCCGCCGTCGTCCCGGCCCTGTTCTCAGCCATATGCGTCACCTAGCTCGATGCCGAGGATCGCACTGACCCGGGTCGGCTGTCGTCCCGGCTGCCGGGTAGCGCGGGATTCCGGCTACCCGGCATCGACAACGGGTGCTGGTGCTGACGACAGCGGGCCGTCGAGGCGCGACTCTCGGTCCAGGCATAAGAGATGAGCGGACCCAGGAGACGGCGGGCCCCCGCCGCCTTCCCTCCTTGGGAACCCGCTCCGGGGGAGGGGCGCAACGCCCCTCCCCCGCCCAACCACGACGGGATGCTGGCCATGAGGAGCGACCAGGAGAACCTCGACCTGTTCCGGGTGTATCTCGACCAGATCGGGCGGCACCCGTTGCTCACCAAGGAGGACGAGATCGAGCTGTCCCAGGCCTACGAGGCCGGCCTGGACGCCCAGCGCAAGCTCGCCGACACCAGCCCCGACGACCCCGCCCGCCCCGACCTGGAGGCGGTCGCCGCCCGGGGCGAG
>Ga0081538_10004167_pt1 | contig 13420 bp, 10 predicted proteins | sample TabmetS5T2R1_FD_71022 | JGI IMG/M metagenome (GOLD analysis project Ga0081538, IMG submission 71022) | Tabebuia heterophylla rhizosphere microbial communities from the University of Puerto Rico - S5T2R1 | ecosystem: Host-associated > Plants > Roots > Rhizosphere ...
CCCCGCCCCCGGCCGCCGACACGACCAGCCTGGCAGGACCGGTCAGGTGGCGGGCCGGCTTTTCTGCCTCGTACTCGGCGAGCAGCGCCTCGGGCTGGTCGCCGGCCGGCCCAGCCGCAGGTGTTCGCAGCTCGGCCATGGTGGTGTCTTCCGTCGCCTCAGGCGCGGTCGTTCAGGTCTTGGTGCCCAGATGGTGGGCGCATAAACCGGGGGCGGCCCGTCGGCGGGTTGGAGCTGCCGATCGTCGCCGGGCTACCAACCGCCCGGACCGGTTATGCGGAGCTGCTGTTGCAGTGCGGCCACGCCCGGCCTGGCGGCTCGGGCGGATGATCTGCTCGGCCGCGAGCTGGCTGATGAAAGAGCTGCGCCCGCCGCCGGGGACCATCCGCAACAAACCATCACGACGCTGACCGTTCGCCGTCTGCCACGGCCTGCTGGGCTGCCCGCCGCCTACCAGGTCCGATCGTCGCTGCCCTGGTCCGGTTGCTTGACCAGCGACACGGTCGTGAACCCCCCGCTCCCGAACAGCTCCTGGGTCTGCATCTTGACCGACTCGGTCTGAGTGCCGGCCGCGAACGTCACGGTGTCGTGGCCCAGCACCTCCGGGTCGACATACACCTGCGCGTCCAGCAGCGCCCCGATCGGTGGTAGGGCACCCAGCTCGTAGTCGGGGAAGTCACGGCCGAGCTCCTCCTCGCTAGCCAGATGAGCCCGGCTGTCACCAAGCGCCTCGCGGGCCAGGTGCAGGTCTAGCCGGCGCGAAGCGGGAATGACCATCAGCGCGTACCCGGACCCGGTCCGCACCGCCAGCGTCTTCAGCACCTCGCCGACCTCGATGCCGAGAGCCCGCGCCTCGTCGACCGACGTGTACGCCTGTCGGTGCGGGAGCACTTCGAAGACGTTGCCTCGCTGCTCGAGGTGCTCGGTGACGACCGACATCGCTGCCACCTCCTGGACCGCGAGACCCCGCGGCGTCCAGGTGGACGCCTTCCCGGCGAGGCCCACGCGGCTATGCTCGTACCGTATCCGGCACTGACGGCGCTGCCGATCGTAACTCCGTTGCCCGCCCTTGACGGTGCAACGATCTACCCCTTAGCGGACGATCTATACATCCGCATCGGCGATGCCGATGGCTTCCGCTCAGGGCATGCCGTGACACCGGGATGTGCTCTTCAACCGCTGTGCCCGCAGCCCACTGAGCGCCAGCCAGACTACTTGGTAGCAAGGTGCTGCTCAGAGGACCGATGAGCGTCGAGAGAGGTTCTGGCCTTCGGCCACATCCCGACTGCTACGTGTTTGGCCCAACCAGGAAGAGAAGGACGATGACCAGCGTTTCTGCTGGTTAGAGCTATGTGGAGCCCCCCGCCGGAATCGAACCGGCGACCCCATCCTTACCATGGATCGGCGGTCGAGCGCTGTGCTATCCGGCGTTCTCGCAGGTCGCAGCGCATCGTGGATGCCGCAGTTATGGGCTCAGTTGTTACACCTACATGCCCACCGTCTCGACCGTCATCGGCGACGTGACCAGCGCCCGCCACAGGCATACTGCTCCAAGGGAATCACCCGTGCGTCTGGCCTCCGCCTCCGTAGCACCTCGGGGGAGACGAAGATCGGTGTTTGCACCAGTGCCGCGAGGTTCAGCGCGTCGCTGGGGCCGTGCGTCGACCGACTGGATGCCGAGTGGGCCATCCACCCTCGACGGTAGCGATAGTCGTGTGCCACCTCCTCCAGCACGGCGTAGGGAACCACTCGTCGTCAGCTGCGCCAAGCCCGACGACCTTGGCGGCTGCGGGCATGGTGAACTCCCTTCGTCACCCTATGGCGAAGCTCCCTCCCATGACCTGCTTGAAGGCGAGCGGCTCTGGGTGCCGAGGAGCCTGCCGTCGACATCCGCGTCGTCCAGGAACGCAAACCCCGGCCATGCTGGGCTGGACAGCCATGCCCTGTCTAGCGAGATTAGACAGGTGGTTCTTGATCCGGAACTGGTGCGCCAGGCCCAAGTCGCGCGGAGGCTATTGCTGGAGACCCAGCATGCCGCCGAGCGGGCGCGGGCCGACTATCACCACGCCATCCGCCGGCTGCACGCGGCCGGCGGGTCGCTGCGGGAGATCGCCGAGGCGTTCGGTCTGAGCCACCAACGGGTCCACCAGATCATCGACCAGGCCGCCGAGCCGAGGCGACCGTGGTGGCGTCGGCGCGCCCAACGGCTGCCCGGGGCCAAGCTCGTTTTGTGGCCGCTCGCGCGAGGAGTGCGTCAAGCTGATCGCCGGGCCGGGGGTGTTCATCTGCGAGCGCTGCGCGGCCCAGGCGACCCGGCTGTCTGCCGGCGCGGCGGTCGAGGACCGGGCGGAGGGGCCGATGCGGCTGGAACCGTTGGGGTCGGAGGTCCGGTGAGCTTCTGCGGCAAGCAGGCCCGGCAGGTGGCGCACTTGGTCGCCGGCGGGCTCCTCGTCGCCCTGCGCCGCGCCGGCGGCAACTCTAGGTAGTCGCGGACTATGGGCGCGTGAGCGCTGTGCGGGTCGCTCCTTACGCAGGTGACCGGGAGCGTCAGGGTCGCAACATTCTGGCGTGAGCATCGACTGCGGATGTCCCATCGCTAGCCCGGTACCAACCCGAGTCCGTTCAGGTTGCCGATCACAAAGCCGACGGCAAGGAACGCGCCAGCCAGCACCGCAAGGGTGAGCCCAAGGCGCCGCGAGCTGAAGCGCTGGATAGCGATCGGCCGAGGTGGCTCGGGCAGGAGTTCCAGGAACTCGGCGTGCAGGTCTCGGCCCTGAGCGCGCAACATCTTGCGCAGCTGCGAAGGCATGGTGAGGCCGCGGGTGGCCGCGAACGCCTCGCTGATCTCCTCGACGCTGAACCGGCGCAGCGCCCGCGCATAGACGTGCCTGGGCTCGCTACCAAGGGCCAGCACCAGCAGCATGTTGGCCAGGTCGACCCCCTGACGCCAGGGACTTGGGCGGACCTCGGTGAAGAACACATCGATCAGGTACAGCTGGCCGTCGCGGACCAGCAGGTTGGCCGGCTTGATATCACGGTGGGCCAGGCCCGCCTCCCAGAGCCGGCGGATAATCTCCAGACCCTGGTCGATGATCGCGTCACCCACCTGGGCCTGGTTGATCTCGGTGGCGCCGTCGAGGAACTCGGTGACCACCAGGTATTCCCGCTCAGGGGTCAACTCGACGACGCCGTAGGGTCGGGGGCTGGGCAGGCCGGCGCGCTGCATCAGGGCCAGCGCGTAGTCCTCCTGCTGCACCAACCGCCGCACCGTGTTGAATGGCTTCTCGTCCTCCAGTCGCCCGTACAGCAACTCCCGGCCGAGCTTGTAGGAGCGGTCGGCCCGCAGATGGCTCTTGGCGCACAGCTTGGCGAACAGCCACCCGTCCTTGTCCCCCTTGACCTTGATGCGCAGGGGGGTCGACCCGGCCGACCCCTCCAATCCGAAGGGCTGGACATCGTCCACGATCACGCCCAGCTGATCATTCAAGGCGCGGCGGATCGCCTCGCCACGGCGTCCCCCAACGTCCAGGTGAGCGGCGCGGCCGCGGCGGTAGGTCACCGGGAAGACCTCGTCTGGGCACAGCAACCGGAAGGCAACCAGCGGGATCGTGACGCCGATGACCACCGCGACCAGGATCCCGGTTGGGGTGTCGATGGCCAGATATAAGCGGGCCACCGCGACCACCGCGACGATCGCGACGGCCACGGCCTTGCCCACCTGCCGCATGCGGCCCTGGGGGACCAGGGCATACAGCACGCCGACGAGGCGGGCCGTCAGCGCCGCGACCGGCACCAGCGGGTACGCCGACAGGCCGGCCTGGCCGAGCACCGCGATCCCGGTCGGTCGCAGCGGCGAGGCCTGGTCCAGGATGCCTTGGGCGAGGTAGGTGGCCAGCACCTGGACGAGCCAGAACGTGCCGAGGAACACCAGCAGGCGCCGCAACCGGCGGAACACCAGCAGCACCAGGACGGCTACCCAGCCCAGCAGCAACACCAGCGCTTCGCCGACCTCGGTCACCTCGAGCATCACCCTGGTGAGGGCCGGGGTGCGCCCGCGAGCAAACACCTCAAGCCCGGCCTGATCGACGGGAACAAGCACGCCACCGGCAACGGTGACCGCAGTCACCCACCCGATGATCCCAAGGGTGCCAACCCCGAGCCACCACCAGCCCGTCGTGCCGATCCGGCGCGGCAGCGGCGGCGCCTTCCCCGCCGGCCGACGGCGCCGCTGCCCCCGGGCAACCCCTACCCTGCGGAGGCTCGATCCGTCGCGGTCGGGGATTGGCGGACGGGATGGGGATCCTGGGTCCATGCTGCTCCTGCCTGCGGCCCGATCGACGTCAGCCTAGCAACGACGACACCGCTCCTGGACCCTCCTGGACAGCGCATCCGCTCGGGTTGGCCCCGCTCCACCCCCAAGGGGCAGGTCAACACAAGGCAGCCGAGAGGCAGGGATGTGCTCAGTTACCGCTATGCGACAAGCTCAGATTCGGGCTATGCCCGATACTCCATGACCAAAGGTGCTGCTCAGCAGGGCCTTAGCGCTCTGGAGGGCGACGACCCTTCGCACCCCCATTCCGATACGGATGTGGTCGGCCGCAACGGCTCCGGACGGCCACTCACCAGCATTCCCGCTGGTCAGAACCTGTGTGGAGCCCCCCGCCGGAATCGAACCGGCGACCCCATCCTTACCATGGAACCACCAGGAACCGCTGTGCGGACCGCCGTTTCCCCAGGTCGCCCCCAACCGTCGGGGCCAAAGTTATCGGTTCTCTTTGGGCGAAGTTATGCGCTCTCTTTCGGGTGGCTCATCCGACCACAACCGTCATCCGTTGCAGGTTGTAGGCGAAGATCCCCAGCCCGACCTAGGTCTGAGCTCCACTTATGCGGCGCAGCCGGGCGCGGCGTGGCGCCCGCCTGAGGAACGCACAGCGAATCCGCAGGGGAAAGCCGACGCCATCGGCCGGTCTTTGACCAGGCAGCTAGCGTGTCGAGATGCTGACGAGCAACTCTGGGCATCATTCAGCGAGGGTGATCGTGAGAGGACGCGGAAAGCAATTGGGCCTTGATTTCGTTCTTGAGCACCTTGCCCACCTTGGAACGGGGCAGGTCCGGCCAGATCTCGACCTGCTTCGGGGTCTTGACGCTGCCGATGCGCTCCTTGACGAACACCTTCACTGCATCGGGCGTGATGCTCTGACCTGACTGAATCTGCAGCACCGCGGTGACGCGTTCGCCCCACTTGTCGTCCGGTAGGCCGATGACCGCGCAATCCTGGATCGTGGGATGCTCCATGAGCACCTGCTCGACTTCCGCAGAGTAGACGTTGAACCCGCCGGTGATGATCATGTCCTTCGCGCGATCGACGATGTAGAGGAAGTTGTCGGCGTCGAGGTAACCGATGTCGCCGGTGTGATGCCAGCCGTGTTGGGACGCCTCCTCGGTGGCCGATGGGTTCTTGTAGTAGCCGGCCATCACCAGGGAACTGCGGACCACGATCTCGCCACGCTCGCCCGTCGGCAGCAACCGTCCTTCGTCGTCCATGATCGCGACCGTCACCAGGGGTGCCGGACGTCCGGCCGACGACAGCCGCTCGCGTGCGATCGAGCCGTCGGGATTGAAATGGTCGTCAGGCGCCATGCTGGAGATCATCATCGGCGCCTCGGTCTGCCCGAACAGCTGCGCCATCACCGGGCCAATCTTTGCGATGGACTCCTCGAGGCGAGCGACGGACATAGGAGCCGCTCCGTACCAGAAGCACTGCAGCGACCCAAGATCGGTCGAGGCGAGGTCTTCGTGGGCCAGCAGCATGTAGATCAGCGTCGGCGGCAGGAAGGTGTGCGTGACCCGGTGCCGTTCGATCAGGGCGAGGAACTCGGTGAGGTCCGGTCTCGGCATCACGACGATCTCCCCACCGAGCGCCATGACCGGGAAGCAGAGGACGCCGGCCGCGTGCGTAAGCGGCGCCAGCGCCAGGTACACCGGCCGACCTGTGAACGGATATCCCAGCAGCGTCAGCGCCGACATCGTCTCGATATTCCGGCCGGTCAGCATCACGCCCTTCGGCTTTCCCGTGGTCCCGCCGGTGCCGACGATCATGGCAATGTCGTCGATCGGTTCGGCCTCATGCGGCTGAGCGGGGACGGCGGAGAGCCAGTCGGCGAACGTGGTCGCAGTGGCGGTCTGCCGGTCGAGACAGATCAGTGTGGTCAGCTTCGGCAGGCCAGGCAGCATCTGCACCACGAGGGGTTCGAAGGCACCCTGAAAGATCAGGCAGCTGCAGTCGAAGAGGTCGAGCAGGTCGCGATTCTCGGCGGCTTCGTTGCGTGGGTTGACCGGACACCAGACCGCAGCAGCCCGGGCGATCCCGAACACACAGGAGAAGGCGACGGGGTCGTTCGCGGACAGGATCGCGACCTTGTCACCCGGACGCACACCCGAGCGTCCGAGCGCACGGGCTATCCGCCAGGACAACGCCTGCACCTCACCGTAGGAGAAAGTCGTCTCGCCCATGGTCAGGCACGCAGCGCCGGCACCGAGCGATGTCCCCTTGTCGAGGTAGTCGGTCAGACGCATGCCTAAGCCCCGCCGGTCACATGCCCATGCCGCCGTCGACCGGCAGGCCGGCCCCTGTGATGAAACGGGCAGCGTCGGAGGCGAGGAATACCACCGCGTCGGCCATGTCGTCGACCTCACCGAGCCTGCCGAGCGGGGTCAGTCCGATGACGTCGCCGACCGCGGCCTCGGCGCTCGGCCACAGACCGAGCGACGCCATGTCGTCGGCGAGCTTGGCGCCCATGCCGGTGGGCACGAGTCCGGGGTAGAGGCAGTTCACCCGCACCCCGTAGCCCAACTTGCCCGACTCCAGTGCGGCGACCCGGGTGAGCCGGTCAACGGCCGACTTGGTCGCGGAGTAGCCGGCGATGCCTGGGAAAGGGATCGTCGCGGCGACCGACGCGATGTTGACGATCGCGCCGCCGACGCCCGCCGAACCGTCCGGGCGCATGGCTCGGAAGGCGTGCTTGAGGCCGAGGCCAACGCCGACGACGTTGACGTCCAGCATGCGGCGCAGGTCGGCCGGATCGAGGTCGATCACAAGTGCGGATATCTCGATGCCGGCGTTGTTGACCAGGATGTCGAAGCCGCCGAGGTCGGCGACGGTCTTGGAAACGGCGGCTTCCCAGCTCGCGTCATCGGTCACATCGAGCGTGACAAAGGCGGCGGTCGCCCCAGATTCCCGGAGGGACGCGGCGGTCTGCTGGCCCTCGTCTGCGAGGATGTCGCCAATCATGATCGACGCTCCGGCGCGGGCGAGCGCCTCGGCCATGCCCGCGCCCAGTCCGCGCGCCCCGCCTGTCACCAGTGCCTTGCGTCCAGTCAGGTCGTACGCAGTCATTCGACGGCTCCTCGGTTTGAGTTGGCTGTGGCCGATGAACAGCTTGATCCTCGCCATGGCTGACCTGGCCAGCGCCCTCAGCCGGGAGAGGGGCCGACGAACCGCACGGTGCTCACCCCCTCCGAAATGTCCCAGACCGCCGCAGGGCGAGCCTAGTTCCGATCACCGGGAAGGGGAAGAGCGGTCACTGGCGCACCTTCCCTGATGGATCAGATCGGCCACACCGCCGACCGGGTTCCAGCAGCTAGTCCGCCGGCTGGCCCGGCCGGGCGACCCAGTCGGGCTGCCCTGGGCGATCGAGCGGCCCGACGGACGGCTGGTCGATCGGCCGCTGGTAGCCGGCACGCGGGCTGTACGTCACTGAGCGCACCGTCGAAGCTCGTTACGCAGATCCTCCAGAAGCTCCGCCTGCCGGAGTCACCCGACCGGCATCGGCGCGTGCTCGCCGTCCTCGCATTCCTGCACGCCGGACCAGGCAGCAGGGCGAGAAGCCCCACAAGGCCAGAAGGAACCCAGCCCTGTTTATTCGCGGCGCAGGTGCCGCTCGAACGAGCCGACCAGGGAGATCGGGCGGGCTCCTCAGTGAACAGAAACGTGAGACAAGGGAAGTGCTCTCCCTCCAGCACAGGTCCGTCCATCGACCCCGAAACGCGAAGCTGACCAGCATTCCCGTCCAGCCGGCCACTCTGACAACGACTGACCAGCGTTTCCGCTGGTCAGCCTTAGTGTGGAGCCCCCCGCCGGAATCGAACCGGCGACCCCATCCTTACCATGGAACCACCGGGAACCGCTGTGCGGACCGCCGTTCTCGCAGGTCACGCCCGACCGTCGGGGCCGAAGTTGAGCGTTCTCAACGCGTAGTTATGGGTTCTCCTACGGGCGAGGAGTGCTCTGTCAGGTCCGAGTCCGAGCGTGGGCCCTTGACCCGGCGGCCGGCCTTCCACACCCCGGCAATGTGAGTTGGATCGGCCAGGATGGTGATGTCGGCCAGCGGGTCGCCATCCACGATGATGAGGTCAGCGTCGTAGCCGTCGGCGAGTTGGCCGCTGCGCGGTGCCCGGCGACCCAGGGTGAGCGGGCCGTTGAAGGTGGCAGCCTGGATCGCCTCCAACGGCGAAAGGCCTGTATCGACCAGCAGCGGCAGCTCGCGGCCGTTGCGACCCCAGGAGTCGATCAGCTCCGGGCCGCTCAGGGCGATGTCGGTGCCCATCGCGATGGTCACCCCCTGCTCGTGGGCCAGCGCCACCGCCTTGGCATGCCGGTCACCGATCACCTCCAGCTTGCGGACCGCATACGGTGGCACCGCCGTGCTGTCCACCATCTCCTGCAGGATCGTGCGGGTCGGGACCAAAATGGCCCCGGTCTCCCGCATGGCGGCGCAGGCCTCCTCGTCCAGGTAGGTGCCGTGCTCGATGGTCCGCACACCGGCCTCCAAGGCGGCCATGATCCCGGGCTTGCCGTGGCAGTGGGCCGCCACCACCCGGTCGGCCATCGCGGCCACCTCGACCACCGCCCGCAGCTCGGCCAGGGTGAACTGCTGGTGGATGGGATCGTCCAGCTCCGACAGGACCCCACCGGAGGCGCATACCTTGATCAGCTTGGCGTTGTGGCGCAGCTGCTCACGAACGGCCTGCATGCAGTCGTCCACCCCGTCGCAGAGCCTGAGCTCCCCGTCGCGCTGGCCGAAGTCGGCCACCCACGACAGGGGCAGCGAGTGCAGGTCCCCGTGGCCACCGGTCGTGCTCAGAATCGCCCCGGCCCCATAGATGCTGGGGCCCTCCAGGGTGCCCTCCTCCACCGCCCGGGCCAGGTACACGCCCAGGCCGCCGACCTCGCGCACCGAGGTCACCCCGGCGTCCAGGGCCGCCCGTAGGTCAGCGGCGCAGCGGGCGGCCCGCAGCGCGAGCGGCTCCAACGGCAAGCGCCCCAGGTCCAGCGAGCGCGTGCCGAGCAGGTGCCCGTGGCAGTCCCACAGCCCGGGCAGCACGGTCGCCGCCCGGATGCCGGGCCCCTGCGGACTTGAGGGGGCGTTGGCTGCCGGGCCCGCGTAGGTAATCGTCGGCCCCTCCCACACCACCACGCCGTCACGGATCGGCTCACCATTCCCTGGAATCAGCAGGTCGGCCTCGATCCGCTCCATCTACCGCCTCCTCCGTCGCCGCTCTCGCCCGGCGAGCCGCCGGCCGGCTCTGGGGCTTGCCTCACCCAGACGGGAGCCCTCCACACGACAAGTATCGTGACACTTGCCCGCCCTGCCCAAGCTCAAGCCATGGCTCGGTCCGGAAGACCATCTCGCGCTGCTCGAAGCTAAGCGCCACGAACGGGCCTGGCGACCGGGTCAGCGGCGCGACCAGTGCTCCGGTGCGACCTCGGTCTCGGCCAGCTCGAAGGTGGCGGCATAGCCGTCGAAGGCGACGTGACGGTTGACCGCGTACAGCGCCTGGGGCGCGCACAGGAAGACGCTCAGGGCCTGGTCGTAGGCGAACCGGTCCAGATTGGTGGTGAGCTCCGCCACGACCCGCTGGTCGGTGGCGACGGCGAACCGCCCCAGCAGTTCGTCGAACTCCGGGATCGGGGGGCCGGCCCGGAACGCGCCCATGCTGGAGAAGAACTGGCTGTGCATGAATGCCGGCGGCGCGTCCGACGAGAGGTCGATCCAGGCGTGGACGAGCACGTCGAAGGGAAGGGGTAGCACCTTCTCGACGAGGGCGTGCTGGGCGGCCAGCAGCTGGTCGGCCGGGATCAGGGTCAGATCGACCTCGACTCCGAGCGAGGTGGTGAAGTCCTCGGCCAGCCGCCGGGCCACAGTCTCCAGATCGGCGGGAGCCGTCAGCCGCAGCTCCCGCCCGGCCGGCCAACCCGCGGTGGTCAGCAGGTCCCGGGCCTGGTCGGGATCGTGCTGGTAGGGCTGCTGGCCCGCGGGCACCCCGACCGCATAGTGCGGGGTCAGCCCGGCCAGCGGGGCGGCGTAGCCGCCGAACACCTCCCGGATGAGCCGGCCCCGGTCGACGGCCAGGTTGAGGGCCCGCCGCGCCCGCACGTCGTGCAGCGGCGCGCCCTCGGCGCCCCAGTTGACGATGCCGGCCAGCACCCGCATGGCGTCGACCCGGACCAGCTTGGCGTGCTCGGAGGCCACGACCCGCTGGGCGTCGGCAGGGGAGACTTCGGTGACGATGTCGACCTCCCCCTCGCCACCGCAGATCAGCTCCAGGGCATCGGCCGGCGGCAGCTCGTTGCGGAACACCACTCGCTCCAGGCGCGGCCCGCGTTCGCTGTTCCAGTGGTCGTGGTTGGCCTCCAGAACCACCCGCTCGCTGCGAGGTGTGCCCGTGTCCAGCCAGACGCAGGTCAAGGGTTCGGCCTGGATCAGCCCGATCTCGTTCTCCAGCGACGAGAAGCCCTCAACGAGTGTGTATGGTCCGGTGCCCCACGGGCCCGGTGCGTCGATCACTCACCAATGGCCTTCGGCCGAGCCGCGCTTGCGGTAGCCGAATCCCTCCTCCTCCCAGAAGCGGGTGCTCGGCAGGTGGAAGCCTCGGAACTTGCCGAGCACCTGCCCGTCCGGCTCGGGGAAGACCATCCGGACGGTGTGGCCGTCGACCATCTCTAGCCTGGTCTCGGGATGGAAGTTGATCGAGGTCCCCGGCGGGTGCGGCGCCTTCCAGCGCTGCACCTCCTCGAAGGCCCGCCGGAAGTTCTCGGCGGTGAACTCCTCGCCGTCCTGGTAGCGAAGGCCCTTGCGCAGCCGTACCTCCAGGGTCGTCTCGTCGACCCAGGAGGACTCCTCCATCGCTGCCCCGACGATGTGGCCCCGTTCGTCGGTGCGGACCGGCTCCTCCATCGTATTCCAGGTGATGAACAGCCAGTTCAGCGGATGCGGGTCGACCACCTGGACGGTCCCGACGGGTCCGGAGGACGTCGCGGCTGCCATGATGCCTCCCTCGGTCAGCTACCGTCAGGGTGGCATAGGCGTTGGTCGATGGGAAGGACGCGGTCACCTCGGTGGATGACCAGCCTGTGGGCGCCGTCCCGACCGGTCGGCTGTCTAGCAGGACGCGATTCAAGCCGAGGTAGACAAGCGCATTCAGGCTGTCGTTTCGCCAACGCCATCCTGGCCACCTCCTCCAAATGACCGTCTTCTGTGCGGCGGCCGACCGTCATCGCCTGGGGGCGGCAGGAGGTTCCGTCCTGACCATACGGCCTGGTCCTCAAGCCAAGGGCCAGACCGCGCGTCGGGTGGCCATCTGGCCGCTGTTTGCCTCCGGTTCCTCACAGCACCGGCACGTCATACCTCCTGGGCCAGGAGCTCCTTCAACGCGTCGTCGAGGAACTTGGTGTCGGTCATGTCGGCGTCGAGCCCGCCGCCGGCGAAGTGCCCCCAGACGCCGGGGATCACCCGCAGCTCCGCGTTGGGCATGTGCCTGACCTCGTAGGCGTTGTCCTCGGGCGGGAAGTAGAGGTCCTTCTCCGCCGGCATGACGATCGCCCTGGCCGTGATCGCGCCGAGCGCTCGCTCGAAGTCGCCGTCGAAGCCTGGCGTCTTGCCGATGTCCCCGTTCTGCCAGGTCCACAGCATGGTCAACAGGTTGTTGGCGTCCTTGGCCAGGAAGAAGCCCTCCCAGAAGGACACCAGGAAGTCCTCAAGCGAGGAGTAGCCCATCTCGGTGTGGTACAGCCGCTGCCAGTAGAAGGCCTGCGAGAACCCCCAGCCGGCGTACACCCGCGCCGCGGCGCGCAGGCCCCTGGTCGGTGGCTTCTCATACCAGCCCTCCTGGAACGCCCCATCCGCCGTGAGTGCCACCTTGACCCCCTCCAGGAAGACGATGTTGTGCTCACTGGTCTTGGCCGAGCCGCAGAACGGCAGGATCCTGGGGACCATCTCGGGGTGGCTGACCGCCCACTGGTAGGTCTGTCCCGCGCCCATTGACCAGCCAGTCACCAGCGCCAGCCGCTGGATGCCAAAGCGCTCGGTGACCAGCCGGTGCTGGGCGGTCACGTTGTCGTACACGGTCACCCGCGGGAACCTGGCCCTGTCATAGGGGGGTGGGGTGTTGCTCGGGGAGGACGACAGCCCGTTGCCGAGCATGTTGGGCACGATGATGAAGTACCTGCCAGGATCGAGCGCCATCCCCTCCCCGATCAGCCACTCGTTGTCGTAGTGCTGCCCGGAGTACCAGGTGGGATAGACGACGGCGTTGCTCCTGTCCTGGTCAAGGGTCCCGTAGGTCTTGTAGGCGAGCTTCGCATCCCGCAGGGTCGCCCCCATCTGGAGCCGGAAGTCACCCAAGTCGAAGATCTCGTAGTCCACCATCGCTGCCTCCTCGCAAGCTCGGCGGCCGCCTCGCCGGCAGGACGCCAGCACCACCGCGACGGCTCGTGGCGAGTGGGACACAATCTTCACGCCGGACAACCCTCGATACCAGGGGGAACTGCTGCAAGGGCCCCGGCGGCGCCTGGGTCGTCCGCGACTGTGTGGGTTGGCGTGGGTCGTCGACGCCGTCAGGATGAAGCCAGGACGGTCATGCAATCAGCGTCCGCCAAGGCGAGGACCTCCGGAGTCACGGTCCCCGTTTCCTGGAAGCCGCGCCGCGGCGGCTAGCTCCGCATGGTCGTGTACGGGCGCTCGCCGCAGGCAAGGCCAGGGATGAGGTGCAGGATGCAGCCCAGGATCGACCGGACCGAGTTTGGATCGGTCACCATCGACGGGAAGGTGTACGAGCACGACGTGCTCATCCGGCTCGGCGGCAAGGTGGAGAAGCGGAAGAAGAAGCTGTCCAAGGCCGTCTACGGCACCTCCCACACCATCTCGCTGGCCGAGGCCAAGCACCTCTACCAGAAAGGGGCCGCACGGCTGCTCATCGGCGCTGGCCAGCACGGCACGGTCGCGCTGTCGCAAGAGGCGGCTGCCTACTTAGAGCGCCACCGCTGCCAGGTGGAGCTGCTGCCGACACCGAAGGTGATCCCGGCCTGGAACCAGGCCGAGGGCGCCGTCATCGCCATGGTCCACGTGACCTGTTGAGCCAG
>Ga0081538_10004168_pt1 | contig 13419 bp, 9 predicted proteins | sample TabmetS5T2R1_FD_71022 | JGI IMG/M metagenome (GOLD analysis project Ga0081538, IMG submission 71022) | Tabebuia heterophylla rhizosphere microbial communities from the University of Puerto Rico - S5T2R1 | ecosystem: Host-associated > Plants > Roots > Rhizosphere ...
GGCCCCGGCGGCGGGTCCGGCTCGCGCGCCGCTTCGGCCGGCGGGCCGCGGCAGGACGGCCGGCCCCCCTACCGCTCGAGGTCCACATCGATCCCGCCGTCCTCCACCGTGAGGCTGACGGTCCCGTCACGGTCGGTGCGGTAGGTCCGAACGCCCGCCCGGCGCAGCGCCGCAAGCGTCGGAGGGGCCGGATGCCCGTACGTGTTCGCCCCCACCGGGATCGCAGCCACCTCCGGCCGTGTGCGCTCGAGGACGTCCGGGAGACCCGGATCGGCGCTGCCGTGGTGGGGAACCTTCATCGCGTCGACATCCGGCAGATCCAGTGGCAGTAGCGCCTCGCTCTCGGCGTCCGCGGACAGGAGGAGATCGAAGCCGCCCACCCGTACGATCGCCACCACCGCCCGCGGGTTCGGGTCCTCAGGCGCCGGGCCCGGCGAGCGGGGTGGAGGCGACAGGATCGAGACCGAGACTGCGCCGACCCGAAGCACCATCGGTGCGATCGCCCGCACGCGGCGGATACCGCGACCGGCGGCGTCGCGGAGCAGGGCCCGAAAGCCCGGGTCGGGGCTTCCGTCGCCCCCGTCGAGCAAGAGGTCGGCCGGCACTCGAGCCAGGACGTTGGCCAGAGCGCCGTGGTGGTCGCGGGAGGCGTGGGTGGCCACGACCACCGCCAGACGCCGTACGCCGGCACGTCGCAGCAGCCGCGTGACGCCCCCCTCCGGCGGCCCCCCGTCGAACAGGATGGCCGTGCCGTCCGGATGCTGGATCAACGTCGCGTCGCCCTGCCCCACGTCGAGGAAGCGGACGGTTAGCCGGTCCGGTGGCCCGCGCCCCCCGAGGATGGCCATTCCCAGCAGGACCAGGACGGCCAGGCCGGCGACCCCGGCCGCGTGGCGCCGCCCGCGCGGCCACCGCCGCCAACCGGCCCCGACCTCCTCGGCCCGACCGCTCACCGCGCGTACCCCCCGCGCGGCGCCGAGACCGACGGCGGCGATCACGCCGTAGGCCGCCAGCACGGCGGGGGCTCCCGCCAGCGGCAGCACCACCTGGCTGCCCGGGATGTCGGCAAAGCGCTCGGCGAGAGTCGCGAGATAGGCGACGGGTAAGCGGGTCGGAGGCCCCAGCGCCTCGGCGGCGGCGTCGGCCGGGACCACCAGGAATTCGAGCTGCCCGACCGCGGCCTTCGCCATTCCCAGCCACATCGCCGGTGCCACCGCCGGCAGGGCCAATAGGTTCGCCGGCAAGCCGGCGAGCGGCACGGAGCCGAAGTGATGCGCGAGGAGAGGAACCGTGGCGAGGGTCGCCGCGACCGTCAGCGCGGCGCCCTCCGCGAGTCCGTCCGCCACTCGGCGCGGTAGGCCCTTCAGCGGCGCGTGCGCCGTCGTGTCCCCCATCCACAGAAACGCGCGCCGGAGGGGTGGACCGAGCACGAGGATTCCGGCGACCGCCGCAAACGACAGCTGCCAGCCAGGGTCCGCCAAGGCGCGTGGGTTCAACACGAGGGTCACGGCCGCCGCCAGCAGAAGCGCGTAGGACCGGGAGGTCGGGCGGGAGAGCGCCATCGCGGCGATGCCCGCCGCGCCCATGACGCCGGCGCGTTGAAGCGAAGGGCCCGCGCCGGCCAGCGGCACGTAGACCGCAATGAGGACGAGCAGTGCGACGGCGCGTCCGGGAGGGCGCAGCCCGGCCGCGGCCAGCGGCGGAAGCGCGAACGCCGCGAGCAGCATGACGTTCTGACCGCTCACCGCCAACAGGTGGGCCAGTCCCGACGCCCTCCAGTCCTCGCGGTCCGCCTCGTCGATCCGCTCGTCCTGACCCAGCACCATCCCGCGTGCCAGTGCGGCCTCTCGGGCCGGGAGGCCGGCCCCGACGGCGCGTTCGGCTCGCCGGCGCATCGCGTCGAGGGCCCCGGGTATGCCCGCGCGGCGACGGCCGGTGGCGTCCACCTCGTCGAGCCAGAGCTCCCCCGCGATCCCCTGGGTTCGCAGGTGGGCGGGAAAGTCGAAGTTTGCTCCGGGTCGTCCGTGCGGCCGCTGGAACCGTCCTTCCACGCGGAGCTCCGCCCCCACAGCCAGACGGCGTGGCCAGTGCACGTACCGCGGCTTGCGCGCGAGCAATCGGGCGCCCCGCGCCGGGCCCGAGACGATCCGGACCTCCGCCCGCGACCCGAACGTCGACGCGCGCGGCCGCTCCAGCAGGTGGACGCGTGCGGATACCGGCGAGCCATCCCGGAGTCGCGCGCCCGGGGCGTCGATCGCGGACAGGCGCGCGTCTCCGACGGCGGCGCCGGCGAGCAACAGCGGCGCGCCTGCGAGGACGACCGGTGGCGCCCGCAGGAGCAGTGACCCTCCGAGGCAGACGGCGGCCGCTGGCACGGCGATGCTGGGTGCGGTCGCGGCGCAAGCGATGCCGGCGGTAAAGGCTGCCGCCCCGCAGTGGTACGGACAGCGGCCCGCGAACCGGGCGGCGCTCGCCCGAAGAGAGCTCAATAGGGACGGGATGCTGGCCACGGCGGCCACGCTAAGCGCCGGCGGGGCACGCGTGGGGCGCCTTCTGTGACAATTGTGCACCGACGGTGCGACAAGTTCGTCGCATGCCCGCTGCTCGCCCACCGACGTCGGGTGTCCCCCCCGGGGACGGCCGGGCGCCGGACGCTCAGGGCTGCAGCGCCCGGCGCAGCGCCTCGAGGCGCTTCTCGCCGATGCCGTCCACTTCGTCCAGCTCCTGGACGGAACGGAAACCACCATGAGCCTGGCGGTACTCGACGATCCGGGCGGCCAGCGTTGGCCCGATGCCGTCGAGCTCCTCGAGCTGCTCCACGGTGGCCGTCCCCAGGCTGGGCTTGGGCCCTACGGCTCCGGCCGGCCCCGGGGCCGGGCCGGCGGAGGCGCCCGCCATTGCCACCTGCCCAACGCGCGGCACGACGATCTGCTGGCCGTCCTGCACGCGGGCAGCAAGGTTCACGCCGGTGAGCTCGGCCTTCGGCGAGGGCCCGCCCGCGCGGTCGATCGCCATTGCGACCCGGGATCCCGCCGCGAGGCGCAGCAGCCCCGGGCGGCGAACCGCACCGGCGACGTGGATATAGACGGACGAGCGCCCGCTTTCCGATCCACCGCCGGAGGCCGGGGGTGAGGCGATCCTTGGCGTCGCCCCGGGCGCGTCCTGCTGAGGGCCCAGGATGCGCGCCAAGGCGAGCGTGGCCACCACCGCGACGACAACCCAGGCGACGACCGTGCCACGCGAGTGCTCGGACATGTCACGACCGTACGGTCCGCCGGGTTACCCGTGGGAACGCTTGGGTGACAAGACCGAAACAAGCTCGAGACAATCCACCGACGGGCTGGCCCAACGGCCTCTTCGCGCGCTCGGGGCGGCCGAGAATGGGCATGGTGGCGCGCTTCCGCGCGACACTCGGCCGGCGATGAGGCCCACGCGGCCGACGGTCGAGGTGCCATTCGATGTTCGCAGCGCTTCGGAACCCGCAGGGGCGCGTGTCCTCGGAACGCTCGCCGGCGCCGGCCGCACGACCGCTTCGGTCTGCGGCGGCCGCCTCTACCTAGCCCAAGCGCGCGACACCCCCGGGCGCTGCCTGAGACCGGCGGTCACCATGCTGCGCGAGGGACGGCGCAGCCCGTAATCGCCCACCTCTCGACGCGGGTCGGAGCCGCGTCAGCGCACCCCGAACTCGGACAGGCCTTCAGGTTCCTCCTCGCTCACCTCCACCCGCTCCACGTCCGCGCCCCGCGGGCCACGTTCGCACCAGCCCACAACCGCGTCCACCGCGGCGGGATCGCCCTCTAGGACCGCCTCGACGGTACCGTCGCGCCGGTTCGTCACCCACCCCGCGACACCCCGCCGTGACGCCTCTCGGCGACAGCTGTCGCGAAAGAAGACCCCCTGGACGTGCCCGTGAACCACCACTCGGCGGCGCACCAGGTCGCTCATAGAATCCGGGCGCCCGCGACGAGAGGAGTGAGCGAGGATGGAAGCGACGACACGCGCGGAACCGGCCTGGGGAGTCGACTCGGAGTATGGACGGTTGCTCGACGTGTTGCTCTGTCCTCCGGACCACTTCCATTGGCTCCCGGCGAGCGCCATCGCTCGGGCCACGCTCGACAGCGGCCTGACCTTCAGCCCCGAGGACGCTCGCCGACAGCACGCGGAGATGGTGTCCGTCTACGAGCAAGCGGGCGTCCGCGTGCACCGCCTCGAGCCGGATCCGGCCCTCCCGTACCAGGTCTTCGCCCGCGACTCGAGCATCAACGTCTCAGATGGGGCGATCGTCACCCAGTGCGCCCAGTGGTGGAGGAGGGGCGAATTTTCGCCGGTCATCCGCTTCTACCAGCAGTGCGACATCCCGATCAAAAGCATGGTCACAGCGGGCTCGTTCGAGGGCGGCGACTTCATGATCGTCGAGCCCGGCGTCGCCGCGATCGGCACCGGCGAGGAGCGAACGCAGGAGAAGGCGGCGCGCCAGGTGGCGGACTGGCTCGAGGCGGAGGGTTGGGAGGTCCGGGTCGAGCGCATCCCCTCTCACTTCCTCCATATAGACGTACTGGCGGCGATGCTGGGCGAGAAGCTGGCCGCCGTGTGTGTGGAGCAGGTCGGCACCGGCTTCCTGCGCTGGTTGGAGGGCAAGGGGGTCGAAATCGTGCCGGTCACGCTCGAGGCGGCGCTCAAGCTCGGCGTGAACGGAGTCTGCCTGGGAGACGACCGCGTGCTGTCGACCGCGGAGTCGAAGGATCTCAACGAGCGCCTCCGGGCGCTGGGGCTGACCGTCTACGACCCTGAGCTATCGATGTTCACGCTCGGCGGCGGTGGAGCGCACTGCCTCATGCAGGCGATCCGTCGCGAGCGCGTCGGGTGATGGAGCCCCGGCGGGCGATCGCGGACCTGCGAGAACTCGATCGGCTAACCGGCGGCCCGGACGGCGCCCAGCGACTGTGCTGGACGGACGACTGGGTTCGGGCGCGGGCGTTCCTGCGCGACCGGCTCGGCGAGGTAGGCGGAGTCAGCATCGACGAAGACGAGGCCGGAAATCTCTGGGCGGTACTTCCGGGCGAGCTGGACGGCACCCTGGCCGTGGGCTCGCACGTGGACTCGGTGCCGAACGGTGGTTGGCTCGACGGGGCGCTCGGCGTGATGGCCGGGGTCGAGGTGCTGCGCTCGGCGGCGGCGGGGACGGCCGACGGCCCGCGGCACTCGTTGACCCTTGTGGACTTCGCGGACGAGGAGGGTGCTCGCTTCGGGCGGAGCCTGTTCGGAAGCTCGGCGGTCGCCGGCACCCTCGAGCCGGAGCGGCTCGAGCCGCTTCGTGACGCCGATGGCCGGTCGGTCGGTGAGGTGCTCGGCGAACACGGTGTGCACCTCGATCGCGCCGGTGCGGCCGCCACCCGGCGAGAGGGGCTGATCGGCTATCTCGAGCTGCACATCGAGCAAGGTCCGGTGCTCGAGCGCGAGCGCGTACCCGTGGCGGCGGTGAGCGGCACGGCTGGCGTGGAGCGCCCCCGCTTCACGTTCGCGGGTCAGGCGTCTCATGCCGGGACGACCCCGATGGAGCTGCGCCGGGACGCCGGCCTGGCGGCGGGCCAGACGGCGCTTGCCGTCGAGCGGATCGCTCGCGGCCACGATGGTGTCGGGACTACCGGGGTGCTGCGGCTCGAGCCGGGAATCCCCACCGCGGTCGCGGGCCGGTCGGAGCTGGTCGTCGACCTGCGCCATCCCCGGACCGAGCCGCTGGCGGCCATGATCGCCGAGGCCCGCGAGGCGGCACGCGACGTGGCCGCCGACCGGGGCTGCGAGGTGACCGAGGCGGAGATCTGGACGATCGAGCCCATCCCCTTCGACGAGCGGCTGGTAGCCGCGGCGCTCGAGGCGGCCGGTACCGAGCGGGTGGTCCCGAGCGGCGCGCTCCACGACGCCGCCGAGATGGCGCGGCACGTGCCGGTGGTCATGCTCTTCGCCCCGTCCACGGACGGGATCAGCCACGCGAAGGAGGAGGACACGCCCGAGCCGGACCTGGAGCGGGCGATCGCCGCGTTCGGCCGCCTGGCGCTGCGGGTGCTGCGAGGCGAGGTCCTGTAAGCCGCGCTGCGCCGCGCCGGCGGGCCGCCGCGACCGGGCCGCGGCGACCGGGCCGCGGATAGACGCCGCGCGAGTCCCGGCGTCCCCCGCGCCGCGCCGACCGGGGCGCGGCCGACCGGGCCGCGGATGCACGCCGCGCGGGTCCCGGCGCCGCGCCGCGCCGACGGTCCCCACGCCCGTCCGGCTCAGATCGGCGCGGCGTCCTCCGTCACTGCGCGGATTGTCTGGAGGTCCCGGTCACTCGCGCCCCTCAGGCTGCCCCCGTGATCGATCGCCTGCTGAACGTATTCGAGTGTCTCCGCCGTGAGGCGCTCGCCGGGCAGGACGTTCGGGATGCCAGGCGGATAGGCGGCGAGCGACTCCGCGGCCACGCTGCCCACGGCTTCTGACGCGATGACGACCTCTTGGGGTCCGAGGAAGGCCTCGCGCGGCGTCATCACGAGCTCGCCCCACGGCGGCGGGGGCGCGAACGCCTCACGGCTGCGGTCGCCGGGTTCGGGGAGCGCATCCAGGGCGTCGCGGAGCCCGTCGACGAGGCGGGGCCCGCTGAGGGACACGTCCTCGGCCATGCCGAACACCGCCACCATCACGTTCTCGCCGGCCAGCTCGAGCAGTAGATCGTGGCGTTCCCGAGCCAGGCGAGCGAGCTCATAGCCGGACGCGCCGGTCCCGCGGACATCGATGACCAGGCGCAGGGGATCGTACGCGTGCACCCCGGGTGCCCCCACCAAGTGCTCGTCGAGCACGTCGAGGCCGGGAAGCGCGCGTACCGCGTCGCGGGTCGCGTCAAGGCCGGCGAGCGTGCCCTCGAGAAGCTCTCGGCCGTACGTCACCGCCTGCCGGCGCGCGCCATCGAGCGAACCGACCAGCAGCGAGTTTGGGCTCGTGGACTCGAGCAGCGTGACGCAGCGATCCACCACCTCCTCGTCCAGGAGGCTGCCCTCGCCCAGGTGCACCATCGCCGACTGGGTGATGCTGCCGACGACCTTGTGCGTGCTCGACACGACCAGGTCGGCCCCCAGCGACAGCGCCGGACTAGGCAGGTCGGCGTGGAAGGGGAAATGCGCGCCCCAGGCCTCGTCGACGATCAGCGGAACACCGTACGCGTGCGCCACCTCGGCCAGCCCCTCGACGTCCGCCACCGCGCCGAAGTACGTGGGCGAGACGGCCGTCGCCCCCACCGCCTCCGGCGTCGCTGCGAGCGCGCGGTCCAGGCCCTCCGGCGTAATGCAGTGCGCGATATGCAGCTCGGGATCCAGCTCGGGGGCGACGAAAGTGGGGCGCATGCCGGAGACGACGAGCGCGTCGATGGTGCTCGAGTGCGCATTGCGCTGCACGACGAGCTCGTTCCCAAGGTGGGCGAGGGTGAGCAGCGCCACGTGGTTTGCCTGCGACGCCCCGTTGACCAGAAACCAGGTGCGCTGCGCCCCCCAGGCCTCGGCTGCCATCAGCTGCGCCTGCTGGAAGGGCGTCGGCTCCGGGCCCTGATCGATCCCCGGCGTGAGAGCCGGGATGTCGAGGGCGAGCGCCCGCTCCCCGAAGATGTCGACGAGCCCCGGGTCCGCGCCTTCGCCGCCCTTGTGGCCGGGCACGTGGTAGCGGCCGGGACGCCGATCCGCATAGTCGCGCAGGGCCGCCAGGTAGGGCGCCTCGGCCTGCGGCGGCGTGGGGCCCTCGCGGCGGCGGCGACCGGTCGCAGGGTCGGAGACTGACATGCGGCGCGAGTCTAAGTCACCGCGGATAGGGCCGCGCTCACGGCCTCCTCGGGCGAGGCCGCCTCGTGGATCCCGTCAATCTCCCAGGTCCCAAGCCCGACGACGCGCTTGCCCGCGCGCAGCGCGAGGGCGATCTCCGACAGCGTGCCGTAACCGCCACCCACGGCCACCAGCGCGTCGCTGGCCCGTACCACCAACACGTTGCGGGCCTGCCCCAACCCCGTGGAAACCGCGACGTCGACGAAGCGGTTGGCCGCCCGGCGGTCGACGCCGGGCAGAATGCCCACGGTCGTGCCGCCCGCCTCCTTCGCCCCCCGGCAGGCCGCCTCCATCACACCCCCGAGCCCGCCACAGACCACCACCGCCCCACCGGCGGCCAGTCCATGGCCAACGGCCTCCGCGCCGGCGGCGACGTCGGGCGCCGCGTCGCCCGGCCCCACGACCGCCACATGGGGACGCGCCGTCAGCGTCGCTCGGGGCGGCCGGGCGCGCGGCCAACTATGGCGGGATCCCGGGGGCGGCCGAGCTCGGTGCGCTGCTCGCTGGCCATCCGGCTAGCGCACGACGAAGTTGACCAGCTTGCCCGGAACCACGATCGCCCTCACGATCTCTTTGCCGTCGAGCCGGGTCGCGAGCTTGTCGGAGCCGCGGGCGAGCTCCTCCAGCTCTTCGCTGGATGCCGTCGCCGGGGCGGCCAGGCGGTCGATCAGCTTCCCGTTCATCTGCACGACCAGCTGGATCTCGTCGCGCGCGAGGAGCGCCGGATCCGCCTCGGGCCAGGGCTCCTCCCAGACGCGGCGGCCGGTCATCATCTCGTAGACCTCGCTGCCGAGATGGGGGGCGAACGGGAAGATCAGGGAGGCCGCGGTGGCCACAGCGAATCGCACGTGTCCCGGCGGCGCGGTGTCGCGCTCGCGATAGACCTCGTTGACGAGCTCCATCACGGCGGCGATCGCGGTGTTGAAGGTGAAGTTCGCGCGCATGCTGCGAGTGACGCGATCGATCGCCCAGTGCGCCTTACGCAGCAGGTCGCTCGGGCTGCCGTCGAGCGCGTCTTCCGGCGACGTCCGCTCCGCCGTCTCGACCGCGGCCGTCCAGAGCCGTGACAGGAAGCGATGGACGCCGCCGACGCCCGAGTCCTGCCAGTCGGCGTCCTGGTCCGGGGGGCCGATGAAGAGGATGTAGCAGCGTGCGGTGTCGGCGCCGTAGCGCTCGACGTAGTCCGCAGGCGAGATCGTGTTGCCCCTCGACTTCGACATCTTGGCGCCGTCCCGGGTGATCATCCCCTGGGTGTAGAGCCGCGCGAAGGGCTCCTGCACGTCGAGCAGGTCCATGTCCGCCAGCGCCTTCACGAAGAAGCGGGCGTACATCAGGTGCAGGATGGCGTGCTCGACGCCGCCGATGTACTGGTCGACCGGCATCCACCGGTTCACCACGTCGCGGGCCCAGGGCTCGTCCGCGTTGTGGGGATCGCAGTAGCGCAGGAAGTACCACGAGGAGTCGACGAACGTGTCCATCGTGTCGGTCTCCCGGCGCGCCTCGCCCCCGCAGCGGGGGCACGTCGTGCGGACCCAGTCCTCGGCGGCGGCGAGGGGCGAGCGCCCCCGCGGGGAGTAGTCCTCGAGCTCGGGGAGCTCCACGGGCAGCTGATCGTCGGGCACGGGGACCAGGCCGTCGCGCTCGCAGTAGATCACCGGGATCGGGCAGCCCCAGTACCGCTGGCGCGAGAGAAGCCAGTCGCGCAGGCGATAGCTCACCGCCGCACGCCCCAGGCCACGCTCGGCGAGCCAGGCGGTGATGGCCTTCTTGGCCTCCGGCGCGGGCATGCCGGTGAAGGGGCCCGAGTTGATGAGTACCTCATTCTCGGAGTGGCCGAGAAAGGCCTCGCCCTCGGGCACGTCGCCGTCCGCGGGCGCGACCACCGGCCGGATCTCAAGCCCGAACTTCTGGGCGAACTCGTAATCGCGCTGGTCGTGGGCCGGCACGCCCATGATCGCCCCCGTCCCGTACTCCATGAGCACGTAGTCGGCGACCAGCATCGGGATCTGCTCGCCGTTGACCGGGTTCGTGACCGTGTGGCCCAGCGGCACGCCGGTCTTCTCCTTATGCTCGGCCCCGCGCTCCTCGGCGGACTCCGCCAGCGCCCGGTTCAGGTACTCGTGCACCTCCGGCGAGTCGTTCAGCTTGAGCACGTCGGGGTGCTCGGGCGCCATTACGAAGAAGGTGGCGCCAAACAGCGTGTCGGGGCGCGTCGTGAAGACCGGGTAGTCGGTCCCCGTGTCCTCGCAGTGAAAGACGACCTCCGCGCCCTCCGAGCGGCCGATCCAGTTCTCCTGCATCGTCACGACGTGGCGGGGCCACTCGATCGACTGCATGTCCTCGAGCAGTTGGTCGGCGTACGCGGTGATGCGGAAGAACCACTGCTCGAGCTGGCGCACCTCCACGGGGGTGCCGCAGCGCTCACAGCGCCCGTCGATGACCTGCTCATTCGCCAGGACCGTGGCGTCCTTGGGGCACCAGTTGACCGCCGCCTCCTTGCGGTACGCAAGTCCGCGCTCGTACAGACGCAGGAATATCCACTGTGTCCAGCGGTAGTAGTCGGGGTCGCAGGTGGCGATCTCGCGCGTCCAGTCGATCGAGATCCCCCAGCGACGGAACTGGCGCTGGAACTCGGCGATGAAGGCCTCGGTGGACTCGCGCGGGTGGCGACCCGACTTGATCGCCTCGTTCTCCGCCGGGAGGCCGAAGGCGTCATAGCCCATCGGGTGCAGGACGCGATAGCCCTGGCGGCGGCGGAAGTGGGCGACCGCGTCGCCGAGCGAGTAGTTCTTCAGGTGGCCGATGTGCGGGTCGCCCGAGGGGTAGGGCAGCATCTCGAGGACGTACGCTTTGGGGCGGTCGTCAGGCTCGTTCGTGACCTCCCAGGTCCGTTCGTCGGCCCACAGCCTCTGCCACTTGGGCTCGATCGTCTTCGGGTCGTAGCGCTCCACCGTGACCAGCAAGGGTACAGTCGGCACGTTGAGGGTGAACGGGGTCGAGCCCGCCTACGACCGCCCGGGCCTAGATCGCCAACTACGAGTACGTCGGGCGGCCTGCACACTGCGCCGGAGCGCACCCAGCTCAGGCGAGCCAAACCCACTCCCTCGTTGATCCTCGGCCCCGAGGACCATGTGATCCCGCGTGACTTCCCGCAGCGGGTGGAGGCCGCCCTTTCCCAACCGGGCCGGCCCTTTCGTAGTGGGGGGCGCCGGCCATTTCCTCCGGGGGAGCGCCGACATCCTGAACGGCGGGCTGCGCTGGCTCTGTCCGCCTTGACGAGCCCGGCGCGGCCGAGGGGTCGCCGCCTCGACCGCAACGGTCTCCATGGCCAGCCGGGCGCCGGCCGGACGGAGCCGTGCCGTTCGGTTCCGGCGCGATCGCCAGGGCGCGGCGCCGCCGCCGCCGGGTTGGTGTACGGCGCGTGCCATAGTCGAGTCCGCCGATGGCCACGGCCGAGACAGCGGAGACGGCTCGCACCGGGCGAAAGCTGAGACTCGACGAGCGCGTGAGCCCGCTCGAGCTTTTCTTCGATCTCGTCTTCGTCTTCGGGCTGACGCAAGTAACGGCGTTGATGTCGGACAATCCGACCTGGGAGGGGCTCGCGCAGGGGATCCTCGTCTTCTCCGCCCTCTGGTGGGCGTGGGCCGCATACGCCTGGCTGACGAGCTACATCAACGCCGACGAGGGCCGCGAGCGGGTCCTGATGTTCACCGCCATGGCGGCCATGCTCGTGGCGGCGCTCGCCGTGCCGCGGGCCTTCGGCGACGACGCCGTTCTCTTTGCGTGCGCCTACGCGGTCGTGCGCTGGCTGCACATGTTCATCTACGCCGAGGCCAACGACGACGTCGACACCGGCGGCGCGATCCGGCGACTCAGCCGCACCGCAATACCGGCGCCGGCGCTCCTGATCGCCGCGGGCTTTCTCGACGGGACGGCGCAAGGAGCCCTATGGGTCCTCGCGCTCATGATCGACTTCGGGGGGCCGTTCGTGTTCGGCGTGCGCGGGTTCCAGGTCGCGCCGGCTCACTTCGCCGAGCGGTTCGGTCTGATCGTGATCATCGCCCTGGGGGAGTCGATCGTCGCGATCGGCGTGGGCGCCGAGGGCATCGACCTGACCGCGCCGGTGGTCGCGGCTGCCGTGCTCGGGATGATCGTGGCCGCCGCGCTGTGGTGGGCGTATTTCGATGTCGTCGCGCTCGTGGCGGAGCGTCGCTTCAAGGCCTTTCGGGGCTACGCGCTCGCGCGCATGGCCCGCGACTCCTACAGCTACCTCCACCTGCCGCTGACCGCCGGCATCATCCTCCTGGCGCTGGGCGCAAAGAAGACCCTCGAACACGTCGATGAGCCGCTCAAGGTAGTGCCCGCAGCGGCGATGTTCGGCGGGCTCGCGCTCTATTACATGGGCCACATCGCGATCCGGCTGCGAACCCTCCATACCCTGAACCGGCAGCGGCTGGTGGTGGCCACCCTCTCTCTGGCACTGATTTGGCCCGCCACGCAGGTGGACGCGCTCGTGGCCCTCGCGTGGGCGGCCGCTCTCAGTGCCGGCCTGATCGTCTACGAGGCCCTCCACTTCGCCGAGGCCCGCGCCCGGGTCCGCGCCGACCACGCCGAGACCATGGCGCGGGGCCACTGACGGCGGCGGGGGCGCCTGGCGGCAAGGCGCAACCGGGCTCGCTGGATCCGGGCTCCCTCGGGTGCGGGTGCCGAGATCGCGGCGGTGCTCTCGACAAGGGGCGATATCGCACGAGCGGGCTCATGGTCACGCTGCGCCGAGCGCGGGTTCGCTCCGAGCGGGCAGGAGCCGCGCGTAGGGACGGCCGCGCCGGCTGATCTCGATGACATCCCCGGCAGCGGCGCGCTCGAGGTACAAGCCAAAGTGGTTACGAAACTCGTGGCAGCCAACCCGAGCCGTCGACGGAGTGGAGCTAGGGGGACTCGAACCCCCGACCTTTCGGCTGCCAGCCGAACGCTCTCCCAGCTGAGCTATAGCCCCCTGGAACTCAAAGCTTGATGCGGAGTTTAGGCAAGCTCGCTGCCCGTTTTGCGGGGGAGTGACGCGGATCCAGATCTCCCTCCGTCCGACGGCCAACTCGCGGGGGAGAAGGTAGCAACGATCGAGATCGCCGCAGTAGACAGCCAGCAGATCGATCTCGTCCTCGCTGTAGCCGGCGCGGACATAGCCGGAGGCGGTACATCGCGACGTCTCGAGCCGAGCGCTTATGACGCTGCCGCCACGTATGAGGTTTCCCCACTTGCACTGCACGCGCCGGAGGTGGTCGCCGATCGCGAATGCAAGATCGAAGCGGCAATGCTCGGTTACGGGTCGGAGGACCGGGACGCCAAGCTCGATCGCCGCAGTCGCGACCTTCATCTCGGCCAGACCACCCTTGTGGTTCGACGAGGACACGAACGCATGTTCCCATAGGCGTCGGACGGATCGGCGGGCGGCCGGATTGAGCCGGCGGGCGCCCGGCGCCGAACCGGTGCTTAGGCCGCTTTGGCTCGCGTCACCCCACCGACCGCGCCGGCGCCTCTCCCCACAGCTGCTCGAGGCGGTAGTACTCGCGCGCCTCGGGGG
>Ga0081538_10004169_pt1 | contig 13419 bp, 10 predicted proteins | sample TabmetS5T2R1_FD_71022 | JGI IMG/M metagenome (GOLD analysis project Ga0081538, IMG submission 71022) | Tabebuia heterophylla rhizosphere microbial communities from the University of Puerto Rico - S5T2R1 | ecosystem: Host-associated > Plants > Roots > Rhizosphere ...
AGCTTCAGCTGCTTCGGCACGATCATCGGCATGCCGTGTGTGCAGGACAGCGCGACCAACGCCATCAGCGAGGTGGGCGACGACAACCTCCGCATCGGCGGTGTCGGCGAGGAGGTGCTCGCGCTGCAGCCGGACGGCACTTATCCGGAGGACGAGTACATGGAGATCCTCCGCTTCCTGGCGAGCAACGAGTGGAGCTTTGAACATCACGCGACCGCCGGCGCGACGCAGCACTCGATGCTGGACATGTGGGACGAGGTGAACCAGGAGTTCCCCATCACCGATCTCCGCTGGCGCATGCTGCACCCGGGTGACGGGCCCGCCGAGCCCAACGACGAGACGCTCGCGCACCTCGAGGAGCTCGGGGCGGGCATCATCCCGACCGACACGCTCGCCCACGGGGGCAGGGGGCACCCGCCGTTCCGCCGCATCTACGAGAGCGGCACGGAGGCGTGCCTGGGGACCGACGCGCTCAACGTCTCGCCCTACCCGCCGTTCGTGAACCTCTGGTACACGATCAGCGGCAAGACGTACGTCCCGGGCCAGGAGGGCGTCGTGCCCGAGCAGCGGCTGACGCGGCTCGAGGCGCTGCGCATGGCGACGGAGCGGTGCGACTGGTTCGTGAGCCTCGACGGGAAGGTCGGGACGCTCGAGGTGGGCAAGCTCGCCGACCTGATCGTTCTGAATCGCGACTACTTCAGGGTTCCGGTGGACGACGTCCGCACCCTGACGTCGCAGCTCACGGTGATGGACGGCGAGATCGTGTTCGCCGACGGCGAATTCGCGCGTCTGGACGACTAGGAGAACAAGCTAGGGGGGGCACACAGGAGGGGGTGGCTCCCCGGAAGCACGGGGAGCCACGCCCCTCACAACGCCTCGGCGAGCCAGCGCGCCACGAGCGGGCGCGCCTTGTACCAGACGTTGTTGCAGACGTGCACGCCGTCGTCGAAGACCACTGTCGTGGTGGGCCCCTGCGCCTCCCGCTCCACCCGGTAGGCCTGCTCCGGCGGCGAGGCGGGGTCGAGCGCGCCGTAGACCTGAAGGAGCGGCACTCGGATCCGCTCCGCCGCCCCCTCCATCGTCATGCTGTCCTGCACGGCGGCCGCGTCCTCCCCCATGTAGTGACGCAGGCCCCTCTGCGAGACCGGCTCCTGAGTGATGAAGCGGCCGGCGGGCGAGTACCAGCTGCTCATCGAGAACGCCGCGCGCACTCGATCGTCGAAGGCCGCGCCGCGACAGGCGAAGAGGCCGCCGTAGGAGATCCCGCCGAGCCCCAGCCGCCCAGTGTCCAGATCTGGGCGCTCGCACAGATGGTCGACCACGGCGCGGATCGGCACCTCGTAGTCGGGGCGCAGCTTCAGCTCGAGGCTTACCGCGCCGTGACCGGGCCCGTCGAACGCGAAGATGGCGATCCCGCTGGCCAGGATGTGCTCGCTGAGGTTGAAGAGCTCCTCCTTCGTCGAGTCGCCGCCGGGCACGAGCACGACGAGCGGCGGACGCTCGATGCCCGCCGGCCGGCGGAGGTAGCCGGGCAGTCGCGTGCCCTCAAACGGCACTTCGAGGAGCTCCATCGGCGGAGAGGTGTGCGGCGCCGCCCGGCGCCAGCAGTCCTCCATGGACCCGAGCGCGGCACGGAACTCGTCGGGCCGGTGCGGGAACAGGAAGCTGGCCCAGTGGAAGAAGAGACCGGCGCGGATGTAGTGAAGGCCGGCCGCGCCCGGGTCGCACTGAGCGAGCGCCTCGTCGCCGAGCTCTCGGTGCCGGGCGCCCCACTCGCTGTAGACGCGGCACCAGTCGTCGAAGCTGCCGATCTCCTCCTTCATCCGCTCGAAGTCCCAGTGCGGGACGTAGTTGGAGGTGATCCGCCAGGTGAAGAGGCGGTACATCGCCTCGAGATCGGCGTCAGCCACCGGTCTCCCTCGCCGCCTGGCCGACGGCCTCGACAATTCCGCGGTAGCCCGTGCAGCGGCAGAGGTTGCCGGCCAGGGCCTCCCTGATCTGCTCCTCGCTCGGCTCCGGGTTCTCGCGCACGAACGGCTCGAGCGACATCAGGAACCCAGCCGTGCAGAACCCGCATTGGAGCGCGTGGTGCTCGTGGAATGCCCGCTGGAGCGGATGCTGCCCGTCGGCCGCCAGCCCCTCGATCGTCCGTATCTCCCGGCCGTTCGCCTGCACCGCCAACATCAGGCACGAACGCACCGGCTCCCCCTCGAGCTGGACCGTGCAGGCGCCGCAGACGCCGTGCTCGCAGCCGACCTTGGTGCCGGTCAGCTCGAGCTCGTGCCGGATGAAGTCCGACAGCAGCGTGCGCGGCTCCACCTCGGCCTCGTAGTGCTCGCCGTTCACTCTCACCGCGAGCCTCATGGCGCCGCCTCCTCGATCGCACGCCGCACCAGCTCGGCGATCAGCGCGCGCCGCGCGCCGTCCTCGACCGGCGACGCCGCCAGCATCGCGGCCTCCCCCGGCTCGGCGCCGTCGACGAGAGCGCTCTCGGCCGCGCCGGCGCGCGCCGGCGCCGGCCCGGCCCCCAGCAACGCAACCGCCGCGTGCTCGGGGCCGACGACGGCGGCCGCCCCGGCGACGGCGAAGTCCCCGTGCGTTCGCGCATGCTCGACGAAGGCGCTGCCCGTCCCCTCGGGTGGGCGCGGAACTTCGATCTCGATCAGCAGCTCGTCGGGCTCGAGCGCTGTCGTGAGCGGCCCGATGAAGAGCTCGGCGGCGCCGAGCGTGCGCCGCCCGCGCGGCGACCGAGCGGTGAAGCGGGCGTCCAGCGCCGCCAGCGCAACGGGCAGCTCGGCGGCCGGGTCGGCGTGGGCGACCGAGCCGCCGACCGTCCCCCTGCTGCGGATCTGGGGGTGGCCGACGAACCTCACGGCCTGGCTCAGCAGCGGCCACCCTGCCGCAACCAGGTCTGAACGCTCGAGCGCCGACTGCCGCGTGAGCGCGCCGATCCGCAGCAGGCCGTCGTCCCGCTCCAGCCGGTCGAGCTCCGACAGGCCGTTGATGTCAACGATCAGGTCGGGCCGCGCGAGCCGGAAGTTGAGTAGCGGCACGAGACTCTGGCCGCCCGCGAGCGCCTTGGCGTCCTCGCCGAGCAGGCCTACCGCTTCGTCGAGCGAGCGTGCGGCGACGTAGTCGAACGGCGCGGGCTTCATTCGTGGATCGCCCGCCAGAGCTTGTCCTCGGTGAACGGCGGATCCACGTGGCGCCCGCCGAGGGCATCGGCCACAGCGTTCGACACGGCGGCGGGCGTGCCGATCGTCCCGCCCTCGCCGATCCCCTTCGCCCCCAGGGGATTCAGCGGCGAGGGCGATTCCACGAACGCAGCGGCTATCGGGGGGACCTCCGCCGCGGTCGGCAGGCTGTAGTCGGCGAATGAGGCGGACGTCGGCTGCGCCTGCTCGTCGTAGGTCGCCTCCTCCGACAGGCACTCCCCCAGGCCCTGGACCGCTCCGCCCAGAACCTGACCCTCGGCGAGCAGCGGATTCACGATCGTGCCGGCGTCGTCGACCGCGGCCAGCCGCCGCACCGTGAGGCGACCCGTGGCGCGCTCGATCTCGACCACCGCCGCGTACGCGCCCGATCCGAAGACGAGCTCGGACTCGAAGCGGGCGACGGCCTCGAGGGCGCCCGCAGCGGCCAGGTCGCTGAGCCGCAGCGTCCGCCCATCGCCCGCGGTCAGCCCGTCCTCGCCCCAGCTGATCTCGTTCTGGGGCGCGTCCAGGAGCCGCGCCGCGGCCCGCAGGCATTGCTCGCGGAGCTCGTCGACCGCGCGGGCCACCGCTGAGCCGCCAACCGTGACCGAGCGGCTGCCGAAGGTGCCGGTTCCGCCGGGGACAAGGGCCGAGTCGCCGAACTCGAGCACGATCGCCGCGGGATCCACGTGAAGCCGCTCGGCAGCGATCTGGGCGAGAGTCGTGTCGTGGCCCTGGCCGTGCGGGGAGGTGCTGCTGTGGATCACCAGCCGGCCGTCCGCCGCGAGCGCCGCCCGCGCCGCCTCGAACGACCCGCCGGCGCGCTCCACGTACATCGCCACACCGGTGCCGATCAGATGCTCGCCGGCGGCACGCCCCGGCTCGACAAGCTCGAGCGCGAGGTCGAGGCAGCGGCCGTAGTCGCCGGAGTCGTAGGTGAAGCCGAGCGGCGATCTGTGGGGGAATTCCGCGATCAGGTTGCGGCGACGGAGCTCGACGGGGTCGAGCGAGAGCGCGCGGGCGGCGTCGTCGACCGCACACTCGAGGAAGTAGGCGGCCTCCGGCCGGCCGGCCCCGCGGTATGGCCCCGTAGGCACCTTGTTGGTGCGCACTCCGGTCACCGAGACCTCGGCGGCCTGCAGCGTATAGCAGCCGGCCATCAGCATTCCGGCGGTGTGCGGCGGAATCGCCGTGGCCGGCAGCAGGTAGGCGCCGAGATCGGCCCGGATTCGCGCGCGGACGGCGAGCATCCGCCCGTCGCCGTCCAGCGCCAGCTCCACGTCGGCCTCCATGCCGCGGCCCTGATAGGAGGCGACGAAGTTCTCGTACCTGTCCTCGGCCCACTTGACCGGACGACCGAGGTCCATCGCCGCGACCGCGGCGACGGCCGCCTCCGGCGCCAGCGGGCCCTTGCTGCCAAAGGCGCCCCCGACGTCGGGAACGATGACCCGCAGCCGCTCGGCCGGGACATCGAGGACGTGCGAGAGATTCCTCAGCGGCCGGTGGGTGTCCTGGGAGGAGCACCAGAGCGTCAGCAAATCGCGGGCCGGGTCGTGGTAGGCGAGCGCGCCCCGCGTCTCCATCGGCGCGGCCACGAGGCGTGGCAGTGCGTAGCGGCCGCCGGCCACCATGTCGGCGGACGCAAACGCCCCGTCGACGTCGCCGCCCGACCGCTGCCAGCGCAGCAGCTCGAGATCGGAGGCGGCCGGGTCGGCTATCGGGTCGAGCTCCTCGTACTCCACCTCGACCAGCTCGGCCGCGTCCTCGGCCAGGGCGCGCGACTCGGCCACCACCGCGGCCACCGCCTGTCCCGCGTAGCGCACATCCCCGGCGGCGAGGAGCGGGTGCGGCTCGTCCGCGGCGTCCGCACCCTCCGGGACCTGGATCGGCAGCGGACGAGCCCGCCCCTCGAGGTCGCGCGCGGTAAGCACCGCGAGCAGGCCGGGGGCGCCCTGCGGCACGCTCACGGAGACCACGCGCGCGTGGGCGTAGGGGCTGCGCACGAAGGCCAGGTGGGCGAGGCCGGGCGGATGGAGGTCGTCCAGGAACCGGCTGCGTCCGGTCAGCACGCGCTCGTCCTCGCGCCTGCGAACCGGACGGCCGACGTGGCCGGGCGAGCCGACCTCGCTGGGCGGGGCCGGCGGCGTCAGCGGACGGCCTCCGCGTGCGACTCGAGCGCCTGGAGGATCACCCCGAGCGCGGCGAGGCCCTCCGCCGCACCAGTCTCGATGCCGGTCTCGCCGCGGATGGAGCGACCGAACTCGCCGAGCTCCTCGGAGAGCATGTCGCGCTCCTCGAAGTCGACCCGCTCCCCGTCCAGCGTCAGGGTCGTGGCGCCGTCGAGCGCCTGAGCGTCCGGCCAGACCGAGAAGTCGGTCCGGTACTCCAGCACGGCCTCGCTCCCGAGGAGCCGAAGCGAGAGCGTCTTTGGCGAGACATAGCTGCCGGTCACCGTTCCGAGGGCGCCGGACTCGAATTCCAAGCGGACAACGCCGACGTCGTCGATGTCGGCGTCGGCGTGCAGGTGCGCGAAGCGGCCGGTCGCGTCGCGCACCGGCCCGAGCCAGTTGGTGAGGGTGTCGACGTGGTGGATGCCGAGCTGCATCAGCGGCCCGCCGCGGTTGCGCGAGCGCTGGGCGCGCCAGGCTTCGGGCTTGAAGGTCCCGGGCAGCGACATGTTCGCCTCGGCCAGCACGACGCGACCCAGCGCGCCGGCGTCGATCAGCTCCTTCGCGCGGCGGGCGGCGCCGAGGCGCCGGAACGCGTGGCCCACCATCAGCAATACCCCGGCGTCGAGGCACGCCTCGCGCATCCGCTCGCCGGCCTCGAGCGTGTCGGCGATCGGCTTCTCGACGAACACGTGGCGTCCCAGCGCGGCGGACGCGAGCGTGTGCTCCAGGTGGACGTCGTTCGGCGTCACGATCAGCACGCCCTCGACGTCCGGATGCCCGATCGCCTCCTCGACGCTCGCTGCCGGCTCGCAACCGAAGCGCTCGGCGAACTCCGCGCGGCGACGCTCGTCGCGGCAGTGGCACGTGACTACGTCCAGCCCGGCCCGCTGCGCCGCCGCGGCGAGCCGCGGCGCCCACATCCCGGCGCCCAGCACCGCCAGACCGGTCATCGCAGCTGCTCCCGCATCCAATCCGCGATCAGCGGCCTGGTCTTGTACGGGATGTTGGCGCAGCCGTGGTTGCCGTCGTCGTGGAGTACGAAGAGGCCGTTGGGCGCCTCGCGCGCCTGGCGCTCGGTCTGCTCCCAGGGGATGAGCCGGTCGAGCCTGCCCGTGACGAACAGCGCCGGCTGGGTGAGCCGCTCGATCACGCCGGAGAGATCGAGCTCCGCGGCCTTGGCGCGGCCCTCGTCCTCGTCGCGCGCCCCGGACTTCGCGACGAACGTCGCGCGCGTCTGCGGCGGGACGTCGTCCCAGCACTCGGCGAAGCTGAACGGACCGCTCAGTCCGGCCACCGCCTTCAGGCGCGGCTCGAACGCGCCGGCCCGCGGTGCGTAGTAGCCGCCGAGGCTGACTCCGAAGGCGCCGACGCGCTCGAGATCGACGTCGTCACGGCCCGCGAGCGCGTCGAGCAGCGCCGCCACGCCGACCTCGTAGTCGGGCCGGATCGGCAGCTCGTAGCCGCCCTCGCCCTGGCCGGGGCCGTCGAGCGACGCCGTCGCCATGCCGCGGTTCAGAAACACCTCCTCCGGCCGGAAGAACTCCTCCTTGGTGGAGTCGAGACCCGGGATCAACACGACGAGTGGCGGCCGCTCGCCGTCCGGCGGGCGGCGCAGGTTCGCCACCATGCGCGAGCCGTCGAGCGGCACCTCGATCCGCTCGGCGGTGGGGTCCAGGAGCCCGTGCGCGCGGCGCAGGGCCGCCACGGCCTCGTCGGCCGCGGCGCGGCTGCGTTCGGCGTCGAGCACCCAGACGAACTTGGCGAAGTGGAAGCAGACTGCCGCGCGCACCCACGCCTCCCCCGCGCTCCGCCGACGACCCTCGGCCTCGGCCTCACGCGCCAGGGCGGCGTGCACGGTCGCGGTCTTGCACCACTCGTCGAGCCACTCGTCCCAGGTCTCGATGCGGGCCGTCGTGGCCAGGAAGTCGTTGTAGTCGACCCCCGCCTGCACGAAGCGCGGCGCCCAATGGTCAATGGCTGCCTGCACGCGCGCGTCCGGCACCGGCCATCACCTCCTCCGGGTCGTGACCGAGATCGGTCAGTAGGACGGTGGCGGCGTTGCGCCCCGGAACGCCGGTGATCGAGCCGCCGGGGTGGGTGGTTCCACCCGTCTGGTAGAGGCCCGGGATCGGCATGCGGTGGTCCGCGAAGCCGGGCACCGGGCGGTTCGCGCCGCTGAACGGCAGGCTGCGATCACCGCCGTGGAAGGCGCCGTGGATCATGTGCTCGTTCGAGCGCTCGATGTCGGCCGGGCTCTTCACGAACGACGCCACGATCGCCTCGTCGCCCAGGTTCGAGAGGAAGCGGCGCACGTGCGCAAGCTGCCTGGCGGCGATCTCCTCCTTGTAGGCGTCCCAGCCGCCGGGGGCCTCCCAAGCCTGAGGACTCAGCAGCTTCACGGTGTGGTGCCCCTCAGGCGCACGCGAGGGATCCACCAGTGTCGGCGTCGCCACCAGCAGCCACGGGACGCCGTCCACCGGGCGACCATCCCTGATGTTCCGGCCGCAGCGGATCACGTCTTCCGGCCAGGCGGCGGTGCCGGCCGACACGGCGCTGCGCGGCCCGTCCTGCGAGTCGAACACGGGCGCCTCGGTGGTCGCGAGGTAGACGGCCATGCCGGGCATGCCGATGTCGTAGGTCTCGACGCCGTAGAGGAAGTCGTCACCCCACGCCTCCGCCGGCGCCATCTCGACCAGATGCTTCACGTGGATCGTCGAGACGACCGCGGATCGCGCCAGATAGCGCTCGCCATCCACGGTCTCGACTCCCGTGCAGCGACCGTCCTCGATCACCAGCCGGTTAACCTGCCGCTCGCACAGAACGGTGCCGCCGTGGTCCTCGATGAACCTCGTCAAGGCCCCCGTCAGGGCGCCGGAGCCGCCGCGCGGGATCGTCCAGCCGCGGCGCTGGCGGCCGAAGATGAGCGAGTAGGCGAGCGGTCCGGAGCCCGGCGCGTCGAGCGGCACCAGGGTCTGGAATGCCATCCAGCACATGAACGCTCGCACGTGCCGGCTCTCGAACTCGCGCCGGATGATCTCCCAGGCGCTCAGCACGTTGCGCCGCAGCCAGATACTCCCCTTCGGATGGTCGAGGAGCCGCTCCTCGAGCGAGGGGCCAAAGCCGATCGGGGTGAAGCGGGCAGCCCCGAACACGCCCTTCACCTCGTCGTAGTCCGCGATCAGTCGGCGGTAGGCCTCGGCGTCCGCCCCCGAGTAGCGCGCGATCTCCTCGCAGGTGCGATCGAGGTCGAGCCACATCGTGAGGTGGCGGCCGTCGGGGAAGGCGACGTGACCCACCGGGTCCGGGTCAAGGTACTCGAGCCCGTAGTCGGCCTTCAGCCCGAGCTCGTCGCGCGTCAGCAGCGGGTTCACCTGGATGATCGTGTGGCCGGTCGAGCAGGAGTCGATCTTGTAGCCGGGCAGCAGCAGCTCCTCCGTGGCCGCCCCGCCGCCGGGGATTGGACGGGCGTCGAGCACGAGGCACTCGTAGCCCGCCTTCGCCAGGTACGCCGCGGTTATCAAGCTGTTGTGCCCGGCTCCGGCAACGACGACGTCCGCGGTGACGGTCATGTGACGATCTCCTCTCTCCGGGTGAGGCGCTCGGCGTTGCCGGACAGGATCGCCGCCTCCGTCTCGGGGGCGAGACCCAGCCCGCGGACGCCGGCCACGGCGGTCGGGTCGCCCATGTCGAACGGGTAGTCCGAGCCGAGCAGGATCCGCTCGGGTCCGGCGAACGCGATGAGCGCCCGCAGCAGCTCCGGGTCGTGGGTCACGGTGTCGAAGTGAAAGCGCCGGATCGCCTCATCCGGCGGCTCGCCCAAGCGCGCTCGGGCCTGCGGCTGGAAGGAGTGCGCGTGGCGCAGCCTGCCTCGGAGCGCGAGCAGCGCACCGCCGCCGTGGGCCAGCAGCAGCCGCAGCCCCGGATGGCGCTCCAGCACCCCCGCCATGACCATGTGGGCGGCGGCGATCGTCGTCTCGAACGGGTTGCCCACGCTGTTCCAGAGGTAGTAGTCGGCGAGCGCCGGCACCTCGAATCCGCGCGTGGTCGGATGGATGAAGACGAGCGCCCCGCTGCGCTCGGCGGCGGACCAGAACGGCTCGAAGCGGTCGTCGCCGAGATAGGCGCCGCGCACGCTCGCGGCCACCTCGACGCCGCCGAACCCGCCGCGGGCCATCAGCCGCTCCAGCTCGCCAGCCGCCAGCTCCGGCTCCTGAAGCGGCACAGACCCCAGCGCGGCCAGCCGGTCGGGCCTCGAGCGCACCGCTGCGGCGAGGGCCTCGTTCTGGATCCGGCAGCGCCGCAGCCCCTCCTCCGTCTCCGCGTCGTAGAACAGCAGCGGCACCCAGGGGGAGAGCACCGTGCGCTCGATGCCGGCCCCCGCCTGCGCCTCGACGATCCGGTCGACGTCGACGAACTCCCCCACCGCCGCGCGAATCGTCCGGCCGCCGAGCTCGACCACCTGGGCTCCGTCCTCGCGGTACACGCGCGGCCGCCAGTCCTCGGACGGTGCGGCGTCGCGAGTGATCTCCGGGGGGATGACGTGGGCGTGGAAGTCGGTCGTGGTCATCAGACCACTCCGCTCAGTCGGCAGCAATCAGAGCCAGCGAGCCGGCGACCACGAGGGCGGCGCCCAGCCAGATCCGGGCGTCCACACGCTCGAGGTGGCGGCCGGCGATCACGGGAGCCAGCAGCAGCACGGTCGGCACGGCGAGCAGGTTGAGGGCAAGGACCACGCCGACGTCGGCGGTGTCGAGCGCGATCCAGCGCCCCCAGATCGAGAGCGCCACTAGGACGCCGGAGATCGCCTTGAGCGCCACGCCCTCCCGGGGCAGGTCTCGTGCAGAGCGGCGCCGGCGCGGCGCCGCGGAGAGCAGGAGCGCGTAGGCGAGCACCGAGAACACCAGTCCGACCGTGACTCCGAGGAGGGGCGAGTCGAGCTCGTCGAGCCCTTCGACGGTGAACACCGGGCTGAGCGCCCAGAGGAAGGCGGTCGCGAGCCCGAAGGTCGCATCTTGCCAGCGCACGCCGGCCTCGGAGCGTGGATCGGTGATGACCAAGGCGCCGGCCACGCTCACTGCGATCCCCCCAAGTGCCGCGGCGCCCGGCAGCTGCCCGAGCGTGACCGCGGCGATGGCCACCCCGAAGATCGGCGTCATGGTGAGCAGAGGGCTGGTCCGGGCCGCCCCGATCCGATCCTGGCTCGCGTTCAGCAGCGTCCAGCCGAGAAAGAAGTGGATCGCCCCGGCCAGCGCGAAGCTGATCCAGGCCCAGGCGGACGCATCGGCGAGCCGCGGCAGGTCGCCGGCGACGACGCACACGAACAGGAGCACTGCGGCCGCAACCAGCAGCTGCAGGAAGGTCGAGACGTAGACGTCCTCGAGCTGGCGGACGGCCCTGACGTTGACGCTCTGAAAGAGCCCGAAGCCGATTCCGGACGCCGCCGCCCATAGGACGCCCGTCACGCCCGAGCGGCCGGTCGCTCGGACTTCGCCTGTTGGACGGTGCCGCCGAAGTAGAGGGCGGCCATCTCCGGGTTGCTGAGAACGTCGTCCGCCTTGCCGGCGATCAGCACGCGGCCGCTCTCCATCACGACCCCGTGGCGCGCGATCCGCAGGCCGAAGCGCACGTTCTGCTCGACGAGCAGGATCGTCTTGCCCGCCTCCGTCATGACGCGGATCGACTCGTGCACGTGCCTGAGCGCCTTGGGGTCGAGCCCCAACGACGGCTCGTCGAGGAGGACCAGCTTCGGATCGAGCATGAGCGAGCGCGCGAACTCGACCATCCGACGCTGCCCGCCCGAGAGGTTGCCCGCCTTCTCAGAGGCCCGCTCCTCCACCACGGGGAACAGCTCCGCGATCTCCTCGTAGCGGCGCTTCAGGAAGTCGCGGTCGCGGCGCCGGATGTAGGCGCCCATCAGCACGTTCTCCTTGACCGTGATGTTCGGGAACAGCGCGTTCGACTGCGGGACCTGCGAGACGCCGAGGTCGAGGATCTCGGCCGGGTGCAGCCCGCGCACCGAGTCGCCCTCGAGCTCGATGTCGCCGAGCCGGGGCCGGATCAGCCCGCTCACCGCGCGGAGGACAGTGGACTTGCCGGCGCCGTTGGGACCGACAATGCAGCAGACCGAGCCGCCCTCGACCTCGAGGTCGACGTCCTGAAGCACGTCGCCCCCTCCGTAGCCCGCGAATATGCCGCTGAGCTTCAGCATCAGTGCGCCACTAGACCTCCACCGGCTCCTCTAGCCGGAAGTCCTCGCCGAGATAGGCGTCGAGCACCTTCGGATCGCGCTGTATCTCGTCCGGGGCGCCGCGGGCGATCGTCTTCCCGCGGGCCAGGACCAGCACCGGGCGGCAGAGACCCAGGACGAACGGCATGTTGTGCTCCACGATGAGGAACGTCTTGCCCTTCGCGTTCAGCTCCCTGATCATCTCCCCTATCCGCTCGATCAGAGTCGGGTTGATCCCCCCGGCGGGCTCGTCGAGCATGATCAGCTTCGGGTCCAGCATCAGCACTTGGGCGAGCTCGACGAGCTTCTGCTGACCGAACGAGAGCGCCGAGGCCGGCGCGTCCACGTACTTCCGCATCCCCACGAAATCGAGCAGCTCCTCGGCGCGGTCCGCCTCGTGCCCGGCCACGGCGCCGGCGGCGAGCTGGCGCAGCCGGAAGGACGGCAGCGGCGCCACGACGTTCTCGAGCACCGTCATCTCGCGGAAGAGCCTGGTGATCTGGAAGCTGCGGCCCAGGCCGAGATGCGCGCGATTCCAGGGGCGCATCCGGTCAATCCGGCGGCCGTCGAACCAGACCTCTCCCGCGTTCGGGGTCATCGTGCCGTCGATCAGGTTGAACACGGTGGTCTTGCCCGATCCGTTCGGGCCGATCAGCGCCGTGATCGAGCCCTCGGGAACGGCGAACGACGCCCCGTCGACGGCGCGGAGCCCGCCGAAGCGCTTGTCGAGTCCCTTGACCTCGAGAAGCGGTCTGCCGTCCGACGACGCCCCGGCGGGAATCGGCGCCTCCCGCTCGCGCAGCTCGATCCGGGCATCGAGCCGCTCGCCGACGAGACCCGCCCTGCCGCGGGCGCGCAGCAGCCGCAGCCAGTGGTGGGCGGTGGGAATGATCCCGCGCGGCATGAACAGCACCACCAGCGCGAGGAGTCCGCCGAAGATCAACAGCCGAGCGTTCCCCCCGCCGAACTCGTTGTTGCTGATCTCGTTCAGCGGTTCGACGATGAACGCCCCGAGCACCGGCCCCCAGAGCGTGGCCCGGCCGCCGAGCAGCAGCGAGAGGATGATTTGGACGCTCAGCAGGATGTTGAACATCCCGGCCGGGTCGATGAAGCCGATGTAGTAGCCGTAGACCGCCCCCGCCATCGAGACGAAGACGGCGCTCGCGACGAAGCCGAAGATCTTGTAGACGGGCGTGTTCACCCCGACGGTGGCCGCCTTGTCCTCGTCCTCGCGGATTGCAATCAGGCCCATCCCGAACTTGCTCCGCCGGATCCACCAGGACAGGAGCAGGGAGACCGCCAGCAGGCCCATGAACGCGTAGTAGAAGGGCCAGTTCTGGAAGTCGACGCTCCAGGTGGGAAGCGGCAGGCTGATTCCGCCGGTGCCGTTCGTGAGCGAGTCCCAGTTGGTGGCGATGACCTGGAGCAGGAAGAGAAAGGCGATCGTGAGGATCACGAACGCGGTGCCGCGGGCGCGCATGGCCACGACGCCGAGGGCGGCTGCGACGAGCGCGCCGAGCAGCCCGGCGACCGGCAGCCACACGAACGGGTTGCCGCCCACATCGGTCGACAGGATCCCCGCCGTGTAGGCGCCGAGCGCGAGGAAGGCCCCCTGCCCGAGCGAGACGTAGCCGGCGTACCCCGTGATGACGTTCAGCCCGACCGCCCCGATGGCAAAGACCATCGAGAGCATGATCATGTTCTGGTAGTAGAGGTCGTCCGAGAAGACCGGGTAGAGGCCGACGAACAGGACGCCGGCGGCGATCACCGCGGTCCAGGGGTTCCTGAGGTGACGGGTCACGCCGTGGCCACGTCCTCTCGCAGCCGG
>Ga0081538_10004170_pt1 | contig 13413 bp, 16 predicted proteins | sample TabmetS5T2R1_FD_71022 | JGI IMG/M metagenome (GOLD analysis project Ga0081538, IMG submission 71022) | Tabebuia heterophylla rhizosphere microbial communities from the University of Puerto Rico - S5T2R1 | ecosystem: Host-associated > Plants > Roots > Rhizosphere ...
CCGGCGGACTCTGACACACGCCGGCCTGAAACAGTATGGCGGCGGCGGGCCTACGTATAGCCTGAGGCGGCGGTGTCAATGTTTTCTTTGCATGTCAGGAACCAGAGGTCAGGGATCAGTAATCAGATGGCAGCGATGTTCATTTCTGATATTGAACCTAATCCCTGATTGCTGATCCCTGATTACTGGCATGGCCAAGCCCTCCCGCGCCAACCAGCCAACGCTCGCCGATCTGCGGCGGGAAATCGATCGCATCGACGAGGCGATGCATCGCCTGCTGATGGAGCGCGGCGAGATCATCGACCGGCTGATCGCGGTGAAGCGAAGCGAGGAGGCGGGCTCGGCATTCCGTCCGGCACGCGAGGCGGAAATGATGCGACGCCTGGTCGAACGCCATCGCGGCATCCTGCCGCTCGAGACTGCCGAGAGCATCTGGCGGGTCATCATCGCGACCTTCACCTACGTGCAGGCGCCGTTCTCCGTGCACGCCGATCTCTCCGCCGGCGAGGCGGTGATGCGCGATTCCGCGCGCTTCCATTTCGGTTTCACCGTCCCGTTCGTGGCGCATGTGGGCGCCGCCGGGGCCGTTGCCGCCGTGGCGGAATCGAAAGGCGATCTCGGCCTCATCCCGGCCTTCGCCGTGGCTGGCGCCGGCGCCTGGTGGACGAGCCTCGAATTCGACGCCGCGCCCAAGATCATCGCGCGGCTGCCCTTCGTCGAACGCGCCGATCATCCGGCTGCGCTTCCGGTCTTCGTCATCTCCCGCGCGGCCGCCGATGCCATGGTGCGCGAGGTCGAAGTGTGGAGCGTGCGCGTCGCCGGCTGGGGGCCCGGACCGGCGCGCGCGATCGGCGAACTGGCGGAGGTGGTTGCGGTGCCGGACCGCGCCTTCGACGGCGCCGCGCTTATGATCTCGGTGCGGCAGGGCGGCAACCTGGCGGCGATCACCGGCGCGCTCGTCAAGGCTGGCACGAGCGTGCGTTCCTCGGCCCTCGTCGGGAGCCACGCGACCCGTTATACGGTCGCGGCCGAAGGCCAGCGTCCGATCCCGACCGGCCGGTAATAGGGGTTCAAGGCGAAGAATGTCCGCGTTGCCGCGCCCTCAGCCGCGTCCCGGCGTGCTCGCCATCGAGGCCTATGTGCCCGGCAAGAGCGAGGCGCCAGGCGTTGCGCGCGTGTTCAAACTGTCGTCGAATGAGACACCGCTTGGGCCGAGCCCGAAGGCAATTGCGGCCTATCGCGGCGTTGCCGACCAACTGCAGGACTATCCGGACGGGTCGGCATCGGATTTGCGCGAGGCGATCGGGCGCGCTTTCGGGCTCGATCCCGCCCGCATCGTGTGCGGCGCGGGATCGGACGATCTCATCGCTCTGCTGGCGCGCGCCTATCTCGGCGACGGCGACGAGGCGATCCATACCACCCACGGGTTTCTCATGTATCCCATCGCGACGATGGGCTGCGGCGCGAAACCGGTGGCGGCCGCAGAGAAGAACTACACCGCCGACGTCGATGCTATTCTCGGCGCGGTGACGCCGCGCACCAGGATCGTGTTCATCGCCAATCCCAACAACCCGACCGGAACCTACCTTCCGTTCGACGAGGTGAAGCGGCTGCATGCCGGCCTGCCGGGGAACGTCGTGCTCGTGCTCGATGCCGCCTATGCCGAATACGTGCGTCGCAACGATTACGAATCCGGCATCGAGCTGGTGGCGACGTCGGACAACGTCGTGATGTGCCGCACCTTCTCCAAGATCCACGGTCTCGCGGCCCTGCGGCTCGGGTGGCTGTACGGCCCGGCGCCGATCGTCGACGCGATCAACCGCATCCGCGGGCCGTTCAATGTCAATGCGCCGGCGATCGCCGCCGGCATTGCGGCAATCGAGGATAGCGCCCACGTCGCGTTCTCGCGTGAGCACAACACGCGCTGGCTCGCCTGGCTGACGGAAGAGATCGGCAAGCTCGGGCTCATCGTGACGCCGAGCGTCGCCAACTTCGTGCTGATCCATTTTCCCTCGGAGAAGGGCCGTACGGCTCAGGATGCCGATGCCTTTCTCACCGCGCGCGGCCTGATCCTGCGCCAGGTCGGGGCCTACCGGCTGCCCAATGCTCTGCGCATGACCATCGGCACCGAGGAAGCCAACCGCCTCGTCGTCGCCGCGCTCGCCGAGTTCCTGGGGAAAGCGGCCTCGTGAGCCAGCAACCGCTGTTCGACCGCTTGGCCTTGATCGGCATCGGCCTGATCGGCTCCTCGATCGCGCGCGCCGCGCGGGCGCAGGGCGTCGTGCGCACCATCGTGGCGACCGCACGGTCCGCCGCAACGCGGCAGCGCGTACTCGAGCTCGCCCTCGCCGATCAGGTGACGGACACCAACGCGGCCGCAGCGGCCAACGCCGATCTCGTCATCGCCTGCGTGCCGGTCGGCCAGAGCGGAGCGGTGGCTCGGGAAATCGGGCCGCACCTCAAGTCCGGTGCGATCCTCTCCGACGTCGGTTCGGTGAAGTCGGCGGTGCTCGACGCGATGGCACCGCACCTCCCTCAGGGAGTGCATTTCGTCCCGGCGCATCCGGTGGCCGGCACCGAGCATTCCGGGCCGGACGCCGGCTTTACCGAGCTGTTCGTCAACCGCTGGTGCATTCTTACCCCGCCGCCGGATGCGGACGGAGTCGCGGTCGAGCGCCTGGCGGCGTTCTGGCGTGCGCTCGGCGCCAATGTGGAGACCATGTCGGCCGAGCACCACGACCTGGTGCTGGCGGTGACCAGCCACCTGCCGCACCTCATCGCCTACACGATCGTCGGCACGGCGGAGGATTTGGCCGAGGTCACCCGCTCGGAGGTGCTGAAATTCTCCGCCGGCGGCTTTCGCGACTTCACCCGCATCGCCGCCTCCGACCCGACCATGTGGCGCGACGTGTTCCTCGCCAACAAGGACGCGGTGCTGGAGATCCTCGGCCGCTTCAACGAGGACGTTGCGACGCTCACGCGGGCGATCCGCCGCGGTGACGGCGATACGCTGTTCAACCTGTTCACCCGCACCCGCACGATCCGCCGCGGCATCGTCGAGATCGGCCAGGACTCGCCCGCGCCTGACTTCGGCCGCGCTCACGCGGCGCTGCCGATGGCGCCGCTGCCCCGCCCCTATGCAGCTGACAGCGAGTGAGTCGGATACCCGTCCGTTCTGTGCACATGATCGTGAGCGCGGAACTCGGCGCGCTTGATGCGCGTTCTTGGGCAGAGGTTACGCTGCGGCGGGCATCAGTGGCGATGTTATGGGAGGATCATCGGCGCGCGATCGGTTCGTCGTGCGAGAGAGCATATGCGCAATCTGAAACTTCGGGGCGTTGTGCGCGTATTGCCGAACGACAGATGCGCACGGAGGCGTTGATGTTACGTGAGCAAATGATCACCCTGCTGCAGACGTCCGTCGTGTTCCTGCTGCTGACGAACACCGCCAGCCTGGTCGCCGCGGTCTATGCGTTGCGGCGGGCCAGCAAATCCGCTCAGTTGCCGCAGAGTTCCAAGTCCGCGATCGAGCGCAACCTGGACGCCATGCTGCGGCGGGCCGGCTAATATAGCGGCTCCATCCTTCCCAGCGGGATCGGTCCGAGGAAGACGGCGCCGTCGTTGAAGCGCAGCGCCACCGAGACGGCGCGCCTGCCGTCGATCTCCGCCGGCCGGCCCAGGAACGCAAGACCGGCCATGACGCCGATCTGCAATCCTCCGCCTTGCTGGCTCGAGCCGACCAGCTGCTGCACCAGCTGGTCGAAACCGGTCATGGTGACGTTGAAAGCGCCATCAGGACGGCCGGCGGCGGAAAGCCCGATGTCGCCCACCGCGATGGCCACGGCGTCGCCCTGCTGCAGGCGCAGCCGGATGACCTTGACCCGGCCGCCTGCCACCTGCCATTCCCTCAGGCGCGCCGGCACCGGCTTCGGCCGCCAATCGGCGAGCCCGCTGACCAGCGCCGTGACCTCGGCGTCGAGCGGGCGGCCCGCCAGAACAGGCGCGGCCGGCACCGTTACTCCCGCGACCTGCGCGGCGACGTCGACCACCGGCTTGTCGGCGGACGAGACGGGATTGCGCCGCACGTGCATTGCGAGGCGGTTGGCGGCGGCCCATGTCTCGGCGCTCGTTCCCTCCGCCCGCTCCAGCCTTGCCCCGTCGAGCACGACGGACAGCCGCTCCGGCGTGCCGGCGATGCCGCGCAGGCTGGCCTGCGCCAGACGCCAGTCGGCGCGCCAGACCGCCACCTGCCCGGCCGGCTCCCGGGCCTCGGCGATCGCCAGCGGACCGGTGATCTCGGCGATGATCAGATCCGGATCGTAGACCTGGGCAACGCCCACCACTTCCTTGCCCCGGAGCAGGCGCGGGGGCTGCGCATTCACCAGTTCGACCGTGGGATCGATGCAGCGAACTTCGATGCGGAACGGATAACCGCCGCTGGTGCGCGAGCCGCAGCGATGGATCCGGCCATGCTTCGCCTCCTCCGCCAGCCAGGCGGTGATGACCGCGTCCGCTCGGCTGGCCGCAACGTACCAGAAGCCGCTCCATACAATGGCGATGAGAACCACCGCCGCAAATGGCACGAACAGCCAGGGCCGGCGCGATCTGGCGGTAGATTCAACCATGATGGCTCCTCAGCGACGGTCCCAATCCGGCCCGGACAGTTGCACCGGCGCGGGCGGACTGTTAGGCGAGCGAAACGGCCGAACCGTGTCAATGCCGCCCCCGCGCTTTCCGGCTCGATGCATCCAAGCCTCGATCACGCCAACGAAGACCTCTGGGTGTTTGCCTATGGCTCGCTGATCTGGCGGCCCGGCTTCGACCATCTGGAGCGCGTTCCGGCTCGCCTGATCGGAGCGCACCGCGCGCTTTGCGTCTATTCCTTCGTCCACCGCGGCACCCCCGAGCGTCCCGGGCTCGTCCTCGGTCTCGACCACGGCGGCATGTGCCGCGGCGTCGCCTATCGGGTGGCGGCAAGGAGGCGCGCCAAGACGCTCGACTATCTGCGCGAGCGCGAGCAGGTGACGACGGTCTATATCGAACGGGTGCGGCCGGTGGTGCTCATTGGCCATGCCGAGGCCCGCATCCAGGCGGTCTGCTACATGGTCGATCGCAGTCACCCGCAATATGCCGGCAAGCTCAGCCTGATGGAGCAGCTCCGTATCGTGCGCCACGGCCATGGCAAATCCGGCGCCAATCGCGATTACGTGCTCTCAACCGTTCATGCGCTCGAGGCGATGGACTGCCGCGACCGCGACCTGCATCTGCTGGCGGAGCGGTTGCACGGCATTCACGAAGTGCACGGCGAAGCCGTGCACGCGGGGACGGGATAGGGGCGCGGGAGTCGTGGGGTCGCGGGTCACAGGGCAACTATTTGAGCGCGTTGACCTTGCGAGCGCATGCGGGTGGCGCAGGTCGGCTCGGATGAGTAGTTTCGCTGGCACCCTTGGCGCGAACTCCTGTTGCCGGGATTTCGCTTCGCTCCATTCGGGGCTACCCCGCGGGCTGATCAGCGGCCACCGGTCGAAGGCGCGCGCGGGCGAGCGCACGTTCCGCAGCATCAGCCCGCGCTTCAGGGCACGAACCTGGACGCCAACTGGCGCTCGTCGAATGCCTGCGGACGGCTGCCGACGCGATCGGCGCTTCGGTGGCACAGGTCGCAATCGCGTGGGTGGCGGCGCAGGGCGCCAATATCGTTCCCCTGGTTGGCGCCCGCGGGCGCGATCGGCTCAACGAAGCTCTCGGCGCCCTGGACCTCGCTCTCACAGCCGAGGATCTCGCGTCGCTGGCGGATGCGGTGCCGACCGACGCCGTTTCTGGCGAGCGCTATCCCGTCGACCAGCTCGCGCATCTGGACAGCGAGAAGGGCCGATGGCATGGCTGACCGCTTACGGGAGGACGGGCCGGGTATCCCGGCATGGCCGTCAATCCCGGCTCCGCCCTCGTCACGCTGTCTGCATGGGCCAGTGGGGCCACATGTTGCGTTAATTCACGCCCAATGGGGCGATCTTGGAGTTTGCTTGTGTGCAGCGCACGCGTAATGTTGCGTTGCGACAAGAACCGGCGGCAGCGCGTCGACAGGAGGAGCTGATGGTGCTGGTTGCGACCCATCCGGATCGGCCGCACGACCTCATCTCGGCGGCGCAGGAAGCGACGGCGGCCGCCGAGGCTCTCCTGGCCGATGCCACTCTGGCGGTGCGCGACCGGGTCATGCGCGACGGCGAGCTGTCCGCCTCCACCATGGACCAGGAGCAGCGGGCGGCTCATGGGTTGGCTTGGCTGGGCACCTATGTGGAAGCCGTGCGCCAGCTTGCCTCCTATGCCGAGCGGATGGAGCGCGCCGGCCGGTTGGGTGAGATCGAGGGACTGCTGGTCCGGATCGGCCTGGGCGAGTACCTGGCCCAGATTCTCGGCGGCATTCCCATGAGTCAGGGCGAGATGGTGCGCCCGTTCGACATGGGGCTGACGCCCGCCCAGGTAGCCGCCCGGACCACATCCGCCGTCGAGGGTCTGATCGCCACGGGCAACATCGCGGCCAACCGCGCGCGGCTGATCGAGCTGATGCGGGCGCAGCAAGGGGCCACGGTGGGCGATTGCGGCCTCGACGACATGTTGGACGCGATGCGCGGCGAGATGAGCAAGTTCGCCGACACCGAGGTCGCGCCCCACGCGCAAACCTGGCATCGCGCCAACCGCTACATCCCACTGGAGACGATTGCCCATATGGGAGAGCTTGGCGTGTTCGGGCTCACCATCCCGGAGGCCTACGGCGGCATGGGCCTGGGCAAGGAGGCGATGTGCGTGGTCTCGGAGGAGCTGTCGCGCGCCTATATCGGCGTGGGCTCCCTTGGCACCCGATCGGAGATCGCGGCCGAGCTCATCCTCGGCGGCGGCACCGAGGAGCAAAAGCGCAAATGGCTGCCGAAGATCGCGTCCGGCGAGGTCCTGCCGACCGCCGTGTTCACCGAGCCCAACACCGGCTCCGACCTGGCCTCGCTGAAGACGCGGGCGGCGCGTGAGGGCGACGTCTACAAGGTCTATGGCAACAAGACGTGGATCACCCATCCGGTTCGCGCCGACCTGATGACGCTGCTGGTGCGCACCGATCCGCGGGAGCCCGGCTACCGCGGCCTGTCGATGCTGCTCGCCGAGAAGCCGCGCGGGAGCGACGACGATCCGTTCCCGGCGGCCGGCATGTCGGGAACCGAGATCGAGGTGCTCGGCTATCGCGGGATGAAGGAATACGAGATCGCGTTCGACGGATTCGAAGTCAAGGCCGAAAACCTGCTTGGCGCCGAGGAGGGCCAGGGCTTCAAGCAGCTGATGCAGACCTTCGAATCGGCACGCATCCAGACCGCGGCGCGCGCGGTCGGCGTCGCCCAAGCCGGGATGGACGTTGCCCTACGCTACGCCGAGGAGCGCCACCAGTTCGGCCGGCCGCTCATCCGTTTCCCGCGCGTCGCCGACAAGATCGCCATGATGGCGGCCGAGATCATGATTGCGCGCCAGATCACCTACCATGCGGCACGGGAGAAGGATTCCGGACGGCGCTGCGATCTGGAAGCCGGCATGGCGAAGCTGCTGGCCGCGCGGGTGGCCTGGGCCGCGGCCGACAATGCGGTGCAGATCCACGGCGGCAACGGTTTTGCTCTCGAATACCCGGTGTCGCGCCTGCTGTGCGACGCCCGCATCCTCTCGATCTTCGAAGGCGCGGCCGAGATCCAGGCGCAGGTGATCGCCCGGCGGCTGCTCGACGACAGCAACTGACTGCGGCGGCTGCACGACGGCAGCAACCTGAATGGCCGCTCGCGAGTTGATCCGGATCGAGGCGCCCGAGCGGCCGCCAGCCAACAATTGCCGGAGAGGATTCCCCCATGGCCAAGCTGAAGATCGACGAGAACGATTGGGTGGTCGTCTGTGATGGAAAGAAGGCCTTGCTGCTCGAGAACATTGGCGACGCGGTCTTCCCCAACCTCAAGACCAGGGAGGTTTACGAGCACGACGCCCCCAAGACGCATGAGCTGGGAAGCGATGCGCCCGGTCGCGCCATCCAGTCGGTCGGCGAGATGCGCAGCGCCATGGACCAGACCGACTGGCATGCGCAGTCGGAACGCGCGTTCCTCGAAGACCTCGCCGGCCGTCTCGACGCCGCGGTGACCTCGGGCGAAACCAAGGCGGTCATCATGGTCGCTCCGCCGCGCGCGCTCGGCGTGCTGCGCAAGGCCTATTCGCCGCATCTGCGCCAGGCGCTGCGCGCCGAGATCGACAAGGACTTCGTTCGGATGCCGGTGCACGAGATCGAACGGCATCTCGTCGGCTGACGGCTCGGCTGTCTCTCATGCGAGCTGCCCGAGCGCCTGCAGCGAAGCCGCAATCGCCTGGTCGAGCGGCGTATGCGGCACCTCGCCGATCACCGATCTGAGCTTGTCGCCCGAAATGCGGTGCGGCACGCGCCAGAGATACTCCATCTCGGCAAGTTCGCGGCCCATGGCGAACAGGCGCCCGGCGGTCTTGATCATCCACCAGCCCATTGTCTTGACCTGCACGTCCCGCCGCACCGCTGCCGCGATGGCATCGAGCATCTCGCGGCCGGTGACCGCATGGCCGGGAAACCCGAATGTCTGGAAAGTGGCGAGCGCCGCGCGACGCTCGGCCAGCCGCACCATGGCGGCGGCGAGGTCGGGCAGATAGGCCCAGGCATGCACGACATCGAGCGGCCCCGGATAGGCAACCCGGCCGCGGTGCAAATCCTTGGTGATGACGAGATCGAACCAGGAGCCGCGTCCCCCGCCGAAGAAATCGCCGGCGCGCAGCACGATCGTTCGCACGCCGCGCTCGGCGGCTTCCCGCATCCTGAGCTCCATGGTTTCCCGTATCCGGCCCTTGTGTGTGGTCGGATGCATCGGGGTGTCCTCGTCGAGCACCTCCGGCATTTCGACGCCGTAGTTGTAGACGTTGCCCGGGAACAGGAGGGTAGCGCCGGCGGACTCGGCGGCATCGATGGCCACATAGGTGTGCGGCAGGGCCAGGGTGCGCCATTGCGGATAAGGCACATTGAGCGCGTGCAGAACGACATCGACCCCATGCGCTGCGGCGATCACGGCGGCCCGGTCGTTGGATTCCACGATCTCGGTCCCGCGCGCCGCTCGCTCGGCCGCTCCCGGACGCACGAAGCTCACCACATGCCAATCGGCGTGGTGGAACGCCTCCGCGGCGGCGTGCCCCACGCGTCCGGCTGCGCCGAGCACCAGAATGCGGCCGGTCATGATCGGCTCGCGCCCGTGCGCAGCGCCTGGTCGAGATCGGCATAGAGATCGTCCGCGTCCTCGAGCCCGACCGAGAGCCGCAGGAGATCGGGCGGGCATGCGGAATCCGGTCCTTCGACCGAGGCGCGATGCTCGATCAGGCTCTCGACCGAGCCGAGCGAGGTTGCCCGCCGCCACAATGTCACCTGCGCGGCTGTGGCAAGCGCCGCGGCTTCGCCGCCCTTGACGCGGATCGACAGCATGGCGCCGAAGCCCGACATCTGGCGCGCCGCAATGGCGTGCCCGGGATGCTCCTGCACGCCGGGATAAAGCACCCGGGCGACCCGCCGGTGGCGGCACAGTCGAAGCGCGAGCAAGGCGGCCGTTTCGCTCTGCGCCTGCACCCGCAGCGGGAGCGTGCGCAGGCCGCGCATGAGCAGCCATGCCTCGAAGGGCCCCAGGATCGCGCCATACTGGGTCCGCACCGATTGGATGCGCGACCACAGTTCATCCCGGCGCGCCGTCGCGAGCGCGCCCGCCACCACATCGGAATGGCCGTTGAGGTATTTAGTGGCCGAATGCATGACGATGTCGGCCCCCAGCGCCAGCGGACGGGTGAACACCGGCGTCGCCACCGTGGAGTCGGCGGCGAGCCGCGCTCCAGCCGCGTGCGCGATTCCTGCCACCGCCGCCACGTCGGTGATGGTCCACAGCGGGTTCGACGGGGTCTCGATCCAGACAAGCCTGGTCTCGCGTGTGACCGTGCGCCGCACCGCGTCGAGATCCGTCATGTCGACGAGGTCGACACGGTACCCATGGCGCGGCGCCTCGCGCACGAGCCACTGGCGCAAGGCCCAATACATCTCCTGCGCGGCCACGATATGCGCCGGAGGATCAAGCGCGAGCACTACGGCAGTCGCGGCGGCCATGCCGGACGCAAACAGCAGCGCCGCGTCCGCCGTCTCCAGCGCCGCGATCGCGGCTTCCGCATGCCGCACGGTGGCATTGTCGGGTCGGCCATAGGCAAAGCCCGAGCGGTACTGGTTGTCGGGATCGCGGATGAAGGTGGTCGCCACATGGATCGGCGCCACCACGCCCCTGGTGATCGGCTCCCCGATCCCGAACATCTGGGCCGCCATGGTGCGAGGCGTCCATTTCCGGGACATGCGATCGTTCATGGTGGCTCGCACTGGGTCAAGGAACACCCCATATAGGCCGTGGACGAGCCGGCGCGCTGGAGAGAGGTGGATGTCAGGATTCTTCTACAACCTCGTGCCCATCGCGATCGGCGCGGTTGCCGTCGTTCTGCTGCTCGGGCTCGCCAACATGATGCGCGGCGGCTCGCCCAATACGTCGCAGAAGCTGATGCGCCTGCGCGTCCTCCTGCAGTTCGTTGCGATCATTGTCGTCATGACGGCCATCTGGTTGATGGGTCGCTGACGCGAGCGTTACGCAATGGCGCAAGCACCGCGCGGCGCGGTTTTGACGTCTATTGCTTGGCGCCCGGCGGACCGCTCGGTACGGCGCGCAGGTATTCCTCCTTCTTGGCGGCTTTCTTCCTTGCCTTCTTTTTCTTCGCGCTCGACAGGTCGAACGAGGCACCCGGCTGAGCGGTGAGCTCGGGCGCAGCGCCGGCGTGCAGCGGACCACCCGCCGGGATGAGCATGACAGCGGCAAAGGCCATGGCGATCATGACGCGCACGTGAAATCTCCCTCGCTGGTTCCGGTTCACGATCGGATAGGATAGACTTTTGCGGAAGATCCAAAAGCGCAGGAATCGCCGCAGCAACGACCATGGTTGTCCTCAACCGCATCTATACCCGCGCCGGCGATGACGGCACCACGACGCTCGGGACGGGCGAGCGGCGCAAGAAATACGACCTGAGGATCGCCGCGTACGGAACGTTGGACGAAGTCAACGCGGTGATCGGGCTGGCGCGCGTCTACGCGGCCGACGACGCCGAGCTCGATCCCCTGCTCGGCCGCATCCAGAACGATCTGTTCGATGTCGAAGCCGACCTCTGCCTGCCGGGCAAAGGCAAAGGTCCGGGCGGGGCACGGCTCACCGTGACGGAGGTGCAGGTGACCTGGCTCGAACAGCAGATCGACCGCCTGAATGCGGAGCTTGCGCCCTTGAAATCCTTCGTCCTGCCCGGGGGAACCGCGGTCGCAGCCTATCTTCATCTCGCCCGCACCGTGTGCCGGCGCGCCGAGCGGATCATGGTCGAGCTCAATGACAAACCCGGCGAAGGCGTCACGCCGGAGGGGCTGAAATACGTCAATCGGCTGTCGGACTTCCTGTTCGTGGCGAGTCGCTGGGCCAACGATCGGGGGGCGCGCGACGTGCTCTGGGTGCCGGGACAGAACCGGTGACTCGGTAGCCGCATGTTCATCCCGCTGTACGACGCCAATCCGCTGCGCACGATCGAGACGCCGGTGGTGACGCGCACGCTGATCGGCGTGACCGTGGCGGTGTTCCTCCTGTTCGAATCCGGGCTTGTCATCGACGCGCAGATGGCCTCCGTCGGCATGTTCGCCGTGATCCCGGCGGAAGTTCATCTTGGCGGCGGCCTGCGCAGCGAGCTTGCCGTGATCCCCGAGCCGCTCACGTTCGTCACTTACGTATTCCTGCACGGCAGCTGGATGCACCTCATTGGCAACATGCTGTTCCTGTGGGTGTTCGGCGACAATGTCGAGGATGCCATGGGCCATGCCCGCTTTCTCGCCTTTTATTTCATATGCGGGGTGGCCGGCGGCATCGCCCACGCGCTCGCCAACCCGACCTCGGAAGCGCCGATGATCGGCGCTTCCGCGGCGGTGGCAGGCACGCTCGCCGCCTATCTCATCCTGCATCCGAAGGTGAAGCTCTGGGTGCTCGTGCTGGGGCGAATCCCGCTCAAGATCAGCGCCATGTGGGTGATCAGCGCCTGGATCCTATTCCAGTTCGTCAATCTTTTCATCGCGCTCGACCAGGAGACCGCCTACTGGGCGCATGTCGGCGGGCTGATCGCGGGCGCCGTCCTCATCCCGTTCATGCGCCGGCCCGAGGTGCCGCTGTTCGATCGCGGGCTGCCGTCGTGATTCACCCGCGCGTTGACACTCGAATACCGCGGCCATTAGGGTGCCGCGCTTTCAGGCAGAGATGAGAGCAATGAAGGTCTTGGTGCCCGTCAAACGGGTGGTCGACAAGGACATCAAAATTCGCGTCAGGGCGGACAGCTCTGGCGTCGAGCTCGCGAACGTCAAGATGTCGATGAATCCCTTCGACGAGATCGCCGTCGAGGAGGCGATCCGGCTGAAGGAAGCCGGCAAGGCGACCGAGATCGTCGCGGTATCGATCGGCCCGCAGCAGGCCGCCGAAACCATCCGCACCGCGCTGGCGATGGGTGCCGACCGCGGCATCCTGGTGAAGACCGACGGCAGCGTGGAGCCGCTGGCGGTCGCCAAGATTCTCAAGGGCGTGGCCGACGCCGAGCAGCCCGGGCTGATCATCATGGGCAAACAGGCGATCGACGACGACAGCAACCAGACCGGACAGATGCTGGCGGCGCTGCTCAACTGGCCGCAAGGCACGTTCGCCTCGAAGGTCGTGATCGAAGGCTCCGACGTCCTGGTCACGCGCGAGGTCGATGGCGGGCTGCAGACCGTCCGCCTGAAGGGACCTGCGGTCGTGACCACCGACCTGCGCCTCAATGAGCCGCGCTATGCCAGCCTGCCGAACATCATGAAGGCAAAGAAGAAGCCGATCGACGACAAGACGCCGGACGCCTACGGCGTCGACGTGAAGCCGCGGCTCGAGGTCGTGAAGACCACGGAGCCGCCGAGCCGCAAATCCGGCGTCAAAGTGGGGTCGGTCGCCGAGCTGGTCAGCAAGCTCAAGAACGAGGCGGGAGTGCTGTGATGCCGACCCTCCTGGTCGCCGAGCACGATAACAAGACGCTGAAGGACTCGACCCACAAGACGCTCACCGCGGCGAAGGGACTGGGTGGCGACATTCATGTGCTCGTCGCCGGCAAGGGCTGCCGCCCGGTGGCCGAAGCTGCCGCCAAGCTCGACGGCGTCGCCAAGGTCCTGTTGGCGGACGGCGGCGACTACGAGCACATGCTGGCCGAGCCCATGGCCGCGCTAATCGTTTCGCTGGCCGGCACGTACGAGGCGATCGTCGCGC
>Ga0081538_10004171_pt1 | contig 13410 bp, 13 predicted proteins | sample TabmetS5T2R1_FD_71022 | JGI IMG/M metagenome (GOLD analysis project Ga0081538, IMG submission 71022) | Tabebuia heterophylla rhizosphere microbial communities from the University of Puerto Rico - S5T2R1 | ecosystem: Host-associated > Plants > Roots > Rhizosphere ...
GATAAGCAGGTGACCAGGCAAGGGGCTGAACAAGACCCATGCCACCCTATCGCGAAGGGCGAACAGCAGCGAGATCAACTCACCAACAGAGAACTCCCTCACGTACCATCCCTCTCCGAGGGCATGGGAGTCTATGAACCTCCTGGCCGCTTCCCTGGCGCAGAACACCGGTAGCACCCCGTCCCCGCAACGGAAGAAGGTGTGGGGAACCTCAAAGCCCGTGGGCTGCCGCCGGACGATGAGGTAGTGCACCAACGACTGGTACGTGGGAGGGGAAGAAGTCGCTTCTCTTCGTTCCCCCCGGTCGTTCTCAGTCAATGGCTCTCAATTCCTGCTGATAGAGTCTCTCCGAACGCAGGTATTCGTCTTGCCGCTCCCGCCACTCCCGGTACTCCCGGTCCCACGGATGGGGCGCCTCATCCGACAGTTGCCCGAATGCCATCGTCTCTCGAACCAAAGCTTCGTGGTCGATCCCACACCAGCAGAGTGATTCCGAGGCGGTAAAGATCATAATCTCGCCGCAGTCACACTCGACCACGACGCATTCGGGGCACCAAACGTACGCCCGCCCGTAGGACATGCTCTGCGTCTCGTAGTGCCCCTCAACGTGATCGATCACCGTCGTCATTCAGCCACCCCCTTCTCCCCCAGGACGTGCTCGATCGATGCCTAGAATGCTACTTTTGTGTCTAAACACTATAGCTGTATGGTGGAAACCTTGTCAACCCCAGATATTGATCCTTAATCAGAAGTTAATAAGGGGTCACAGGGGAAGATGAACACCTACTCGACACTCAGTCAGGCATAGAAGGCCTTGGATAGCAAACAATGCAGCTACGCGGAGGATTTTGGGATGACTCTGCCTACACGAGGAAGGCCCAGATCGAGGGCAACACGACGAATGTACTATTCGCATAATTTTCTCGTGCCTCGGGTGTTCGGCCCCAGGCTGCCCATGGCAGGTCTTGCGGGACACTTTGTATCCTACAATACACAAAAGGGTGTCTGAGCCTGCTATATATCCTGATCGGGAAAGGGAAAGACGTTTGGGGTCGGGTCCTGCATTCCTTGGGCGAACAGGTCTGCCCCAACCAGGGGATGCACAGGAGGTTATTGCTCTTGCAGGCTTACGAAGTTCGTAGAGGCAAAGTGGTGCAGGTGAGGCACGGTCACTGGAAAGACGAGTTTGCCGGAATGCGCGGCACCATACAGGAATGCTGGGGCAATTCAGAACACGCTGCTGTCGAAGTTCTGCTAGAGGACGGGAGCTCTGAGTTGTTCTGGCTCGCTGACCTGTCTGAGCTAGATGAGCACATCACCGTCTAGACGTTGGGCTTTTGCTAGTGGAGCCTGAGAACATAGGCGGGCAAAGTGGGTTATGGTTGCCGTTCGGCTATTATCTGGAACGTGACGCAGACCTGCTCATCCTACGTAGGTCCGACAATTCTCTCGTGGCAGAGTTCAGCGCCGAGGGTGTTGACCTCTTCGAAGTGGAGTTGGCGGTCTGGGCAGATGCCGATTAGAGTTCCGGGCAATTCCCTCCCGATAAGATCAAGCTGGCGCCATCACCTGAGGTAATAGGTAATTGGGCAAGGGAGAGATCGGGAACAGATACTCCTCTCATACCGCATACAGTTCCAGCGATAAATACCAGGTGCATAAATTCTGGCCAGAACGGCACGATGTGTGTAACCTGCTGGCAACTTCCTTGGCTTGAAGTGGGCTCGGTAGTTTGCCAGCGTGGTGAGGCCTGATCCTAGCCTCTTCTTTTGTGTGGGTGGATAGTTAAGATCCAGAGACAGCCGTCCCGATCATTGCGCTCACGGTACAATCCGCTCCTGTGTTTGATCTCAAGGACAGGGCTGCTGTGACGACGGAGATCTCGCTGGCCCTGGCTGCGACCTTCTGGGGCCTGAACTTTGCCGCGACGAAGTATGCCGCCGCGAGTATCTCGCCGCTGTTGTTAGTCGCCTTTCGGTTTACGGTCGGTGGGCTGTTGTTACTGCTCGTTTTACGGCTTCTCGAACCCAAGAGCAGACTCCGAAGGAGCGAAATGCTTCCCATGGCGGCACTGGGTTGCTTCGGGGTGGCGACGGCCCAGACGGGTTTTACGTTCGGCGTTAGCCTCTCCAGCGCCGGCAGCACGGGCCTTATCTTCGCGACGGCGCCGGTGTGGGGATTACTCCTTGGCGCGATCCTCGGTCTCGAGCGACCGACGTGGAAGGGGGTGCTTGGCGTAGGGCTCTCCATCGTGGGGGTGGCCCTGGTCGTCCTGGATGGGCTGACTTCAGAGAATGCCAGCCTCGTCGGGGACTTGCTCGTTCTCATCGCCGCCTTCTGCGTCGGCGCATACGCGGTTCTCTCGATGCCACTGCTCGAGCGCCACACCCCGCTCGCGGTTGCGACCTATCCTGTGTTGTTCGGGATCCCCTTCCTGCTACTCATCTCCTCACCACAGATGTTGAGCCTAGAGTGGGGGAGCGTGGGAGCGGGCCCGTGGGCCGCAGTCGCCTACTCCGCCGTCTTCGCCACCGCATTCGCGTTCGCGGCTTGGCAAAGGGGGATAAGCCGGATCGGGGCAAACAGGGTGCTCGTCTACCAGTACCTCATCACCGTCGTCGGGGTCGCGTCTGGGATCGTGTTCTTTGGCGAGACGCTGGGGATCAACAAGATCGCCGGCGGAGTCGTGATTTTGCTCGGCGTCTATCTGGCACGCCGACAATAAGGAAGCGAGGGCCTGCAAGGCCCGAAGCGTGCTGACAAGCGAAGGCCAATAGCCTAAGCGTGCTGAAATGCTCGCAGCGACGGGCATCATGCCCGTCGCTGCGACACTTCGATCTCCAGCCTGTGCAAGCGTATCTCGCCCGGCTCCAGCCAGATAACACGTCCGGCCGCCTCTTCTGCCGCGGGTCCCTCGACCCTGCAGGTGGCCGGCTCCAGGCCGAGGACGTAAGTCCCTTCGCCCGTCATGGTCCACTGCACGAACTCGGGTAGTTCCTCCGGACGGAACCTGACACAGAACGACAGCCCGAGCGCAGGGTTCTCCACACGCGCTTCGGCCAGGCCGTCCATCCCTACGGCAGGCCGGTGGTAGAAGACCCTTTCCCTGAAACCAGGCGTCGGGGCCGCGAACCGGTCCCAGGCCTCGAGGCCGTCCCGCGCTACTTCATCCCTCGGCTCAGGCGGTTCTCCTGCTATCCCCGGACCGATCAGGCGGGATGTCTCGTCGAGCAGCGGCCAGCCGAGGTTGATGTGGTAGAGGACCATCAGCGGCTCTGGCTCGAAACCCTCGTTCTCGACCTCGTCCTCGATACTTACGCGTGCTTCGCCGATGCGGGAGGAGATACGGCGTCGCAGGACCAGGTTAGGGCCGAAGACCCTAGACTCCCTGATCTGCCCCCTGGCTTCGAGGACGCAGCCTTGATCGTCCCAGGACGCATCGTAGGAGACCCTGGATGCGGGAATATGGGACGCGCGGCCGTGCAGGCCGAGTCCTTCACCTTCGCGCTCGCCCGGAGGCCCGACGTTTCTGAGGCCGCAGGTGACGAGAAGCCCGCCGGGGAAAGAGCGGAGCCAGCCATCGCCCGCGGGTTCGTAGAGCGACGGTGCGACGACACCGTTCGGGGAGAGCCAGGCCAGTGGAGTGCCCCCGTGCTCGGCGAAGCCCAGGTCCATTCCGCGGTCGGGGACGACGTCGAATGCGAGGCCGCTACCCGTCCGGAACCGGGACGCGCGCACGCCGCGGGCCTGTCCATCATCGAAAACGAACGGCTCTATTCCCGCGACCTGCTCCAGTCGTCCTATCCGCCTGAGCAACTCCCTCCGCGTCAGCGGGTTGCCCGAGGGGTTGGTGATCATCGGGTCCTCCTTCCGGGTCGAGCTTGCGCCCGAGGCTGCCAACGAATGTAGAATACCCCTGTTCGGAAGCGAGGGGATAGGGAGATGGGCCGTGGATGCCTACCCGATCAAGTTGAGTTACCACGTGCGCGATTACTATTTCGGGGAGCGTCTGATCCCCGAACTGCTCGGCAAGAGCGACGCGCCGGAAGGCGTGGTGGCTGAGACCTGGGAGATAAGCGACTACCGGGAGACGACAGGCACGGTCGCCAATGGTCCTTACGCGGGACGTACGCTCCACCAGCTCGTCGAGGAGTTTCCTGACGAGCTGGTGGGGCAGGGCTGGCGCGGGCCGCATTTCCCGCTCCTGATCAAATTCCTCGACGCCTCTAACATGCTGCCCGTCCATCTGCACGCCGACGACGAGACCGCAAGGGAGAAACACGGCGAGTCGCACGGCAAAGCGGAAGCGTGGCACATCCTGTGGGCGGCTGCCGACGCGACGATACTCGCCGGGGTGAAGAAAGGCATTTCACGAGAGGATCTCTTCGAAGCCTTCAAGGCCAAGGACTATGGCGCCGTCATGCCGCGCCATGGGATCCGGCCCGGCGACACTGTCTACGTTCCAGGAGGCGTCCTGCACACATTCGGGCCAGACACCTTGATCCTCGAGGTCCAGCAGACCTCGGATCTGGGCCAGTTTGTGATGCCTTTCGACCTCTACGGCAACAGCCTGGATGAGGAGGAATGGGACGCCAACATAGAAGCCACCCTCGACGAGTTGAAGACGGACTACCTGCCCCGTCCGAACCCCGGACTCGTGCTCGAAGGCGACGCCAACAGGCGCGTCCTGTGCTGCGCCGGCCTGCACTTCGCCCTCGAACGCTGGACGCTCTCAGAGCCTTATACCGAACCATCGCACCCGCGGCGCTTCCTGACGCTTTCGAACGTCGGCGCGGGGACGGTGGAGGTGGAGTGCGAGGGTGGTTCAGAGGTGCTCGGACGCGCCGAGAGCTGCGTCTTGCCCGCCGCGATAGGAGAGGTGAGGGTGGGTTCCAGGGCCGGGGAGGCTACCCTGGTGGCATGCTACGTCCCCGACCTCGAACACGACGTCGTAGGGCCTCTACGGGAGGCGGGATACTCGGAGGAGGAGATAAGGGCTCTTGGCGAGGTAGAGATCTAGCCGGTGGAGAACCAGAAATAGGTCGGGAGGAAGTCTTGGGGAAGTTAGTCGCTCTAGGCGAGGTCGTCTCGGACATTTACAGGGGGGAGGAGATCTCGGCGGTCGAGCTGGGGTTCGTCGCCAGGCCCGGGGGAGCGCCGGCGAACGTAGCGGTCGCCGCCTGCCGCCTCGGCTTCGAGGCTGCCTTCGTCGGCAGCGTTGGGGAGGATCTCTTCGGAGACTTCATCCTGCGGGCCCTCGAATCCGAGGGCGTGAATACTTCCGCTGTCGGCCGCCAGAGTCCGCCGACACGCACCTCGCTCGCCTTCGTGGAGATCGGCGCTGACGGGGACCGCGAGTTCACCTTCTACCGCTCCAGCCCCGCCGCCGACGAGTTGCTCTCGCCCGAGGACGTCGCGGAGGATCTGGTCTCAGGGGCGTCTTTCGTGAACTTCGGCAGCATCCCCCTCATCCGCGAGCCCGTCAGATCTGCGACGCACCGCATCGCCGATCTCGCCCGCAAGCTCGGCGTTCCCGTGGCCTTCGACGTCAACTTCCGCGAGCACCTGTGGGAGAGCGCCGAGGCCGCAAGTGAAGCCGTCGACCCGCTTCTTGACCTCTCCACCATCGTCAAGCTAGGCGACGACGAGCTCCCACCTCTGCTGGGAACCGATAACATCCAGAAGGCCGCCGGGATGCTCTTGGATCGTGGTGTCTCCCTGGTGCTCGTAAGCAAGGGACCAGAGGGCGCATTCTACGCAACCAGCGAGTTCAGCGGCGAAGTGCCCACATTCGACGTCGACGAGATCGTAGACGCCACCGGCGCGGGAGACGCCTTCCTCGCCGCCGCCCTCGTCCACCTCTCAGACAAACCACTCGAAGAAGACCTGGTGCGCGAAGCGACCCTGAGGGGCTGCGCCGCCGGCACCCTCGCCTGCACCGACTACGGCGCCATGCGCGCCCTGCCGACGAAGCAGGAGCTAGAGCGTTTCATGGAGGCCAATTAGAGCCATCAGCCGTCAGCTATCAGCGGTCAGCAAGAACAAAAAGCTGAGAGCTGATCGCTGACAGCCTGCAAAGAGGGTGAACCCTCTTTGCAATCCGCCCTAGCGCCGCACCCGGCTGACCTCCACGGGTACGTCCATGAGTTCCGTGAGTCGCATGGCGAGCGGCTCCAGCGAAGGCAGCTCTGTGGCGGCGTGTCCGGCGTCTATCACGGTCAGTCCCAGCGACTCCGCAAGCAACGCATCGTGGTAGTCGACGTCCCCTGTCACGTAGGCATGCGCGCCCGAGACGGCCGCCTTGGGGACAAAGGAACCGCCCGATCCCCCTAGAACGGCGACGGTCTCTATGCGCCTTCCCGGGTCCGCGACGAGGCGTGAAGGGAAGCCCAAGGACTCCGAGACGTGTTGGCGTAGCTCCTCTGCTGTTAACTGCTCTGGCAGAGTCCCCAACCTTCCGTAGCCGCAGCCATCAGGAGATCCCTCGATGGGGTAGACGTCCAGAGCAATCTCCTCGTAGGGATGGGCTGCGGTAGCGGCTTCCACGGCACGGTCTACGGTATGTGCGGGGACGACGGTCTCCATGCGTACCTCCTCGAGGTGCTCCAGCCGGCCCTTCTCCCCGAGATAGGGATTCGTCTCATCTCCGCCGCGAAAGGTACCAGTGCCCCGTATTCTGAACGTGCATTCTGTGTAGCCCCCGATCACACCTGCGCCAACCTCCGCCAGAGCCTTCGCCACGGCGCCCACGCTCTCCTCCGGAACGAAGACCACGAGTTTCCTCAGGGCTCCTCTCGGCGACAGTACCCGCAGAGGGCCGCCGAGGCCGAGCGCCCCTGCCAGGGCAACGGACACTCCCGCGGGGGCAGCATCATAGTTCGTGTGCGCCGCATAGACTGCGTGACCGTTACGGATGGCTCTGGCCAGGAGGCCTCCTGGATAAGATGAGGTAACTATGGTCTTGAGTGGATCGAAGATAAGGGGATGGTGGAAGAGCAGGAAGTCAGCACCCTTCTCCTCCGCCTCCTCGAAGACTTCGGGCAGCGGCGTTAGAGCGATCAGGATCCGCTCCGCCTGTGCCTCCGGGTCGCCGACCTGCAGACCGCAGTTATCCCACTCTTCGGCCAGGGATAATGGGACTATCTTTTCGACCGCTTCCGCTATCTGTGCCACGTATACCAAGATCCCGGCATTGTACAATCCTCGGACCGTGAACCGCCTCAAGCTGGCCGAACTCGTCTCAGCGGCAACCCGCCTGCCGGTCATCGCCGTTCCGCTCTTCCTGGCGGTCGGGATCGAGGCCGCAGGGATTAGGGGCCTGCTTTGGGCCGTCCTCTGTATCTTCCTGACCAGCGGGCTCTCGCTCCTCTACCTCGTATACCTCACCCGCTCAGGGAAGGTCAGCGACCCGCGGGCCATCCCGCGGGTCGAGCGGGTGGGTCCCTTGCGTGTGGTCGCTGCACTGCACGCCGCGGCTTTCGTGACCCTCACTCTTCTCGGTGGACCGGCGGAGCTCAGGGCCGCGCTCCTCTCCTACGCGCTGGCCACGTTTGGCTTCGTGCTCATTACGCCTTCGAGCAACCTGTCCCTCCACACCGCCGGCGTCTCCGGCGCCGCGGTCTGCCTGGCTTACGTGTTCGGCGCGTGGGGTTTGCCGGCCTTCGCGCTCCTGCCACCCGTGTTCTGGGCCAGGCTCGAGCTGGGTCGCCACACGCCGGCCGAGCTGGCGCTCGGCGCCGTCGTCGGGGGTGGGGGGACCTGGATCTCATTCCATCTCATCGGCTGAACCCTGAGAAGGGAGAGCTTACGTGCCCAGCCAAAGAGTTTTGGGATTGTCGGCGATCAGGTAGATGGCTCCCTGCACAATGGCACGGCCTCGCGGGAACTGCCGACACTTGCCGGATCAGCGAAAAGCCCATAGAATAGCCGAAAAGCGGGCTTGATAGCCATGAAAGCGGGGTGAACTTTATGCCTTTCGATAGCGCTTTGGTAGGTGCGCTGCACGTTGAGTACCTCAGGGAGCAGGATCTTGGAGGGGACGAACACTTCCACCATACGCTCTTCCAGACTTCGACCGTCGACGCCCTGTTGGAGGGAAAATACGAGGGCGACGTCAGCTTCGCCGAACTAAGCGAACGCGGAGATTTCGGACTGGGTACATTCGACGCCCTCGACGGTGAGATGATCTGCCTGGACGGCACCTTCTACCAGGTAAAGGCCGACGGTCGGACCTACGCTGTCGACAAGAGGGCCAGAACCCCTTTCGCCGTGGTGACGATCTTTGAGCCGGATACGTCCCGAATGCTGTCCATGCCGGTGGACTTCGAGGCTCTTTGTGACTACCTGGACGGGATTATCGGTGGCGGAGCCGTGTGCTGCGCTATCCGGGTGGATGGGCGCTTCGAGTACGTCAAGACACGTAGCGTGCCCCGCCAACGCAAGCCCTACCCACCCCTCGTAGAGGTCGTCAAGAACCAGCCCACCTTCGAGCTACACGACGTATCTGGAAGTCTCGCCGGCTTCCGATTCCCCGACTACGCGCAGGGTCTGAATGTCTCTGGCTACCACTTCCACTTCATCACCGCGGACAGGAGCGCCGGTGGTCACGTGCTCGGATGCAGGCTGGTTCGTGGCGAGCTTTACGTCGACCACGAAGGGGACCTCAGGCTCGAGGTTCCACCGAATGTAGGCTTGCCAACGCCAGACCAGTCGGTGGCAAAAGGGGAGGCCTTAGACCTCATCGAGAGATAGTAGCGCACAGCCTACTCGTGGCGCTAGCTGCGGCTATTTCGGAGGTGGAAGGCTGTTCTAATGCGTCCGAAAGATACCCATAGTTCTTCGCAGACTCTAAAGAGGTGGGAGGCCGTACCGCTTGGGGCCCCGCTCGGAAGCGCCGGCGAAGCAGCAAGAATCAGGCGTGCCTGGACACCGATACGCGTACCCGGGCATTGGCAGCTCGAAGACGCCTTCGCGGCTTATGAGGGGATCGTGTTGTATCGGTGCCGGTTCACACAGCAAAGACCTCCTGAGGGGATGACGCTATCCCTCAGGTTCGAGGGCATTTACTACGCGGCGCGGGTCTGGCTCAACGGCGTCTACTTGGGCGACCACGAGGGATACTTCTCTGCGTTCGAGTTCGACGTCACCGACACGTTGATCGCCGACGGCGAGAACGATCTGCTGGTAGAGGTTTTCAGCCCCGAAGAGGCAGAAGAGAACGACCGTCAGACCATCGGTGGCGTGTGGGCCAGGTGGGACGGCATGGCCCCCCACATAAACCCGGGCGGCATATTCAAAGAGGTTAGCCTCGTGGTCGACAGAGAAGTGCGCATCCGCTCCCTTGCGGCTGCCGCCGACCACACCGGGCGTGGCGTGGCGCATGTAGACCTCTACTCCAGGTGGAACACGCGCGCCAGGCTGGTAAGTAGGGTACGCCCGCTGGGTTTCGAAGCCCCGGACGTCGAGTTCGAAACGGAGCTCCAGGTCGAGAAGGGGGCGAACCGCTACGAGATCGACTTCCGCTTGCCTGAAGTAAGGGTCTGGTCGACGTGGGACAGGGGTGAGCAGCCACTTTACGAGCTGGTGCTGGGGTGTGCAGGGGCGAAACGGGGAACACGTTTCGGCGCCCGTACCGTGGAGTTGCGTGACTGGAAGGTCTACCTCAACGGCGAGCGTATCTTCCTGCGGGGGATCAACTATCTGCCCTCGGACGCCTACCCTGCCAGGGTAACCAAGGAGCGTCTGCGTGCGGACGCCTCCCTGGTGCGTGAGGCCGGCATGAACGCCGTCAGGGTCCACGCCCATGTGTCGAACCGAGAATTCTACGGGGCCTGTGACGAGCTCGGGCTTCTCGTGCTTCAGGATTTTCCTCTGCAGTGGACACACAGACGGAGCATCCTTGGACCTGCCGTCACCCAGGCCGGGGAGATGGCGCGAACCCTGCGCGGCAATCCCTGCGTGGGTATCTATCTGGCGCACGACGAACCTTTCTTCGTGGCGCCTCCCGAGAAATGGAGCCCCCTCGGGCTTCTGCGCACCGTAGCCGAGGTGGCCTCCCCACGATGGATACTCTGGCAGCGACGGGTCCTCGACCCTGCGGTGGTACGTGCTATCTCGGAGGAGGACGACGCAAGGCCCGTGATAGATGCTGCGGGGCATCCGCTGACGACGAACCATCTCTACTTTGGGTGGTACTACGGGAAGTTCAGGGACCTTGAGTGGGTCGTGAAGATCTTTCCAGGATTCTCGCGGCTGCCAACGGAGTACGGGGCGCAGGCGCTGCCGAATCCCGAGTCGCTGGACGAGATCTGGCCTTCAGGGACGCAGCCCGATTGGAGCGTCCTATCCCTGAACTACCGCCTTCAGGTCCAGCGCATGGCCCGCTACGTTACCTGGAGGGGAGATCGGTTGGCTTACGCACTCGAAAGCCAAAGTTATCAGGCCGAGGTCCTCAAACACGCAACGGAGCTCTTCCGGCGACGCAAGTACAGGCCGACGGGGGGGACCTTCGCCTTTATGCTCAACGATCCAGCACCCGCGGTTTCCTGGTCCGTCGTAGACTGGCGACGCAGGCCGAAGAAGGCTTACCAAACGCTCCTTGATGCGATGAGTCCGGTCTTGATCTGTGCCGAGTACCCGAAGGAGCGCTACAGCGTAGGAGAAAGGATCTCCTTGCCCCTTTTTATCATCAACGATCTTTCACGGGAGCTGGACGGGGTGAGTTGGGAGTGGGAACTGCTCGTCGGGGGAGCGAGCGTGGCCCGGGGCGGAGGAAAACCTAGTGTACCGAAGGACAGTGTGGTGAGGATCGGGGAAGTAGATACTATACTCCAAGCATCCGGCCCAGCCGTACTCAGGCTAAGGCTTTTCGGGAAAGAGGGACCACTCTCCAACGAGTACGAGTTCGTAGTCAGCCAGGCGGGTGCTCACGCGCATGGAGGTCCATCAGTTCGGGGAGAGTGAGAAAGGCGTACCCGTTCGCCTTCAGGCTGCTGATGATGTCGGAGGCGGCCGCTACGGTATGGGAACGGTCGGCCTTGGGGAAAGCGTCTGTGTCCTGGCCGTCGTGTAGTAAGGTGACACCGCCAGGACTGACGCCGTGCAAAATACGGCGTTGGATCACGTCCGCAGGAGAACTGCCCCAATCCCAGGCCATTACCGACCAGCCCACGCACCTCATCCCTAGCTCCTCGGCCACCGAGATCACCTGTGGACCATACCTACCGTGGGGAACGCGGAAGAGCTGCGGCAAGGTGCCCGTAGCGTCGTGGATGGCCTCCTGTCCTCGGAGCAACTCTTCCCTGACCGTGCCTGGCCGGCTCCACACGAGGTGCGGGTGGGTGAACGTATGGTTGCCGACCTCGTGCTGGGAAGCGACCTCGGCGGCGAGGTTCGGCTCGCGGATGACGTTGTTGCCTACCTGGAAGAAGGTAGCCCTGATGCCTTCGCGGTCCAGGATCTCGAGCAGGTGCCCCGTGTAGGGATGGCAGGGGCCGTCGTCGAAGGTCAGGGCGACCACCCGCTCGCTGGTACGAGCGTGCCAGAAGACAGGGCCGTAGAGCCAGGAACGGGGCGTGAGCCATTCGTAGGCCATTAGCCCGCCGGACGCCATCCCTGCCCCGGCCGCGGCCAGGGTTGATGCCGAACGAACCGGGTGGCCTCTCACGGTTCGAAGAGCGGCCAGGGCCGTGCCGCAGATGGCGGTGGCGGCTACGGCTTTCCAGATGTGGGCGCGTGGGGGTCTCACGGTAGGCCAGCCAGTATGAGCGAGGCGGCCGAACGCGCCGAGTGGGGCTTGTGGGCAACATTGGCCGCTTCGACCATCTTGTGTCTGTGATCCGCACTGGTCAAGATCTTGAGCGTCTGGCCCAGGATCTGCGACGTCTCACGGACCATGACTCCGGCTCCGTAGCGGACCATCGCCGCTGCGTTGTACTCTTCCTGGCCGGGGATGGGATGAAAGAGAACCTGGGGCAGCCTCGAAGCCAGGGCTTCAGTGCAGCTCATGCCGCCCGGTTTGGTGACCAGCACAGACGCCCCTGCCATAAGCTCCCTTACCCGGTCCGTGAAAGCCAGGAAGGTGGCCTTGTGCCCCTCTCTGCTTGCGAGGCGCTCCAGTCGTGCGCGGATACGTTCATTCGAGCCGCAAAGCACAACGAGGTGCATGGCCTCGCTGGCCTGAAGCAGCAACGATACGGAGTCTTCCAGATCGCCTCCGCCGAGGCCCCCGCCCATAACGAGTACTACAGGGAGGTCATCATCGTCCAGGTTCAGGATCTCCCTGCGGGCCGGGGCCGGGTCGGCCGGTTCCTCGAAGATGGGGTCTATGGGTATACCTGTCGGATGGATCCGCTCCTCGGGTACGCCGAGCTTCGCCACAACTTCGGCCGCCACTTCGTCGGCGACGACGTAGAGATCCAGGTTCAAAGGCACCCCGATCGGGTGCGGCACGTAGTCCGTCAGCACGACGGCGCTGAACATCTCCGGGTTCTGCTCCTTGTATGACCCGAGAACCCCGGCGCCGTAGAAATGAGGGGCCACGAGGGCCTTCGCACCGGTGCTCGACACCAGGCGCTCCAGGGTCTTGAGTCCTGCCGTCAGCAGGTAGTTCACGTACGCGCCTGGCTGGCTCGTGCCCGAAGACTGATAGAGCTTCCCGTACGCCGCCGGCCACAGCTTGAGGGCCTCCAGATACGCGTCTCGCAGCAGACGCTCGACGCCCGGCGAGACTTCGTGGGGGAAGTCCACGATCGAGCAACTCTTCTCGGGATCGAGGAGATCCACACCACGGACCACGGCCGTGCTGGCACGCATGTGACCGCTTCCTATGGCGCTCGAAAGGATCAGGATATCCGCGTTGTTCTCTCTAGATGCCATGGTGGCATTATACTGGTAGTCGACTGCCAGCAGCATGAGAACGGCGAACGCCGGATAGAGGGAGGACGAGAGCGTGGCTCAACGGATGAATGAAGACATACTCGTTCGTCAGGCCAGGGCGGTGCTCGACTTCAACTGGAGCGGTGAGTACACGATGCCGGGTCCGAGGCTCTACCCGCACCAGTGGTCGTGGGATTCGGCGTTCATCGCCATCGGCTACAGTCACTACGATCAGGAACGCGCCACAAAAGAGCTCAGGCATCTCTTCGAAGCTCAGTGGAAGAACGGTCTCTTACCCCAACTCGTTTTCAACTCCCACTTCACGAACTATTTTCCGGGACCGAACTTCTGGCACGCCAAAGAAAGCCCTGATGCTCCCGAGCACTATGAGACATCAGGCGTAGTGCAGCCGCCCATTCACGCCACGGCCGCTCTAAATATCTACCTGCATGCCGGGGATGAGACGAAGGCGAGAACCTTCCTCGAGTACGCCTTCTCGAAATTGAGTGCCTGGCACGATTATCTCTACAGGGA
>Ga0081538_10004172_pt1 | contig 13410 bp, 12 predicted proteins | sample TabmetS5T2R1_FD_71022 | JGI IMG/M metagenome (GOLD analysis project Ga0081538, IMG submission 71022) | Tabebuia heterophylla rhizosphere microbial communities from the University of Puerto Rico - S5T2R1 | ecosystem: Host-associated > Plants > Roots > Rhizosphere ...
GTTGAGCTGGCAGTTGTAGGCCTGGTGGGTGTGGCCGGAGATGACCACATCCACCGCCGGGTCGAACCGGTTGACGATGTCGACGATGGCGCCCGAGATCCCCACACAGCCGTTGAAGGTTCCGGACTGGACGCCGCCTTCGTGGATCAGCACCGTGATGGCGTTGACGCCCTTGGCCTTGAGCTGGGGGATGAGGGCGTTCACGGTCTCGGCCTCGTCCTTGAACTCCAGCCCCGCCACCCCTGATGGGGTCACGATGGTGGGCGTGCCTTCCAGTACGACCCCGACGATGGCCAGCTTCACCCCGCCGAAGCTGCGGATCTTGTAGGCCGGGAACAGCGTCTTGCCGTTGGTCTTGCGGACCACGTTGGCGGCCAGGAACTGGAAGTCCGCGCCGGCGAATCCATCGCCGTCCAGACAGCCATCGGTCGGGTGACAGCCGCCGTTCTGCATCCGCAGCAGCTCGGCCGCGCCCTCGTCGAACTCGTGATTGCCGACGGCGTTGAAGTCCAGCCCGAGCAGGTTCATCGCCTCGATGGTGGGTTCGTCGTGGAACAGGGCCGACAGCAGCGGGCTGGCCCCGATGAGATCCCCCGCCGACACCACCAGGGTGTTGGGGTTGGCGGCTTCCAGCTGGGCGATGTGGGTGGCCAGGTACTCCACCCCGCCGGCGTCGATGCTGCCGATGCGGCCGGAGGAGCCAGCGGGCGGGTCGAGGTTGCCGTGGAAGTCGTTGATGGCCAGCAGCTGCACGTCAACCAGCCCGGAGCTGGGAGCCGCCCCGGCCCCGCCGCTGGCCGTCCCAACCAGGACCAACAGCAACACCATGGCCGTGGCGACCGAGAGCAACCGTCGACGCATCCCGCCCTCCTCCGCGACGCCCTCGGCGATCGCCGAGGATGTCGCACCAGCATCGCACGCGAACCGGGCATAGCGGAATCCCGCCCCCCAAACCACCAGTCGCAGTGTCCTCGCCACGGCTGGTCATCGACCTCGGGTCGTGGATCTTCTCAAACCGGGAGACAACGGATATTGTGCTGGTCCTGCCCGTGGCCGCGAAGGTGCGCGCCGCGCACCGTCGCCCAGGGCCTGGCATGACGCTTGGGGGTGAGGCCCGCTGTAGCGACGGGACGGCCACCAGGGCGCCTGGTGCTGCTGTCCTTGTGTCCGGTTCCAGCTGCACGCAGGAGGGTGCTTCATGCGCAGGAGGATCACCTGGCTGGCGACGTTGTTGCTGGCCCTGGCCATGGTGTCGGCGGCCCCGGCCGCCTGGGCCGCCCCCGGCGACGTCCCTTCGAGCCAGGGATTCCGCAAGGCGGTCACCGTTGCCGGCATCCGCGAGCACCAGGCCGCCTGGCAGGCCATCGCCGACGCCAACGACGACAACCGGGCCGCGGGAACCAGCGGCTACGACGCCTCCGCGGAGTATGTGGCCAAGCGGATGGCCGCGGCTGGCTACGAGGTGAGCTTCCAGGAGTTCACCTTCGGCCAGTTCCGGGAGGCGGGGCCGCCGGCGCTGGCGCGGCTGACCCCGACAGCGAAGACCTACGCGACGCCGGCGGACTTCCGTGCCTTCACCGGCTCGGGCCCGGTGCAGGCCACCGGCGAGGTGGTCCCCATCGACGTGGTCATGCCCCCCACGGGCGGCTCGACCAGCGCGTGTGAGGCCGCCGACTTCACCGGGACCCCGGGCTGGAACGCGGGCGACATCGCGCTGGTCCAGCGGGGGACCTGTCCCTTCGTGCAGAAGGCCCAGCTTGCCCAGGAGGCAGGGGCCGCCGGGCTGATCCTGTACAACGAGGGCGACACGCCCGACCGGCTGGACGTGCCCGGGAACCTGCCGTTGGGTGCCGAGGGGATCCAGATTCCCGGGGTGGGGACCTCCTTCGCGGTCGGCCAGGAGTTCTTCGACCTGTACCAGAACAACCCGCCGGGGTCGGTGACCGCCCGGGTGGCGACCAACCTGATCGAGGATCGGATCCCGACCACGAACGTGATCGCCGAGACCCCGGGCGGTGATCCCGACCGGGTGGTGGTCGTCGGCGCCCACCTGGACAGTGTGCCCGCTGGGCCCGGGATCAACGACAACGGCAGCGGGTCGGGCACGATCCTGGAGATCGCCGAGGTGTATGCGGCCCAGAACCGGGAGCCACGCAACAAGCTGCGGTTCATCTGGTTCGGCGCCGAGGAGATCGGGCTGCTCGGGTCGGCCCACTACGTCGACTCGCTCTCGGACGCGGAGCGGCAGGACATCATCGGCATGCTGAACTTCGACATGCTGGGCTCGCCCAACTTCGTCCGCTTCGTCTACGACGGCGACGGGTCGGCCGGGCTGGTTGGTGGCGCCGGCCCACCCGGGTCGGACTACATCGAGCAGGTGTTCCTGGAGTACTTCGCCGCTGTGGGGTTGGTCACCGACCCGACCGCCTTTGACGGGCGGTCGGACTACGGCCCGTTCATCGCCGAGGGGATCCCTGCCGGCGGGCTGTTCAGCGGGGCGGAGGCCCCCAAGACCCAGGCCCAGGTCGACCGGTACGGCGGCCTGCTGGGGGCGCAGCTGGACCCCTGCTACCACGCCGCCTGCGACACCTTCGCGGGCACCGGCGACGGCGCCGGCGCCACCGCGCCGGGCCTGGCGCTGGTGTCGCTTGATCAGCTGTCGGACGCCGCGGCCCACGCGGTCCTCACCTTGTCCAAGACCAAGTCGCTCTGACAAACCCTTCGCGGACGACCGGCCCTCGGGGAACTCCCGGGGGCCGGTCGTGTTCCCGGCGGGCGGGCCAGGACCTGATGGCCTGCCCGCCTTCGGATCGGGAATGCACGGCAGCGTCCACCGGCGAGAGCGCCCAATTGCTGTCGGCTGAACGGGTCGCCGGCTAGATGGCCAGCAGGCCGGTTTGCTGCAGGCGCTGGATCGCCTGGCTGCGGGAGGAGACGCCGAGCTTGCGGTAGACCGAGAGCGCCTGGGACTTGACCGTGTGCGGCGAGACATAGAGCCGCTCGCTCATCTCCCGGAAGGTGAGGTGGGTCGAGAGCAGCGGCAGGAGCCGCAGCTCGGCGGTGGTGAGCCTTGGGGCGCTGGCGGGGGTTTCGCGGAGCGTGTCCAGCTGGGACTGCAGCTGGTCGGCCTGGGTTGGGAGGTGGCCGAGGCGGGGCTGCCGCCGGAGGATGTCCCGGGCCTCCCGAAGCAGGAGCCGGGCGCCGGCCACGTCGCTGAGCCCCAGGTAGGCGCGAGCGAGCTCCAGAAGCGTCTGGACGGCGCGGAGGGGCATGGCGGCCGTCAGCCGCGGGCGCAGGCGGACGGCCCGCGCGAGGTGGTCCTGGGCTCGCGGGATGTCGCCGCGATGCAGGGCCGCCCGGGCGGCCACAGTATGGATGAGTGGGCTCATCTCGTAGTCGTTGAGCTGTCCGGCCCGGGTGATCCTGAGGGCCCGCTCGGCCAGGGTCTCGGCCAGCGTCCAGTCGTGGCGGTCGATCGCGACCAGGGCCCGCTGGGCCAGGGCGGCCGCGGCGGTGGGCAGGGCGCCGACGTGGATGGCGACCTCGGCCGCGTGGGCCAGGAGCGGGTCGGCGCGGCCGGTCTCGCCGGCCAGGACATCGGCGACGCCTTGGAGGAGCAGGGCCGTCGCCCACCACGGGCTCCCCGGGGCCAGCCCGGCCGCGGCGGTCTGGGCGTCGGCGCGCATCTGGCCGACGCCGTCGCGGCACAGCAGCGCCTGCAGGAGCGCCATCCAGGGCTCCGTCGGGCCGGATCGTCCGAGCGTCGTCGCCGCCAGCCCACGCTCGGCGGCCGCGGCCCAGCGTTCGATGTCTTGCGGCTGGCCGGCCAGCACCTGCAGGAAGGCTCCCTGCAGGGCGATGAGCGGATAGCGGTCGACCAGCCCCTGGTCCTCGAACCACTGGAACCACCGGCGGGCGGTCTGGGCGCGTCCGCTGGCGTAGGCGGGGAACGCGAGGCTTTCGACCAGCCTGGCGACCCGATCGGCGTCCCCGGCGGCCTGGGCATGGTCGATGGCCAGCTCGGGCAGGCCGTTGGCTTCGCACCAGGCCGCCGCCCGAGCGTGGAGCTCCTGGACCAGCTCGGGATCGGATGACCGCAGTTCCGCGCCGAGCAGGTCGCGGAACAGGTGGTGGTAGTGGTACCACTCGCGGTGCCGGTCCAGCGGCACCCCCAGCGGACTGACACCTTCCGCGGGCTCGAGGACGGCGGTTCCATGGTGGCTGGGGGCGGGGCTTGCGGCTGGATTCCGCGAGTTCATGACTCGCCCTCCTGGCGTCGGTGGCCGCCACCTCACCTGCGGCCGAACCGCATGATCACAGCTGGGAGGCGGGAGATCATCGGTCGGGCGACGCAAGCTCGACGCGACAGATGACCTAGGTCCCCTCTACAGTCGACCTCGAGCGATCTGCCACCGGGCAAGGACCATGCCACAGCCGCCGGTCAGGGTGTTCGTCGTTGACGACCACACCGTGGTCCGCCGCGGCCTGCGTGCCTATCTCGAGTCGGTGGACGACATGGAGGTGGTCGGCGAGGCCACCGACGGGCAGGAGGCCCTCGAGCAGATCGCGGCGCTGGTCGCGGCCGGCCGGCCGCCCGATGTGGTGCTGATGGACCTGCTCATGCCGGGCATGGACGGCGTCGCCGCCACCGCGGCCATCACCCAACGCCATCCCGACCTGGCCGTGGTGGCCATGACCAGCTTCACCCAGGCCGACATGGTCCATGGCGCCCTCCAGGCCGGCGCGGCCGGGTACCTGCTCAAGGATGCCGAGGCCGACGAGGTCGCCGCCGCGATCCGGGCCGCCTGCCGCGGCGAGGTCCATCTGGACCCGGCGATCGCCAGGCAGCTCACGCGCTCGCTGCTGGCCCCCAAGGCGCAGACGGTGGACGCGCTGACCGACCGGGAGCGCGAGGTCCTGGTCCTGGTGGCCCAGGGCCTGTCCAACCAGCAGATCGCCGATTCGCTGGTGATCAGCGAACGCACCGCCCGCACCCATGTGAGCAACATCCTCAACAAGCTCGGGGTGGCCTCCCGGACCCAGGCCGCCCTGATGGCGATCCGAGAGGGCATCGCCCCGGCTCCCTCGGCATAGCGCGACCAGACGTCACAGCCCAGCGTCTGTCAGTCATTTGTCGCGTCGCGGTCCGGTCGCTTGTCCGAGGCTCCCGCCAGCCTGGTGCCGTACTGTCGAGGGAACTGTGACCAGCCCGCGAAGAAGGAACGCTGTGCAGGAGCCCGTGGCCAATGACCCGAGCAAGGCAGCCAGGCTCAAGGTCTTGATCGTCGACGACGATGCCCGGGTCCGGCGGGCGCTCCGCGGCCTGATCGAGTGTTCACCGGACCTGACGGTGGTCGGCGAGGCCGGATCGGCCCGGAGCGCCAGTCGGCTCGACCTGGAACTGGGTCCCGACGTGGTCGTCCTGGATCTGCTGCTGCCCCAGGCGCCCGATGGCATGCAGGTCCTTCGGGAGCTCCGAGGCCGGGACCGCCCGGTGGTCGCCATCAGCCGCACGGGCGAGCTGGGATCCGAGGCGATGGTGGCGGGCGCGCACGCCTTCCTGGAGAAGGACGGGCGGGACGTGGACGACCTTCTCGACATGATCCGCGCCGCCCACCGCCAGGATCCGTGGCCACGAGGCGGCTGAGGCCGACGCCCCCGCCCGTCGCGTTGGTCGACTCGGGTTGCGCACGGCGGTACCGTTCTCAAAGGGCCCTGCGCAGCCATGGGAGGCCTGACGAACACCGACGCACCGCTCCCCGCCGCGCAGCCGACCTGGTGGAGCCTGCTGGTCTCCGGACGGTCGGTGCGGTATGCGGCCGGGGTGCTCCTGATCGCCGGCGGCTACTTCGCCTTTGCCCAGGGCGGCGAGGCGCTGCTGCTGACGGGCCCGGCGGGCGCCTTCTGGCCGGCCACCGGTCTGGGCATCGCGGTGCTCTATCTGGGCGGCCTGCGCTGGTGGCCCGGGGTCCTGCTCGGCGAGCTGCTCTCGAGACCGTTCGCGCAGATAGGGCTCGCGCCGGCGGTCGCCGAGGCTTCGGCGAACACGGCCAGGGCGCTGATCGCGGTGCTCATCCTCCAGCGGCTGGTCGGCCGGCGGGCGGCGATGGATCACCTCGAACACGTCGGCGCCGTGTTCGCCGCCGTCGCGGTCGGGGAGGCGCTCAGCGCGACCGTCGCGATGCTCGCCCTGCGGGCGGGGGCGGTCATCGAGGTGTCCGAGATGGGGGTGTTCTGGCGGAGCTGGTGGCTGGGCGGCCTCGCGGGCGGGTTGGTCGTCGTGCCGCTCGCCCTGGCCTGGGCACACACGCGATGGTCGGCGTGGCGGGGCCGCCGCCTGGGCGAGGCCGCGCTCATGCTGACCGCCGTGATCGGCCTGAGCATGATCGCGCTGTCGGCCGACCAGCCGCTCACCTACATCGTGTTCCCGGCGTTCATCTGGGCCGCGCTGCGCCTCGGCCCCCAGGGCGCGACCCTGGCGGTCGCAGTCGCGGCGGTGATCGCGGTGCTGGCCACCTCGAACCAGTTGGGCCCCTTCGTGGAGCACTCGCCAACCGACAGCGCGCTCAATCTCCAGCTGTACATCATCTTCGCGGCGCTGACGACCTGCTGCCTGGCGGCCATCGTCAGTGAACGCCGCCGCACGGCGCTGGAGCTGGCCGAGTCGCAGCGCCGCGAAGGTGAGCGTGCCGCCCTTGAGCGACAGCGCATCGCCCGCGACCTGCACGACTCGGTCTCACAGTCGCTGTTCTCCACCACCCTGCACGTCCGGACCGCGCAGCACGCGCTGGAGCTCGAGGAGCTCGACCCCGACGGGCCCGTGGGGGAGGAGCTGGGCGAGATCGGGCAGTTGACCCGGGGCGCGCTGGCCGAGATGCGCGCCCTCATCTTCGAGCTCCAGCCGGGGGCGCTCGCCGAGGAGGGGCTGGTCGCCGCCCTCGCCAAGCAGGCGTCGGCCCTCAGCGCCCGGGAAGGGCTGGTGATCGAGGTCGACGGTCCCGGTGATCGCCTGCCGGTCAGCGCCGAGGTCGAAGAGCAGCTGTACCGCCTCGGCCAGGAAGCCCTGGCCAACGTGGTCAAGCACGCCCGGGCGAGCAGCGCCACGGTCCGCATCGCCGCAACCCACGACACCGTCTCGGTCGAGGTGTCCGACGACGGCCGCGGCTTCGATCCGGCCGCCGTGGGCCCCGACCGCTTCGGCCTGCGGTCGATGCGAGGCCGAGTCGCCGACCTCGGAGGCCGGCTGGAGATCACGAGCATCCCCGGCCGCGGCACCGCCCTCCGCGTCGAGGTCCCGGCCCACCGGTGACAGCTCCTACCGCAGTGGCGCGCCTCCGCGTCGCCGTGGGTCGCTCACGGATGCTCGCGATCCTCACGCGATCCTCATCGTCTCTTCATCCACGTGGCCTGGTCCGGTGCGAGGGTCCGGAGCAGCGGCCAGATGAGCCGCGGTGGAAGGAGGTGCGCCATGATCGGGAGAATCCGCATGGCGGTCGCGATCGGGGGGGTCGCGGTCCTGCTCGGTGGGACGGCGGCGTTGGCGACGCCGTCGTCAGGCCTGACATCGTCCCTGCTGGCGAGGGGGTCCTGGAGCCGACATGATCGGGTCCAGCTGCTCGCCGGCCTGACCCAGCAGATCAAGCCGTCGTCCTCGGACGTGGCCATGGTCCGGGCGACGCTCGAGCCCGGGGGCACGACCGGCTGGCACGACCATCCTGGGCCGTCGGTGGTGATCCTGGCCAAGGGAACGCTCAGGATCTCCGAGGCGAAGGGCCGCGGATGCCGGGTCACCGAGGTGAGCGCCGCCGGGGGGCAGAAGGCGTTCTTCCACCCCGACGATGTCCACCGCTTCGACAACCAGGGCGGGACCGTGGCGGAGTTCTACATCACCTACTTCGCCCCGACGGCGGCGCCGCTCCTCATCGACGCCCCGGAGGCACCGCCCGGCTGCACAGCGGGGTGACGTCGTCCTCCTCGCGGCGGGGCCAGCCGCCAACCGGCGGCCGCCCCGCCGTCGGGGTTGCTGGATCGCAATGCTTGACTTGGCGATATGTGCTTCACACTCGTCTCGAGATGTGCGAACGTGCCAGGTTGGGGGTTCCGGGAGATGAGGCGCCCCGAGGGCCTGGTCGCGCCGACGTCCCGGGACGCACGGTGCTGCGATGGCGACAGTCGCCGTCCGCGAAGCGAAGCACTCCTTCGTCGGGCGGGAGGGGGAGCTTGCCACGCTGACGGAGGTCAGCGGTGGCGAGGCAGCGCGTGTCCTGTACCTCCACGGAATCGCCGGCATCGGCAAGTCGGCCCTGCTGGGGGTGTTCCTGGACCGGCTCCGGGCGACGAGCGCGTCGGTGGTGTACCTGGACTGCCGGACGGTGGAGCCGACCGAGCGCGGCTGCCTGGCGGCGGCCGGACGGGTCGACACCGTCGAGGGGCTCGTCGCCCACCTCGGCCACCTGCCCCAGCCGGTGCTGCTGGTGCTCGACCACTACGAACTGTTCCGGCTCATGGACACCTGGCTGCGCCGGGTGCTGGTGCCGTCGCTCCCGCCGGGTGGACGGCTGGTCCTGGCCGGGCGCGAGCCGCCGGTCGCCGGCTGGTTCGCCGACCTCGGAGCCGAGTTCCGAAGCCTCCCCCTCGGCCCACTCGGCGACGACGACGCCAGGCAGTTGCTGGGGGTGCACGGCGCCCGGGCGGCGGATGCGGCGCGGCTCAACCGCATCGCCCGCGGCCACCCGCTGGCCCTGATCCTCGCCGCCGCCGGCGTGGCCGAGCATCCCGAGCTCGCCCTGGAGGACGCCGCCACCACCCGGGTCATCGCCGAGCTCACCCGGCTGTACCTGGCCGACGTCCAGGACCCCGAGGCGCGGCGGACGCTGGAGGCGGCGTCGGTCGTGCGCCGGGTCACCGAGCCGCTGCTGGGGGCCATGCTCCCGGAGGCCAACCTCCAGGGGGCCATCACCGGCCTGCTCCAGCTGCCGTTCGTCGACGCCGGCCGCGAGGGACTGGTGGTGCACGAGGCGGTGCGGGAGCCGATCGACAGCTTCCTGCACAGCACCAACCCGGTGCGGCATCGCCAGTACCGGCGCGCCGCCTGGCGGCAGCTCCGCAACGAGGTGAACGACGCCCCACCGACCGAGCTGTGGCGCTACACCGCCGACATGCTGTACCTGATCGACAACCCGGTGGTGCGCGAGGCGTTCTTCCCCAGCCGGGCCCAGCCGCTGGCCGTCGAGCCGGCACGGCCCGCCGATGCCGACGAGATGACGGCGATCGGCCGGCGTCATGAGGGCCCCGAGGCGGCGGCCCTGCTGGAGCGGTGGTGGTCGCTGGCGCCGGAGACCTTCTCGGTCATCCGCGACCGCGACGGGGTCGTCACCGGCTGCTTCTCGCTGCTGGACGGCACCGCGATGCGACCGCCACTGGTCCGCGACGACCCCGTCGTCCAGGCATGGAACCGACATCTGCGCGAGCACCCCCTGGCAACGGGGCAGCAGGCCCTCGGGTTGCGGCGGTGGCTGGCCGCCGACCGCGGCGAGGCGCCCGGAGCGGTGCAGGCCGCCTGCTGGCTGGATGTCAAGCGGGCCTACATGGCCCTGCGGCCAGCCCTGCACCGCATGTACGTCGTCGTCCGCGACGTGCCCACCTACTGGCCGGTGGTCGAGCAGCTCGGGTTCCGCCCGATCGCCGACGCACCGGTGGCCCTGGATGGGGTCGACTACACCACCGTGGTGCTCGACTTCGGCCCCGGCTCGGTCGACGGCTGGCTGGCGGGGCTGGTCGCCGCCGAGCTCGGGGTCGGCGACGAGACAGCCGTTGACGAGGAGGCCAGGGAGCTCAGCGTCCAAGGCCAGCGGGTGGCCCTGACCCCACTGGAGTTCGCGCTGTTCCGGCACCTGCGCGAGCGCGAGGGGCGGACCGTCTCGCGCCCCGAGCTGCTCCTGGAGGTCTGGGGGACGGAGTTCACCGGCGGCAGCAACGTCGTCGACGCGGTCGTGCGCTCGCTGCGCCACAAGCTCGGGCCGGCGGCCCTCGTCGTCGAGACGGTCCGGGGCAGCGGCTACCGCCTGCGCCCGGACTGGCGCGCCCACCTCAGCTAGTAGCCGCCGCCGAGCTTCTCGGCGACCCGCTGGGACGGCCGGAACGATCAGCCTTGGCCCAGGTCGGTGCGGGTACCGGCCGAGAGCAGGGCGTCCAGCCCGGAAACGATAATGTCGATGCCGCGCTCGAAGGTGTCGGCGTCTTCCTCCTGCCCGAGCTCGGCGAGCAGCCAGCGCGGGGCCGGGAACTGCTCGTCGGTGGGCTGCTCGAGCTCGGAGCGGAGCGATGCCGGGGCGTGGTCGGGGGAGCGGGGCCGGGCGGCCGCGGGGAGGACGGCTCCGTGGACGTAGTCGACGGAGACGTTGATGGCGGCGACCACCGCGGTCGGCGCTAGTCCAGCCTGCTTCAGCGCGGCGACCAGCGGTTCGTTCACGTGCATGGCGGCGATCGCGACTGCCTGCGGGTCCGAGACGATCTGGAGCACCAGACCGGGATGGGTCAGCGCCAGCTGCTTGTAGGCGCGGGCCCGCGCGGAACCGTGCGCTAGGGCTGTGGGCCGCTGTCGGCTCCGGCGGGGCCGTCCTGGGCCAGCTGGTCGGCGGCATCATCACCGACCTTGCCGGCTGGCCCTGGATCTCCCTGATCAACCTCCCGGTCGCCGGCGTCGCGCTGGTCGCCACGACCCGCCCGCTCCCCGAGACGCCACGCGCAGCGAGCCAGCGCCTCGACCCCTTCGGGGCGACGCTCCTTGCGGTGGCCTTGGGAGCGCTGACGATCGCGCTCGCGCAACTGCCCACCTCAGGGCTCGGCCTGATGACCCTCGCGCTGCTGGTGTCGACCACCGGCCTGGCGGCCGGCTTCGTCGCCGTCGAGCGTCGGCATCCCAACCCGGTGCTTCGCTTCCCGCTCCTTGCCTCCCGGGGCGTCTGACCGGGAACGCCAGCATGGCGCTCACCGCGGGCGCGACCGCCGGCGCGCTGCTCTTCTCGACCTTGTACCTGCAGCGCACCCTCGGCTACCCCCCGCTGGCGGTCGGTGCCGGCTTCGCTCCGCCCGAGGCCGACCATGGACTGGCCTCGGGACTGGTCAACACCGCGCAAGAGGTCGGCTCGGCGATGGGGCTGGCCGTCCTGGCCTCGATCGCCGCCGCCTCCGGCGGCGCCGTCCTGGTCGGGTACCGCTGGGGGTACCTGGCGGCCGCGGGGCTGGTCGCCACGGCGGCACTCCTCGCCACCCGACTGCCCCGCGAGCTTGGCCGGGAGCCGACCCCGGGCGAGCCGAAGCCCTCACCGAGGAGGAGATCAGGAGTCAGCCAGCAAGCCGGAGGACGGTCGAGTACTGATGAGCGGCGTCACCGTCACGTGAGCGCCCGCAGGGTCATCGCCACCACGGCATCGACGTACTGACGCGTGATTGGTCCGGTGCGCAGCAGCCACCGGTAGTAGACCGGGCCGTAGAGCAGCTCCGCCGCCACGTCAAGGTCGACGTCGCGGATCTGCCCCGCCTGCTGGGCGGCGCGCAGCCGCTCCCTGGTCGCCGCCAGCCACGGCTTGAGCAATCGGTCGAGCAGTGCCGCCGCGAGCTTGGGGTCGTCCTGGATGGCGGTGACCAGCGCCCGGTAGCGGCGCTCGAAGACCGGGTCGGCCAGGGAGTCCACCGTGGACCCGAGGACGAGTCGCAGGTCGGCCTCCAGGTCATCGCTGTTGGGGAAGGCCAGGTTCTGCTCGGCCCCGACCAGGGCGAGGTAGGCGTCCAGGACGACCGCGCCCTTGTCCGGCCACCAGCGGTAGATGGTCTGCTTGCCGACCCTGGCGCGGGCGGCGATCGCCTCGACCGTGAGCTTGGCGTAGCCGAGCTCGCCGAGCAGGTCGGCGGCGGCGGTCAGGATGGCCTGGCGGGAGCGCTGGTTGCGCCGGGCGGGGTTGGGGGGCTTGCGGTCGATGGCCATGCGAGTATGCTAGCACCTAGCAAGACGAGACGATCCGTCTCGTATGGATCGAGAGGAAGCGAGGAGCACGATGATCGGCAGCGTGCTGGCCGGCCTGGGGGCGCTCACCGCCGTTCCCGTGGTCGGCGGGTTGGGCTGGCGCAGGGCGCGCCAGCGCCAGGTCGCCAAGGCCCTGGAGATCACCACCCCCAACCGGATCGTCGAACAACGCTTCGTCAACCTCGGCGGGATCGACCAGTGGATCCAGCTCCGCGGCGAGGACCGCGACAACCCGGTGCTGCTGGTCCTGCACGGCGGGCCAGGCTGGCCCAACGCCGTCTTCACCCTGCCTCTGCGGCCCTGGGAACAGCACTTCACCGTCGTCCAGTGGGACCACCGCGGCGCCGGCAAGACCCTGCGGCGCAACGGCAAGGCCGGCAGCGGCCAGATGACCTTCGACCGCCGGGTCGCCGACGCCGTCGAGCTGATCGACTTCCTCCGCCAGCACCTGGGCGTCGACAAGGTGGTCGTGGTGGCCGAGTCGATGGGCACCCTGACCGGGCTGCCCCTGGCCGTGCGCCGGCCCGACCTGGTGGCCGCCCTGGTCGTCACCGACCTGTACGTGAACATGGCCGCCAACGAGGCCACCAAGTGGCAGCTGACCCTGGAGCGGCTGCGGGCCGCCGGCAACGCCAGGGGGGTGGCCGCCCTGGAGGCCATCGGGCCCGACCCGGCCCGCTGGGACCTGGGGGCCTGGAACACCAACATGGCCTGGGCGTTCAAGACCAACCTGCCCACCCCCAACCTGGACCGGCGGCTGCTGTTCCCCCTGGCCCTGACCTCGCCGCTCTACAGCCTGCGCGACCTGGCCAGCGTGTTCGCCGGGTTCCAGTGGTCCACCGCTCAGCTGTTCGACCAGTTCCGGGCCTGGGATGCCCGGCGCCTGGGGAGCCGCTTGGAGGTGCCGTTCTTCCTGTTCCAGGGCGAGACCGACGTGATCACCGTGACCTCCTTGGCCACCGAGTACTTCGCCGAGGTCCAGGCGCCGACCAAGGGCCTGGCCCTGATCCCCGACGCCGGCCACTTCGCCGCCTTCACCCAGCCGGAGCGGTTCCTGGCCGAACTACGCACCCAGGTACGTCCGCTGGCGTCCGCGGCCAGTCCCTCATCGACCCAGACGGTGTGAGGATGGGGGTGACCCATGACGCCAAGCGCCTCTGACCTGCACGTTGTTCTCGGCGCCCGCCCGGCGTTGCCGCGCCAGGCTTGACCAGACCGGTTGACACTCAGATCATCCGGGAAGGCACTCCCCTCCCGGTCCCCACCGGTTCTGATCATTGCTCGCAAAGGACAGACCCGGCCCCGGTACGGGGGTCGTCGTGGAGGGAGCAGCCAGTGACGTCGACACCCCAGGACGGCGCACCATCGCCACCGACCCTGTTTGG
>Ga0081538_10004173_pt1 | contig 13410 bp, 16 predicted proteins | sample TabmetS5T2R1_FD_71022 | JGI IMG/M metagenome (GOLD analysis project Ga0081538, IMG submission 71022) | Tabebuia heterophylla rhizosphere microbial communities from the University of Puerto Rico - S5T2R1 | ecosystem: Host-associated > Plants > Roots > Rhizosphere ...
GCTCGTCGAAGTCCACGCCGAGCTCCTCGGCGCCGTCGAGCACCTCGGCGCGGTTGACGCCGGCCGCGAAGCTCGGCTGCTTCAGCTTCTTCTTGACCGACTTTGGCGTCATGCCATGGATGCCGTCGGGCCGCACGTACGAGCAGGCGGCGATGAAGCCGGACAGCTCGTCTACGGCGTACAGGGTCTTTGCCATGCGCGTCTCGCGCGGCACGCCCAGGAAGGTCGCGTGGCCCGCCACGGCGTCGATCAGCTCCTGCGGGTAGTTGAGTTGCTCGAACAGCTCAAGCGCCTTGCGCGGATGACCGTCGTCGAGATTCGGATAGCGCTCGTAGTCGAGGTCGTGCAAGAGGCCGGTGACACCCCAGAGCTCCTCGTCCTCGCCACACTCGCGCGCGTAGGCGCGCATCGCGGTCTCGACGCCGAGCATGTGCTTGCGCAGGGAGTCTGACTCGGTCCACTCGCAGACCAGCTGCCAGGCTTCTTCACGGGTCGGTTGGGCCATGCTGCGGCAGGGTATCCAGCGGGAGCCCCGAACCTGGCTCGAGATGGCCTTCGATACCCTTGCCCGGCCCGTAGAGCTGTTCCCCCGAACCGATCCCCGCATGGAGAAGTTCATCATCGAGGGTGGCGCTCCCCTAGCCGGGACCGTCGTGCCCGCCGGAAACAAGAATGCCGCGTTGCCCGTAGTCGCCGCGTCGCTGCTGACGCGCGAGGAGGTCGTGCTGCGCAACGTCCCGCGAATCCGGGACGTAGAGGCGATGCTCGAGCTGCTGCGCCGGCTCGACGTGCAGGTCGAGTGGCGCGACGAGAACGTGGTCGCGATCCGCGCGGAGGAGGTCACCCACACGGACGTCGACCGCGAGTGGGCCGAGCGCATCCGCGCCTCCTTCCTGCTCGCTGGCCCGCTGCTGGCGCGCTTCGGCCGCGCCGACATGCCGCCGCCCGGCGGCGACGTGATCGGCCGCCGCCGCCTCGACCCGCACCTCGATGCGTTCCGGGCGCTCGGCGCCGACGTCAGCTTCGACCGCTCCTACGTGCACCTGCACGCGCCCGACGGCCTGCATGCCTGCGACTTCTTCATGGACGAGCCGTCGGTGATGGCGACCGAGAACGCACTGATGGCTGCCGCCCTGACGCCTGGCTCAACCGTGATCCACAACGCCGCCGCGGAGCCGCACGTCCAGGATCTCGCCCGCCTGCTCATGCAGATGGGAGCGCGCATCGAGGGAATCGGCTCGAACCTGATGATCGTCCACGGCCAGGAGGAGCTCCGCGGCGCCGACTACGCGATCGGGCCGGACTACATCGAGATCGGCTCTTTCATCGCGCTGGCCGCCTGCACCGGCGGCGAGCTGCGCATCCGCGACTGCGTGCCCGACGACCTGCGCATGACGAAGCTCGCCTTCGAGCGACTCGGCTGCCGGATCGAGTACGACGGCGGCGACGTCGTCGTGCCGGCCGGGCAGCAGCTCAGGATCAAGTCGGACGAGGGCGACGCCGTGTCGAAGATCGAGGACGGCCCCTGGCCGGCCTTTCCCGCCGACCTGACCAGCATCGCGCTCGCGATGGCTACCCAGGCCGAGGGACTCATCCTGATCCACGAGAAGATGTTCGAGAACCGCTTGTTCTTCGTCGACAAGCTGGTCTCGATGGGGGCTCGGGTGATCGTCTGCGACCCGCACCGCGCGGTCGTCAGCGGCCCGAGTCGTCTTCATGGTGAGCGCATGGAAAGCCCGGACATCCGCGCGGGCATGGCGATGCTCATCGCCGCTCTCTGCGCGGAGGGCACGTCTGAGATCGGCAACATCCGCCAGATCGACCGCGGTTACGAGCGGATTGACGATCGGCTGCGGTTGCTCGGCGCGCGCATCGAGCGCGTTGCCTCCGAGCGCGTGCCCGCCTAGAAGGGGCCGTCCATGACTTACCCGATCCCTCCGGGCACCCGTGACGTGCTGCCCGAGGAGATGCGCGAGCTGCGCTTGATCGGCGAGCGCATGCGAGGAGCCTTCGAGGACGCTGGCTACGGCGAGATCCACACGCCGGCGCTCGAGTATGAGGAGGTGCTGCGACTGGGCGACGCGAGCGCCGCCGGCGCCCGCTACCGGACCTTCGACGAGCAGGGCGACGTGCTGGCGCTGCGCTCTGACATGACGATCCCGATAGCTCGCGTCGTGGCGACGCGCTACGAGGCCGCCGAGCCGCCATTTCGGTTCAGCTACCTCAGTCGCGCCTGGCGTGCGACCGATCGCGGTGTCGGCGAGCCGCGTGAGTTCCTGCAGGCGGGCGTCGAGCTGATTGGCATCCCGGGCGCCGAGGGCGAGGCCGAGGTGGTCGCGCTCACCATCGCGGCGCTCGACGCCGCCGGGCTGCGTCGCCACCGGGTAGGGGTGGGCGACGGGTCGCTGTACGCCCGACTGCTCCACGCCTTCGGCGTGCCGGCCGAGGCCCACCTGCCTCTGCTCGAAGCGCTGTCGCGGCGCGACCTGGTCGGGCTCGACATGCGCGTCGCCGAGCTCGGCCTCGCGCAGCAGCAGCGCGAGCTGCTGGCGCGCCTGCCCGAGCTGCGCGGCGGGCGCGAGGTGCTCGAGCGAGCCGCCGGGCCGGCGGCCGAGGCGGTCGAGAGCCTGCGCGTGCTCCACGGCGAGCTCGAGCGCCGCGGTGTGGCCGACCGCGTGATCTTCGACCTCGGGCTCGTACGCGAGCTCGGCTACTACACCGGCGCCGTCTTCGAGGTGTACGACCCTGCGGTGGGCTTCACCCTCGGCGGTGGCGGCCGCTACGACGACCTGATCGGGCGCTTCGGACGCGACCTGCCGGCCTGCGGCGTCGGCCTTGACGTGCAGCGCATTCACCTCGCCCAAGCGGCCGAGGAGGCCCTCGCGTGAGCGCCACGGACCGGCTGACCATCGCTGTCCCGCGCGGCGCGCTATTCGACGGCACGCTCGACCTGCTCGACCGGCTCGGCGTCGAAACCGCCGAGGTCAGGTCGAACGACCGCAAGCTGCTGTTCGAGGACGCCGGCATCGTGACCATGCGCCCGTCCGACGTCCCGACCTACGTGGAGCACGGCTCCGCGGACATCGGCATCGTCGGCAAGGATGTCCTGCTCGAGCAGGACCAGCGCAAGGTCTACGAGTTGCTCGACCTCGGCTTCGGGCGCTGCCGCATGGTCGTGGCGGCGCGCGAGGGGGGCGACCCGATCGGCGAGGCGCTCCGGCGGCTCGGTCGCGTGCGCATCGCGACCAAGTACCCGCGCCTGGCGGCGCGCCACTTCACGGAGACCGGCCGCCAGGCCGAGATCGTCGAGGTGAAGGGCTCGGTGGAGCTGGCGCCGCTGACCGGGCTCGTCGACGGCATCGTCGACCTCACCGCTACGGGCACCACGCTGGCCGAGAACGGGCTGCGCGTCATGGAGGAGATCGAGGTCTGCACGGCGCGACTGATCGCCAATCCGGTCGCCCATAAGCTGAAGGCGGCTCAGATCGACGCGATCGTGGCCGGGGTGCGGGGGCCGTGAGGATCAAGCGCAGCAGCCTGGGGGTGTCGCGCCCGGAGATCCGCCCCGGCCTCGAGGACGAAGTCCGCGCGATCCTAGGCGAGGTCCGCGCGGGCGGCGACGATGCCGTGCGCCGGTTCAGCGAGCGCTTTGATGGTGCGTTGGTCGACGAGCTTCCGGTCGCCCCCGCGGAGATCGAGGCGGCGCTGGAGCTGGTCGAACCTGGCGTGCTCGACGCGCTGCGCACGGCGATCGCGAACGTGCGTGCGCTCGTCCAAGCACAGCTGAGCGGGCCGGCGGCCGCCGTGCTCGAACAGGGGCAGCACATCGAGGTCGCCGAGCTGCCGGTTCGCCGTGCGGCGATCTACGTACCGGGCGGGCGGGCGCCCTACCCCTCGACCGTCGTGATGGGCGCCGTCACGGCGCGTGCGGCCGGCGTCGACGAGGTCGTGGTGAGTACGCCGCCCGAAGGCGACGGAGGAGTAAACCCGGTGATCCTCGCCGCCTGTGCGCTCTGCGAGGTCGACGAGGTCTACCGCATGGGCGGCGCGCAGGCGATCGCCGCGCTCGCCTACGGCACTGGCTCGGTGCGGGCGGTGGACGTGATCGCGGGCCCGGGTAACGCGTGGGTCCAGCAGGCGAAGAAGCAGGTCGCATGGACCGAGGTCGGAATAGACGGCATCGCCGGGCCGAGTGAGCTGTTTGTGATCGCCGACGGCGACGATCTGGACCCGGAGCCGATCGCGCTCGACCTGCTGGCTCAGGCAGAGCACGGCCCCGACAGCCTGTTGTGGCTGCTCTCGCCGGACGAGCGGCTGCGCGAGGGCGTGATCGCCACCATCGAGCGGATGGCGCCGGAGCGCCCGAGCGTGACCGACGCCGTGCTCGAGGTGGCGCCGATGGGCGGGCCCCCGGCGGTCGAGGTGGCGAACACGATCGCCCCGGAGCACCTCGAGCTCGTCGGCGCACGGGCCGAGGCGCTCGCGCCGCTCGTGCGGTCCGCCGGCTGCCTCTTCGTCGGCGCAGGCGCCGCCACCGCCTTCGGCGACTACGTCGCCGGCTCCAACCATGTCCTGCCGACCGGCGGCGCCGCGCGCTTCCAGTCGGCGCTGTCGCCGGCCACGTTCCGGCGCCGCATGGCTCGCGTATCCTTGCCCGGCCAGGCGCCTGCCCGTCTCGCGCCCGCCGGCGCAGCGCTGGCCCGCGCCGAGGGCTTTCCCGTGCACGCCGAATCGATGGAGCGCCGCGCGTGAGCAGAATCTCGCAAGTACGCCGGACCACCGGCGAAACGGACATCCAGCTCGACCTCAACCTCGACGGCTCGGGCGCGGGTACCCGCACCACCGGCGTCGGCTTCTTCGACCACCTGCTCGACGCGCTCGCGCGCCACGCGCTGATCGACCTCAACGTGCAGGCCCGAGGCGACCTGGAGACCGGGCCTCACCACACCGTCGAGGACACCGGCCTGCTGCTCGGCATTGCGGTCGACGAGGCGCTCGGCGACCGTGCAGGAATCCGCCGTTTCGGCGACGCGGTGGTGCCGATGGACGAGGCGCGCGCGAGCTGCGCGATCGACATCTCGGGCCGGCCCCGCTGCGTCTTCGAGGCGGATTTCCCTACCGAGCGAGTCGCCGACTTCGACACCGACCTGGCCGAGGAGTTCGTGCGCTCGGTGGCGGTTACGGCCAAGCTGACCGTGCACCTGCGGGTCGAAGCCGGCACGAACACGCACCACATGGTCGAGGCGGCCTTCAAGGCGTTCGCGCGTGCCCTGCGCACGGCGGTCGACTACGACGAGCGCGTTCGGGGCGTTCCATCCACGAAGGGCGTCTTATGAGCCCTCCGAAGCTGGCCATCCTCGACTACGGCATGGGCAACCTGCGCTCTGTCTACAAGGCCCTCGAGCACGTCGGCGCGGAGCCCGAGCTGACGAACGACCACGCGCGCGTTCGCGCCGCTGACGGCATCGTGCTGCCTGGCGTGGGCGCCATGCCGAAGGCGATGGAGCACGTGCGCCGGCTGCGGCTCGACGAGCTCCTGCGCGAGCGCGTCAACGCCGGCGTGCCATTGCTCGGTCTATGTATGGGCATGCAACTCTTGTTCGAGTCGACGACCGAGCTCGGCGGGGCCGAGGGCATCGGGTTGCTGGAAGGCCCGGTCGAAGGCCTTGACGCCCCCGGCCTGAGGGTCCCGCAGATCGGCTGGAACCCCGTGTCCTGGCGCAGGCGCAGCGTGCTGAATGAGGGCCTGCCGGACCCCTGCGCCTTCTACCACGCGAACTCGTTCGCGCCGCGGCCGGCGCGGTCCGAGGACGTGCTCGGCACGGCCGAGTACGGAACGGAGTTCGTAAGCGTCGTTGCGCGCGAGGACACGCCGGCGCCGATCTTCGGCCTGCAGTCCCATCCGGAGAAGTCCGGGCCGCACGGGCTCGCGCTGCTCGGCAACTTCGTGCGCGCCTGCGCGCGGGTGGCCGCGTGATCCTGCTACCCGCGGTCGACATTCGCGACGGAAAGGCGGTGCGACTACGCCAGGGCGACTTCGACCAGGAGACGGTCTACTCCGAGGATCCGCTCGAGGCGGCGCGCTCGTTCGTCGAGGCGGGCGCGCGCTTCCTGCACGTGGTCGATCTCGACGGTGCGCTCGAGGGCGAGCCGGTCAATCTCCACCACGTCGAGCGCATCACGCGCGAGCTGTCCGTGCCGGTCGAGCTCGGTGGCGGCCTGCGTTCGTTCGCGTCGATCCGGCGGGCGCTGTCCGCGGGCGCGGACCGGGTCGTGCTCGGCACGGCCGCCTTCACCGATCCCGACTTGCTTGACGAGGCGCTCGGCGCCTTCACCTCGCGCATCCTCGTCGGCGTCGACGTGCGCGGCGGCGCGGTGTCGGTGGCCGGCTGGACGCGCGAGATGCAGCTGCGCGGCGAGGACGCGATCCGGCGCATGCAGCAACGCGGCGCCACCCGCTTCGTCTACACGAACGTGGATCGCGACGGCATGCTCGAGGGCCCCGACCTCGAGGAGATCGAGCGCATCTCACACGCGGTGCGGGGCCGCTTTCTCTACTCGGGGGGCATCGGCTCGCTCGATGACCTCAAGGCGCTCGCCGGCCTGCGTCTCCTCAACCTCGCGGGCGTGATCTCGGGGAAGGCGCTCTACGAGGGACGCTTCGGGGTGCGCGAAGGCCAGGCCGTGCTGGACAGGCGCGACTGATGCTGCTGCGCAGGGTCATACCGTGCCTAGACGTCGACAAGGGGCGCGTCGTCAAGGGGGTCGAGTTCCTGAACCTGCGCGACGCCGGCGACCCTGTTGAGCTCGCCGTCCGTTACCAGGACGAGGGCGCCGACGAGATCGTCTTCCTCGACATCACGGCGTCGCACGAGAAGCGCGACACGGTTGCCGCGCTGGCGCGCCGCTGTGCCGACGACCTCTTCATTCCGTTCACGATCGGCGGCGGGGTACGGTCCCCGGAGGACGCCCAGGCTGTGCTCGACGCCGGGGCCGAGAAGGTGTCGGTCAACTCCGCGGCCGTAGCGCGCCCCGAGCTGATCGGAGAGCTTGCCGAGACGTTCGGCGCGCAGTGCGTGGTGTTGGCAATCGACGCCCGCCGCGAGGCCACGCACTACGGCGTATACGTCAACGGGGGCCGCACGCCAGTGGGCCGCGACGCCGTCGAGTGGGCGCGCGAGGGCGTCGAGCGCGGAGCGGGGGAGATCCTCCTCACGAGCATGGACCGCGACGGCACCGAGGACGGCTACGAGCTCGAGCTCACGCGGGCGGTCGCGGACGCCGTCGACGTCCCAGTGATCGCATCCGGCGGCGCCGGCCGACTCGATCATCTCGTCGAGGCGGTCGAGGCGGGCGCGGACGCGGTGCTGTGCGCGTCGATTTTCCACTACGGGCAGCACACGGTCGGCGAGGCGAAGGCGCGCATGCGGCAGGCTGGTATACCCGTCCGACTGTGAGGCCACGGGACGGCGAACTGCGCGAGCGCGTACGCAGCGTGCCCGGCATGGAGCGGCTGCTGCCGGCGCTCGACGGGCTGGCGCCCTCCTATTTGGTGGGTGGGGCCGTGCGCGACCTGCTGCGGGGCGCCGTTGCCGTTGACCTCGACGTCGCCGTCGAGGGGGATGCCCGCTCGGTCGCCCGGGCGCTGGCCGAGCGGCTGGGCGGCGAGGCGCGCGAACATGAGCGCTTCGGTACGGCGACCGTGCGCGCGGACGAGCTGAGCGTCGACCTTGCCACGACCCGGCGAGAGGCGTACCCGGAGCCGGGTGTGCTTCCGGTCGTCGAGGAGGCCGGGCTCGACGAGGACCTCGCCCGCCGCGACTTCACGATCAACGCGATGGCGCTCGGGCTCTCGGGCGACGACCTCGGTCACCTCTACGATCCGTGCGACGGGCTACCGGACCTGGACGAGGGGCTGGTGCGCGTGCTGCACGAGCGCAGCTTCAGGGACGACCCGACGCGGCTTCTGCGCGCGCTTCGCTACGAGGCCCGGCTGGGCTTCCGCATGGACCCGGCCACCGAGTTGCTGGCCCGCGACGCGGCCACCGAGGGCGGCCTGCGGACCGTTTCCGGCGCACGCGTGCGCGACGAGCTGATGGATCTGCTGGCCGAGCAGGAGCTCCCGAGCGGGATCGCCCGCATGCGCGAGCTGGGCATCGACCGCGCCATGCACACGGCGATGGAGGCGGATCCCGTGCTGGTGGCCTCGGCAGCCCTCGGAGCGGTCGCAATCGGCGCGGACCGCTCACTCGTGGCGCTCGCAGCGCTCTGCGCGCCGGCGGCGGAACGGCTCGACCTCTGGCTGGGCGACCTCCACCTGCAGGCCTGGGACCGCGATGCCGTGTCACGCGCCGCTCGCATCGCGCCGCGACTCGCCGAAGAGCTGCGCGCGCGAGATCACACGCCCTCCGAGCTGCGTGCCCTGCTCGGCCGTGAGACGCTCGTCGCCCTGGCCCTGGCGCTGGCTATGGATGCCCCGTCCGAGCCGATCCTGCGCTGGGTCACGGAGCTGCGCGGCGTCCGGCTCGAGATCAGCGGCGCGGACCTGCTCGCCGAGGGCGTACCCGAGGGCCCGGCCCTCGGCCGAGCGCTCGACGAAACGTTGTCGCGTAAGCTCGACGGCCTCGTGCGCAGCCGCGATGAGGAGCTCGAGACGGCGCTGCTCCTGGCCAGGGGAGCGGGCGATGACTGAGCGCGGCTGGACGGTGGACCTTCCCGGCGCGCACGTGTTCTTCTCGAGCCGAAACGGCGGTACGAGCCGGGGTCCCTACCGGTCGCTCAACCTCGGGGTCCTGACCGACGACGAGCTCGCCGCCGTCACTCAGAACCGCCGACTCGTCGCTGAGGCCGCGCACGTGCCGGCGGAGCGCGTGGCGATGGGCTGGCAGGTGCACGGGGCCGATGTGCGCGCCTGGACGGAGCCCCCGGCCGATGGCGCCTACGCCGATCCGGGCGGCAAGAAGCTTCCGCGCGTCGACGGGCACATGACCACAAGACCCGGACTCGGCCTCCTCGTGCTGGTGGCAGACTGCTATCCGGTCGCGCTCTCCGACGGCGCGCGCGTCGCGATGCTGCACTGCGGCTGGCGGCCGCTGGCGGGCGGCATCCTCGAGAAGGCGATCGCGAGCTTCGACGGCGTGCCGGCGGCGGCCGTCGGCCCCGGTATCGGCGGCTGCTGCTACGAGGTCGGACCCGAGGTGCTCGCCGAGTTCGAGGACCTCGACCACGTCGCCGACGGGCGCATGCTGGACCTGCGCGCGGTCATCTCGCAGCGGCTCGAGCGCGCCGGCGTGTCGGAGCTGCACCACCTCGACCTCTGCACGTCGTGCCACCCGGAGCTGTTCTTCTCGCACAGGCGCGACAGGGGCGTGACCGGCCGCCAGGCGGGCCTGGCGGTACTGCATGCGCACTGAGACGATCCGCTCGAACCTCGAGCGGATCCGCGCCGAGATCGGCACCGAGATCGAGATCCTGGCGGCGACGAAGTACGTGGCCGACTCGGACCTGCCGGCGCTGGCCGAGGCCGGCATCGAGCTCGTCGGCGAGAACCGCGCCCAGGACATGCTGCGCAAGCAGGAGCAGCATGGCGAGCTCTTCACCTGGGACTTCATCGGAGCGATCCAGAGCCGCAAGCTGAAGGACATCGCGCCGAACGTCCGCCTGATTCACTCGATCGCCTCGGAGTCGGCACTGCGCCGACTCGAGCAGCACCCGGCGCGCGAGGTGCTGATCCAGGTGAACGTCGCGGGGGAGGACTCGAAGGAGGGCATCGACCCGAGGGAGCTCGGCAGCTACATCGAGGCCTGCCCAAGCCCTGTCACAGGGCTCATGACGATGCCGCCGTTCGTCGAGCGAGCGGAGGACAGCCGGCGGCACTTCGCGCGCCTCGCCGAGCTGGCCGCCGAGCACGGGCTGGAGCGCCTGTCGATGGGGACCTCGCAGGACTACGCCGTGGCGGCGGGGGAGGGCGCAACGATCGTCCGGCTCGGCTCCGTGCTCTACGAAGGGGCGTAGCCGTGCCGCTCGAGGAAGTCGGCGATCACGCCTGACAGCCGGGCGCCCTGCCACGCGAGCGGCGAGTTGCCCTTGTCTTCCACGACGAGCTCGGCATTGGGAAGGTGGCGGGTGTACTCCTCGGCGACGCCGAGCGGATGCAGCTGGTCGGCCTCGTCGCGCGAGCCGACGATCAGCACCGGTACCTGGAGATGGTCGAGCGGCTCCAGTCCCTTCCACGCGATCGAGCGCGGTACCTGGCGCAGGGCCTGAGCCACGGCCTGTGGGTGCTCGTGGCGCTCCATGCGCTGGCGGGTCGCCTCGCGGGCGATCTCGCGCCACTTCTCCGGTAGCCCCCGGGGTTGCGCCACGTCGACGAACGCGTCCACGCCGCCCTCCTCGAGGCCGGCAGCCATCCGCTCCCAGGAATCGCCGTCGACGTCCGCGGTGCGGGCGTAGCCGGTGTATGCCGGCGTGATCTGCACGAGCGCCGGGACGCGCTCAGGATGCTCGAGCGTGAACGCCATCGTGGTCGCGGCGCCCATCGAGCTGCCGACCAGCGCCGCTCGCTCGAGCTCGAGATGAGCGAGCACCGCCGCGAGGTCCTCGACCAGCTCGGGGTACTCGTAGCTGGGGCCGGGGGAGGAGGCACCGTGGCCGCGGGCGTCGTATGCGATCAGGCGGTAGCCCCGCTTCAGCAGCGCCCGCGAGCCCTGAACGACGTTGCGGCGCGTGGCCGACAGGCCGTGGACGAGCACGATCGGCGGGCCGTCGCCAGCGCTCTCGCCCTCCAGGACGAGGCCGGATCCGCGGTCGATCCTGAACGCAACGGGTTCCATGGCCCTACACTGTGACCAATCCCGGCGCACGCGGCCGAGCCACGTGCTTCGGGCTTGCAGACAAGGACTTTCCCCGTTACGGGCGAAATCACCGGGAGCATGGCGCTTCGCGACACATGGCACCGAACGCTGGTCTACTTCGGCCTCGCCGAGGAGGAGGACCCGCGCTACGAGTCGCTTCCGGCCGAGCCTGAGCCCGAGGCGGAGCTCGAGGACCGCTACCGCGACAGGCCCAACGTGCGCCGGCTGCAGCGCCGCCGGCGGGATGAGTTCGACGACATCTTCGCCGACGAGCCGCGCGGCGGCGGTCGTGAGACACGCGTGCTGCGCCCGGTCGGCGGCAACGGGCGCTCTGGTGGTGGGGGCGCCGCGGGAGACATCCAGGTCCACCTGGTGATTCCCAAGAGCTTCAACGACGCTCAGCAGATCGCCGATCAGTTCAAGGACTCGATCCCGGTGATCCTCAACCTGCAGTCGACGGACACGGATCTCTCGAAGCGGCTGATCGACTTCGCGTCCGGGCTGACCTACGCGCTTGACGGCGGCATGCAGCGGATCGCCGACAAGGTGTTCCTGCTGACCCCTCGCAACGTTGAGGTGTCGGCCGAGGAGCGCGCGCGGCTGATCGAGAAGGGCTTCTTCAACCAATCTTGAGCCGCCGGGTCTCAGCGGTGGCCATCGGCGCGCTGGCGCTGTGCTGCGTGTGGGCTCAGGCCGCCCTCGCGGAGCCCTTCCAGCTCGAGGCGGTCGGCAGCAAGCGCTCACTCGGCAAGGTCACCGCGATCGGCGACTTCCATCCGCAGCGCGATCCGACCCTCCAGGCCGCCAACAGCGTGTTCGGCCCGCCCACCACGATCGTGCGGACGAGCGATGTCTCCTGCCGCGTCGTCTACGGCGCGATCGGGCTGCGCTTCGCGTTCGTGAACCTCGGCGGCGGCGGGGGCTGCAACCCACCCTTTACGAAGAGCCAGGTGGCGCGCGCATTCGACCCGCGCTGGCACACCGGCAAGGGTCTCCAGATCGGCGACCGGCAGCGCAGGCTGCGACGCCTCTACCCCGGCGCCACGCGTCACGGGCGCTCCTGGTGGCTCGTCAGGGGCCGCAACATCTTCGGTGTGGGCCAGCGCCCGTACGGCGTGCTGCGGGCGACGATGAAGGGTCGCCGTGTGAACTCGTTCGCCCTGCGGATCGGCGCAGCCGGCGAATAGGCCACAGGTAGGCTTCTGCGCCGATGAAGCTGGGTTTGATCGGCGCCGGGAACATGGCCTCCGCCCTCGCGCGCGGCATTGGCGAGCCCGTGCTCGTGAGCGACATCGACGCGGGGCGCGCACGGGCACTCGCCGAGGCGACCGGCGGTGAGGCGGTCGCCTCGAACGCCGAACTGGCCGAACGAGCCGACGCGGTGCTGCTCTGCCACAAGCCGAAGCAGCTCGAGGAGGTGGCCGCCGACGTTGCGGACCACACCGACACGGTCGTGTCGATCCTCGCCGCCACCCCGACGGCGAAGCTGTCGGCCGCCTATCCGGGAGCCGCGATCTATCGCTTCATCCCGAACATGCCGGTCGAGGTGGGGCAGGGGGTGCTGTGCTACGTGCGCGGGCCCGGCGCGGCGGAGGGCCCCGAGCGTGAGATCCTCGAGCGGATGGGCCGGGCCGGCGAGCTGATCACCCTCGACGACGAGCCCCTGATCGAGCCGGCGATGGCGCTTATGAGCTGCGGGCCGGCCTTCATGGCGCTCTGGGCCGAGAGCTTCGCGAAGGCGGGCGAGGCGCATGGGCTCGATCCGGAGGCCGCAATGCGGATGGTGGTCGAGACGATGGCCGGCAGCGCCGCCTGGCTCGCACGCCACGGCTACGACGGCGCGGACCTGCGCGCGCGTGTGGCGACCCCGGGCGGCACGACCGAGCAGGGCCTGATCGCGCTCGAGGAGGGCGGTCTCGGCGACCTCGTCCAGGCGACCGTCGACCAGGTGGTGGAGGCCACGCGATGAACTTCTGGCTCGCCATCACCCGCGGGGACGTGGCCGACTACGTGCGCACGCTCGCGCTCGTCTACATCGTCCTGATCTTCATCAGGATCATCATGAGCTGGATCCCGCGGATGCCCTACAACCGGGTCCTGAACGGGTTTCTCACCTTCGTTACGGACGTGACCGACCCCTACCTGAACCTCTTCCGGCGCATCCTGCCGATGGTGCGGATCGGCCCCGGCGCGCTTGATCTGAGCCCGATCATCGCCACCTTCACGCTGATCATCGCCAGCAGCATCGTGGCGGCCATCATCGAGGGTTGACGTGACCCGGCTGGGCGGTGTCACCGCCGCGGTCGCAACCGCCGGGGTCGTCGTCGCACTCGATCAGATCACGAAGCAGATCGCGGTTGCGAACGTCGAGCGCGGCGAACATGCCGGACTCTTTCCGGGCCTCGAGATCTCGAACACCCGCAACACCGGTGTCGCCTTCGGCGTCTTTCAGGACGGGGGCACGATCGTGGCGGTGCTGATCGGCGTTTCGCTGATGCTGCTGATCGGCTACTTCCTGCGCCATAGCGACGTGCCCTGGATGTGGCTGCCCGTCGGG
>Ga0081538_10004174_pt1 | contig 13410 bp, 13 predicted proteins | sample TabmetS5T2R1_FD_71022 | JGI IMG/M metagenome (GOLD analysis project Ga0081538, IMG submission 71022) | Tabebuia heterophylla rhizosphere microbial communities from the University of Puerto Rico - S5T2R1 | ecosystem: Host-associated > Plants > Roots > Rhizosphere ...
GCAAGATCGTCCGGGCGTTCGCCGAGGAGGTGGTGGCCCCCCGGGCGGAGGCGATGGACCGGGCGGGGGCGCTCGACCCGGCGGTGCTCGACCAGATGGCCGGCATGGGCCTGTTCGGGCTGCCGTTCCCCGAGGAGGTCGGCGGCATGGGCGCCGACTACACCACCCTGTGCCTGGCCATCGAGGAGCTGGCCCGGGTCGACTCCTCGGTGGCCATCACCCTTGAGGCCGCCGTCGGCCTCGGGGCCATGCCGATCTGGCGCAACGGCACCCCCGCCCAGCACGACCGCTGGCTGCGGCCGCTGGCCTCCGGGGAGCAGCTGGGTGCCTTCGGCCTCACCGAGCCGGGCGGCGGCTCCGACGCCGCGGCCCTCACGACCCGGGCCACCCTCGACGGCGACGAGTGGGTGATCGACGGCACCAAGGCCCTCATCACCAACGCCGGCCTGGACCGCTCCGGCCTGGTCACCATCGCCGCCGTGACCGGGCAGCGGCCCGACGGCCGCAACGAGATCTCCAACATCATCGTGCCCGCCGGCACCCCCGGGTACCGGGTCGGCCGCAGCTACGCCAAGGTCGGCTGGCACGCCTCCGACACCCGCGAGCTGATCTTCGAGAGCTGCCGGGTCCCGGTGGCCAACACCCTCGGCGAGCGCGGCAGCGGCCTGGCCAACTTCCTCCGCACCCTCGAGGAGGGCCGCATCGCCGTGGCCGCCCTGGCCACCGGCCTGTGCCAGGGCTGCGTCGACGAGTCCGCCAAGTACGCCCGCGAGCGCCAGGCGTTCGGCCAGCCGATCGCCGGCTTCCAGGCGATCGCGTTCAAGATCGCCGACATGGAGGTCCGGGCCCACACCGCCCGCCTGGCCTGGCAGCGGGCCGCGGCCAGGCTCGACGCCGGCCAGCCGTTCGGCCGCGAGGCCGCCATCGCCAAGCTGTACGCCTCCGAGGCGGCCGTCACCTCGGCCCGCGAGGCCGTCCAGGTCCACGGCGGCTACGGCTTCATGGAGGAGTTCCCGGTGGCCCGCTTCTACCGCGACTCGAAGGTCCTGGAGATCGGCGAGGGCACCAGCGAGGTCATGCGCATCCTCATCGCCCGCGCCGTCGGGCTCTGACAGGAGCAGCCGTGTTCGACCAGGAGTTCTTCGCCACCTCCCTGCCCGAGGCGATCGCCACCTACACCGCCGGCACCCCCGCGACCAGCCCCGAGGTCCGCCTCCTGACCGCCGACGGCACCGAGTTCGTGGTCCGCCGCGTCCTCACCGCCACCGCCCCCTGGGTCAGCCTCGAGGTCGTCGAGGACGAGGACGACCCCGACCGCTCCTCCCTCCTCTTCGTCCCCTACGAGCACGTCCGCCGGGTCGTCTTCCGCCCCACCGCCGACCGCCCCGAACAGCTCGGCTTCCGCCTCCACGAACCCGGCGACCTCGATCCCGCCCCGGCCGCTCCGTCCTAGAGAAGGTCGCGCAGCTCGTCCACGGAGATGCCGGCATGCTGCAGGATGCTGGACATGTCCCCGGCCGTACCCGGCTGTGCATGGGAACGATCACCGTTCTCCGGCTGCCGGGAAGGCGAAGCTTGCAGTGCGACCCGCGGGTGTGCACCTCCACGAATCCCGCCCGCTCGAGCGCTCGCTTGAGCCGGGCTCCGGAGACCTCGGGGAGGCCCCGGGTCACGCGGGGATGCGGATGTTGATCGGGCGGACGATCGGCGTCGCCGGAGGTGGTTCGTCCTCGAAGTAGAGCTCGAGGGCCTCGGTGAGGTTGGCGAGCGCCTCGTCGACCGTCGGGCCCTGGCTGACGACGGGAACCTCGACGCAGCGGGCCATGAACCAGTCGTCGTCGGGGGTGACGACGGCCGTCAGGTTCAGGGTCGTCGCAGGCTCTTGCATGTCCACACCATAGTCTGACCAGGTGAGCCCGTCGAGGAAGCACCAGCAGATTGTGGACAACGTCCATGACCTCATCCCGGGTAACCCGGGACACGGTAAGCGCGACTACCGGGTGATGGACGACGCGACGCTGGTGCGGCTGGCCCGGGAGGGGGACGAGGGGGCGTTCGGGGAGCTGGTGGCGAGGCACCGGCCGATGGTGGTCGGGGTGTGCCGGCGGGTGCTGGGGGACCCGGGGCTGGCCGAGGACGCCGCGCAGGAGGCGGTGCTGCTGGCGATGGTCTCGCTGGACCGGCTGGAACGGCCCGAGCGGTTCGGGGCCTGGCTGGGCGGGATCGGGCTCAACGTGTGCCGGCGGTGGCGGCGCGACCAGGTTCGGGAGGCGTGGTCGCTGGCCGCGCTGACCGGCGGGCGGGCCGGGCCCGACCCGGTGCCGGACGAGCCGGCGGAGCGGGCCGAGGCGGCCGAGGCGGCCCGGCGGGTGCGCCGGGCGGTCGGGCGGCTGCCGGCCGGGCAGCGGGCCGCGGTCGTCCTGTTCTACCTGGTGGGGATGGCCCACCGGGAGGTGGCGGCCGCCCTCGGCATCGGGGTCGGGGCGGTCAAGACGCGGCTGCACAAGGGCCGGGCCGCCCTCCGCGAGGAGCTGGCGGCGTGGTGGAGGGAGGACGACATGGCGGCGACGACGACGGGGCCGGTGACCATGCGGGTGGCCGAGGTCCGCCGGCAACCGGGCGAGGGCGAGCGACCCGAGAAGACGGCCATCCTGCTCCGGGAGGCGGCGGGGGAGCGGCGGCTGTGCATCTGGGTGGGGGCGTTCGAAGGCCTCCAGATCGCGTTCGCTCTCGAGGGGACCGATCTGCCAAGGCCGATGGCCTACCAGTTCATGACCTCGCTGCTGGCGGCGACCGGCGGCCGCCTGGCCGAGGCCCGAGTCACCGGCCTGGAGGACGGCACCTTCTACGGCGTGGCCGTGGTCGAGGGCCCGGCCGGCCCCGCCGAGGTCGACGCCCGCCCCAGCGACGTCCTCAACCTGGCCCTGCTCACCGGCGCCCCCGTCCGCGTCGACCCCGGCGTCCTGGCCGAGGCCTCCGAGTCCGAGCGGGGCGCCCGGTACCTGGCCGAGGCGTCCGCCTACCCCGACGGCACCGCGGCCATCGTGGCCGAGTTCCAGGCCGAGATGGAACGCACCCGCGCCGAGTACCTGCGGCGGCGATGAGCAACATCGCCCGGCTCGTGGAGATGGGGATGGACACGACGGTTCTGCGGGATTAGGTTCGCCCCATCTGTCGAACGTCCGCCGCCGGGCTGCCGTCGGCGGGTGGGGGGTGGTGGCGATGCGCCGACGTGCCGGCTTCCTGTCCGCGACGTTCATGCTGCTGATGTGGCCGCTGGCGGCCTCGGCCGGGGGCGTCCAGGGACCCGCGACGGCCGCGGTCCAGCCATCGTTGCGGGCCGACTTCAACGGTGACGGTGCCGCCGACCTGGCCATTGGGGCGCCTGGTGAGAGCCTTGGCCCCGGCCAGGCGTCAGCCGGAGCGGTCCAGGTCCTGTACGGGTCCTCCGCCGGGCTGACCGCGACCGGCGGCCAGCTCTGGACGCAGGACAGCCCCGGGATCGCCGGCGTCGCCCAGGCGCGGGACGGCTTCGGCGCCGCGCTGGCCGCCGGGGACTTCAACGGCGACGGGCGGGCGGACCTGGCCGTCGGCGTCCCCAGCGAGGACGCCGCCGCCGCGGCCGTCTTCGGGCCCGGCGTGGTCCACGTGCTGTACGGGTCCCCGGGCGGGCTGACCGCCGCCGGCAGCCAGCTGTGGTCGCAGGACAGCCCGGGGATCGCCGGCGTGGCCGAAGCCGGGGACGGCTTCGGCGGGGCCCTGGCCGCCGGCGACTTCGATGGCGACGGCGACGACGACCTGGCCGCCGGGGCGGCCCAGGAGAACCAGGCCCGCGGCGTCGTGCACGTGCTGGAGGGATCCGGGTCCGGGCTGATCGCGGCCGGCAGCCAGCTCTGGCAGCAGGGCAGCGGCGGGATCGCCGGCGTGGCCGAGGCCGGAGACGGCTTCGGCGGGGCCTTGGCCGCCGGCGACTTCGACGGCGACGGGAACGCCGACCTGGCCGTCGCGGCCGCGACCGAGGACGTCGGCGGGATCGCCGACGCCGGCGCCGTCAACGTCCTCTACGGGGCCGCCGGCGGGCTGGGCGCGGCCGCCAACCAGCAGTGGTTCCAGGACAGCCCGGGCGTGGCCGGGACTTCCGAGACCCAGGACTTCCTCGGGAACGCGTTGACCGGCGGGGACTTCAACGGCGACGGGCAGGCCGACCTGGCGGCCGGGGCGCCGGGTGAGACCCTGGCCGTGGTGGCCGAGGCCGCCGGGGCCGTCAACGTCCTCTACGGCGGCGGCGACGGGTTGGCGGCCGCCGGGAACCAGGTCTGGTCCCAGGACAGCGGAGGGGTGGCCGGCCTGACCGAGCCCAGGGACCTGTTCGGGAGCGCCCTGGCGGCCGCGGACCTCGATGCCGACGGGCAGGCCGAGCTGGCCGTCGGTGCCCACGGGGAGACGCTCGGCGATCTGACCAGCCCGCTCGGCGAGGCCGGCGTGACCCACGTGCTGCCGGGCTCGCCCGCCGGGCTGACCGGCGCCGGCAGCCAGCTCTGGACCCAGGAGACCCCTGGGGTCGCGGAGGAGGCCGAGAGCGGCGACCGGTTCGGCCAGGCCCTGGCTGCCGGGGACTTCGACGGCGACGGGCCGGCGGACCTGGCCATCGGGGCTCCCGGCGAGAACCTCGGCAACGGCTTCGGCGCCGGCGTGGTCCACGTCCTGCCCGGCTCCGACGCGGGGGCGACCGCGACCGGGAGCCAGCTCTGGTCCCAGGACACTCCGGGCGTCGCCGGCGGGCCGGAGTTCCTCGACTTCTTCGGCCAGACCCTTGCCGCCAGCTAACCGGCCGGGGCCTCGTCGATGCCCGGGACCCGGGTCGGGTGGAGGCCGGTGCGGGTCGCCTCCTCGGCGAACCAGACGGCGTCGCGGACGGCGCAGCCGAGCGGGTCGTTGTTGAAGTAGACGTAGGCGTCGGCGCCGGGACCGACCAGCTCGGCCAGGCGGGACGCCCAGGCGGCCAGGGCCTGGCGGTCGTAGCAGGGGCGGGGGTGGGCGGCGCCCTCGTGCAGGCGCAGGTAGGTCCAGTCGGCGGTGCGCCAGACGGGCGTGTGGCGGTGCGGGCTGTCGGCCAGGCAGAGGGCGGCCCCGTGGCCGGCCAGCAGGTCGCGGACCTCGTCGGTCCACCAGCTGTCGTGGCGGGGCTCGACCGCGACCCGGGTCCCGGCCGGGAACGCCCGCAGGGTCCGGTCGAGGGCGGCCGGGTCGGCCCGCAGGGTCGGGGGCAGCTGGAGCAGCACCGGGCCGAGCTTGGCCCCGAGGTGGCGGGCCCGGTCCATCAGGCGCCCGACCGGCTCCTCGGGGTCGCGCAGGCGCCGGATGTGGGTCAGGTAGCGGCTGGCCTTGACGGCCATGACGAAGTCGGGCGGGGTCCGCTCGGCCCAGGCGGCGAAGGTGGCGGCCTCGGGCAGCCGGTAGAAGGCGTTGTTGGACTCGACGGTGGCGAACCGGTCGGCGAAGTGCTCCAGCCAGCGGGCCTGGGCCAGCTTCCCGGGGTACAGACGGCCCCGCCAGTCCCGGTACTGCCAGCCAGAGGTCCCGACCAGCACCGGCACCCGGTGGTCACCTCCGCTCCGTCACCAGCCCGTCGTGCCCGGCCCACCCTTGAACGGGCCGGTCACCGCCGAGGTGATCCAGCCGCCGTAGAAGTCGCCCGGCTGGGCCTCGACCTGCTCGCCGTCGACGGTCGCCCGGTCCACCCGGCCCGGGTAGAAGGCGTAGCAGCCGCCGATGGCCCCGTAGCCGGGGCTGGGCGACGCGTACGACCAGGCGACCGCCGTGCGGTCGCCGGCATCGTAGTACCTGGCCTCGCCCTTGTACTCGCACCAGGTGGCCCGCCGCCGGGCCGACGGCCGCAGCCGCTCGGTGCGGACGTCGGCGGCGGGGATGTAGTAGACGGGCGGGTGGCTGGTCTCCAGCACCCGCAGGCTGCGGCGGGTGTCGGCCAGCACCTCCCCGTCCAGCTCGACGACCACGCGGGCCGCCGAGGGCTCGACCCTCGGCGGCCGCGGGTAGTCCCAGACGGACTCCATGCTCCTCGGATCAGCCGTCCTTGGACACGAACACGTCGAAGCCGGGGTAGTCGTCCTCGGGGGAGAGGAAGCCGACCGCCCAGGCGGTGGAGGAGGTGCCGCCCTTGAGCCGGACCTTGCCCAGGTCCTTGACCACGGTGTTGGTGCCGGCGGCGACGATCCGCAGCCGGTACTTCCAGGCCGGCAGCAGCAGGTAGCCGGTGGCCTCGCCGAAGGAGAGGTCGCGGACGATCCGGATCCAGCGGCCGGCCAGCTTGGCCTGGACGTCGACGGCCGGGGCGTCGGGGCTGGTGTGGGCCACCCGCAACCGGGTGAGGTAGCGGGAGATGGTGTCGCGGTCGCGCAGCACCTTGAGCCTGAGGGCGCCGCCGTCGCCGGTCAGGGAGCCGATGGCGGCGACGGTGGTCGGGCGGCGGCCGAGGCGCACGTCGGCCTCGAGGGCGGCGGGGTCGCTCCCGGTGGACGGGGCCACCTTGACCTGCAGGTTGTAGGTCCCCTTGGGGACCTCGAGGTAGTCGCTGAGGGTGCCGTAGGTGACGCCCGACAGCGTCTTGGCGCCGTTGACGTAGATGTCGACGGCCGGGGTGTCGGGGCTGTTGTGGAACGCGCGGACCTTGGCGGTCCGGCCGCCGCCGGCCGAGGCCGGGGCCGCGAAGGCCAGGACCAGGGCGGCGGTCAGGATCGCGCCGACCAGGACGCGGAGTCTTGCCAAGACGACCTCCTGCAACGAGGAACTGGGCACGACCCGTACTTCGGGCCGGCCCGGCGGCCGGTTGCAGGGAATCGCGAAGCTGGGCGGTGCTACTCGAGGCCGTAGCGGTCGCGCATCGCCTGGTCGCTGGGGTCGATCTCGCGCTGGCCGGCGTCGCGGAGGCGCCGGTTGATCTGGTCCAGGTTCTTGCGGACCAGCTCCTTCTCGGCCTCGGTGATGCGGCCGCGGTGGGGCTCCCCGGCGTGCTCGAGGGTGGCGTAGTTGACCTTGCCCCGGCCCGAGCGGCCGCCCGACCCGCCGCCGGCGACCGAGCGGGGGCGGTTGCGGTGCTTGGCGATCAGGGCGTCCTGGACGGCCGACTCCATCACGCCCGCCCCGGCCAGCAGGTTGAAGTCGTCGAGGCTGACCACCATCCGCTCGCCCTTGCGGGCGCCGGGGGCGATCCACTCGACGGTGACGAAGCGGCTGGCGCCCTGGAGCGTCTCGATCTCCTCGGGGAGGACCTCCAGGGTCACCGGCAGGTCGGCGTACTCGGGGTGCTCATGGACCACGAGCCGACCAAGCGACTGCTCGTCGGCCTCCTTGCCGGAAATGTCCGACACATGGACGACCTTGACTGCCATCAGGGGGGATTCCTCCTCGAAACGGAAAAAGGGCTGCCGGGGCTATGACGGTAATCGAAATGGGCGGGGCAGGCAAACACCTGGCGCCGCTAGGATGCGCGGCTGTGGATGCCGATTCGCCGCCTGCAAGCGCTCCGAGGCGCTCCCGCTGGCGCACGGTCGCGGTGCTGGCCGTGGTCGCGGGCTTTTTCGTGGCCACCCTGGCCGCGCGCTGGAATGACGTCATTTCCCTGAAATGGCGGCTCGAGCCGGGCCTTTTCGCGGTGGCGACGGCGCTGCTGGCGCTTTCCTATGGGCTGGTCGCCTGCCTGTGGGGCCTGGCCCTGCACCGAGCGGCCGGCACCCGGGTGGCCGCCGGGACCCGGATCTGGTTCCTCTCCAACCTGGCCCGCTACGTCCCGGGCAACGTCTGGAGCTATGTCGGCGCGGTCGAGCTCGCCCGGCGCGAGGGCGTGGCCCGGCGGGTCACCCTGGCCGTCATGGCCCTCACCCAGATCCTCTCGGTCGGGGTGGCGGTGGCGGCCGGGCTGCCCGTCCTCCTGGCCGAGCGGGCCCGGCTGGGCCGGCCGGCGCTGCTGGGCGCGCTGGTCGTGGCGGCCGCGGCGGTCCTGGCGGCGGTGTTCCGGCGCCAGCTCCTCGGGCTGGCCCGCCGGCGCATGCCCGGGTTCGACCCGGCCGGGCTGGCCCCGTCGGCGGCCACGGTGGCCTGGCTGGCCGCCGGCTACGCCGTCTACTGGGCGGTCACCGGCCTGGCCTTCGCCGCCCTGGTGGCCAGCCTCTACCCGCTGGCCCCGGCCGACGTGCCCGTGGTGGTGGCCGCCTACGCGGCCGCCTACGCCGCCGGGTTCCTGGCCCTGCTCACCCCGGCCGGCCTCGGCGTCCGCGAGGGCGTCCTGGTGGTCGCCCTGGCCCCGGTCCTCCCGGCCGGCCCGGCCCTGGTCGTGGCCCTGCTCTCCCGGGTCTGGATGATGCTGGTCGAGCTGGCCGGCGCCGGGGTCGCCCACCTGGTCGACCGCCGTCGCAGCCCGGTGTAAGAGGACGGGCCCGGCCGGTGTTGGACAGGGTGAGAGGTACCGTGGCCACATGCGGACATCGAAGGAGCGGCCGTGCGCGCCGTAAGCGATGAGGTTGGGACTCGACCCGGCTCCCAGGAGCGGTTCACGGCCGTGTTCCGGGAGCGGTACCGCGAGCTCCACGGGCTCGCCTACCGGCTGCTCGGCGACCACGGCGAGGCCGAGGACGTCGTGCAGGAGACCTTCCTCAGGCTCGACGGCCAGGCGGTGCTGGACCGGCCCGACGGCGAGGTCGCGGCCTGGCTGCGCCGGGTCTGCCTGAACACCGCCTACAACCGGCTGCGCGGCCAGCGCCGGACCACCGCCCGGCTGGAGCGGGCCGGCCTGGCCGAGCGGGCCGACGACGAGGCCGACGCCGGCGCGACCCCGCTGCTGGACGTCCTCCGGGCCGAGCAGCAGCGGGCGGTGCGCCAGGCCCTGGCCGCCCTGCCCGAGCGGCAGCGGGCCGCGCTGCTGCTGCGCCACGCCGGCTACTCCTACGCGGAGATCGCCGCCACCCTCGACCTGGCCGTCGGCTCGGTCGGGGTCCTGCTCGCCCGCGGCGAGCGGGCGTTCCGCGAGGCCTACCTCGACAGCGACGACGCCGACCCGGGAGCCCACGATGCCCTGCCCTGACCTCGGCGCCCTGCGGGCGTCCCTCGACGACCCCGGCGACGGCCCGGCGTCCGTGCCCGAGCACGCGCGCGGCTGCGCCGCCTGCGCCGCCACCCTGGCCGAGCTCCAGCGCAACGCCGAGCTGGCCGCCCCGGCCATCGCCCTGACCGCCCCCGACGACCCGCCGACCACCGCCGAGGTCGAGGCCGCCCTGGCCCGCCTCGAACGCCGCCGTTCCCGGCTGACCCACGCCGGCCCCGCCACGACCCACGCCGGCACCGCCACGGCCCAGGCCGGCACCGCCACGGCCCAGGCCGGCACCGCCACGGTCCGGAGCAGCCCCGAACCCGACCCGCTGGCAACTGGGGCCCCTACCGGGAGGGTAGCCGCCGGTGGGGACGGGCGCGCGCGGCTGTCCACAGCCCCGCCCACAGCCCCGACCACAGCCCCGACCACCGCCCCGGCGCGGCGGTGGGGACGGCTGGCCCCGCTCGGGGCACGGGCCCGCGGGGTGGCGGCGGCCGTCGTCCTGGCCCTGGTGCTGACCGGGCTGGTGGCCACGCCCGGCGGCCGGGCCGCCGCCGCCGGCTTCCTGGCCCAGTTCCGCAGCCAGGGGTTCGAGGTCGTCCCGCTCGACCCCGGCCAGGCGACCCAGATCGAGGACGTCGTGGCCGACCTGATGGAGACGGGCGTGTTCACCGGCGACGCGCTCAAGACCGGCCCCTTCGGCGAGCCCCAGGTGGCCGCCGACCTGGCCGAGGCGGGCCGCATGGCCGGCTTCGCGGTCCCGGCGGTCGACCCGTCGGCGCTGCCCGCCGGGGTCGAGCGCACCCCCCAGCGGATCCTCGTCACCCAGGCTCAGGAGACCCGCGTCACCTTCGACCGCGACCGGGCCCTCGACTACCTGCGCCGCAACGGCCGCCCGGGCGCGACCCTGCCCGAGCGGTACGACGGCACCCGGCTGGTCGTCCAGGTCCCGGCGGCGGTGATGCAGCAGTTCGCCGGCCGCGACGGCGGGCCGGCGCTGCTGGTCGGCAAGGCCGGGACGCTGGGCCTGGACACGGAGGGCGGGGCCAGCCTGGCCGAGCTCCGCGAGGTCCTGCTGGACCTGCCCGGCCTGCCCGCCGAGACCGTCGAGCGGCTCCGGAACATCGGCGACTGGCGCGCCACCCTGCCCCTGCCGGTCCCCTCCGACGAGGTGCGCTGGCGCCCGGCCACCGTCGGCGGCGCCGAGGCGCTCAGCTTCGCCGACCGGACGGGCCGGCTCCACGCCCTGCTCTGGCAGCGCGACGGGCACATCTGGGGTGTGGCCAGCGTGCTCGGGAGCGACGAGACCCGCGATGTCGCAGACAGCCTCCGCTGACCAGACGGCGTCCGCCGGGACCTCCACCGGGGTCCCGGCGGTCGCCACGTCCGGCCTGCGCAAGGCCTTCGGGTCCCGGGTCGCCCTGCACGACCTGACCCTGCGGGTCGAGCCCGGGGAGGTGTTCGGGTTCCTCGGCCCCAACGGGGCCGGCAAGACCACCGCCATGAAGATCCTGCTCGGCCTGGTCCGGCCCAGCGGCGGGGAGGCGCTGGTCCTCGGGCGCCCGCCGACCGAGCCGGCCGCCCGCCGCCGGATCGGCTACCTGCCCGAGCACTTCCGCTTCCAGGAGTGGGCGACCGGGGCCGAGCTGCTCGGCTTCCACGGCCGCCTGTCCGGCATGGGCGCCGCCGAGCTGGCCGGCCGCATCCCCGAGCTGCTGGACCGGGTCGGCCTGGCCGGGCGGGGCGGCGAGCGCGTGCGCCGCTACTCCAAGGGCATGACCCAGCGCCTCGGCCTGGCCCTGGCCATCATCCACCGGCCCGACCTGGTCCTGCTCGACGAGCCCACCTCGGCCCTCGACCCGGTGGGCCGCCGCGAGGTCCGCGAGCTCGTCCGGGAGCTGGCCGCCGACGGGGTCACCGTGTTCCTCAACTCGCACCTGCTCACCGAGGTCGAGGCGGTCTGCGACCGGGTGGCGATCGTCAGCCAGGGCCGGGTCCTGGCCAGCGGCCCTCTGGACGACCTGGCCGGGGCCGCGACCCAGCTGCGGCTGCTGCTCGACCGCGCCGACCGCGACCTGCTCGCCCTGCTGGGCCGGCGCGGCCGGGTCGTCGGGGTCGAGGGCACCACCGTGACCCTGGCCGTCGAGACCCTGGACGTCGCCCCCGACCTGGCCCGGCTGCTCGTCGGGGCCGGCTACCAGCTGTACGGGATGGTGCCGGTGCAGCGGTCGCTGGAGGACATCTTCGTCGACCTGGTCGGGGAGGTGCAGGAGGGGTGAACGTCCTGGTGGTGGCCCGCTGGACGGTGCTTGAGGCCCGCCGGCGCCGGCTCCTGGCGGCGGGGGTGGTGCTCAGCGTCGCCTTCGTCGCCCTGTTCGCGCTCGGGTACGGCCTCCTCTATCACGACCAGCAGCAGGCCGTGCTGGAGGCCGAGGCCCTCGGCAGCGGGGCCCTGTCGGCCCGCGAGGAGCTCCTGGCCGTCTCGACCCTGCTGCTGGTGCTCGGGCTCTACGGCGTCCAGTTCCTGGGCGCGCTGCTGGGGCTGTTCCTGGGCGTCGCCTCGGTCTCGCCGGAGATCGACTCGGGCGCCCTCCACGCCGTGCTCGCCCGCCCCCTCAGCCGTGTCGAGTACCTCCTCGGCCGCTTCCTCGCCCTGGCCGGGCTGGTCGCCGCCTACGTGCTCCTGATGAGCGGCGCGCTCCTGCTCACCGCCCGGGTCGTCGCCGGCTTCACGCCCGGCGACGCCCGCCGGGTGGTCGGGCTCATGCTGCTGGAGGTCCTGATCCTGCTCGCCGTCAGCCTGCTCGGCAGCACGGTCCTGCCGACGCTGGCCAACGGGGTCGTCATGCTGGCCCTGTTCGGGGTGGCCTGGCTCGGCGGCATCCTCGGGTTCGTGGCCACGATCCCCCCCGGCAACGAGCTGCTGGCCAACATCGGCACGGCCGCCGGCCTCCTGCTCCCGGCCGACGCCGTCTGGCGCGGGGCGTCGTACCACGTCCTCCCGCCCAGCTTCCTGGCCGCCACCGCCCTGGCCGGCGAGGTGGACGGCCCGCCGTTCATCGCCACCGCCCCGATGGCCCCGGCCATGCTGGCCTGGGCCCTCGCCTACCCGGCCGCCTGCCTCGGCGTGGCCGTGGCCGCGTTCCGCCGCCGCGACCTCTAGGGACCCCCGCCGGGGGTGTGGGCGGCCGGGTGAGGTGGACAGCCGGGGTGTGGACAGCGGAAGGGGGTGTGGACAGCCGGGGGGTGTGGACAGCCCCGCGCCGTCTCCTCCCCGGTCGGCTACCCTCCCGAAAGGGGCCCCACCACCGGAGGGTCGGGTTCCGTCACACCCGAAGGTCGGGTTCCGCCACACCCGAGGTCGGGTTCCGCCACGCCGGAGGGTCGGGTTCCGCCACGTCCCATCGCCGAGTGGCCGGACGGTCAGGCGGTCCGTTCGAGCAGGGCCAGGGGGCCGTCCCGGGCCACCAGGCGGAACCGGCCGCTCGCGACCAGGCGGTCGACGATGGCCTGCCACTCGCCGGGGGCGAACACCCGGGGCTCGTCGACCACCACCACCTGCCGGGTGCCGGTCTGGCGGAGGACCTCAAGGGCGGCCGGGTCGGCCTGGCCGCGGTTGAGCGGCTCCAGGCGGGCGACCCGGTCGGCCAGCCAGGGGGCCGGGGTCTGGTTGTAGGCGTTCAGCGTCCGCCGCCGGCTCTGCGCTCCTATATAGGTACTGACCGAGTTCCATGTGACCGCTTGGCCCAGAATCGGCACCCCTAGGACCGGCCCGGCGCCGTCCCCGGCCGCCCGCAGGGCCGCCACCACCCGGTTGTCCGCCCTGTCCGGCTCCAGGCGGTTTCTGGAGACCCGGTAGTCGGCCAGCAGCCCGACGGTGACCAGCGACAGGACCACCGCGGCCGCGACCAGGGCCCGGCGCCGCCCGGCCAGCAGCCCGGCGGCCACGTCCAGGGCGGTCACGGCCAGCAGGACCAGGATCAGGGCGGTCACCACCATCAGCCGCTCCGGGACGCGCTGGAGGGAGAGGAACGGCAGGTGGTCGAAGAGGAACCGGTACACCTGGACCCCGGCGACGTTCGCCCGGGCTCCGTAGGTGAGCAGCACCAGGGGCACGGCCAGGACCGCGTAGGCGAGCGCGGCCCGCCGCCTGGCCACGACCGCGATCAGGCCGATCCCGGCCAGCACGAGCAGCGGCCAGCCGACGTAGATCAGCCCCTCGCCCTGGGTGCCGAAGCTCTTGCGGACCAGCGCCCAGACCGAGGCCGGGGAGTAGAGCACGACCTGTTCCCAGCTGCCGTTGTCGC
>Ga0081538_10004175_pt1 | contig 13409 bp, 11 predicted proteins | sample TabmetS5T2R1_FD_71022 | JGI IMG/M metagenome (GOLD analysis project Ga0081538, IMG submission 71022) | Tabebuia heterophylla rhizosphere microbial communities from the University of Puerto Rico - S5T2R1 | ecosystem: Host-associated > Plants > Roots > Rhizosphere ...
GAGGGGAGAATACTTTGGCCTACACCGTTCAGGTGGGGGCCTTCCGTGAAAAACGCTCGGCAGAAATGTTGCGACAGCGGTTGCGCCAACGCGGCTACTCCGCCCATGTGATGACCTCAGGAACGCGGACGGCCAAGTTCTATCGGGTACGCCTCGGAGAATTCGATACGCAGGGGGAGGCCAAGCGGTTTGTCAGCCGTCTGAAGAATCAAATGGGGCTCGATGCCGTGGTCGCGGCATCGGATTAACGCCTGAGGAGACGCGGTTGATGACGTATGAGACCCTCCTGGTTGAGCAGCGGAATCATGCCGCCTATGTGACGCTCAACCGACCGACCGCCCTCAATGCGCTGAATACCTCCCTACGGCGCGATCTCAAGCAACTCTTTACGGGCATACAAGCCGATCCCGAGGTGCGAGTTGTGGTCATCACTGGTGCCGGCCGGGCCTTTTGCGCGGGAGCGGATATCAAAGAGTGGCGCGAGCCGACCTCGGTGGTTGAGGACCGAGAGGATCGCTTGCGGCTCAATTTTTGGCAGGCCATGAGCCGCTGTGAAGCCCCAATTATCCCTGCTATCAACCGCTACGCCCTGGGTGGAAGCGCGGACTACGGAAGATCGGATGGAAGGTGCTAGGGCTTTCAAGGAAAAACGCCCACCACAGTTCAAGGGACGATGATCCACCCGCTCCCAGGAAACTGGAGGACGCCATGGACCAGATGAACAAACGCGAACGCGTGCGGACCGCTTTGCAGGGGCAGCCGGTCGATCGTCCGCCGATCAGTTTCTGGCGCCATTTTTTCGAGAAGGAAACCAGTGCCGCTGGCCTGGCGGAGGCGATGCTGGGATTCCAGCGCACCTATGATTGGGATTTCATGAAGGTCAACCCGCGAGCCTGCTACCATGCAGAACCCTGGGGCTGCCGTTTTCAATTTAGCGGGCAGCCCCACATCGACCCCAAGCTCATCGAGGCCGTCATCAAGACGCCGGACGATTGGCGCCAGATCAAACCTCTATCGCCCACATCCGGTGCCCTCGGTGAGCAACTGGAAGCCCTGCGCCTGATTAAGGAAGGGCTCCGTGGCGAGGTGCCGTTCGTCGAGACCATCTTCACGCCGCTGTCCGTCGCCGGGCGATTGGTCGGTTCGGATGATGTGATGCGCGAACACCTGCGACAGTCTCCCGAGCGCGTGCATGACGCCCTCGAAGCGATCACCGTGACCTTTGAGCGCTTTGCGAGAGCCTGTTTGGAGGTTGGCGTCGATGGGATATTCTATGCCACGACCGGCTGGGCGACTTACGATCGGCTGACCGACGCGGAATACGAGGAGTTCGGCCGGGCCTATGATGTGCGCGTGCTCAAGGCGGCGGAAGGCGCCCCGTTCAACATTTTGCATGTCTGCCGCAGCCATAACATGCTCTGGCAGCTCATGGATTATCCCGCACACGCGGTGAATTGGGCGACGGCGGATGCGACTAATCCACGGATCGGCGCGGTCTGGCAGCGCAGTCATCGTCCCATCATCGGTGGGGTGGATCACGTGGATACCCTGCGGCACGGCACGCCGGAGGCGGTCGCGGCTGAGGTCCGGAGCGCTGTCGGCCAAACCCGTGAAGGGCTCCTCATCGGCCCCGGATGCTCGATCTCTCCCCAAACCCCGGAGGCGAACCTGCGGGCGGCCCGCGCCACAGTCGATGCGTTAGCCTAAGCTGCGGCCTGCTGCCCGAGACGAGACGGCGGCGTGAGTGTCAAACATCGCCCTCGCCGCCGCTACCTGAGGGGGAGCTCGTTAGCGACGAACCTGGGTCAAAGCATCTCGGAGTGCGCGCGCCGCTGCCTTCACGGGTAGTGCCTTGGTGCTCAGCGGCTTGCCGCTTGGTCCCGCCTTCACCGTCACAAATACCGGTCCATCGAGTTTGAGGATGCTCGGTAATTCCTTACCGAAGGCGGAGAGTTCAGCAAACTCGAACGTATGCGGGAATCCAGCGCCCTTGGCCATGGCGGCGAAATTGGCGCGTCCACAGCCAGGGATGGGCTGCCCGCCTGTGACCTCATAGATCTCATTCTCGAACACGAAAAGGATGAGATTTCGTGGTGCCGTATTGGCGATGCTGACGAGCACGCCCAGGTTCATCAACATGCTGCCATCGCCGTTGAGGATCAATACCTTCCGATCAGGGCATGCGACCGCCAACCCCAGCCCCATATCCGGTAGATGCCCCATCCCAGTGCCGAGGGCGTTGAAGTCGAATTCGCTTTTCGAATAAGCTGGCCACTCTTGGGCAACGCTCATGGTGGTCAATACGAGTTCATTGGTGCGGTGTTTGGCCAGCGTTTGCAACACCTCATCCCGTCGCATCATCTTTGTCTTCTCCTTCACGCAATACCTGCCCTAGCCTACTCGTTGTACTCTACGCAGATGAGCGCCGCTACTGGACGCGAAATCTCCTGCGCCTGCTTGAACGCCTCGGCGATCTTAGGGGTATCCTCATCGGTTTCGATGTGGTGGAAGGGAATGCCCCAGGTATTGAGAATCGGCTCAGTATAGACCGCCGCGGTGTCGAAGGGTTGCTTGCCGGCCTTCATCTCCATATAACCCCGATACCCGATCATCATCAGCAAAGGCAGTTCGAGGCCGAGCGCCGTGCCGCGGAGGACGTCGCCGGATTCAAACAAACCGGTGTTCTGGATCAAGATCACAGGGGTTTTGCCGCCCATCCATAGGCCGGATGCCACCGCGAAGGCTTCTCCTTCACGACAAACGGGAATAAACCCCAGATCCTGTTCCGCTTGCAGCGCATCGTACATGAATTTGGATTCGCTATCCGGCAACCAAACCACATGTGTAATGCCACACTTCTTCAGTTGCTCGATAATGGTTTTGGGTTGTAACACAATCATCCCTCCTCGTTCTCGACATCACGATCGCCGATGAACCAGTAGGCCAGCCGATCCGCTCCAGAGCAGGTAAGTTAATGACCCCTATCGTATGTGGCGCCAAAATCGCCCCAGTATGAACGGCCATACGAATGATGTCAAGGGAGCGATCCACAGCGATGGGATCACATCCCGCTGCGGCGAGGTGGACCCTGGCATCACGGTGCTCACCGTCTTGCAAACGATAGATCGATCAGCTAAGGTAGGACGATACGCGGGATGGGCCCAAGCGAGCGCGGATGGCGTGCGATCGCACCTGTGTGGGGGGCTGCGACTAAAGAGTATCGTGCGAGGGGACGTGGGGCAAATGGACACGGGAGAAGTGCCGACCACAATCTCTGCAGGACACGGGACGCCAAATGGGTTGTCGGCACCCTTTGTGAGAGTGTTTTCTTTCTCGACCAGCGAAGACCTCGTTGATGAAATTCGATCGATCGCAGTGGCGGACGAGCCGTCGCCCGTGCGCAGGTTCTTACAGGTCGGCGTCAAACTGCTGGTCCCCTCCGCATGGCGAGCGTCCGTTGCCCACGTCGTCGCCGCGTTTCCCGGACTGACTCTGTACACGCAACCGCGTGGGGACCATGAGGCTGTTCTCCTCATGATCGGGCCGATGCAGGAGATCGAGGCCTGCGCCAATGCCTTATCGTCTTCCGAGCTGGCCACGGCCCCGCTGGCCCTGGAACTCCTCAACCAACTGGCATACATCTATCCCAGGGCCTATCAACGCTTCGCGTGTGGGGGAAGGTTGCTGGATTTCTCGGTCAAGACGGGGATTATGGGCATTCTCAATGTCACCCCCGATTCCTTCTACGACGGCGGAAGATATCTCGATCCACAGGTAGCGGTCGACCGGGCGCATCAGATGGTGGCGGAGGGAGCGGATATTATCGATATCGGTGGCCAATCGTCGCGTCCGGGCTCTGATCCGGTCTCCGAGGCCGAAGAAGCGGATCGCGTACTGCCAGTCGTGAAAGCGGTTGCCAAGTCCGTGTCGGCGATGATTTCCGTGGATACCTATCGCGCCGGAATCGCGCGGGCAGCCCTGGATGCTGGTGCGCACCTGATCAACGATATCAGCGCCCTGCGGTTCGATCCCGCCCTCTTGGGAGTGGTGGCAGAGCACCGCGTGCCGCTGATTTTGATGCACATGCAGGGCATGCCCCGGACCATGCAGCTCAACCCACACTATGACGCGCTCATCGACGAAGTCTTCGCCTTTCTGCGTGAGCGAGTCGAGACGGCCAAGGGGGCAGGGATTCCCGCCGAACACCTGCTGATCGACCCCGGCATTGGCTTTGGCAAGGGCGCCCGGCATAACCTTGAGCTGCTGCGCAAGCTGCACCAGTTTCGCGCTCTCGGTCGGCCTCTCGTCATCGGCACGTCACGCAAAGCCTTCATCGGATGGATCCTCGGGACTGAGGTGAACGAACGCCTTGAGGGAACTGCGGCGACAGTAGCCACGGCCATAGCCCAGGGTGCAGATATCATCCGCGTGCACGATGTGCTGGCGATGGCACGGGTGGCACGGATGATGGACGCCCTGGTGCGACCTCATTTCGACGCCCATGCCAAGGGGCAGAAGGCGGTGGAGCCCAGCCGTGCGGGCGGTGAAGCAACAGAGGAGCATGAGGGCGGTGCCGCGTTGGCATGAGGTGGCTATTCTGGGAGGTATAATCGCGCTCCTTGCCGGGGTGCTAGGTGACCACCTCAAGTTGTGGCGCGAGCAGGAGCCGTTCATCCACCCACACGAAATTCAAGCGACGGTGGCTTTCACCCCCGATGAAGAAATCAACATCCGGGTCTATCGCGCCGCCAGTCCGGCCGTCGTCAATATCACCACGACCGCGGTGGCCTATGATTTTTTCCTGAACCCCGTGCCGAAGGAAGGGACCGGTTCCGGGGCCATTATCGACCGATCGGGTCATATCCTCACCAACTTCCATGTCATCGATGGCGCACGGCGGCTGGAGGTCACGCTCGCTGATGGTAGCAAGTGGCCGGCACGACCGGTCGGCGCCGACCCAAGCAATGATTTAGCGGTGGTCAAGATCGATGCCCCGGCGGAGAAACTCACGGTAATTCCGCTGGGCGATTCCTCGAAGTTGATCGTCGGCCAGAAGGTGTTGGTGATCGGTAACCCATTCGGGTTCGACCGCACCCTGACGGTGGGCATCGTCAGCTCCGTGGGGCGATCGATCCGGGCTGATAATGGCCGCTCGATCCGCGGCATCATCCAGACCGACGCGGCGATCAATCCGGGCAACTCTGGGGGGCCGTTGCTTAATTCGAGCGGCGAGGTCATCGGGGTGAGCACGGCCATCTTCTCGCCAAGTGGCGGGAGCGTCGGTGTCGGATTTGCCGTGCCGATCAATACCGCCAAGCGGATAATTCCTGAACTCATTAACCGCGGGTACGTCGCACGTCCGTACCTCGGAATTACCGGCCATGAAGTCATTCCGGCTCTGGCGCAAGCGCTCAGATTACCTGTCAATGAGGGGATCATGGTGGTCGAAGTCACCCCTGGCAGCCCTGCGCAGCGCGCTGGCATTCGCGGTGGAGACCGGGCAGTCCAGGTGGGCAATATGATTGTGCATCTGGGAGGGGATATCATCACCGAGGTCGATCAGGTGAAGCTGCGGACCTTTGAAGAGCTCAGCGATTTTATCGACACCAAGCGACCTGGAGACACCGTCACCCTCACCTTTCACCGTCAGGGGAAACTGAACGTCGTCGAGGTCCGGCTGCGAGAGCGGCCGCGAGGCTGAGGACCTGCTGTGGCCGAGCGCATTCGCATTCTACCAGAGGATCTGGCCAACCGTATCGCTGCCGGCGAGGTGATCGAGCGCCCCGCCTCGGTGGTCAAGGAACTGGCGGAGAACGCCCTCGACGCCGAAGCGCACACCATTATGGTCAGCGTGCAAGGGGCCGGGCGTCGGCTCATCCGGGTGAGCGATGACGGCTGTGGTATGAGCCGTGACGATGCCCTTCTGGCCTTCGAACGTCATGCTACCAGCAAGATCCGGTCGGTAGAGGATCTGGGCTGCATTGCCACGCTCGGGTTTCGCGGCGAGGCCCTGCCAAGCATTGCCTCGGTCTCACGGTTGACGTTGACGACTTGCGCCCAGCTCGGGGAAATCGGAACCTGGCTGGAGTTAGACGGCGGAGTCATCCGTCAAGTGCGCGAATGGACGGGGCCAGTGGGCACCAGCATCGAGGTCCGACAGCTATTCTTCAATACGCCAGCTCGCCTCAAATTTCTCAAGTCCAGGAACACGGAACTCGGGCATATGGTCAACATCATGAGCCAGCTTGCCCTCGCCCACCCTGGGATCCGTTTCAGGTTCACCCATGAACAGCAGGCCCTCCTGGATCTGCCCCCCGCTGCGACCACGCTGGATCGATTGGCCACGATTTGGGGGGCGGAAATCAGCCGGCAGCTCATCCCGATCGAAGACCGCGAGGGATCGGTGCTGCTGTCCGGTTTCGTGTCTCCGCCGACGTGGAGTCGTGCCAGCCGTGACGCCCAGTATCTCTTCGTCAATGGGCGCGCCGTGCGCGACCGCCTGCTCTTGCATGCCCTCTCCGAAGCGTATCGCCATACCCTCCCCGAAAAGCGTCACCCGATGGTGTTTGTGTTTCTGACGCTTCCTCCGCAGGATGTCGATGTCAACGTGCATCCTCATAAAACCGAGGTGCGGTTCGTCCAACCCGACCTCGTGCATGCGGTAGTCCGGGAGGCGATTCAACGCAGCCTGTCACGGACGGCAGTCAGCGTCCCAAGTGTCCCCATCACGGAATCCCCCACGATATCATTCATTGCCCCCGCCGCTCCGCCTGTCATACCGCACGAATGGCCGACACCGCTGATAGCGAACAGAGAAGGAATGACGCCCAGCGCCTTGGACCTTCAGCCTCTCCCTGCGATAGGACTGCCGACGCCAGAGCCCTCGGCAGCTGGACCGGAACCCTCTCCCCTCAGGCCATCGCCGCTGGTCCCCTCACATCAATTGCGTCCCTTAGGGCAAATCCACCACTCGTTCATCGTGGCGGACGGACCAGATGGACTGTATCTGTTTGATCAGCACGCCCTCCAGGAACGCATTCTCTACGAAGTGCTCAAAGCAGGGTTTCGCGCTGAGGCGGTACCGCGCCAGCATCTCCTGTTTCCGACCGCCATAGAGCTCACACCTGCAGCCATGCTATGGTTCGAAGATTTTCGCGGGCTGTTGGAGCGCATCGGGTTTGAGGCGGAGCCGTTTGGGGGCACGACCGTGGTGTTAAGAACTGTACCAGCGGTCCTCGCCGAATATCCGTATCTGGAAATTTACCGCGATACCTTCGCCGCGTTGGCTGCGACGGGACGGGCGAGCCCTTACGATGAAATCGTCGAGGCCATGTTGGCGAGTCTGGCCTGCCATGATGCAATTAAGATCAACCGTCCCCTCGACCTGTCCGAGATGCGCCGCCTTCTCGATGATTTTGCCGAAGTCGGAGCGCCTGCGACCTGCCCGCACGGACGTCCCCTAGCCTTGACAATCCCGGTCAGCGAGTTGCGCCGGCGCTTCCATCGTTCGTGATGTACTAAGGCAACATGCCTCCTAAGCAGGATAGACCTCAGTGATGACTTCCAAGCTCACACCGAATGCCTTCCGCAGCTCGTCCTCAAGGAGGCTGCGATACTCCTCGGACTCGACCAGTTCCTGCTGAAAACGGTGTTGCGGGGGAAAGCCTAAAACCAGTCTCTGCTCAGTGACGCGCAGCGGGCGCGCGGTGGCGAGAATAGTTTCGAGGATGCGGCGGCGACGCGCGACGCGTTTGACGATGTGGTCCCACATCGCCGTTACTTGCGCGACCGTGGGCGTAGGCGATTGCGGCATCGCGGCGGTCGGCTCGTCGGCACGCGGCTCGAGGGTCGCGGTGAGCGGTGGTGTCTCGTCTGGAAAGAGCGGTAAGCTCAGGTCCGCCTCTACAGATGCCGGAACTCGTGCCGGGAAACGCGGCCTCGGGCGCACCCCAGGATCCAGACGTGCTGCGGCAGACGTATATGAGAAAGCTGCTCTCTCACGCGTCATCTCGACGCTGTCGAGCGGCTCCACTGCGAAGATGGTCGGATACCCCCCTGTAGCCCTGCCAACGAGCAGACTGTGGTGTGTGCGCAGGCGTCGTCCAACACTTCGCAGGGTAGCCGCGTCAACGCGACTGCGTTTGGCGAGATGACGGACATCATCAGACGCCAGCTGGCAGAGGAACAGATTATCAACTTCGTGTTGAAGATGGTCTGCGAGACGGCTAACCGTAGTCGTGACAAAAAAGCTCATGAGGTCAGGATGGCTCACAGATATGAGGCCATCAGCGATGAACTGATGAGCCCCGAGTGACTCGGCATCGTCGAAGAACAGGTATGGCAATAGGTCCGTCTCCGTAGCCATTTCGCCGCCGGAGAACTCTCTCAGGGTGCCCATAAGCGACGCGACGACGCCGGTTCCGGCGTATCGGGGAAGCCTCGAGAGGTCAATCACCAGGGCCCCACCGTGGCGAATCTGTGCATAACCATTCCGGAATGCCGCGCCCTCAGCAGGCTGGGTGGCAAAGATCTGAGTTTGTTTGATGGCGTCAAGGCAGGCCAGAATCGCCCCGCCCGCCACTGCTTGACCCCCGACCTCGAGGTCTTCGGCGAACCGCATCAAATCATCGATGCCCAAAAATGGTGTAGACTGGTCTACATCGTTCTGCCCTTTCAGACGTGCGAGACGCCGCATGACATGGCTCTTAAAATACATGGCCATGGCTGTCGGCAGGCCAAACCGTCTCAACATCGTCGCTAAGCCATTTAGATCCATGTGCGTCAGGTCGAGTTTGAGGCTTTCCCCCACAACGAGATGGACAATTGCAGGGCGTCCCTCCTCTTGAATGGGAGGATGCACACGGTCTTGGGAAAGCGGGGCATAGACACCCCTAGTATCGAAGACGATACAGGGGAGGCCATGATCGATGAGCTCGCTCACAATGACGTGCGCGAGGTGCGAGGTCCCCGACTCCTCGGCACCCACGATCAGGTTGACCGTCCCAAGGGCTGCCCTGTCGATGTGAAAAGGCTCACCGGCGAGAGTCTTCCCAAGCCACAGGGGATTCCCCAACTCGGGCATGCATTGACGCAGCATTTCCTGATCAGCTGTCTTGGTCACGGTGATACCGCTCGTGGGGATCCATCCATCCCATGGCTGCCAAGCGGGATCCGTCATCTTGCGGATCTTGGCGATGGCGAGATGCAGACCGTGGCGGTCATGAGCTGGCTGGGATGTCTTCCGACGGCGCGGCGACCGAGAGCGTGGATTGTCTATCGCTGGGGATGCGGATGGAAGACCTATGGAGGGGCGTTGATCACGGCTAGACAGGAGGGATGTGGAGAAAATCGCTCTTAACTCAATGACCTGGACGATTAAGCCACGGTCGTCGTGGCGTCCAATGACCGACAGATTTTCGCCAACGTGCAAGTCATCCTCGGCAGGATTGAAGACCAGTTCGACCGTGTCTCCGGTAATCTGTACAACCTGAATGGCCATTGGCGGAGAGCGTTACCCGTGTGGTCTACGGCTGGCCCGCCTGGATGCACGCTCCCGAAGAGGCAATACGGCCTCAGAGGATGCTAAGGATCTTGCCGAGCGTCATCTCGTGCCGCTCTTCGAGGCGTAACAGATAGGCTTCCCAACGGAGCGGGCTCCACAGCTCAATGCGCTCGTATAACCCGATTAGCACGACTTCGTTCTCGATTTCGGCAAACTCCCGAAGTCGCTTCGGAATGGAGAGCCTGCCGTTTTTATCGACTTCGGAAGGCGATGACTCGGCCACTACATAATGCATGAAAAGGCGGCTTTGTTCGTCATCGAGATGTTGGCGCGTGGCAGTCAACTTCTCTTCCCATTCCTGTGTCCGGTATAACCAGAGGCTATGATCGAGAGACTTGAGGAAAATCACACTTTTCACCAGCTGCTCATCTTCGACCGGAAAGGCTGCGCGAAAGACGGAAGGCAGCACAAAGCGGCCCTTATCATCCACGCCGCATCGGAATTCGCCCGCGAACATAGCGTTCCCTGCCTGTATTTTCATGGCGTTAGCAGGGGAGTTTGTGATCCCTGAGGCCGCCGTTGTATCACAACCATTGATTTTTACCGCAAAATTCTCGTTAGGAGACAGGTAAACATACATTTTTGATAGTGTCAAGAAAAAAGAGCAGCAAAGAAGACTGATCACCTGGGCTGTCATTCCCTGATCAGAGTGCTGGGAACGATTCAAGATGGATAAGTCTGACAGATCGAGCCGAGATGATCAGCCTTGCGACAAGCAGTGCGAGTTGGCTGAGCGTGGGATGTGCTGCACATGAGGCGGGCGCGATGCGGTATTCACGAAGGCGCGTCCGACCATTGGACGCCAACGGTCGGACACTTAGTCCTCCCAAGGTTCAAGGCGTTGGCATCTTGGCAGCGTTGGTGGCCTTGTCCGATGCTTGTGCGGCTTCGATAATGGCGCTGAGCAGTTTCTGCCAGTCTCCTATGATGCCATAGCGAGCATAACGGAAAATATTGGCGTCGCGGTCTTTATTGATGGCAACGATGCACTTAGCCCCCGAGCAGCCGGCAATATGCTGGCTCGCGCCCGAAATGCCAACCGTGATGTAGACATCCGGGGTAATGGTTTTGCCGGTGAGGCCAATCTGCCAGCTATACGGCACCCAGCCTGAGTCCACCGCGGCACGCGAAGCCCCGATACCGGCCCCCAAAGCGTTCGCCAATTCCTGGAGCGGGCGAAACCCTTCCGGACCTCCCAAGCCTCGCCCTCCGGCAACCACAATCCTGGCGTCCTCGAGCTTGACACCTTCAATCTCTTCCTTGGTAGTGCTGACCACCTTCGTCTTCTGCATCGCTGGATCAAGCGCAACCTGGATTGCAACCACGTCCCCTTGGCGGTCGCTCTGTGCCGGCAAGGGATTGTAAACCTTTGGACGGACCGTCGCAAATTGCGGGTTCTGTGTGCAGAGGACCGTGGCCATCGCATTCCCCCCATAGACCGGGCGAGTGGCCATGAGCTGCTTGGTGGAGGCATCGATTTTCACCTCGAGACAATCCTGCACCAGAGGCACCCCTAGACGCGCCGCCAGTCGAGGCGCCACATCTCGGCCGATCGGCGTGCGGGCCATCAGCAAAACACGGGGGTTAACCGCCTGACAGAGTCGCGTCAGCGCCTCCAGATAGAGTTCCATTTGAAAATCGGCCAGGAGCGGATCATCGACGACGTATGCGCGATCGGCACCACGCGTCACCGCCGCGCGTGCGGCGCCATCGAGGCCATATCCTAGCAGACCGCAGGCCACGGTGATACTTAGATCATGCGCGAGCCGACGGCCTGCGGCAATGATCTCTCCCGTGGTCGGGGTCAGTTGCCCTCCTAGGCACTCTCCAAGCACCAGTACTTCTCCGGCATCAGCCATCTACTGCCTCCCTGTTCTTCGCATCGATCGTGCGTCGCGCCGGTTAAACCAAGCGTGATTCACGGAGCTTCTGAAAGAGTTGGTGAGCGATCTCCCGCTCATCGCCGCCATCGATGAACTCACAGGCTTGGTCCTGGACCGGGATGAACAGGTCGACCAGCTGCAGGCTTGACTGCAGCGTTGCGGGGTCGACGCCCAGGTCCGAGAGTTTCCAGATAGCGGGACGTTTGCGGTTCGCCGCCATGATAGCGCGCATGGTAGGGTAGCGTGGGAGCCCGAGCTCATTGCTGACAGTGACCAGCGCCGGCAGCGGCGCTTCGATCACTTCAGTCCCCTCGGGGATCACGCGCTCAACTTTCACCGTGCCATCGCTGACATCGATCTTCTTAGCGATCGTGACACAGGGGAGCCCTAACTCCTCGGTCAAGATCAGCGGCACCTGTGCGTTATCCCAGTCGGAGGCCTGACGCCCGCAGAGAATCAGGTCAAATGCCCCGATCTTCTTGATGGCGGCGCTGAGGAGCTGGGCCGTCATACGGCTGTCGATGGTATCGTCGATGGCGGGATCCTGGACCAGCACCAGCTCATCGGCTCCCATCGCCAGCAGCTTGCGCATGACGTCGATGGAGAACGTCTTCCCCACCGCCAGTACCGTTACCTTCGCATCTTGGGTGTCCTTGACGCGCAGCGCGGCCTCGACGGCATGTTCATCAAAGCCGTTGACGACGGGTGGGAAGCTTGAGGGAACGACCGCACGTTTACTCGCGGCATCGATTGTAAAGGCGGATTTTGGAGTTTCCGGGTCGATCACCTGCTTCGCGGTCACGATAATCTGTAACGGCATACTCACTCCTGTGACAGATGTTTACGCTTTTCCAAGGGCATCTTCGGCGGCGCTGTTGCCGGCCAGCCTGCCAAACACGGCCCCGGCAGCAAGCCCAGAACCACCAGCGTAATTATGGTAAAACAGGCCACCGACCAGCTCGCCCGCGGCATACAAGCCCGGGATCGTATTGCCCTCGGTGTCGATCACCTGTCCACGCGTGTCGATCTTCAAGCCGCCAAAGGTGAACGTAATGCCACAAGTCACGGCATAGCCGATATACGGCGGGGCATCGATCGGCAGCGCCCAGTTCGATTTGGGCGGCGTGATCCCCTTGGTGCACTTGCCGTCCAGCACGGTCGGGTCATAATGCCCCGTCTGCACGGCCGCGTTGTACTCCCGAACGGTCTTCACGAAGCCTTCACGGTCGATCCCAAGCCGATCCGCCAGCTCCTCAATGGTATTAGCTGTCGCCGTCGTCGCCTGCGGAATGCGGTACTCATCGCGCAGGAGATGCTTAACCTTCTCATCGAAGATCTGGAATGCCGCGCCCAGCGGTTGCTTGAGGATTTCGCGCCCGTAGGCGGCATAGGTATAATTGCGGAAATCTGCCCCCTCATCCACGAAGCGCTTGCCTTCAAGGTTCACAATGAGTCCGAAGGGATACGAATGCTTCTGGTAAAGCTCGGTGATCGTCCGATCGCCAAACGGCGGGGCATTGACGTCCCAGGCGACGGCATGGCAACTGCTCCAGTGCCCATAGGGCTGGGCCCCGATGTCCAGGGCCATCCGGATGCCGTCGCCGGTGTTATAGGGGACCCCGCGCACCTTGGCCAGCTCCCAACCCGGTCCGAGGTAGCGGGTGCGCATCTCAGCGTTCGCCTCGAAGCCGCCGCAGGCCAGCACCACCGCCTTGGCGGCGATCTCCTCGAAGCCGTCCGGCCCTTGCACGACCACGCCAGAGACCTTCCCTTGGCGATCCTGGATGAGTCGGACCCCCTTGGTTTGGTAGCGAATTTCCGCCCCCAAGCGTTCGGCCACTTCGAATTGCTGGTCGGACAACCCCTTGCCGGCGCCGACCGATTCCACCACCAAGCCGCCCCAGAAGTGATACTTACCGTCCACCTTAAACGCCTGGCGGCCGAAGGCCAGGACGAAGCGCACC
>Ga0081538_10004176_pt1 | contig 13409 bp, 9 predicted proteins | sample TabmetS5T2R1_FD_71022 | JGI IMG/M metagenome (GOLD analysis project Ga0081538, IMG submission 71022) | Tabebuia heterophylla rhizosphere microbial communities from the University of Puerto Rico - S5T2R1 | ecosystem: Host-associated > Plants > Roots > Rhizosphere ...
CGTGCTGGACGGTCAGGTCGTGGTCGCGCTCCCCCACCCGCCCCTCGCCGAGCAGCGGCCCGGTGACCTCGGTCAGCCGGTGCGGCAGCGGGACCAGCGGCTGGCGGGGATGGCGCAGCGCCGTCGACCGGTACTCGGGGTAGTCCAGCGGCGGATGGGTCCCCGGCGCCGCCCGGCGATACCCAGACACCACCAGCCGCCTCCCCGCCCGCCGGGCATCCACAGTGTCGGACATGATGACCGCTTCCCTTGAGCTAGGTTGGTCAGGGCTCGAGACACCCATCGCGATGCTCCACGGATCCGCGCAGCCCCGACTGGACTCCTACGGGATGTTCAAACACGGGACCTCCTGGGCTTGGTTTACCATTGAGCCGAATGGACTAACTATTAGTCAAAAGCCTACCTGCGGGGAGCGGCACATGGGTGAACAGGGACGCGTGTTCGTACGCGGTCTGACCTCGATGACCTACGGCCTGGAGGAGTTCCGCCGCCGCCAGCTCGGCGCGGCCCGGGTGCGGGATGACACGGTCGTCGTCGACGACGCCAGGGTTGGCCACTCCGGCGACTCGGCCAAGTCCCGGACCTGGTGGCGGATCGGACCGGGCGACGAGGAGTTCCTCACCCAGACCTTGCAGATCCACTTCGTCGAGCTGCCCCCGCGCTCCTCGAACCGGGGCCACGGCCACCAGAACGAGGCCGCCTTCTACATCCTCAAGGGCGCCGGATACGAGATCCACGACGGTCAGCGATACGACTGGAGGAAGGACGACCTGGTCTTCGTCCACACCGACTGCATCCACCGGCACTACAACCCCTATGACGAGCGCGCCCTCGCGCTCGTGATGAAGGCCAAGTGCACCTGGATGTTCCTCGGTCTGCTCCAGCAGGGGCGCAGCGGGCCGTTCGAGCGCGAGGCGGAGTTCGGCCCACGTGAGGATTGGTCGAGGCTCTGGACGCCCGGCGTCGCGTCCCGCAAGAAGGTGATCGGCGTCCAGGACACCACCTGGGAACAGACCCCGCTGGGCAGGGTCCGGGTCATGAGTGGCCTCGAGCGCACCGATGCCCGCGTGTTCTCGGTCGATGTCTTCGAGCTCGACATCCCGCCGGCAAGCCGCAGCGGCCGCTACTGGAAGATGGCCGACGAGGTCTACTACGTGCTCGACGGCCGCGGCCACGCCTTGCACTGGGAAGTCGAGGCCGAGCTGGCCGAGCGGTATCACGCCCGCATCGCCAAGGAGCCGAGCCGGCATGAGGTCAAGCAGGGCGACACCCTCTACGTACCGCAGAACACGGTCGTCCAGCTGTTCGCGGCCGAGGACGTCCCCCTGCGTCTGCTCAACGTCCAGAACCGGGTGTTCAAGCACCTCGGCTACGACGCGGTCCACTACTTCGAACCCGCCCCCACCTACGACGCCGAGGCCGCCAGGGCCGGCGACGCCGCGCGGGCGTGACCCGCGACGCCGCGGCATCGGCCATCGGGGCCCTGGTCTTCTCCCTGGCCCTGGCCATCGCCTCGGTCGCGCTGCCGCTGCTGGCCCTTGACGCCGGCTACAGCCACCCGGAGATCGGCCTGCTCATGGCGGCGTCGGCGGTCGCCCAGATGTCGGTTCGCACGGTGCTCGGCGCCGTCATGCGGCGCCTACCCGACTGGACCCTGATAACCGCGGCCGGCCTGCTGCTGGCCGTGTCGAGCGGGCTGGTCGCCGCCTCGGCCGCGGTCGTCCCCTTCGTGGCCGCCCAGCTCATGCAGGGTGTGGCCCGGGCCTGCTTCTGGACTGGGAGCCAGACCCACGTCGTGCGTGGCCCCGCCCGCGCCGTCGGCGCCCTGGCCACGGTCAACTTCGTCGCCTCAGTCGGGTTGCTGGCCGGTCCGGTCGCGGCCGGCGTCCTCACCGAGCGCAGCCCGCGGCTGGCCCTGGCGGCAGCCGCGGGCGTCGCCTTGGCCGGCGTGGTCCCAACGCTCCTGCTGGACCGGCTGCCGCCGTTCAGCCCGCCGCCGGACCGGCCACCAGGGCGGATTTGGCGGCGGCCGGGGGTGGACGCCGGCTGCTGGGCGGGTATCACCGCCGGCGCCTGGCGCGGTCTGCTCAGCTCCTACATCCCCGTCGCTCTGGACGCCGCCCGCCAGTCGCCCACAATGATCGGCGTACTGGTGTCGACGGCCAATGGCGCGTCGGTGGTCGGGTCGGGCGCCGTGGCCCGCGTCCGCACCGAGGCGGCCGCCCGCGTCCTCGCGCTCGGCACCCTGGCCGCCGGTCTCGGCACCGCCGCCTCGGGCCTGGCCGCCGGCCAGGCCACGCTCGCCGGAACGGCTTTGGCCCTCTCCGGGCTCGGCGCCGGTGCCCTGCAGACACTCGGGCCAGCCGTCGCCAGCGAGGCCGTGCACCCGGAGGAGCGCGGTGAGGCGATCGCGGCCGCCGGCGGCTTCCGGGCCGCCGCGCTGTTCGCCGCGCCGCTGGCCGTGGCCGCGGCCCTGAGCGTGCTCCCCCTGGCCTCGGCGATGGCGGCCGTCGGGCTGGTCATCGCGGTTCCCGCCGCCACCGCGCGGCGGATCGGGCAGGGTGGCCGGGCCGCGCGGCCCGCCGTGGGCGGGCGGAGCCGGCCCGGTGGCCCCGAAGGCCGGGATGCCCCTGTTGCGGCGCCGGCCCGGCGCCAGGAAAATATGACTAACCATTAGACCAATCTCCCCACGACGGGGGTCACCGGCATGGCGAACTGGACGACGACCAAGGTCAGCCATTACCAGGTCCAGAAACAGCGCCGGGCCGCGCTCATCGAGGAATGGCGCCGCCACCAGAGGGCGCTCGCGCGCCTGCCGGAGGTGGTCATGTGGGAGACGGCGCCCGGCATGCGCCGGGGCGTGTACACGGGCGTGGACGGCGACCGTCCCACCCGAACGATGGACGCCGTCGCCCACGAGTTGGACCCCGGCGTGGTCACTGCCATCAACCGGCACTCATGGGATGCGATGGTGTTCTGCGTCGCCGGCTGGGGATGGGCCGAGATCGACGGCCAGCGCATTGCTTGGGGGCCCGGCGACTCCCTGCACCTGCCGCTGTGGTCCTGGCACCGCTTCGGCAACGACGGCAACGAGCGCTGTCGCTACCTTACGTTCTCGGCCGAGCCGCTCATGTCCACGATGGGATACGCAATCTTCGAGGACGCCGGCCACAGACCGGTCGCCGAGCTTCCGCAGCGCCCGACGCAGTCGCCCGGCGTGGAGGGCGACGACCCGTACGCCCGCCGCCGGCGCCGGCTGGCCGCCGACCAGGGCGAGCGTCGCTCGGGCCGCCTCCACACGAGCTGGGACGAGCTCGAACTGCTCAACACCCCACGTGGCACGCGCACGACGTTCCTGCTCGACCGCGCGATCGGCTACCAGGCGTCGGGCATGTCAATGGCCATGTTCGAGCTCGGCCCTGGCCGTGGGCAGTCGATGCACCGGCATCCCGGCGAGGCCTGGCTGTACGTGGTCGAGGGCAGGGGCCACTCGTTCCTTGGCACCGAGCCGGACGTGGGCGAGGACCACCCATGGGGCAAGGGCGACCTCATCATCGTCGACCACTTTCTGTGGCACGCCCACTACAACGACGACCCGGACAGGACCGCCAAGGTGGTCCGCATCCACATGTTCGATAGCCTCCTCGACACCATGCGGGTGCTGATGGACCCGATGGTGCTGTTCGAGGAGCCCCCCGACGAGATCCGCGATGAGCAGGCCGGCGACCCGGCCACCGTCGACTGGCCCCCGCTCGCCCGTCCCACCTGGCCATGGTGACCACCGAGGCGACCGGGGTGGAGCGCCCGGCCGGCCTCACCGGCACCCGCGGCCCGGCCGGCTTCGGCTCCGACCTGCTGGTCGACCTGCTCCGCGCCCTCGGCCACCGCTACCTTCCAATGAACCCGGGCTCGTCGTTCCGGGGCCTGCACGACTCGGTGGTCAACCACGGCGGCAACCGCGACCCGCAGCTCCTGCTCTGCCTCCACGAGGAGATCGCCGTAGCCCTGGCGCACGGCTACGCCAAGGCGACCCGCGGACCGGCCGCAGCGGTCGTCCACGACCTGGTCGGGCTGATGCACGCGTCCATGGCCGTCTACAACGCCTTCTGCGACCGCGTCCCGCTCCTGCTGCTTGGCGGCAGCGGCCCGGCCGACCGGTCCAGGAGGCGGCCGGTGGACTGGCTCCACTCGGCCACCACCCAGGCCGAGCTGGTGCGGGACTTCGTCAAGTGGGACGACGAGCCGTCCACGGCCGAGGCGGCCGTGGCGGCCGTGCTCCGGGCCGACCGGCTCGCCTCGTCGGCTCCCACCGGTCCGGTGTACGTCTCCCTCGACGCGGCCGAGCAGGACCGGGCGCTTGACGGGCCAATCCTCCTGCCAGACCTGGCCAGGCACACGCCCATGCCGCCGATGCGGCCCGACCCGGACGCCGTCGAGCGGGCCGCCGAGGTCCTGGCCCAGGCGACCCTGCCGGTCGTGGTGGGCGGCCGGGTCGGGCTCGACCCGGCCGCCACCGCGCCGCTGACGACCCTGGTCGAGGCGCTCGGCGCCGCCTACAGCGACGACCGCAATCTGGTCGGCTTCCCCACCGTCCACCCGCAGAACTGCTCGGGCGACGCCGCCCTCCTGGCCGACGCCGACGTGGTGGTGGCCGTCGACGTCGTCGACCTGGCCGCGTTGCCGGGCATGGACCGGGACCGGACCATGGTCGTGGATCTGTCGCTCGGGGACCTCGGCATCCGCTCCTGGTCGGGCGCGTTCGGGCCGCCTGTCCCCCGCGACGTCCACCTGGCCGGCGACCCGCTCGCCGGCCTGTGGCTGCTGGGTGAGGCCGTCGATGGCCGCGTGGATCCGGCCCGGCGGGCCGAGCGGGCCGAGCGGGTCCGCGAGCGGCACACCGCCCTTCGGGCCAGGCAACGAGCGGCCTTGGCCACCGGCTGGACCGACCGCCCGATCCGGCCGGCCCGGCTGGTCGCCGAGACCTGGGCAGCAGTGCGCGGGCTGCCTTGGCTGCTGGTCCTGCGCAACACCCGGACCTGGCCCGAGGGCGTCTGGGAGTTCCCGGGGGCGGGACGCTACCTCGGCCACTCCGGAGGCGGCGGCGTCGGCTACGGACCGGGCGCCATGGTCGGCGGCGCCCTTGCCGGCCGGGATCGCGGGGAGCTGGGCGTGGCCATCGTCGGCGACGGCGAACTGCTGATGGCGGCCGGGGCGCTGTGGACGGCCGTCCACTACCGGATCCCGCTGCTGGTCGTCGTCAACGACAACGCATCGTTCCACAACGACGAGCAGCACCAGCGACGGGTCGCCGTCCGCCGCGGCCGCCCGGAAGAGAACGCCTGGATCGGGGTGCGGATCGCCGGCCCTACGATCGACATCGCCGGGCTGGCCCGCTCGTATGGTTGCTGGGCGACCGGCCCGGTCGAACACCCCGACCAGCTCGCTTCGGCGCTGAAGGAGGCGGCGGCCAGGGCGGCGGCCGGCGAGGTGGCCGTGGTGCACGCCCGCACGGCGCCTCAGGACCGTGCGCAAGAGCCGACCGAGGTCCCGCGTGAACGGTAGCCGACGCCTGGCCGCTCGACCGGCAGTGGCCGGTGGTGGAGGGCGCTCAGCAGGCTACTGGAACTGATCGGGAGGTGACGATGCCCGTGCGACCCGAGGCCGACCGGCGCATGTTCGTGGGTGGCGAGTGGACCGATGCCGCCGACGGGGCCAGGTTGCCGGTCATCGACCCGGCCACCGAGGAGCGGCTCGGCACCGTGCCCGACGCCGGCCCCGACGACCTGGAGCGGGCCGTGGCCGCCGCCGGCGCGGCCGCGCCGGCCTGGGCCGACGCGGGCTGGCAGCGGCGCGCCGCTGCGCTGCGCGAGCTGGCCGGCCGCATCGCCGAGCGCGCCGAGGAGCTGGCCGTGCTGGACACCCGGGACTCAGGCAACCCGATCACCGGTATGCGCGCCGACCTGGCGAGCACGCCCTCGGAGGTCCTCTACTACGCCGGCATCGCCCCCGAGGCCAAGGGGGCCACGTTTCCGGCCGGCCCGGACATGCTCGCCTACACCGTGCGCCAGCCCTACGGTGCGGTGGCCCGGATCATCCCGTTCAACCACCCCTTCAAGTTCGCCGCCGGCAAGATCGCCGCGCCACTGGCGGCCGGCAACTGCGTGCTGCTCAAGCCGGCCGAGCAGACCTCCCTGTCCGCCCTCGAGCTGGCCGGGCTCGCCGAGGACCTGCTGCCTCCCGGCGTGCTCTCGGTCCTCACCGGCCGAGGCGAGCGGATCGGCGCCGCCCTGGTCGGACACGGGCGCGTGCCCCGGGTCGCGTTCACCGGCTCGGTCCCGACCGGGCGCCGGGTCCTGCGGGCCGCCGCCCGGCACGTCAAGCACGTCAGCCTCGAGCTCGGGGGCAAGAACCCGATCATCATCTGTCCCGACGTGGATCCCGGGCCCGCGGCCCGGGCGGCCGTGAAGGCGATGAACCTGGCCCGCTGCAACGGCCAGTCGTGCGGGTCGACCTCGCGCCTGTTCGTCCACGACGACCTCCGCGGCCCGTTCCTGGACGCGCTGGCCGAGCGGGTCGGCGAGCTCCGGGTCGGCGATCCGCTGGCCGACGACACCGACATCGGTCCGCTCACCTTCGCCGCCCACCACGAGCGGGTCCTCGCCTACATCGCGGCCGGCCGGCGCGAGGGCGCCACCGTGCTCACCGGGGGCGGGCGCCCCCCCGGACTGGAGCGCGGCTTCTTCGTCGAGCCCACGGTGTTCACCGACGTCACCGGGGCCATGACCATCGCCCGCGAGGAGATCTTCGGCCCCGTCATGGCCGTGCTTGGCTGGCGGGATGTCGACGAGGTGGTCGCCAGGGCCAATTCGGTCGAGTACGGTCTGGTGGCCAACGTCTGGACCCGCGACGTGTCGGCCGCGCACCGGCTGGCCGGGCGGCTGGAGGCGGGTTACGTCTATGTCAACGGCACCGGAAAGCGGCCGCTCGGCACCCCGTTCGGTGGCTGGAAGCATTCTGGCATGGGCAAGGAGAACTCCCTGGAGGAACTGCTCTCCTACACCCGCTCCAAGACCGTGGCGGTGACGTTGTGAGCCCGCCGCGTTGGGGCTCGGACGTCATGGCCGACATGCTCCAGGCCCTGGGACTGCCGTACGTGAGCCTCAACCCCGGCTCGTCGTTCCGTGGGCTGCACGACTCGCTGGTCAACCATGCCGGCAACCGGGTCGAGATGATCTGCTGTCCACACGAGAAGGTGGCGGTCGGCGTCGCCCACGGCTACGCCAAGGCAACCGGCCGGCCCATGGCCGTGCTCCTCCACGACGTGGTCGGGCTGCTCCACGGGGCCATGGGCATCTACTACGCCCGGCTGGACCGGGTGCCTGTGCTCGTCCTGGGCGGGTCCGGGCCGGCCGAGCACTCGCGGCGTCGCCCCAACATCGACTGGATCCACTCGGCCAACGTGCAGGGCAATGCGGTCCGCGACTACACGAAGTGGGACCATGAGCCGCGCTCGCTCACCGACGTACCCCGTGTCCTGGCCAGGGCCCATCGGGTGGCCCTGAGCGAGCCGCGCGGACCGGTGTACGTGGCCCTGGACGCCGGCCTCCAGGAGGACCCGCTGGACGAGCCGGTCGCGCTCCCCGACCTTGCCCGCCTGGGGCCGCCTTCGCGGATCGGGCCCGACCCGGCCGCCCTGCACCGCCTGGCCGAGCGGCTGTGCGCGGCCCGGCGGCCGGTGGTGGTGGCCGGTTACGCCGGCCGCGACCCCGCCGCGTTCGGCCAGCTCGTCGAGCTGGCCGAGCTGGTCGGTGCGGGAGTGATCGACACGGGCATCCGGCTCAACTTCCCCAACCGCCACCGGCTCTGCGTCACGGGGACCGATGCCCTCGAGCGGGCCGACTGCGTGCTGTTCCTGGACGTCAAGGACCTGGGCAAGCCGACCCAGCGGCTGGACTCGATCAGCCGCACGGTCACCTCACGGCTGGCGCCGGACACCACCGTGCTCGACCTCGGCTTTAACGACCTCGACCTGTCCTCCTGGAGCGAGGACTATGCCGCTCTGGTCGAGACCGACCTGCAGGTGACCGCCGACACGGTGGTGGCGCTGCCCATGCTCCTGGACGCCTGCCGCCGCCTGGTCGCCGACGACGACGCCGCCCGCCTGGACGCGCGGGCCGCCTGGGCTGCCGAGCTGAGCGAGCTGCATGCCAAGACCACCGGCGGCTGGGCCGCCGAGGCGGCCACCCTGGCCGACCTGTCACCGGTGTCGCCAGCCCGGCTGGCGGCCGAGGTCTGGGAGGTGGTCTCCGGTCACGACTGGGTGCTGACCGCTGGCACCGCGGCCGAGTGGGCCCGCAGGCTGTGGGACTTCGACGCTCCCCACCGCCACCCGGGCCGTCAGCTCGGCACCGCGACCCAGATCGGCATCTCGCTCGGGGTTGCCCTGGCCCACCGGGGCACGGGCAGGCTGGTGGTCGACCTGCAGCCGGACGGGGACCTCATGTTCGACGCCGGGGCGCTCTGGACGGCGTCCTACTATCGGCTCCCCCTGCTGGTGGTCATGTACAACAACCGCGCCTACCACAACGACCAGGAGCACCAGGAGCGGCTGGCCCGCCAGCGCGGCACCCCGCTGGAGCGGGCCTACATCGGGATGGAGCTCGACCGCCCGGCGCCCGACTTCGCCGCCCTGGCCCGCTCCATGGGCTGGTGGGCCGACGGCCCGCTCGGCCACCCCGACCAGGTGGGTCCGGCCGTCCGCCGGGCCGCCACCCACGTGCTGGAGACCGGCACCCCGGCCCTGGTGGACGTCGTCTGCCAGCCCCGGTAGCGGGACGGCGCTCGCTGGCCGGCGCCTCAGACCACGGCCGGCCTGGTCACCTCGTAGTCGCGGACCGTGCCGCCCCGGACCAGGAGCCAGCCGCCGAGCGCCACCGAGACCAGCCCACCGGCGGTCAGCGCCGCCACCGGCCCGAGGAGCGAGGCCAGCCAGCCGACGTTGACGTCGCCGATGGCCGGCCCGCCCCGCGAGCTCATCTGGTAGAAACCCTGGACGCGCCCGCGCAGCTCATCGGGGGTCTCCAGCTGCACGGCGGCGTGCCGGACGGTGGTGGCGAGGGCGTCGGCCAGCCCAAGCAGCAAAGCGGCGGCCAGGGCCAGCCAGAACACCTCGGCCTGCGCGAACAGGACGCAGCACAGGCCGTAGGCGACCGTGGCCGCGAGCAGGATGCGCCCGGAGCGGCGCGAGCGGACCAGCTTGAAGACCAGCACCGACCCGAGCAGCGCCCCCGCCGACGGGGCGCTGGCCAGCACGCCGTAGCCGCGCGGCCCGGCGTCCAGCACGTCCAGGGCGAAGGCGGGCAGGAGCACGCGGTAGGCGCCGAACACGGTGGCGGAGAGGTCCAGGACCATGAGCTGCCAGATGAGCGGCCGGTGGACCACGTAACGGGCACCGTCACGCAGGCTGCCGAGGATCGATCGGTGCTCGGGCGGGGCAAGGCGCGGGATTCGCAGCAGCCCGAGCAGGACGACGAGCACGGCGTAGGTGCCGGCGTCCACGAAGTACATGGCCGCGGGGCCGCTGGCCGCGATGAGCAGGCCGGCCAGGGCCGGGCCGACCAGGATGGCCAGCTCGCGGGACGGGTTGAGCAGGGCGATGGCCTCGGGCAGCTCCTCGCGTGGGACCATGGCCGGGATGAGGGCCTGCCTGGCCGGCTGGTCGAACGTGGCGGCGGCGGTGGTCAGCAGCACCGACAGGAACACATGCCAGGGTCTGACCTGTCCGGTCGCGGTGAGCAGGGCCAGCCCGAGGGCGACCAGCATGGCCGTCGCCTGGGTGGCCTGCAGCAGTCGCCGCCGGTCGAGCCGGTCGGCATACACGCCGCCCAGCGGTGAGAGCACCAGCAGGGCGACGGCCTGGGCGGCCCCCACCCCGCCGACCAGCAGGGTGGAGCCGGTCAGGTCGTACACCTGGTACAGGTTGGCGGCGACCGCCCCCCTGGTGCCGACCTGGGAGAGGATGACGCCGAGCCAGTAGAGGTTGAAGTTGCGGTGACGCAGGATCGGAGGGACCGACGGCACCGCGCGTTCAGCCCTCGAGGGGAACCAGGGCCAGCTTGGCCGGATCCATACGCACGCGGACCATGGTGCCCGGCTCGATTGACACGCTCGGGTTGGCGCGATTGCGGATCTCGTACTTGCCCACGCCGACGATATGGTCGACCGAGTCGCCGAGGAAGGCCCGCGTGAGGATCTCGCCGTTCCACTCGTTGGGGCTGCTCACGCCGCCTGGTCCCTCGGCCACGGCGACGGCCTCGGGGCGGATCGACACCACCACCTCGGTGCCGGCCGGGACGTCCCCGGCGTGGTCGACGAGCAGCCGGCCCTCGGTGGTCTCGACCGCGATGTGGCCGCCCTCGCGGCCCCGGACGACCCCCTCGATGAAGTTCGACGTGCCGATGAACTCGGCCACGAACCGGCAGTTCGGCTGCTCGTAGATCTCCCGTGGCTTGCCGAGCTGGATGATCTTGCCGTCGCACATCACCGCGACCATGGAGGACAGGGCCAGTGCCTCGATCTGGTCGTGCGTCACGTAGACGCTGGTGATCCCCAGGTCCCGCTGCAGGCGCTTGAGCTCGAACCGGAGCGACTCGCGCAGCTTGGCGTCCAGGTTGGACAGAGGCTCGTCGAGCAGCATCAGCGATGGCTCGGTGACCATGGCCCTGGCCAGGGCCAGCCGCTGCTGCTGGCCGCCGGACAGCTTGGTCGCCTGCCGGTCGGCCAGGTGGTCCAGCTCCATCGTCGCCAGCACCCGCATGACCTTCTCGCGGATCTCGCGCTTGCTCGGCCGCTCCGAGCGCCTGCGAACCTGCAGCGGGAAGGCGACGTTGTCGAACACGCGCATGTGCGGCCAGATCGCGTACGACTGGAACACCATGCCGAGCCCGCGCTGATTGGCCGGCACGTTCACCGACGCACCCTGGCCACGCGAGAACAGCACCCAGTCGCCGAGCCTGATGGTTCCCTGGTCCGGCTGCTCAAGCCCCGCGATCGACCGCAGCGTTGTCGTCTTCCCACACCCGGACGGACCGAGCAGGGTGTACAGCTGTCCCTCCTCGACCTGGAAGCTGACGTCGTCGACGGCGTGGACGGGTTCGGCGTCCCGTCCCCCTTCGAAGGTCTTGGCGAGGTGGTCGATCTGGAGCATCTGGCCTCCTGAGGCTCGGCGGCCTACCTCTCCTGCAGCCCGACCTTGGCGCCGAGCTTGTACGCGATCGTCACGAGGACCACGAGGGTGAGCACCATGACGACCCCCAGTGCGGCGAGGACGGTGAACTGGCCGTTCTCGAACTGCTCGAAGATGAGGATGGAGAGCACTTCGTTGCCTGGGCTGTAGAGCAGGATGGAGCTGGACAGCTCCCGGAACGACACGACGAAGATGTAGACCCAGCCGGCGAGGAGGCCGGGGGCCATGAGCGGCAGGAGCACTCGGCGGAACGTCGGCCACCACTTCGCGCCCGAGGCGTGCGCGGACTCCTCCAGCTCGGTCGAGATCTGGTGGAGCGAGGTGACGGCATAGCGCATGCCGTAGGGCAGGTAGCGGGTGCAGTAGGCGATGAGCAGGATGAACAGCGTGCCGTAGATGGGGATGGGGCTGCGCAGGTAGACGAACGAGAGCGAGAGCCCGAGGACCAGACCGGGCACGACCAGCGGCAGGAAGGACAGCTGGTCCACCAGCTGGCGTCCGGGCACCCTGGACCTGACCACCAGCCAGCCGGCCACGGCCATGAGGGCCATCACCGCGGTCGCCGCGCCGAAGCCGAGCAGGAGCGAGTTGCGCAGCGCCGTGCCGGCGATGTTCGCCTCCAGCAGCTCGCGGTAGTTCTCCAGCGTCAGGGAGGCGAGCGCCTGCCGGGAGGGCGCCTGGTAGAACCGCAGCACCGATGCCCACAGCAGCACCGCCAGCGGCAGCACGACCGTGCCGGCGAAGTACAGGAGAATGAGCAGCCCCATCACCGGCCGCAGCCGGCCGAGCGGGATGGGCCGGGGCCGGAACCCCCTCCCCGTGACGGTCTGGTAGCTCCTGGTGCCCCGTCCGACCCGGTTGGACAGGAAGACTCCGGCCACAGCGAGGGCGAGCAGACCGGTCGCGAGTGCCCCGGCCGCGCCGAGGTCGACCGGGTAGGACCGCAGCGTGAAGTAGATGCGGCTGGTGAACACATAGATGCCGTTCTGGAGGCCGAGGAGGGCGGGCACCTCGAAGCTCTCCAGGCTGCGCACGATCATGATGAGCACCGAGGCGACGATCGCGGGCCGCACCAGCGGCACGGTCACCAGGCGGAAGACCTTCCATCGGCTGGCCCCGCTCATCAGGGCCGACTCCTCAAGGGCGGGGTCCATCGACCGGAAGGCGGCCACCATCAGCAGGAACACCAGCGGGCTCAGGTGTAGCCCCTCGACCCAGATCATGCCGGGGATCGAGAACACGTCGAGCACGTCACGGCCGAAGATCGGCCGCAGGGCCGCGTTGAGCAGGCCGATGTCGGGGCTGGCAAGGAAGATCCAGGCGATCGTGTAGAGGATGCCGGGGATGATGAGCGGGATCATCGAGGCGGCGAAGAACAACGCCTTGAAGGGCACGTCGGTGCGCACGTTGAGGTAGGCGAGCACCGTGCCGGTGACCAGCGAGACGATCGCCGCCCCGATGGAGAAGGTCAGCGAGTTGACCACCATCCGGTCGATGCCGGCCGCGCCGAAGGCACGTCCGAAGGCATCAAGGGTGAAGCCCTGGGCGTCGAAGAACGTGCCCCAGAGCAGGTAGTAGAGCGGCACCGCCGCGAGGTAGCCGACGACCACCACGACCACCAGCACGACCAGTGTCTGGGCCTGCAGCAGGGACCGGACCGTCGTGGCCAGCCCGGCCATCCGCCGCCGGCGGGCGGCCGGGCGGGTCTCGGGGGCTTCCGGAGTCTCCGGGAGCTGTGGGGCGGTGACCGACGTCACGGCGCGTTATCCGCCCGACTCGGCGACCTGCTCGCCCTCGGAGACGACCTGCTGGTAGAGGTCGCTCCACTTCTTGTTCTGCTCGGCGAGCTCCTTGACGTCGACCGGGATGACCTCGACCCCTTCCAGGGTTGTCTCTTTGCCCTTGACCGACGGGGTGAGGCCCTCCTCGATGAGCACGTCCTGGCCCTTGGTCAGGATCCAGGTGGTGAACAGCAGCGCGGCGGCCGGGTGCTTCGCCGTGTTCATCACCCCGACGCCGTTGGGTCGGGCGATGACCGGCTCGACCAGCGGCTTGTAGGCGACCGGGGCACCGTCGTCGGCGAGCCGCTGGGTCAGGTAGGTGTAGTTGGAGACGGCCACCGCGAACTGGCCGGGCGAGAGCAGCTCGCCCCGGGCGGGGTGGC
>Ga0081538_10004177_pt1 | contig 13407 bp, 14 predicted proteins | sample TabmetS5T2R1_FD_71022 | JGI IMG/M metagenome (GOLD analysis project Ga0081538, IMG submission 71022) | Tabebuia heterophylla rhizosphere microbial communities from the University of Puerto Rico - S5T2R1 | ecosystem: Host-associated > Plants > Roots > Rhizosphere ...
GGCCTGCGCTCGCGCGTGCCTGGGCTCGCTCGCCGGCGACCGCCCCGTCCGCGACCCGGGACCCCGGGGAGGGAGCCGGAGGCGAGCGACGGTCATGTGAGCTCGAGCGTGCGGCCCGCAACGACGAGAAAGGCACGATCCGCCCGGTCGGCGAACAGGGCGTTCACGCGTCCGAGAAGGTCGCGGAAGGAGCGCCCGAGAGGCGTCGCCGGGACGACGCCCATCCCGATCTCGTTGCTGACGACGACCGTGGGCGCTTTCCTGGCCGCCGCGAGCGCCGCCGCGTCGGCGGCGGCACGCTCGAGCTCCTCCTCGGTCCAGCCGGCTTCGAGGGCGTTCGCAGCCCAGAGCGTCAGGCAGTCGACGACGACGAACGTATTCTCGGGAGCGCGCTCCAGCTCGCCGAGCACGTCGAGCGGCTCCTCGATCGTCGGCCAGCCTGCGGGCCGCTCGCGGCGGTGCCGGGCGATGCGGGCCGCTAGCTCCTCGTCGTCCCGCGCCTCGGCGGTGGCGACGAAGGTAACCGGCCCTTCCCATTCGGACCCAAGCCGGACGGCGAGCGCGGATTTCCCGCTCCGAGCACCGCCCACGAGGAACGTGAGCGGCATCAGGGAACCGGCTGCTCCACCGCTACCGGCGGGCGCAGCGGGACGACCGCGATGCCGGTCTCGGCGTCGGAGACGATCCTCACGGAGGCGCCGAAGTGGCGCAGGATCAACTCCTCGGTCAGCACCTGGTGCGGCGTCCCGCTGGCCTGCTCGCGCCCGCCGTCGAGAAGCAGGAGCCGGTCGGCGTACTGGCCGGCGTGCGTGAGATCGTGCATGGCGCTCAACACGGTGAGGCCGGTCTCGGCCCGCAAGGAGGCGACGAGCTCGAGCACCTGCTGCTGGGCGCCCACGTCGAGGGCGCTCGTGGGCTCGTCGAGGAGGAGGAGCGACGCATCCTGCGCGACGGCGCGCGCGAGTACCGCGCGCTGGCGCTCGCCTCCGCTCAGAGAGCCCAACCGCCGATCGACAAGATGGGCGCCGTCCAGCCGCGCGAGGGCCGAGCGCGCAGCGGCCACGTCTCGCGGACCGGGGCTGCCCGCGTAGCCGAGATGGGGCGTCCGGCCAAGGACGACGTACTCGAGGACGCTCGCGTCGGGCGGGATCACCGGGATCTGGGGAACGACGGCGACCCGCCGCGCGACCTCACGGCGCCGGAGCCCGCCCGCCTCGTCGTCCTGCAGCCGAATCGAGCCGGAGTACGGTACGAGGCCGCCGACGGCCCTGAGGATCGTCGTCTTGCCGGCGCCGTTCGGCCCGATCAGCCCGAGCCATTCGCCCTCCTCGAGGGCGAACCCGACGCCGTCGACGACCGGCACGCCTTCGAGCACAACCCTGACATCACGTGCCGCGAGCCTCACGGCCCCACCGTTCTCGTCGTCCGGAGTACCACGGCGAAGAACGGGGCGCCCAGGAACGCCGTGACGACTCCGATCGGGAGCTGTGCCGGCGCGACGGCCGTCCGCGAGACGAGGTCCATGAGGACGAGGAAGCCTGCGCCGAAGGCGAGCGAGAGCGGCAGGACGACGCGATAGCTCGCGCCGGCCATGAGGCGCACGGCGTGCGGGACGATGATCCCGACGAAGGCGATCAGCCCGCTGAACGCGACGGCCGCCGCCGTCCCGAGCGTCGCCGCGGCGACCACGAGCAGCCGGACGCGTGCGACAGGAATCCCGAGGCTGGCCGCCTCGTCGTCGCCGACGGCGAGCACATCGAGCAGGCGCCGGTGAACGAGGAGCGCAACCGCGCTCCCGATCGCGTACGGGAGAACGATGAGCACATCGGTCCACCCCGACGTCTCCAGCTGACCGAGGATCCAGCTGTACACCTCCTGCACCGTCTCCGCGCTGCGCTGCTGGACGAAGGTCTGCACCGCGGTGAGGAACGAGGCGACCGTGACACCGGCGAGGATGAGGGTCGCGGTCTGGCGGCCGCCGACGGAGCGGCCGAGCAGGTACGCGAGCGCGACTCCGAGCATTGCGCCGACGAAGGCAGCGGGCGGGCGGAGGTCGAGGCCTCCGTCGCCGCCGAGGTCGTATGCGATCACGAGCGTGGCGCCGAGCCCGGCGCCCGCCGCGGCACCGAGGAGGTACGGGTCGGCCAGAGGATTGCGAAAGACACCCTGATAACCCGCTCCCGCGGAGGCGAGCATGGCCCCGACGAGGAGACCGAGGACGACGCGCGGAGCACGAAGCTCCCACAGGATCGCGTCCTCCGTGTCCGAGAACGACGAGTCGACGCCCAGGAAGGGGACGTGGCTCAACACCTCGCGGACGACCCCCACGATCCCGAGGTCGACGGGCCCGAGCGCGAGCCCCAGCAGCATCGCCACGACGACGAAGACGCCGGCCGCGAGAGCCCAGCGGAACGGGACTCCGCTGAGCGCCGGCTCCGGCCGGGTCGGGAAGCGCGCTCGGAGACCGCCGGCGCTCTTCACTCCGGCTGGCCCATCCCCTCGAGAGCCTCCGCGATCAGGGCGACGAAGTCGACGGTGCGCGGTCCCCAGCGCGAGGCGACGTCGTCGTCGGCCTCGACCACGTCGCCGTTGGCGACCGCTTCGATCTGGTCCCAGCCGGGCCGCTTCGCCACGGTCGCCTCCGTCTGCTCGCAGCATTTTGTGTCGGCGAGGACGATCAGGTCGGGGCCCTCGGAGAGGATGTACTCGCCGGAGAGCTGCGGGTAGCCTCCCGCATCCGCGTCGGCGGCGGCGTCGGCGATGTTCACGAGCCCGAAGAGCTCGTACACGCTGCCGATGAAGGTCTCGGAGGTGGCCGAGAAGAAGTCGGGCCCGAGCTCGTGATAGACGGTGGCGCCGGCTGCACCGGGAACGGAGGCGGCCAGCTCCTCGATCTCGGTCTGCATCGATTGGACAACGGTCTCTGCGCCGTCGGCGTTCCCCGTGGCGGTACCGAGCGCCTCGATCTGCTCGTAGGCGGCCTCGAGGTCCGGCGCCGCGTCCTGCAGGAGGACCGGAATGTCGAGCCTCTCGAGGCCGTCGACGAGCCCCCCGGGGTCGTAGGCGGCGACGACGAGGTCGGGCTCGTAGCCCGCGATCGCCTCGACGTTCGGCTCGAAACCGGACAGATCCGTGACGGGTGCGTCGGCCGGGTGGTTGGACTGGTCGTCCACGGCGATCACCTGCTCGCCCGCGCCGATGGCAAAGAGCGATTCCGTGGCGGTGGCCGAGAGCGAGACGATCGCGTTCGGCTCCTCCGCCAGCGTGACGGGGCCGTTGTCCGCTTCGACGATGACGGGAAACGGGGCAGGCGGCGTTGTCTCGACGGCGGCGGAGGTGGCAGCCGGCGGCGCGGCGGTTTCGTCATCCCCACCGCACGCGGCGAGGACGAAAGCGAGCAGGACAGCCAGGAGGGCTGCGAGAGAACGGTTGAGCACGTTTCCTCCTTCCGCGAGGGGAACGGTTCTCGGCGAGCGTCAGGTCTTCTGACTCGGGGCTCCCCCCTTCGCCGCCTTCCCGGCCCGCGGGCCAGTGGCATTCTGGCGAAGGAGCGTCTCCCCTCACAGCGGCGGGACCGTGCCGGACTCGCACCGGCTTCCCTTAGCCGCTCGCCTGTCTGGTCGGCATGAGGATACACCTGGGCTAGGCTGGGCGCCCGTGGCTGCTGCCCGGCTCAACCGCTGGCTTCCGGTCGTCCTGTGGGCGGCCCTGATCTTCACGTTCTCCTCGATCCCCAGCCTCGGCACGGGCCTCGGCACGTGGGATCTCGTTCTGAGGAAGCTCGGGCATGCGGCCGAGTTCGCCGTGCTCGGCGCTCTCCTCTATCGCGCTCTCAGGCGCGAGCCGATCGCGATCCTGCTCGGGTCGGCCTACGCCGTCACCGACGAGGTACACCAGGCGTTCGTGTCCGGGCGCCACGGCTCGCCGGTCGACTGGCTGATCGACACGCTCGGAGTCGTCGCCGGCGTCCTCGTCTGCTCGCGCTGGCTCGCCTCGCGCGCATGAGAGCGGTCGCCGTCAACCTGGACGCGCTCGGCGACACGGGGCCGCTCTGGCGGGACTTCCTCACGGACGCGGCGCGGCGCTTCGCCTCCATCTCGCCGCTCGACCCGGACGCGCTGCCGGCGGACCGGGCGGCGGCTGCAGAGGAGCTCGACCGCTGGGCGGAGGCCGGCATCGGCGACTGGCGTCACGCGCTCGAGCGCTTCGCCGAAGATCGTGCTCCCGTCTACCTGCGCCCCAGCTCCGAAGCCAACGCGGCGCTGCGCGCGCTGGCGGCGGCGGGGGCTCGGATCGGCGTCTACACGGACGCACCCGAGCCGCTTGCGCGTGTGGCCCTGGCGCATCTCGGCGCGGAACGGCGCGTGGAGGCCCTGGAGACGGGCGCCGAGGCCAGGGAGCGGCTCGTCGCCCGGCTCGGAGGCTCGGACGTGGTCGCAGCGGCGACTCTCGCCGACCTGACTAAGATCAAGGCCGATGGCTGAGCGCAAGCTCCTGGACGACCGGCAGCTCGATGCGATCCTCGAGCGCCTCGACCGCCTCTGCGACGAGGTTCACGTGCTCAACCGGCGCCTGGACACGAACGACCAGCTCCAGCGGATCGTGCGGGAGCTCGGCACGCTCAACGAGTCGCTCCAGGCGCTCGCGTACGCCGCGCTCGGCTCCCAGGGGCCCCAGGTCCGCCGGCGCCGCTCCGCCTGAAGCACGGGGCCTACTCAGGGGCCGTGAATCGAGGCGATGATGGGGATGATCAGGATGGCGACGATGTTGGCGATCTTGATCATCGGGTTGATCGCCGGTCCGGCGGTGTCCTTGTAGGGATCGCCGACCGTGTCGCCGGTGACGGCCGCGGCGTGGGCCTCGGAGCCCTTGCCGCCGAGCGCGCCGTCTTCGATCAGCTTCTTGGCGTTGTCCCAGGCGCCGCCCCCGGAGGTCATGGCGATCGCCAGGAAGATGCCGGTGACGATCGTGCCGATGAGCAGGCCGCCGAGCGCCTCCGGGCTGATGATCCCCACGACGATCGGGATCGCGACCGGGATCAGCGCGGGCAGGAGCATCTTCTTGATCGCCGAGCCTGTGACGATGTCGACCGCACGGCTGTAGTCGGGCCGGCCGGTTCCTTCGAGGATCCCCGGGATCTCGCGGAACTGGCGGCGCACCTCGTCGACCACCTGGCCGCCGACCCGTCCGACCGCCTGCATGGCGAGCGAGGCGAACAGGAAGGGCATTAGCCCGCCGATGAAGAGGCCGGCGATCACCCAGGGGTCGTCGAGGGCAAAGACGCTCGTCACATCGTCCTCCGAGAGCCCGCGGGCGTACTCGTCGAAGAGGATGAGCGCGGCCAGGCCCGCGGAGCCGATCGCGTACCCCTTCGTCACCGCCTTCGTCGTGTTGCCGACCGCGTCGAGCGGATCCGTGATGCCACGCACGGACTCGTCGAGGTCTGCCATCTCGGCGATTCCGCCGGCGTTGTCGGTGACCGGTCCGTAAGCGTCGAGAGCGACGATCAGGCCCGTCATCGAGAGCTGCGCCATCACGGCGACGCCGATCCCGTAGAGGCTCTCGGTGACCTCGTAGGCGGCGACGATGCCGACCGCGATCACGATCACCGGGAGCGCCGTCGCCTGCATCCCGACGGCGAGGCCCTCGATGATGTTCGTCGCGTGGCCGGTCTGAGAGGCTCGGGAGATCGACTTCACGGGACCCCAGCGCGTGCCGGTGTAGTACTCGGTGATGGCAACCAGCGCGAAGGTGATGATGAGGCCGATGAGCGCCGCGAAGTAGAGCTCGCCGAAGTTGAAGGCGCCGTCGTCGAATGCCAGCGTCACGGGAATGAAACCGATCGCCGAGAGCACCGTGGCGACGACCACGGCCTTGTAGAGCGCGTTCATGATCGAGCCGCCGCGCCCGACCCGGGCGAACCAGATTCCGATCACCGAGGCGACGATCGAGACGCCTCCGATCGCGAGCGGGTAGAGCGGGAGGCCGCCCGCGGGGAAGGCCGTGCCGAGGAGCATGACCGCGACCGCCGTGACGGCGTACGTCTCGAAGAGGTCGGCGGCCATGCCGGCGCAGTCGCCGACGTTGTCGCCCACGTTGTCGGCGATCACGGCCGGGTTGCGTGGGTCGTCCTCTGGGATGCCGGCCTCGATCTTCCCGACGAGGTCGGCGCCGACGTCGGCCGCCTTCGTGTAGATGCCGCCTCCCAGCCGGGCGAAGACGGAGATGAGCGACCCCCCGAAGGCCAGGCCGATCAGGTCGTCGATCGCGTCGTCCTGTGCCACGTCGAACCACTCGGTGAGGACGCCGTAGTAGCCGGCCACGCCGAGCAGGCCCAGCCCGACAACGAGCAGGCCGGTGACCGAGCCGGCACGGAAGGCAACATTCAGCGCAGGGGTCAGGCCCTGCTTGGCGGCCTCGGCGGTGCGGACGTTGGAGCGCACGGCGACGTTCATCCCGATGAAGCCGGCGGCCGCCGAAAATGTCGCCCCGATCAGGAAGCCGACGGCGGTTCCCCAGCCGAGCTGGTTGTAGAAGCCGATGACGAGGAACGGGACGATCGCCACGACACCGATCGTCGTGTACTGGCGGCGAAGGTACGCGGCGGCGCCCTCCTGGACGGCGCGCGCGATCTCGCGCATCCGCTCGGTGCCCGCCGGCTGCTTCAGGATCCACCAGGTCAGGTAGAGCCCGACGGCGATGCCAAAAAGCGCGCACAGGAGCGCGAACAGGACGGTGTGGTTCTGGAAGAAGTCGGTCACGGTTCAGGCGCTGACGACGGCCGGTCGGGGCGGGAACGGCTCCCGGCCGGCCGGGACGCGGCCGGCGCAGTTCTATCACACGCGCCGAGGCGACCGGGAGGGCGGCTGCCGCGGGCCGCCCTCCCCCTCGAGCCGCCCTATTGCACGCTGCAACCCGGGTTCGGCTCGTCGATTCGCCGCAGGGCCGCGTCGGGCAGCACGTAGGCGACGTACACCACCGCAGGCATGCTGCCTTCGTTCCGGACGAGGACCGAGTCGCCGCCGTGCTCGACGAACGCCTCCCCCGCGGCGTACGTCTCCGACCGGCAGCGCTCGTCGTACCGCGTGAGCTCGCCGGACTCGATCGCGAGCACGACGACTCCGCTGTGGGAGTGCCATCCGGACGTGCCGCCCGGCTGGAATGTCGCCCGCTGGAAGAACACGTCCACCGGGCGCTTCGCCGCGAGCTTCACGCCGTCCGACTTCGCATGGACGCGCTCGGTCGTCCGCGCCTGGATGAAGTTGACGACGTCCGTGATCCCACCGCTGGGGGTGGCGAGCGCCGCGCCTGCGACGGCCACCGCCAGGACGGCCAGGACTCCAACCGCGATTCTCCGCATCTCTGCCTCCTTCGTCGCTTTCGCTCTCGACGCTACGAGGCCCGTGGGGGCGAGGAAACGTGGAAATCCCCCGACTTTGAGGCGGTCTACGCCCCGGGCGGGGAGTCGCGGAAGCGGCGCGCGAGCTCGGCCCGCGAGCGGACGCCGAGCTTCGCGTAGACCCGCGATAGATGCCCCTCGACGGTCCGCTCGCTGAGGAAGAGCTCGGCGGCCGCCTCGCGGTTTGTGCGGCCCTCTGCGACCAGCGCGGCGACGCGCCGCTCGCTCGGCGTCAGGTCGCCGCGCCCGGCCGCGCGCCCGCCGATCCGGCCGAGCTCGGCCCGAGCTGCCTCGGCCCAGACCGCGGCGCCGAGGCTAGCGAAGACGGCCAGCGACTCCTCCAGGGCTTCGCGCGCCGCCCGTTTGCGCTTCGCACGTCTCCGCGCGGCTCCGAGGGCGAGGAGCGTCCTCGCCCGCTCGGCTGGAAGCGCAACCCGGTCGTGGAGCTCAAGCGCGCCCTCGAGGCGCGCCAGCGCCGTCTCACCGTCGCCCCGGGCGGCGAGGAGCAGGCCGGCGGCGCGTGCGGCAGCGGCGAGCGCCGAGCTCCGCTCGAGCACGCGAGCTCGCTCCCCGTACAAGCGAAGGAGCCGGTCGGCGTCCTGGAGGCGGCCGGCGGCAACGAGCGCCTCGAGGGCGTCGGGAAGGAAAGGCGTCGCGCCGGGCTCGTGGATGCCCTCACGCTCGGCGCGCTCCACGAGCGGCTCGAGCGAGCGGAGCGCGGCGCCCGGCTCGCCCAGCGAAAGATCGAGGTGGCCGAGCGCGGTCGCTGCGAAGTACTCGGCCGGCACGGCGTTCGTCCGGGCGGCCAGCTCGAGCGCCCGGCCTGCCGCCTCCCGGCAACTCCCCACGCGACCGCTCCATGCCTCGGCGAGCGCAACGAGCGCGAGTGCATATGCCTCCAGCCAGACCTGCCTCGCCTGGACGCTCAGCTCGCGCGCCTGGTCAGCGTGAGCCCGCGCGGCCGCGAACGCTCCCTCCCGGCATTCGAGCTGAGCGAGGAGGAAGAGGACGTACGGGAGCGAGGATTCGTCACCGGCCTCGTGGGCTCTGGCGAGAAGGCGCTCCGCGGGCTCGCGCGCACGCTCCAGCTCGTCCCACCACATGGCGGCGAAGGCGGCGATGAGCTCGGGATCGGCGAGCACACGAGGGAAGGAGCCGGCACGGCGAGCGGCGAGCGTGGCGGCGGCGGCGGTCGCCCGAGCCTCGGGCCGGCCGGCCACCGCCTCGGCGGCGAGCTGCGTTCCGAGCGCCTCGGCGGCGAGCGCGAGGTCGCCGCTGGCGCGGCCGAGCTCCGCGGCCGTGCGGGCGTGCTCCCGCGCTTCGGGGAGCCGCTCGCGGAGCCGGAAGAGGCATGCGGAGAGCCCCTCGTGCGCGACGGCGGCCAGGTGCCCGTCGGCTCCGGCCTCGCCGAGCGCGTCGGCGTAGAGGTCCGCGGCGGCGCGCAGGTCGTCTCCGTAGGAGCGAACGCGGGCGAGGCGGACGAGGACGGCCGCACGCTCCGGACCGGGCTCGAGGCCGGCGGCGAGCTCCTCGAGGATCGCCCGAGCCCGAGGCGCATCGCCGGACTCGAAGTGATGGACGGCGGCCGCGGCGCGGCGCTCGCGGCGCTCGGCGCCGCGGTCTGGAGGCGTGAGCTCGGCCGCCCGTTCCGCCAGGAACGCTGCCGTCTCGGGCGCTCCCCGGCTCCGCGCCCGCTCCGCTCCGGCGGCGAGGGTCGCGGCAACCTCCGCATCGGGCCCTTCCGCCGAAAGGCCGAGGTGGCGTGCCCGCTCCTCCACGTCGTCGGCGACCGCCGCCAGCCGCCGGTGGAGCGCGCGACGCGCGACTGGGTCTGGGGCAAGGTAGGCCGCCGACGCGAGGAGTGGATGCGCGAACTCCAGCCGCTCGGCCCGCAGCTCGACGACCCCGGCGGCGAGGGCCGGGGCAAGTGCCTCCTCGGGGCGCTCGAGGACGCTTGCCAGCGTCCGCAGGGACGGCTGCGAGAGGGCCGCGGCGGCGGTGAGAGCAGTCCGCGTCTCCGCCGGAAGCGACGCGATCCGATCGCGGACGAGTGCATCGAGCGTCATCGGAAGGGCCTCGGCGGGCGCCAGCCCGCCGGCGTGCTCCTCCCTCGCTCGCGCAAGCTCGAGCGCGTAGAACGGATTGCCGCCCGAGAGCTCGTGCACGCGCCGCAGCGCGGGCCGCGGCAGCGGCGTCCCGAGGCGCGCCTGCAGGAGGCGGTAGAGATCGTCGAGGCCGAGCGGGCCCACCTCGACCCGGCCAACGCGCTCGCCGAGCGCGTCCTCCAGGCTCGACCGACCGCCGTCGGCCGTCTCGCGCCGTGAAAGGAGGAACGAGACGCTCTCCTCGCCGAGCCGCCTGGCCGCGAACGCGAGCGCGAATGCGGACGGCGCGTCGAGCCACTGAACGTCGTCGACGGCGACGAGCACGGGCGCGTCGGCTGCGAGCGCCCGGAGGGCCGAGCGGGTGGCGACGGCGACCGCGCGGCGGTCGGGCGACGGCCCGGTGGCGTCCTCCACGAGCAGGGCGACGCCGAGCGCGCGCGCCTGCGGCTCCGGGAGCTCCTCGCGCACGTCCGCCAGGAGCGGCCGCAGGAGGTCGCCGAGGGCGCCGTACGAGAAGTCCGCCTCGGCTTCGGCGGGGCCGGCTGCGAGGACGCGGAACCCGCGACGCTCCGCCGCCGCGACCCCGGCCCGCCAGAGCGTCGTCTTCCCGATCCCAGCGGCGCCGCCGAGCAGGAGCGCCCGGCCGGCGCCGTCCTCGAGGAACGCCTCGAGGGCGGCCAGCTCGTCCTCGCGGCCGATGACGCCGCCGACCGGTGCCACGGCCTTGTAGATAGTACTGCGCGAGGGCTACGGCTAGAAGCGCGCGCCGCGGAGCGCCGTGGCGCAGAGATGCTCCTCGGGCTGCGGCGGAATCTGGGGAATGACGGTGAAGAGCAGCGCGCGGAGGCGCTCGTTGTTCTCGTTGAAGACCGTCACCACCTGCTCGTGCGAGACCGGCTCGGTGCCTTCCACGCCGACGTCGTGGTCGGTGACCATCGAGATGTTCGCGTAGCAGAGCTCGAGCTCGCGTGCGAGGTAGCCCTCCGGATATGCCGTCATGTTGATCGTGTCCCAGCCGGCGTCCTGGAACCACTTCGACTCGGCGCGAGTCGAGAAACGCGGTCCCTGGATGACGACCACGGTGCCCCCGTCCCGCACGGTGATCCCGAGCTTCCGGGCGGTCTCGACCAGCAGCACGCGCAGATCGGGGCAGTACGGGTCGGCGGCCGACACGTGTGTCGTCTCGGGGCCGTCGTAGAAGGTGTCCGCGCGGCCGCTCGTCCGGTCGACGAGCTGGTCGCAGACGACGAACTCGCCGAGCTCCAGCTCGGCCTTGAGGGCGCCGGAGGCGTTCGGGCCGATGATTCTGCGCACGCCGAGCTCCTTCATCGCCCAGACGTTCGCGCGGTACGGAATCGCATGCGGCGGCAGCTCGTGCTCGCGCCCGTGACGCGGGAGAAACGCGACCCGGCGGCCGCCGACCTCGCCGACGGTGAAGGGCGCCGACGGCCGTCCGTACGGAGTATCGACCTCGACCTCCTCGACGTCTTCGAGGAACGAGTAGAAGCCCGAGCCCCCGAAGACGCCGATCTCAGCCTTCGGATTCATCCGCCTCCCTGGCGGCTTTCGCGTAGGCGAGCTGGAGGTTGGCGATCTGCTCCTCGAAGCCCGCCACGAGCTCCTTCGGCAGGAAATCCTCGAGCACGGGAACGAGGGCCTGCATCGTCTCGATCGCGAGCGCTGTCTGGGGCAGGTCCCGCTCGTCGCGCGACTCATCCGTCAGCCCCAGGCGGCGGTAGCCGATCGAGGAGACGTGCACGAGCGTGTTGACGAGGACGTCCTCGACGCGGAGCTTGCGGAGCTCCTCGGCGAGCTCGCGGGCGATCGCTTCCTGCTCGAGCTCGGCCTCGTAGTCCGACTCAGACATGGACGGGCTCCAGAATCTCCTGGGCGTAGATCTCGGCCAGCGTCTCCCCCAGCTCGTAGCGCGCCATCTGGCGCTCGGACGCGCTCACGGGCGGGACGTTCAGGAACGGCGCCACGCCGAGCTCCTCGGCCACGGGCAGGGACCACTCGATCAGCCGCTCGATCTCTGCGCGCGCCGGACGCACCTCGCCGGTCGTCAGGTCGATCAGCTCACCCGAAAGCCCGTGCCTGATCGCGCGCCAGAGGTTTTCCTCCAGCAGCCGGTGCGGATGCTCGGGCAGGGGCTCGCCCTCGTCGAGCGCGCGCGTGATCCGCACCGTGAGGGCGTACATGAGTGCCGCGAGCGCCTGCGACTCGGCGAGATCCGGCTGGCCGTCGCAGATCCGGATCTCCACGGTGGGGAACGCGAGGTGGGGCCGCACGCTCCACCAGATCTGCGTGTGCTCGGTGATCGAGCCCGTGTCGTAGAGAAAGCGGACGTATTGCTCGTAGGCATGCCAGCTTCCGAACGCATCGGGGATCCCGCAGCGGGGAAACATCCGCGTGAAGATCTGCGTGCGCGCGGAGTGGAGGTGCGTGTAGACGCCGTCGACGAACGGCGAGCTGCCGGAGTACGCGAGCAGATGGGGAAGATACGTCCGCAGGCCGTCCGTCACTCGAATCGCCCGGTCGGCGCCGCGGATGCCCACGTGCACGTGCAGCCCGAAGCTGTTGTTGCGCCAGACGACGTAACGGAGGATCTCGTCGTTTCGCCGGTAGTGCGGGGTGTCGATGATGCGCTGCTCCTGCCACGGGCTCCAGGGGTGGGTGCCGGTGGCGCCGAGGAGGACGTCGAATCGGCCTGCCAGCTCGAGGAGCTGGCGACGTCGCTCGCCCATCGCCGAGGCCGCCTCCGAGAAGCTCTCGCAGCGGCCCGTGCGCACCTCGATCTCGGAGGCGATCAGCTCGCCGACGAGGTGCTCCTCGAGCGGCGTCCCTCGAGCGGCCGCCTGGAGCTCCTCGAACCGGCTGACGAGCTCGAGCGTCTCCTGGTCGAGGATCGCGAACTCCTCCTCGACGGCGACCGTGAAGTCGCGGCCGGTCTCGAAGGCCGCGAACGCGCTCGAGATCTGCTCCTCCGGAGACAGCTTCTGGGCCTCACCCACGGGCCGAACGTATCAGAGCGGCCGTGCGCTGCTTCTGGTGACCGTGAGTAGCCGCGCAGGATGAGAACCTTCACTGGGATGGATACCGACGACGTCCTAGTCAGGCGCGCACAGCGCGGCGACCGCTTCGCGTTCGAGCGGCTCGTCGAGGCGCACCAGCAGCGCATGTACACGCTCGCGGCCCGCGTCCTCGGCTCGCACGAGGACGCCGCCGACGCGGTCCAGGAGGCACTCGTGCGCGCGTGGCTCGCGCTGCCCAAGTTTCGCGGCGATGCCCGCTTCTCCACCTGGATCTACCGGATCGTCGTCAATGCCTCGCACGACGTCCGCGCGAAGCGGCGCGACCGGCCGGTCGAGCAGCCGCCGGACTTCGTCGACCCACGTGATCGCTTCGCCGAGCAGGAGCTCTCCGGCGAGCTCCAGCGCGCGCTCGACGAGCTGGACGAGGGCTATCGCGTCGCCGTCGTCCTCTACGACGTGCTCGGCTGCTCTTACGCCGAGATCGCCGAGATGACCAGCGTACCCGAGGGTACGGTGAAGTCGCGCATCTTCCGCGGCCGCACCGAGCTGGCAGCTCGGCTGGGAACCACGCTGGAGCGAACGGAGTCGAAAGACTGATGACCGAGAAGCATCCGGACCAGCTCGAGCTGCTCTCGTACGTCGAGGACGAGCTCGACACCGGCCAGCGGCACGAGCTCGCCGGGCACCTCGCCGCGTGCCCTTCCTGTGCCGAGCAGGTTCGGCGGCTCGAGGCCGGCCGGGACGCCCTCGTAGCTTCGCCGCTCCTCGACCTTCCCGAGGGTCGCCGGCAGGCGATCCTGGCGTCACTCTCGGAACGACCCGATCGCTGGAGGCTTTTCCGGCCCGTCAAGCAGGCACTGGTCGTCGCCGC
>Ga0081538_10004178_pt1 | contig 13406 bp, 8 predicted proteins | sample TabmetS5T2R1_FD_71022 | JGI IMG/M metagenome (GOLD analysis project Ga0081538, IMG submission 71022) | Tabebuia heterophylla rhizosphere microbial communities from the University of Puerto Rico - S5T2R1 | ecosystem: Host-associated > Plants > Roots > Rhizosphere ...
GGTCGCCCAGCTCCTGGGTCACCATCAGCTCCAGGATGGTCGGCTTGTTGCTGGCGACCGCCTGCTTCAGCGCATCGCCCACTTCGCCCGGATGACTGACCGTTATCCCTTCGGCGCCCATCGACTTGGCGATGCCGGCGAAGCTGGGGTTCGTGAGGTTGGTGCCGACATACCGGTCTGCATAGAAGTCGACCTGGTTCTTCTTCTCGGCGCCCCACTGGCCGTTGTTGAACACCACCGCGACCACCGGGATGTTCTCGCGCACGCAGGTCAGCGTCTCCTGCAGGCTCATGCCCCAGGCGCCGTCGCCGACATAGGCGATGGCCGGCCGGTCCGGCGCCGCCACCTTGGCGCCGATCGCGGTCGGGAAGGCATAGCCGCAATTGCCGAAGCTCATGGCCGCGAAGAAGCTCTGCGGCTGGTCGAAGCGCAGGTACGAGTTGGAGACCGAGCAGATGTTGCCGATGTCGGTGGTGACCATGGCGTTCTTCGGCATGGCCTTCTCCAGCTCGCGCAGCGCGCGGCGCGGCGCGATCGGCGAGCCGTCCTTCATCGACCAGTCGGTGAGTTCGTTCTCCCAGGCCTGATGCTGGTTCTTCACCTCCATCAGGCGCGCTTCCTTGTTGCCGTGCGCCGCGATGCTGGCGTTCATGGTCTGCAGGCGATGCAGGATCTCCGTCGCCGCCTTGCCGGCGTCGCCATGCACGCCGACATGCATCGGCTTCACCAGGCCGAGCACGCGGTGATTGATGTCGACCTGGATCAGCTTGGCGTCCTTCGGCCAGTAATCGAGGCCGTGCTGCGGCAGCGTTCCGAATGGGCCCAAGCGCGAACCCAGCGCCAGCACCACGTCGGCCTGCGCGATCACCTTCATCGCCGCCTTGGAGCCCTGGTAGCCGAGCGGTCCGCACATCAGCGGATGGGATTTCGGAAACGCATCGTTGTGGAGATAGGAGGTGACGACCGGCGCCTGCAGATACTCGGCGAGCTTCACGGCCTGCGCCTGCGCGCCGCTCATCACCACGCCGCCGCCCGCCATGATGACCGGGAACTTGGCCTCGGCCAGCAGCTTCGCCGCCGCATCCAGGCTCTCCGGCCCGCCGGCGCCGCGCTCGATCCTGATCGGCTTCGGGATGGTGACGTCGATCTCGCCGTAGAACAGGTCGCGCGGGATGTTGATCTGGGTCGGCCCGCGCTCGGTCAGCGCATAGTCGAAGCAGCGGCTGGTCAGTTCGGCGATGCGGCTGTTGTTGGCGATGTGGGCCTGGAACTTGGTGATCTTGGAAAAGATCGGCAGCTGGTCGGTCTCCTGGAAGCCGCCCAGGCCCATGCCGCCCGATCCGGTCTCCGGCGTGATCATCACCACCGGCGAATGGGCCCAGTAGGCCGCCGCGATCGCGGTCACGAAGTTGGTGATGCCGGGGCCGTTCTGCGCGATGCAGACGCCCTGCTTGCCGCTGACGCGCGAATAGCCGTCGGCCATGTGGCCGGCGCCTTGCTCGTGCGCGACCGAGATGAAGCGGATGCCGGCCGGCTCGAAGATGTCGAGCGCGTCCATGTAGGCCGAGCCGACGATGCCGAAGATGTGCTTCACGCCATGGGCGACGAGGGTTTCGACAAAGGCCTCGGACGGCGTCATGCGGGTCATGGGGGTGCTCCTGATCGCTGGATGCGGGAAGCATAGGAGCCGCGCTGGCCCAGTCATAGGACCAGCATTTTGCGCCCCGTGGGTCCAGGCTCGCAGCACCTCTCACATTGTCATCCCGGGCAGGCCGCGCAGCGGCATGACCCGGGACCCATGCCATCTATCAGCGCGTCGGAACGGCCGCATAGGTCCCGGGTCGCGCTGCGCTTGCCCGGGATGACAGTATGAAAATGCGTCCTATACGCGCTTCAACTGTTCGCGCACCGCTTCGGCCAGCAGCTTGATGCCAGGCTCGATGCGTTCGGTGGGGATCGACGAGACGCCCAGGCGGAAATAATTGGCCGGCCCGGGCTGCGCCATGAAGTGCACGGCGCCGGGCTCGATCACCACGCCCTTCTTCAGCGCCTCTTTCTCCACCGCGTTCATGTCGAGCTGCTTCGGCCCCCTGATCCACAACGCGGTGCCGCCGGCGGTGAGGTTGACGGTGAATTCCGGCAGGTGCTTGACTAGCGCCGTGATTGCCGCCGCAAGGCGTTCGCGATAGACGTTGCACAGGCGGCGCAGCAGCGCGTCGTGATGCCCGTCCGCCAGGAACATCGCGACCGTGCGCTGGTTGTTGGCGGCAGGGTGGCGGATCATCAGGCGGCGCAAAGCGCGCGCCTCGCGGATCAGCTCCGCCGGTCCCACCATGAATCCCATGCGCAGGCCGGGCGCCAGCGTCTTCGACAGCGACGAGATGAAGATGACGCGGTTGTTGCGGTCGAGCGACTTCAGCGCCGGCTGCGGCGAGCCCTGGTGCGCCAGCTCGCTCTCGTAGTCGTCCTCGATCACCACCACGTCGGACGAGGCCGCGCGCTCCAGCAGCGCATGCCGGCGCTCGAGCGACATGGTGACGGTGGTCGGGAACTGATGGCTCGGCGTCACATAGGCGTAGTCGCAGGTGTCGAACTCGGAGCTCAGCACCATGCCCTGCTCGTCGACGCCGATGCCGACCACGCGCCCGGCATGCAACGACGCGATGTTGCGCGCATCGGTGTAGCCGGGATTCTCGATGCCGAAGATGGTGTCGCGATCGAACAGCAGGCTCGCGATCAGATAGAGCGCGTTCTGCGCGCCGACCGTAACCAGGATCTCGTCGGCGCCGACGCGCACGCCGCGGCGCGGCAGCAGGCGCGTGCGGATCTGCTCGATCAGCAGCGGATCGTCGTCGGCGAAGCGGTCCTTGGACCAGTCGCGCACGGCGGTGACGCTGAGCGCCTGGCGCGAGCACTCGCGCCAGGCCGCCAGCGGAAACATGCCCTGATCAACCTGGCCGTAGATGAAGGGGTAGGGGAAGTCCTGCCAATTGGCCGGTTTGACAATATTCCTTTGCGCGCTCGGATGAAGCCGAAACCGGTCCTGCCAGTTGGGCGCGGCGCGCATCACGGACGGCTTGGTATCGCCCGCCTGCTCGCCGACATCGGCGGTGCGCACGCGCCCGCCGAGGATATCCGGATTGGCGAAGAACCCGCTGCGCTCGCGCGCGATCAGGAAGCCTTCCTCCACGAGGTCCTGATAGGCGAGGACCACGGTATTCCGCGCAATTTTCAACGACTGGGCGAGCGACCGGCACGACGGCAGCGGCCCGCCGGGCGGGATCTGCCCGTCGAGGATGGCCGAAACCAGCATGCGGCGCAGCTGCGCCTGCAAGGTCGTGCCCTTGTCGGGTTCGAGATGAAACAAGAACGTGCGGGACGGGTGGCCCAAAGCATTCCCCCAGTCTGGCCCCAGGTTTCGGCACATAGTCCGGGCCACGCGGTATGATGGTACTATAACACCGCCGTGAAATAACCGTGAAGCACGTTGCCAGTGCCGCGCCACTTAACTACGCTCGACAGCGGCATGAAGTTCGGGGAGCAGGCGTAAGAGCGTTGCAGATCCGGTTGGGACCAGGACTTTGGGCCAGCCGGGTGTCTCAGCGTCTACTCCCGAAACGACGGTCATTCGGCCGCCGAGCCAATTCGTCGAGGGAGGTAGTAATGACGAAACTGACCAAGGATCAAAAACGGACGCGCGAGACATTGCTCGCAGCCCGCGCGTTCAACCGGCGTACCATGCTGAAGGGTGCCGCCGCCGCTGGCGCGGTCACTCTCGGCTTCCCGATGATCGTCAAGGATGCGTTCTCATCCTCGGGCGAGCTCAATCTGCTGATGTGGTCGGACGAGTTCCCGGATCCGGTGATCCCGAACTTCGAGAAAGCGACGGGCATCAAGGTCAACCAGACCCCGTTCTCGCAGAACGAGGAGCAGATCAACAAGTTGCAGGCGACCGGCGGCGAAGGCTTCGACATCTGCCAGCCGACCGCCAACCGCGCCCCGCAGTACAAGGATCTCCAGGTTCTGGCGCCGTGGGACACCAACAAGCTGAAGAACATGTCGTCGCTGGTGCCTTCGATGATCTCGAACTCCAAGAACCTGTGGACCTGGGACGACGGCCTTTATCACCTGCCGCATTGCTGGGGCTCGGAAGCGATCTCGTTCCGTACCGATCTCTACAAAGGCGACCTGACCAAGCTCAGCTACGGCTCGCTCTGGCAGGACGATGTGAAGGGCCACACCCAGGGCCGCGGTCACTCGTTCCTGCTCGGTATCGGCCTGTGGTGGGACCACAGCGGCCAGATGCCGTCCAACCGCATGGTTGACGGCTACAAGGACGAGGAAAGCTTCAAGAAGCTGTGGGACCCGATCCTGAAGTTCGCGATCGAGCACAAGCCGTGGGTCAAGCAGTTCTGGGATTCCGCGGACAACACCAAGTCGGGCCTGATGGAGAACGACGTGTGGATCGGCCAGACCTGGGATGGTCCACCGCTGACCTTGAAGAAGGAAGGCAAGCCGGTCAGCTACCAGGCGCCGATCGAAGGCGCGATCGTCTGGCTCGACGGCGTATCGCTGATGAAGTCCGCGAAGAACACCGAGCAGGCCTATGAGTTCGTCAACTACCTGCACACGCCGGAAGTCAATGCTCAGGTTTCCGACGGGTCCAACTACAATCCGGTGGTGACAGGAGCCGATGCGTTGACCTCGGCCGCCTTCAAGAAGAACTTCCAGGAAGCCTATCCGGGTGACGCGCTCGATCGCGTGTGGCCGTGGCCGGCGGAGCCGAGCTGGTATGCGGAGATCCGCAGTCAGTACGTCGATCAGTTCACCGCCGCCTGATCAAAAACAAGGCAAACGACGTGGTCAGCCCCGGTTCGCCGGGGCTGACTCATTTTGGGCCGGATTCATCCCGCTTGATCTCCTCGGCGCTTGCGTGGAAAGTTGACCACCGGGATCAAGAAAAAATCTTAACAGGGACAGGCAGATGAGTGCGGGGGTCGAACTCGACCACATCACGGTCCGATTCGGTGATTTCACCGCCGTCGACAATGCGGCCCTGGATATCAAGGGCGGCGAGTTCTTTTCCTTCCTCGGGCCATCGGGATGCGGCAAGACAACGATCCTGCGTACCGTTTCAGGCTTCCTCGAGCCGTCTGAAGGGACCGTCCGGATCGGCGGCAAGGACATGCGGGGCATCGGCCCCAACCGCCGGCCGACCGCGCTGATCTTCCAGAACCTTGCGTTGTTCCCGCTGATGTCGGTGGCGGAAAACATCACCTATGGCCTGCGCGTGCAGGGTGTCGACAAGGCTACCCGGATGCGCAAGGCTGACGAGTTGCTGCAGCTGATCGCGCTGCCGGGCCAGGGCGGCAAGCAGATGAGCGAGCTGTCCGGCGGGCAGAAGCAACGGGTGGCGATCGCGCGCGCCTTGTGCGTGCAGCCCCAGGTGCTGCTGCTCGACGAGCCGCTGTCGGCGCTGGACCTGAAGCTGCGCCAGCACATGCGCAACGAGCTGCGCACCATCCAGCGCATGGTCGGCATCACCTTCATCTACATCACCCACGATCAGGGTGAGGCGCTCACCATGTCCGACCGCATCGCGGTTATGAGCGATGGCGTGATCCAGCAGGTCGCCGACGGCAAGACCATCTATGACGAGCCGGCGACTGCATTCGTCGCGTCCTTCGTGGGCGAGAACAATCCATTCGCCGGCACGGTCAAAGAAGCCAACGGCTCCTTTGCGCTGCTCGACACCAGGTTCGGCAAGCTGCGCGGCCGCAATCCGCGTGGGCTCAAGGCCGGCGACAAGGCGATCCTGTTCGTACGGCCGGAGTCGGCCCAGCTCACGCCGGGCGCCGCCGACACGACATTCACGTCCAAGGTGAAAAGCGTCGCCTTCGAAGGGAACATGACGCACGTGTTCCTGGAAGGCGCGGGCAAGAAAGACATCACCGTCACGGTCGGCCGGCACAACGGCGCCGCCATCCCGGAGCAGGGCTCGGTCGCGACGGTGTCCTACGACGCGGAACTCGGACTGGCCTTGCCGGAAGGAAAGATGGCCCGTGAGTAGCCGCCTCGTCGTCATCGCCATTCCGTTCGTCGTCATCGCCATTTTCTGGCTGATGGCGCGCTACGAGGCCAGCCGTCGGCACGATCCCACCCACAAAGGCTATTTCGAGCGCAACGGCATGGTGCTCGGAATCGCGTTCATTGCGCTGGTCGCGCTGTGGGCGCTGTTCCTGGTCGTGCTGCCCTATCTCTACATGGTGGTGGAGAGCTTCCACCCGACCTTGCGTCCGGTGGAGCGCGGCGGACCGAAGGATGTCCTGACCATCGCGCAATACCAGTCCTTTTTCATGGCGCCGACCGGCGACGGCTGGAACACCACCCATATGGGCGCGTTCCTGTTCTCGATCATCGCCTCCATCGCCGTCACCGCGCTCAACTTCGCCATCTGCTATCCGCTGGCCTTCTACATGGCTCAATCCGGCACGCCGCAGAAAGTGCGCCTGATCCTGCTGGCCCTGATCGTGCCCTATTGGGTGAATGAGATTCTGCGCGCCTTCTCGCTGCGCCTGCTGCTGGCGTCCAAGGGGCTGATCAACCAGCTGCTGATGGGGAGCGGCTTGACCGATGCGCCGGTCGATTTCCTCGGCATCAATGTCGGACTCTATGTGGGCCTGTCCTACGCTTATCTGCTGGTGATGATCTTCCCGCTCTACAACGCGATCGAAAGCCTGGACAAGAACCAGATCGAGGCGGCGCGCGACCTGGGCGCGCCGTGGTGGCGCATCCACAAGGACATCGTCATCCCCTACGCCAAGCCCGGCATCGCCTCCGGCTGCACCATGGTCTTCATGCTGGCGGCCGGCTCGCTGGCGGCGCCGCAGTTCCTGGGCGGACCGCGCACGCTGTGGTTCACGTCAGTCATCTACAATTTCTTCTTCCAGGCGTTCAATTGGGCGCGCGGCGCCGCCTACGCCTTCCTGCTGCTGGCCGCCTGTATCCTGTTCGTGATGCTCATGCTCCGTCTGTTCAAGGTCTCGCTCGGGGAGACCATAAAATGACGTCGAGCCTGGTCATGCGGGGGATGATCGGTTTCTACATCTTCCTGTTCTTCGCCTACCTGTTCGGGCCGCTGGTCGTCATGGGGATCACGGCGTTCAATTCGCCGAGCTATCCGCAGGCCTTTCCGTTCGAATCCTTCACGCTCGACTGGTTCGTGAAGCTGTGGAACGACCGCGCGATGATGGAGGGCCTCACCAATTCCATCATCATCGGCCTCGGCGTGGTGGCGGTGTCGGTGCCGGCCGGGCTCGCCGCCTCGATCATCATGAACCAGATCTATCACCGTGCCCGCGGCCTGTTCTACCTAGTCACGGTCTCGCCGCTGCTGACGCCGGGCGTCATCATCGGCATCTCGACAGTGATCTTCTGGAAGGACGTGCTCGGCGTCAGCGACGTCACCAAGGCGCTGTTCTACAACGGCATCACGCTCGCCATCCTCGGCCAGTCCAGTTTCGTCTCGGCCTACTGCCTGCTGATCTTCATGGCGCGCCTGACCCGCTTCGACCGGGCTCAGGAGGAAGCGGCGCTCGATCTCGGCGCGTCCTATCCGCAGGTGTTCTGGCACATCCTGCTGCCGTTCCTGAAACCCGCCATCGTCTCGGCGGTGGTGATCGGCTTCCTGTCGTCGTTCGAGAACTACAACACCACGACCTTCGCCATCCTGGCGGACAAGACTCTGGTGACGGTGCTGGCCGGCCAGGTGCGCCAGGGCACCACGCCGGCGCTGTCGGCGCTCGCCGTCATCATCATCGGCATCTCGCTGCTCGGCGCGATCGTCTACGAAGTCCTCAAGCGGCGCGAGCAATCGCGGGCCGAACAGGCCCAGCGCCGCGCCAAGCTCGCGGAACGCACCGAAGTCGGGGCGGCACAGCCGGCGACCTCCACGGCCTGACGCGCCCTTTGGCGCAGGCGATTGGGCCAATCTGACCCTACTGGCCCCATGGGCCGCCCCATAGCATGTCCGCCATCGCTCGACCCGGATGGATCAGGAGCCATGCAATACACCGCGAATACGCTCGAAAACCACTGGATGCCCTTCACGTCCAACCGCGACTTCAAGGCCGACCCGCGCCTGATGGTCAAGGCCAAGGGCATGCATTACTGGAACCATCATGGCGACAAGCTGATCGACGCCTCGTCCGGCCTGTTCTGCTGCGCCGCCGGCCATGGCCGCACCGAGATCACCGACGCCGTGCATGCGGCGATGAAGGAGATCGACTACACGCCGCACTTCCAGCTCGGCCACCCGGCCTCCTTCGAACTGGCGCGCAAGGTGGCGAAGATCACGCCCGGCGATCTCGACTATGTGTTCTTCTGCAACTCCGGATCGGAAGCGGTCGACACCGCGCTCAAGATCGCGATGGCCTATCACACCGCCAAGGGCGAGGGGCAGCGCACGCGCTTCGTCAGCCGCGAGCGCGCCTATCACGGCGTCAATATCGGCGGCGTCAGCTTGAGCGGCATGGTGCGCAACCGCGAGGCCTTCGGGGCGGTCATGCCGGGCGTCGCGCACATGCGCCACACATGGTCGCCCGATGCGCGCTTCACCCGCGGCCAGCCGGAGAAGGGCGCGGAGCTGGCGGACGATCTGCAGCGCTGCGTCGATCTGTTCGGCCCGAAGAGCATCGCCGCCTGTTTCGTGGAGCCGATCGCCGGCTCGACCGGCGTGCTGGTGCCGCCCAAGGGCTATCTCGAGCGCCTGCGCCAGATCTGCGACAAGCACGGCATCCTGCTGGTGTTCGACGAGGTGATCTGCGGCTTCGGGCGCACCGGCAAGGCCTTCGCCGCCCAGAGCTTCAATGTGATGCCGGACTTGATCACCATGGCCAAGGCGCTGACCAACGGCGCCCTGCCGATGGGTGCGGTGGCCGCCAGCGAGAAGGTGTATCACACCATCACCAGCGCAGCGCTCGATGGCGCTGTGGAATTCTTCCACGGCTACACCTATTCGGCCCATCCGGCGGCCTGCGCCGCCGGCATCGCCGCCCTCGATATCTTTGAGCGCGAAGGTCTGTTCGAGCGGGCGGCAGAGATGTCGGACTATTTCCTGGACCGCATGTTCGACCTGAAGGGCATCAAGGCGGTGACGGACATCCGCGGCTTCGGCATGCTGGCCGGCATCGACCTGGCGCCGGCGGAGCGGCCGGGCGTGCGCGGCTATGACGCGACAAAGCGGCTGTTCAAGCGCGGCCTGCATATCAAGTTCACCGGCGATTCCGGCATCTGCGCGCCCGCTTTGGTCGCGGAGAAGCGCGATATTGACGAAATCTGCGCTATCTTCCGCGAGGTCTTTTCCGAATACTGACAACCGGATCGAATCACCGGTTTCTGGGAGGGGGCTGCGGCCCGGGGCATGTCAGACCGCCGCTATATCGCGGAGCCGCAATCGCCGCCCAAGCAGCGCGCCGACGAGCAGGCGATCGACTATTCGCCGGCGCTGCACGACCAGGTCCAGGCCACGACCTGCTACATGTGCGCCTGCCGCTGCGGCATCAAGGTGCACCTGCAGGACGGCCGCATCCGCTACATCGAAGGCAACCGCGATCATCCGGTGAACAAGGGCGTATTGTGCGCCAAGGGCTCTGCCGGGATCATGACGCATTATTCGCCCGCCCGGCTGCGCAAGCCGCTGAAGCGCGTGGGCGAGCGCGGCCAGGGCGAGTTCCAGGAGATCGAGTGGGACGAGGCGCTGAAGATCGCGACCGAGTGGCTCGGCCGCATCCGCGCCACCGATCCCAGGAAGCTCGCCTTCTTTACCGGGCGCGACCAGAGCCAGGCACTCACCGGCTGGTGGGCGGCGCAGTTCGGCACGCCGAACTATGCTGCGCATGGCGGCTTCTGCTCGGTCAACATGGCGGCCGCCGGTCTCTACACCATCGGCGGCTCGTTCTGGGAGTTCGGCGAGCCGGACTGGGAGCGCACGCGCTATTTCCTGATGTTCGGCGTGGCGGAGGATCACGGCAGCAACCCGATCAAGATCGGCTTGGGGCAGCTGAAGAATCGTCCCGCTGAGAATCGCGCCAAGTTCGTCTCGATCAATCCGGTGCGCACCGGCTATTCCGCGATCGCCGACGAGTGGATCGGCATCACCCCCGGCACCGATGGCCTGTTCGTGCTGGCGCTGGTGCACGAGCTGCTGAAGGCCGACCGCATCGATCTCGATTTCCTGGTGCGCTACACCAACGCGCCGTGGCTGGTGGTGGATGCGCCGGGCACAGCAGGCCACGGCCTGTTCGCACGCGACAACGGCGGCAATCCGCTGTGTGCCGACAAGGCTGGCGCGCTGCACAACGCGCTGGAGCCAGGCATCGCACCGCGCTTGATCGGCGAGGTCACTCTGCCCGACGGTCGCAAGTCCCGCACCGTGTTCGAGCTGATGGCTGTGCGCTATCTCGACGAGGCCTACGCGCCGGAGAAGGTGGCCGAGCAATGCGGCGTGCCTGCGGCGACAATCCGGCGCATCGCGGCGGAATTGGCCGAGGCGGCGTTCGACCACGCCATCGAGATTCCGGTCGGCTGGGTCGATTGGGCCGGCCGCTATCACGACAAGATCGTCGGCCGCCCGGTCTCGATGCATGCGATGCGCGGGGTCAGCGCGCATTCCAACGGCTTCCAGACCTGCCGCGCCATCCACCTGCTGCAGATGCTGCTGGGCTCGATCGATTGCCCCGGCGGCTTCCGCTACAAGCCGCCGTTCCCGAAGGCGGCGCCGCCACCCGCCAAACCCGCCGCGCAAGTCGGGCCGATGCACGCGCTGCACGGCTTGCCGCTCGGCTTTCCGACCGCGCCCGAAGACCTGCTGCTCGACATCGACGGCAAGCCGCATCGGATCGACAAGGCCTTCAGCTGGGAAGCGCCGCTCGCCGTTCACGGCCTGATGCACATGGTGATCCACAACGCCTGGGCCGGCGATCCGTACCCGATCGACACGCTGTTCTTCTACATGGCGAACATGGCGTGGAACTCGGCGATGAACGCGCCCGACGCCATGCGCATGATGAGCGACAAGGATCCCGCGACCGGCCAATACAAGATCCCGCACATCATCTATGCCGACGCGTTCTTTTCCGAGATGGTGGCGTACGCCGATCTCGTCTTCCCCGACACCACGTATCTGGAGCGCTGGGACTGCATCTCCTTGCTCGACCGCCCGATCAGCGATCCCGATGCGGCGGCCGACGCGATCCGCCGCCCGGTGATCCAGCCGGACCGCGACGTGCGCCCGTTCCAGGACGTGCTGCTCGATCTCGGCGCGCGGCTCAAGCTGCCCGGCATGATCGACGGCCACGGCAAGGCGCTCTATCCCGGCGGGCTCAAGGACTACATCGTCTGGCACGAGCGGCGCCCCGGCATCGGCATGCTGTCGGGCTGGCGCGGCCACGAGGAAGACAAGCAGGGCATGGGAGAGCCGAACCGCCGCCAGCTCGACCGCTATATCGAGAACGGCTGCTTCTGGCGCGGCGAGATCCCGGAGAAGGCGCGCTTCTACCGCTTCGCCAACCGCGACTTCTTCGACTGGGCGATTCCGCGCGGCTTCCTCGACAAGCCGCAGCAGATCGTGCTGCAGCTCTATTCCGAGCCGCTGCGCAGGTTCCAGCTCGCGGCCGAGGGCCATGGCCCCAAGCAGCCGCCGGAGCATCTGCGCGCGCGCGTGGCGCGCGGGTTCGATCCGCTGCCGAGCTGGTACCCGCCGTTCGGCGCCAAGGCCGACAGCGACGGCTACGTGCTGCACGCCATCACCCAGCGCCCGATGCACATGTATCATTCCTGGGGCTCGCAGAATGCCTGGCTGCGCCAGATCCAGGCGCGCAATCCGCTGTTCATCGCGCGCAGGCTCGGCGAGCGCCTCGGCCTCGCCGACGGCGACTGGGTGTGGATCGAAAGCCCCCACGGCCAGGTGAAGGCCGAGATCAAGCTGATGGAAGGCGTGAACCAGGACACGGTGTGGACCTGGAACGCGATCGGCAAGCGCGCGGGCGCGTGGAACCTCTCCGCCACCGCGCCGGAATCCGCGAAAGGCTTCCTGCTCAACCACGTGATCTCGGAACTGCTGCCGCCGCAGCCGGACGGGCACCGCTACGCCAACATCGATCCGGTGACCGGGCAGGCGGCGTGGTACGACCTCAAGGTGCGCCTGCGCAAATGCGCGCCGGAGGAAGCGGGCGAGACGGTGCCGAAGTTCGATCCACTGGCGACAAAGCTGCCGAAGCCCGGCGGCGACCTTGCCTACGGTGCGGAGTTCCGCGAGCGGAGAGGACGCGCATGACCTCGCTGCCATCGCACGCCTCCGACCGCAAGCTCGGCCTGGTCATCGACCTCGACATCTGCGTCGGCTGCCACGCCTGCGCGGTCAACTGCAAGGAATGGAACAGTGGCGGGCACATGGCGCCGCTCACCGACTACGAGGCGTGGGGCGATTCGCCGTCGGGCGTCTGGTTCAACCGCATCCACAGCTTCGAAGCGGGCGAGGGCGCGAACGGCCGCACGGTGCATTTCCCCAAGTCGTGCCTGCATTGCGAGCAGCCGGCCTGCGTGACGGTGTGCCCGACCGGTGCCTCCTTCAAGCGCGCCGAGGACGGCATCGTGCTGGTCAACGAGGACCTCTGCATTGGCTGCAAGCTGTGCTCCTGGGCCTGCCCGTACGGCGCGCGCGAGTTCGACGAAGATGTCGGCGTGATGAAGAAATGCACGCTCTGCATCGACCGCATCTACAACGACAAGCTGGAAGAAGTGGACCGCGTGCCGGCCTGTGTCGCCACCTGTCCGGTGGGCGCGCGCCATTTCGGCGACCTCGGCGATCCGAAGTCGGCGGTCTCGCAGCTGGTGGCGGAGCGCGGCGGCTACGACCTGATGCCCGAGCTCGGCTACAAGCCGACCAACAAATACCTCCCGCCCCGCACCGGCCGCGCGCAGGCGGGCTGCACCGGTGCCGTCACCAAGCCGCTGGCGGAGCCGCGCGAGGAAAGCACCGGCAACAAACTCCTGCGCTGGCTCGACCGCGCGCTGTCGCGGTGATATTCGGTAAATGAAACCCAGCCCCGAGCCTTCTACTTACTTTCCCCTCTCCCCTCGCGGGAGAGGGCTGCGCAGGCTTAGCGAGCAAAGCGAGCTTGGCCGGAGCTGGGTGAGGGGGCCGCGCCGCAGGCGCGCAGCGCGCAAGCGCTTCGGTCGGAGACCAGGGCGATGCAATACTGGCGCTCTTTCGAGCGCGCGCACCTCGCGGTGCGCTACCCCTCATCCAGCTTCGCCTAAGCTCGGCTGCGCCTCGCTAAGGCTACGCATCCTTCTCCCGCAAGGGGAGAAGGGGAGCTTTTATTGTGGCTCGTCTCACCGGACAG
>Ga0081538_10004179_pt1 | contig 13403 bp, 12 predicted proteins | sample TabmetS5T2R1_FD_71022 | JGI IMG/M metagenome (GOLD analysis project Ga0081538, IMG submission 71022) | Tabebuia heterophylla rhizosphere microbial communities from the University of Puerto Rico - S5T2R1 | ecosystem: Host-associated > Plants > Roots > Rhizosphere ...
GGCGGCCGGCCGCAGGCTCGCCGGAGCCGGCTCGCGCGCGCTCACGCATGCCTTGGGTGGCGCGGAGCGCACGCGCACCATCCTCCTGCTCGCATCCGTGCTCGCGCTGAGCAGCGCCGACGCCGCCACGGTCGGCGCGTCCGCAACCCAGCTCCGGGACGCCTTCGACATCGGCAACACCGAGATCGGCCTGCTCGTCACGGTCACGTCGCTCGTCGCGGCTGTGGCGACGCTCCCGTTCGGAGTCCTCGCCGACCGTGCCAGGCGCACCTGGACGCTGGGCGCGGTGATCGTCTTGTGGGGAGTTGCGATGATCTGGAGCGCCACCGTCCAGAGCTTCGAGCACCTCCTGCTCACGAGGCTGGCACTGGGCGCGGTCACGGCTGCGGCCGGTCCGCTCGTCGCCTCGCTCGTCGGCGACTACTTCGACGCGTCCGAGCGCGGCCGCATCTGGGGGTACATCCTCGGAGGCGAGCTCGTCGGCGTCGGCATCGGCTTTGGGATCACCGGCGACCTGGCCGCCCTCTCTTGGCGCCTGGCCTTCGTCGTTCTGGCCTTGCCGGCGTTTGTGCTCGCGTGGCTCGTGTTTCGCATGCCCGAACCGGCACGCGGCGGTCGGGAAACGCTCACGTCCGAACGCGCGGCCGAGACCTACCGTGACATCGCCGCGCAGAAGGTCGCAGAGGAGCGGGGCGTCGAACCCGACCCCGAGCTGGTGCTGACGAGGGATCCGCGACGAATGGGCCTCGTCGCCGCCGTGCGCTACGTGCTCAGGATCAGGACGAATGTCGTGCTGATCGTCTCCAGCGCCTGCGGCTACTTCTTCCTGGCCGGAGTCCAGACGTTCGGCGTCGAGTTCGCCACGGAGCAGTACGACCTCCCCCATGCACTCGCCACGCTGCTGCTGCTCATTGTCGTGGCGGGCGGGGTTCTCGGCATGCTCGCGGGCGGGGCGGCCGGAGACCTCTTGCTCCACCGCGGTTACCTCAACGGCCGGATCCTCGTCGCCGCCGTCACCGCGGCGGCGGCGGTCCTGTTCTTCATTCCCGCGCTCGTCACGCACAGCGCGATGTCGGCGCTCCCCTGGCTCGTCCTTGCTGCACTTGCCTTGTCAGCCCAGAACCCGCCGCTCGACGCAGCCCGCCTGGACATCATGCCGCCGCGCCTCTGGGGACGCGCCGAGGGCGTCCGCACGTTCCTTCGCACCGGGGGACAGGCGCTCGCGCCGCTTCTCTTCGGCGCGGTCTCGGAGTTCGTCTTCCGCGGCGGCCACAGCGGTCTCCGGTGGACGTTCGCGGTGATGCTGATCCCGCTGGCCGCGAGCGCCTACTACCTCTTCACCGGAATCCGCACCTATCCGCGGGATGTCGCGACGGCTGCCGCTTCGGCTGCCGCTCGCCCGGAACCACAGGTCGCGGAAAGCTGAGTCGTCCGCGCCCGAATGCGCCTCCAGCTTCAATAATTGAAGCTACTATAGAACCGTCACTAGATCAGGAGTGTGAACCAGACTTGGAGAAGTACCTCCTCATCCCACTAGACGACACCGTCGTCTTCCCGAATATGACGGTGACCCTGCCGCTCGAGACCGGTGCGGAGTCGCGGGTCCTGCTCGTGCCTCGGCATGAAGGCGCCTACGCGCAGGTCGGCACGGTCGCCGAGGTCGTCGAAAGCGGCCGCATGCCCGGCGGCGCACGCGTCGTCACCCTCACAGGACTGCATCGCGCGTTGCTCGGTGCCGCCGAGACGGGCAGCGGTGGACGGCTCTACGTCGAGGTCGACGAACGGCCCGACGAGGCGCCCGCGCCCGTCAGGACCCGCGAGCTCGAAACCGAATACCGCGCGATCGTCCAGGAGATCCTGGAGCTTCGCGACGCAGATCCGAGGATCGGCGAGTTTCTGCGCTCCGTCAGCGAGCCAGGCGAGCTCGCGGACACGGCCGCCTATTCCCCCGATCTCACGTTCGAGCAGCGCGTCGAACTGCTGGAGACGCTCGACGTCGTCGAGCGGCTGGAGCTTGCGCTCTCGCTCCAGCGCGAGCGCCTCGCCGAGCTGCAGGTTCGGCGCCGCATCCGCGAGGACGTCGAGTCGGGCGCCCAGGCTCAGCAGCGCGAGTACTTCCTGCGCAAGCAAATGGAGTCGATCCGCAAGGAGCTCGGCGAGGACGAGGGGTCGGTCGTCGACGAGTACCGTCGGAAGATCGCCGAGGCGTCAATGCCGGGCGAGGTGCACGAGCAGGCCGAGCGCGAGCTTGGCCGGCTCGAGCGGATGGGCGACGCCTCGGGCGAGGCGTCGATGATCCGCACCTACCTCGACTGGCTGCTCGCGGTTCCCTGGGGCGAGACCTCCGACGAGCGGCTCGACCCGAAGCTGGCGCGGGAGATCCTCGACACCGACCACGCAGGGCTCGAGGATGTGAAGGAGCGCATCGTCGAGTACCTCGCCGTGCGGAAGCTGCGGCAGGAGCGCGGCATCGCCGAGGACAAGCGCTCCGGGGCGATCCTGACGTTGATCGGCCCGCCCGGGACGGGCAAGACATCGATCGGCGAGTCGATCGCCCGCGCGCTCAACCGCGAGTTCGTGCGGATGTCGCTCGGCGGCGTCCGCGATGAGGCCGAGATCCGCGGCCACCGCCGCACTTACATCGGCGCCTTGCCGGGACGGCTTGTCCGCGCCCTGCGCGACGCCGGGACCATGAACCCCGTGATCATGCTCGACGAGGTCGACAAGGTCGGCGCAGACTGGCGCGGCGATCCTTCGGCCGCACTGCTCGAGGTCCTCGATCCGGCCCAGAACCACTCGTTCCGCGACCACTACCTCGACGTCGAGCTCGACCTCTCGCAGGTGGTCTTCATCGCGACGGCCAACGTCGCGGAGACCATCCCTGGTCCGCTGCTCGATCGGATGGAGGTCATCCGCTTCGACGGTTACACCGTCGACGAGAAGGTCGCGATCGCGCGCGGCTATCTGTGGCCGCGGCAGCGCGAGCGCAACGGCTTGCGTGAGGACGAGGTCGAGATCTCGGACGAGCTGATCGAGACGGTCGTGACGGAGTACACCCGCGAAGCGGGCGTACGCCAGCTCGAGCGTGAGCTCGGGAAGCTGCTGAGGAAGACCGCGACCCGGATCGCGTCCGGCGACGCCGCTCCGCCGATCTCGATCGACGAACCGCTCGTCCGCGATGCGCTCGGACGCCAGCGCTTCTGGCAGGAGTCCGCGGAGCGGACCGCCGTGCCGGGAGTGGCCACCGGTCTCGCCGTCACGGGCACCGGCGGCGACGTCCTCTTCATCGAGGCGACACGCATGGACGGCGAGGAGCGACTGACCCTGACCGGCCAGCTGGGTGACGTCATGAAGGAGTCGGCGCAGATCGCGCTCTCATGGGTGCGCGCGCACGCCGACGAGCTCGAGCTGGCACCGGACGACGTCCGCGGCCACGCATTCCACCTGCACGTCCCCGCCGGGGCGATCCCGAAGGACGGTCCCAGCGCGGGGATCGCGATGACGACTGCCCTGGCGTCTCTCCTGACGCACCGGCCCGTGAAGCACACGGTCGGGATGACCGGCGAGGTGACGCTCCAGGGCCGCGTGCTTCCCATCGGCGGCCTGAAGCAGAAGGTCCTGGCGGCGCACGCGGCGGGGCTGACCGACGTGATCATCCCGGAGCGAAACCGCGGCGACCTCGACGACGTCCCCGAGGACGTGCGCGAGGCGATGACGTTCCACCCGGTGCTCAGCGTCGACGAGGTGCTCGAGCTCGCGTTGGAGCCGGCGCAGGACCATGCGTTGCAGGCGGCTTGACCCGGTACCCGAGGAGGTTCGCCGTGCGGCGAACCTCCTCGAACGCCGCTGGACGCTCTCGATCCTCTACGCCTCGATCGAGGGCGCCGAGCGCTTCAACGAGTACCGCGACGCGGTCGGACGAGTCCCGCCGGCCACGCTGACGACGCGACTGACGGAGCTCGTCGACGCCGGTCTTCTCGAGCGTAGGGTGCTGGACACTCGGCCGCCGTCCGTCGAGTACCGGCTGACGTCGCGCGGCAAGCGGTTCGAGCCGCTGCTCCGCGAGCTCGCACGCTGCACGCGCGTGTAGCCGTTCAGCAGGGCATGCTGCCGCGAACATGACGCAGTGGCTTTTGCTCGCGGGTAAAGAGGTGGCTCGGATCGGGCTCGGGACGAACCGACTGAGGAATACACCCGAGCACATCGCCTTGGTGCGCGAGGCGGTCGCCGCCGGGATCGGCGTCGTCGACACGGCGCACGTGTACACCGGGGGAGAGAGCGAAGAGGCGGTCGGCGCCGCCTTCTCACCGATCCCGGACAGCTGCGTCCTTGCCACGAAGGGCGGCAGGCACGGCGCCGCCCCTGATGTCCTGCGGGCCCAGATCGAGGAAAGCCTCCGTAGGATGCAGGTGACGAGCATAGAGCTCTACTACCTCCACCGCGTCGACCCCGAGGCCCCGCTCGAGGAAAGCCTCAACGCGATCCGCGAGTACTGCGACAGCGGGAAGATTCGGCACGTTGGTCTCTCCCAGGTCGGAATCGAGGAGATCGAGCGTGCCCGTCGCGTCGTTCCGGTCGCGGCGGTGCAGAATCACTACAACCTCTCCGAGCGCAGCTTCGAGGACGTGGTCGACTACTGCGCCGCAGAGGGAATCCCGTTCCTGCCGTACTTTCCACTCCACGGCGAGGGCGGCTCAGCGCTTGCCGAGATCGCCGAGCAGCACGACGCCACCACGGTGCAGATCACCCTTGCGTGGCTCCTGAAGCGCTCTGCGACGATGCTTCCGATCCCCGGCACGCTCTCGCTGGAGCACCTGAGGGAGAACCTCGAAGCGCTCGAAATCGATTTGACCGACGCCGAGTTCCAGGCTCTGGCCTAGCCGCAATCAGCGGGACGATCTCGAGTGCTCCAAGCGACTGCGACGCAGCTCGGGCCGCCGTCGGCATCCTTCAGTCATGAGCCGTAACCCGCACGTCTGCCCGCAGTGCGGTGCGCGCGTCAGCGCGTTCGCCGCCGGCTGCGCGATTTGTGGGGCGCCGCTCGACCCGCGCCGCGCTCAGTCGCCGCGCAACCTGAGCGAACGGCTCGGACGCCTTTTCGGGCGCCGCCGCCGGCCGGACGTCTCGGCCGAAGGCCGCTAGATCGACGAGTTCAGGTGTCCAGGCCGACCGCGCCGTAGGTCGGCTTGCCGGCTCGCTCGTAGGTCGAGATCACCACGCCCGTCCCTGTCGTCCGGCTCTGCGTCAGCCGCAGCGCGCCCGGCGTGACGCCCTCGCGGAAGAGGCGCTTGCCCGTCCCCAGCAGCACTGGGAAGGTCAGAACGTTGTAGGCGTCGACCAGGTCCTGCGAGATCAGGGTCTGGATCAGGTCTCCGCTCCCGTGCACCTGCAGCTCGCCGCCTGGCTCCTCCTTCAGCGCCGCGACGTCGGCAGGCACGTCGCGGATCACCGTCGAGTTCTGCCAATCGGCGTTCTCGAGTGAGCGCGAGGCCACGTACTTCGGCAGCGAGTTGAGACGGGACGCAATGGGGTCATCCGGGTCGGTCACGTGGGGCCAGTGCGTGATGAAGATGTCGTACGTCTTCCGGCCAAGCAAGAAGGACCCGGCACGCCCGAATACCTCATCCATGAAAGCACCGGTGTCGGCGTCGAACAGCGGCACGAGCCATCCACCGTGCTCGAAGCCGCCGCTGCGGTCCTCGTCGGGCCCGCCCGGAGCCTGCATGACATCGTCCAGCGTGACGAATGTGGTTACGACGAGCTTGCCCATGACCTCCTCTTTCGTCGTCGGTTAGGTCGTCGTCAGAGCAGACCGGATGCACCGGGCGAACTCATCGGTCGCGCCCTACTCCGGACGGTGGCAAACCGCCTCGATGTTGTTGTCATCTGGATCGAGGACGTACGCCCCGTAGTAGCTCGGGTGGTAGAGCTCGCGGATCCCGGGACGGCCGTTGTCGGTCCCGCCGGCCTCGAGGGCGGCGGCATGGAAGGCGTCTACCGTCGCCCGATCGGGCACCGTGAACGCCACGTGCACGTTCTCGGTGGTCGGCTCGCGCAGGTCGGTGATCCAGAACCACGGCTTCCCCTCGCTGCCGAACCCGCCCGTGCGCGGCGCCGGCTCCATCAGGAGGGAGAAGCCGAGCGGCGCGAGGGCGCGGACGTAGAAGTCGCGGCTGCGGTTGTAGTCGGAGACGTTGAGCCCGATGTGGTCGAGCACCGCCTCGTCTTATCACGAACGCGCGACGTCTACCCGGCAAGGGGAATCTCGGCCCGGAGGCGGGTGCCCTCGCCTTGCGGGCTCGAGACGTCCAGGTGACCCCCGAGCGCCTCGACGCGGTCTGCGAGCCCCCGCAGACCGGAGCCGCCGTCGGCATTCGCTCCACCGATGCCGTCGTCGACAACGGCGACTACGAGCCGGCCGTCTTCCTGCACGACCTCGACGCGCGCGGACGACGCTTGTGCGTGCTTACCGACGTTCGTGAGGCTCTCGGCGACGAGGTAGTACGCGGCCAGCTCGGCCGCCTCGGGCGGTCGCGCGTCGAGGTCGATCGCGAGCTCAACCGGTATCGACGCCCGTGCAACGAGGGCGTCGAGCGCGAGCCCGAGGCCGCGTTCGGTCAGGAGCGCCGGGTGGATGCCGCGGGCGAGCTCGCGCAGCTCGCGGAGCGATTCATCGAGCTCACGTCTGGCTTCTTCGAGAAGACGGCGGGCGCCTGGAGCGCCGACCTCCTTCTCCAACACACCCAGCTGCAGCGACAGCGTGACGAGGCGCTGCTGCGCACCGTCGTGGAGATCCCGCTCGAGCCGGCGGCGTTCGGTCTGCGCGACCTCCATGATGCGGGCGCGAGACTGCCTGAGTTCCTCGACCCGCGCGCGCAGGTCCGATTCGAGGCGACCGTTCTCGAGCGCAATTCCGGCCGCGGCGACGACGGCGTCGAGGAGCGCCGGCTCCTGCTGGAGCGAGGCGTCGTGGAGGAGGGCCGCCACGGGCTTCCCGCCGCGTTTGACGATCGTGGCCGTCCGGCCGGGCTCTGGACGAACCTCCACCGTGCGGCCCGACCGATCGGCGTACCTCTCGAACTCGGGCAGCCAATAGGCGAGTTGGAGCGAAGGGTCGTGGAGGGCCCGCGCGAGCGAAGCTTGCAGGTCCTCTGGAGCCGGATCCCCGGTCAGTTCGAGCACGAGCCCGCCGACGGCGGACTGGGCAAGGCGAGCGCGGAGCATGTCCGCCAGCACGGCAAGCGGGACGGCGATGAGGGTCAGCAGCAGGACCCAGTCCAAGACCTCGGTGCTCTGACCCCTGATCGCATCGAGAATGACGGTGACCGACCCAAGGACAGTCGCGGCTCCGCCGACGAGAATCGGTGTGAGGCTCCGCCGAAGCGACGCGCTGGCGAGGAACCAGCGGCGTGCGAGCACCCCAGTGAGGGCAAGCGAACCCGCGGCGATGACGATCCGTTGCGTCCAATCGATCGCGTCGGCGACCCCAGCGTCCGGCCAGAGGAGAAAGGCGTTACCGGGCGCCTCTTGGAGGTCCCAGAACAGGAACCAAAGCAGCATGAGCGGGCCGAGCGCGACGACGAACGGCGCCAGCAGCACCCACTCGCCCCGCGTCTGGATCCGTCCATGCGGAAACGAGATGAGGAACACCACGAAGAGAACCCACCAGCCGTTTGCGATCCAGATTCCGAGCGTGAAGGGGAGCGATTGCGGCGCGTACTGCAGCAGTGGTCCCACCAGCACCGCGAACCCGCTCAGAGTCATGAGCACGCCGAGTCGCCGTTCGGTGCTGCGCCACGATGCGATCAGGCCGCTCGCGATGAATGACCAGGCGACGACGACCGTGAGGACGTTCCGAAGACTGAGCTGCCCGATGCTCTCGTCGCCGGCGATCAGAATCAGGAGCCAGACGCCCCCCGCCAAACCGACTGCGGCGACGGCGGGGTACCACCAATTCCCGAGCCGACGGAGGCCCGCTCCCGGCTGTTCGACGTGATCGCCGTCCCGCAGCTCGGACGCGGGCACGAGTCCACTGTTCGATCCCACCACCGCACCCGATTGTCGCACCCCGAGTCGTACGGGTTTAGTCGCCGAGGATCGTCAGGTCGAGCTGACCGAGCCGCTCCGGGTCGGCGAGGATGTCGATCTCAACGATCTTCCCGCCCCTGACCACGACGCCGCCGACCGCGTACGGCTCGCCGTCGAGGACCGTGACCATTCCGGCAGCGCCGTTGATGAGCGCCGGCCGCGTGACCACGCCGAGCCGCGAGTAGAAGAGCGCCTGGCCGGCAACCTTGGCCGCGCCGCGGACCTCCCGCCTCCCGCCTGACAGACCAAGGTCGGCTCGCAGCACGACATCAGGGTCGAGCACCGCGACCAATCGGTCGAAGTCCCCGTCGCGAGCGGCGGCGAGGAACGCCTCGACGACCTCGCGCTGCTCGGCGAGGTCGGCATCCGGGACGGCGTTCTCGGCCTGGATCCGCCGGCGTGCTCGGCTCGCCAGCTGGCGGGAGGCCTCCGGCGAGCGGTCGACGATCGGCGCGATCTCGTCGAAGGGCACGGCGAAGATGTCGTGAAGCACGAACGCGAGCCGTTCGGCCGGACTCAGCGTCTCGAGTACGACCAGCAGGGCCAGACCGACGGAGTCGGCCAGGAGCGCCTCGTGCTCGGGGTCAGTCCCGTCGGCCGGGTCGACGATCGGGTCGGGAACGCGGACGCCGATCGGTTCCTCGCCGCGTACGTTGCGAGCGCGGAGCATGTTCAGCGAGATGCGCGCGACAACGGTGGTGAGCCAGCCGCCGAGGTTCTCGACCTTGTTCGCATCTTGCCGACTCAGCCGTAACCAGGCCTCCTGGACGGCGTCGTCTGCTTCGCTCAGCGAGCCGAGCATCCGATAGGCCACCGCCCGCAAGTGGGTTCGGTGTTCTTCGAATCGTTCCGCCAGCCAGTCTCGTTCGTCCACGGTCACGTTCCTCGGTCGCGGGGGGTCATCTACTTAGACCCGTGAAATCCCGTCGATGTGACCAAAGGAGAGCACGATGCGAGTCTTTGTTGCGGGAGCGAGCGGTGCAATCGGCACCAGACTCGTTCCTCAGCTGATCAATGCAGGACATGAGGTGATCGGCACCTCCCGCTCGCCTCGAAACGCAGAACGCCTGCGGGGGCTCGGCGCCCAGCCGATCGCGCTCGATCTGCTCGACGAGCGCGCCGTCCGCAATGCGGTGCTGCGGGCGAAGCCCGACGCGATCGTCCATCAGGCGACAGCGCTGGCGGACGTGAGCTTCTCCAAGGACCTCGACCGCACCTTCGCGCAAACCAACCGGCTTCGAAGGCAGGGCACCGATGCACTCCTTCGCGCCGCTCGCGATGCCGGCGTCCGCCGGTTCGTCGCCCAGAGCTACGCCAGCCTGCGGTACGCGCCAGAGGGTGGACCGGTGAAGACCGAGGAGGATCCGCTCGACCTCACCCCGGTCGAGGGGATGCGTGAAACCAGCGCTGCGATGACGTACCTCGACGAGGCCGTCACCGCCGCGGGAGGGATCGCGCTTCGCTACGGCAACTTCTACGGCGCCGACAACGACGGGCTGATCTGGCCCGTGCGCAAGCGCCAGTTCCCGATCGTGGGCGACGGCGGCGGATTCTCGTCGTTCATCCACCTCGACGACGCTGCCGCGGCAACCGTACTGGCGCTCGAGCACGACGGTCCAGCGATCTACAACATCGTCGACGACGAGCCGGCCCCGGTGCGCGAGTGGCTGCCGGTGATGGCGAAGGCGCTCGGAGCCAAGCCGCCCCGCCACTTCCCGGTCTGGCTCGCACGGCTCTTCGCCGGCGATTCGGGCGTCATGCTCGGCACCGAGGCCCGCGGCGCCTCGAACGCGAAAGCCAAGCGCGAGCTTGGCTGGAGGCTGCGCTACCCGAGTTGGCGGCAGGGCTTCGTCGAGGTCTACGCGACGCAAGACGCACCGGCGGCCGAGCCGGCCCCCACGCCGGTGCGCAGCTAGGCCCAGTCGCACCAGGTGTCCTCCGGCTCGTCTGCCGTTCGTCTCTAGGACGACCACGTTCGACGAGAAGGAGGACACCATGAAGTTCCTGCTACTGATCCAGCAAGGCGACGCTCCGCTGCCGCAGTCGGAAGAGTGGGCGCGCCTGTCCAAGGAGGAGCAGCAGTCTGTCTACAGCGACTACCAGGCGATCAACGAGATGCCCGGCGTCACGACCGGCCTCTGGATCCAGCCTCCGGAGGCGGCGACCACCGTCCGCGTCGAGAACGGCGAGACACAGACGACCGCCGGGCCCTTCGTCGCCCTCAAGGACGCGCTGAACGGCTACCTCGTGTACGAGGCCGACGACCTCGAAGCCGCAGTCGAGCTCGCCTCGCGCATCCCGCAGGCCCGCATGGGTGGCGCGGTCGAGGTCCGCCCGATCGTCGAGTCCTGAGAATCCACTCGCGCAAGCCCTGCGAGCCGGGAAGGCCCGCAGGGCTTGCGCGCGGTCTCAGACGACGAGCGTGAGGACGAGGACCGCGAAGACCACCGTCTGGGCGCTGTGCACGGCGATCCCGATCCAGGCGCTCCGATACCGCTTCGTCGGGTACGCGAGGATGAACGTGTCGAGCAGTGACGCCGGGATCACCCACGGCACGTGGAGGTGGTAGCCGGCGAAGAGGACGCCGTTCGCGACCCAGTCTCCGCGTCCGAAAGCGCCGTTCATTCGCGGCAGCAGGAACCCGCGAAACAGGAGCTCCTCACCGAGCGCGGTGTTGAAGAGGAACATCACCACCAGGAGGCCGTACCAGCCCCACGCCCCGTCCAGGAACGCCTTGCCCGCATCCGACTCCAGCAGCGTGGCGAAGTCCCGGTTCTCGGGGAGAGCGACGCGCGGGATCAGTTCCTCCGCGGCCAGGGCGAGGATCAGCGGGATCAGGATCAGCCACACCCGCCCGCCAACGCGGCCGCTGCGCGGGCTCCGGGGGGAACGCAGCCAAAGCGCCACGCGGATCGTCGACCAGCGAAGGTTCTGCTGCTCGCGCCAGACGAGGGCGCCAACGAGGACGAACTGCCAGACGAGACCAATGGTGAGTGACACGGTCAGGGCCTTCGCCATCGGCACGTGTCCGCCGCCGGTGAACCGGTCCTCGAGCATGGGCGCGACGAGCCAGGCGAGCGCCGCCATCGGGAGCGCGGCGGCCGCCCAGACCGCGGCGATCGCACGCCCCCGGTACTGCGGGATCTCGACGCTCGCGAGAGCGACGCTCGTGCGCGACGGGATGGCCTTCGCTGCTACTGAAGCGCTCATGAGCTCCTCCTTCGTTTCGGTCGGTGCCATGCCTCGACGCTAGGACGAAGCTGCTCGAGATACCTCGTCGGAAGGCCGGAATCGGGCTCAAACCCACCGACGAATGCGTGTCCTACCCTGGTAGGAGGCGGCCCGAGAGCACGTGGAGTACGTTCAATGGGTGAGGGTCAGAGACTTCGCGCGCAGGTACTGGTTCGATCTGCTGATCGCCGCCCTTGCGGCCGCAGCGATGCTCGAGGTGGTCACGACATCCGACTCCACACAGACGACGCGGTGGTTCGGCCTCCCGGCGATCGCGATCCTTGTGCTCCCGATCTTCGCCCGCCGGCGCTTTCCGTTTGGCGGCCCGGTTGCCTACTTCGTACTCGCGGCCGGGATCTCGCTCGTCGACTGGCAGCTGATCCCGGACCGTGAGAGCTTCTTCGTAATCGGGCTCGCAGTCGCGTTCCTGCTCGGGAACCTGCGCAACGCCTGGCAGGCGGGTATCGGCCTGGTCGTCGTTGTCAGCAGCTTGGCCTTCATCGTCTACGAGATTCCCGGACATACGACGGGCGAGCTCGTCTTCATCCCGATCGATTTTGTGGTCGCCTGGGTTGCCGGCTTCGCTCTCCGCGAACGCTCCGAACAGGCCGAGGCAGCGGAGATGCGCGCGACCGTCGCGGAGCGCGAGCGGGACGCAGCCGCACGCATCGCCGTGGCCGAGGAACGCGCGCGGATCGCGCGCGAACTCCACGACATCGTGGCCCACGCGGTGAGCGTGATGGTGCTCCAGGTCGGCGCGGTCCGGCACAAGCTCCCGGAGGCACTCGCCGAGGACCGCGATGCGCTTCAGGGCGTCGAGCGGGCCGGCCGCACGGCGCTGGCCGAGATGCGCCGTCTCCTGGCCGCGATGCGCCCAGACGGGGACGAAGCCGAGCTCGTTCCCCAGCCCGGCCTCGACGGCCTCGAGTCGCTGCTGGAAGAGATCGGCCGCGCCGGCCTCCCCGTCGAGCTTCATGTCGACGGCGAGCGGGTCCCGCTCCCACGGGCGATCGAGCTCTCGGCGTATCGAATCCTTCAAGAAGGACTCACCAATGCGCTCAAGCACGCTCAGGCGACTAGGGCCGATGTGACGGTCCGCTACCGGCCCGACGAGGTGCAGCTCGAGGTGCGAGACGACGGCATCGGCAGCTCGACGACCGACAGCGTCGGCCACGGTCTCGTCTGCATCCGCGAACGGGTCAAGATCTACGGCGGCGAGATGGCTGCAGGAACCCCCAACGGAGGCGGCTTCGTCCTCAGCACCCGCCTCCCGCTCGCCGGCGACCGACCATGAGCATCCGCGTGCTGGTCGCCGACGACCAGTCGATGGTCCGCGCCGGCTTCCGCATGCTGCTCTCTCGAGAGCAAGACATCGAGGTCGTTGCCGAGGCGAGCAACGGGCGGGAGGCGGTCGAGAAGGCCGCCCGCTTCCGGCCCACGGTCGTGCTCATGGACATCCGCATGCCAGAGCTCGACGGGCTGGAGGCGACGCGCCGGATCCTCGCCGCCGACGACGCGGCCCGGATCCTGATCCTGACCACATTCGACCTCGACGAGTACGTCTACGAGGCGCTCCGCGCCGGTGCCAGCGGTTTCGTGCTCAAGGACGACCCTCCCGAGCAGCTCTTGTCTGCAATCCGCATCGTCGCCGACGGCGAGGCGCTGCTCTCACCCGCGATCACGAAGCGCGTGATCGAGCAGTTCGCGCGCTCTCCACGCCCGGCGCCTCCGAGTGGAATCGAAGAGCTCACGGATCGCGAGCTCGACGTGTTCCGGTTGGTCGCCCGCGGCCTCTCGAACGCCGAGATCGGCCAGGAGCTCTACATCAGCGACACGACCGTCAAGACGCACATCACGCACATCCTTCAGAAGCTCGACCTCCGCGACCGCGTCCAGGCGGTCGTGCTGGCTCACGAGACGAGGCTCTTCAACGCCGAGGCGCTTTAGGAGTACTCTGTCAGGACCGCCCGGCTGGTTCGCTTAGCCGCTTCTCCTTCCTTTCGGGCCTGATCCCAGAAGCGGCAGAGAGGAGCCGGCAGATGGCGGCTCCAAGAGATGCTCCGGGAAAGCACCGGCTCTACCGC